>WBZO01004999.1_pt1 | contig 13802 bp, 13 predicted proteins | sample 5204261 | NCBI WGS metagenome assembly WBZO01 (sample SAMN12412400, study PRJNA552823) | activated sludge metagenome | isolation source: activated sludge from anammox sidestream of wastewater treatment plant... | place: USA: North Carolina | collected 2017-09
CGGCCGTCCGGCGTCGAGGCCGGTTTGCGCGACCTTGCCGGGACGCAGCAGGTCGGTGACGGTGAAGCTCGTGCCGGACGCTTTCAGGCCGAGGCCTGCGAAGCTCTCGAAGACGATGCGGGCGAGGTTGTTCCAGTTGCCGATGATGTAGGCGAAGACACCGACGAACAGCGTCTTCTTCACCAGCCGGGCGACGATGTTCTCATCCGCGCCCCAGCTCCAGAAGAGGGCGGCCAGCGTCACGTCGATGACGATCAGCGTCGTGGCGATGAAGCCGACTTCCGGTTGCAGGAGGCCGAAGCCGCCGTCGATGTAGCGGGTGAAGACCTCGAGGAAGTGGTCGATGACGCCGGTGCCGCCCACGATCAGCGTGCCTCCGGTTGAGACGGTTCCGCCTGGATGGTGGGCGAGGCGCTGCCAGGAGCCGCATAGGCGGGCGTGGTCGGGAACAGCGTGGCCGGCCCGGACGGCGCTGCCGCCGGCGCCGGTTTGCCAAGGAAGCGCTGGCGGCTTTCAGCCCAGGCGCGCAGGCAGGACGGGTCTCGTGGCCCGGCTTCGCCCATGCCGCTGCACCGCGCCAGCTCGGCATCGAGCGGATCTCGCTCCGTGATGGAACGCGCCTGCGTGGTCGGGTTGTTCTGACGGTCGGCCTTGCGGGTCATCTCGATCGCGGTCGCCGTGACCGCGATCGCGACGAAAACGACAGCGCCGAGGCGCGCGAGGGTCTTGCCATCCATCGCCTCGCCCTCAATTGCCGCGGAACATCTGCGCGTTGCCGGGCTGATAGCCGGCGCCCGGCGTAAGGAAGCGGCGGCGCTGCTCGCGGCCTTGTTCGGCGGCTGCGGCCTGTTCGGCGGATTGCAGCGCCTGCGCCCGGCCGTTGGCGGTAACGACAGCGGTGAGATCGGCGAGCTGCTGCGCCTGAAGGGCGAGAAGCTGGTTGCCGGCCTGGGTGGCTTGAAGCGCGCCGGTTGCCGACTGGCTGGCGCCGACCAGCGCAGACATCTGCGAGCGGTTGGTGTCGATGTTACCGACGACGGTGGCCTGCACGCGCATGGCGTCCTGCAAGCCGCCGACCGTGTTCTGCCAGCGGGTCCTGGCGTCGGTGATCAGTTGCGTATCCGACGCCGACATCGACACATTGGCGTATTTGGTCTGGAACGCCTGGTCGATCTGCTGGACGTCGTAGGCGATGTTCTGCGCTTGGCTGAGCAGTTGCTGGGTGCGTTGCACCGATTGTTGAAGCTGTTGCAGCGACGAATAGGGCAGGCTGGCCAGGTTGCGGGCCTGATTGATGAGCATCTGCGCTTCGTTCTGAAGCGAGGTGATCTGGTTGGTGATCTGCTGAAGGCTGCGCGCGGCCGTCAGCACGTTCTGCACATAGTTCGTCGGGTCATAGACGGTCCATTGCGCCTGAGCCGGCGCAGCCCACATCGGGGCGAGAGCGACAGGGGTGAAAAGCAGCGCGGCGGCGAGCCGCGCCGCGCGGGAGCGCGACAAGGTCATGGCAGTTTCTCCATTGTGGTGAGTGTCGGGATGAGGTCGGCGGCCCAGCCGAGATCGCGGTGGCGGAGCCAGGCGGTGAGGAAGCCCGCCTGCCCATGTTCGGCGAACAGCCGTGCGATCGCGGTCTGGTCGGTTTTGGAGGACGCGGCGCAGAGCGCGAGGGCGACGTCCGACAGCCCCAGCTCGAACAGGCGGTTGCCGCGGCGGGACTGGCAGTAATAGTCGCGCTTGGGCATGGCCCGCGCGATGATCTCGATCTGCCGGTCGTTCAGACCGAAGCGGCGATAGATCGCCGTGATCTGCGGCTCGATGGCGCGCTCGTTCGGCAACAGCAGTCGGGTTTGGCAGCTCTCGATGATGGCGGGCGCGATCGCCGAGCCGTCGATGTCGGACAGCGACTGCGTGGCGAAGATGACGCTGGCGTTCTTCTTGCGCAGGGTCTTCAGCCACTCGCGCAGCTGGCCGGAGAAGCCGTCGTCATCGAGCGCCAGCCAGCCCTCGTCGATGATGAGCAGGGTCGGTGATCCGTCGAGGCGGTCCTCGATGCGATGGAACAGATAGGAGAGCACAGCGGGGGCGGCGCCGGTGCCGATCAACCCTTCGGTCTCGAACGCCTGCACGGTGGCGGCGCCGAGATGCTCACGCTCGGCATCGAGCAGCCGCCCGTAAGGACCGCCGATGCAATAGGCGCGAAGCGCCTGCTTCAGATCGTTGGACTGGAGCAGGACGCAAAGGCCGGTGATGGTGCGTTCCTCGACCGGCGCCGAGGCCAGCGAGGTCAGCGCGGTCCAGATGTGCTCCTTCACCTCCGGCGTGATGGCGACGCCTTCGCGCGTCAGGATGGCCACGATCCAGTCGGCCGCCCAGGCGCGCTCGGGAACATCGTGGATGCCGGCCAGTGGCTGGAGGCTGACCGAGGCTTCCGATCCATCGGACAGATCGCCGCCGAGGTCGTGCCAATCGCCGCCCATGGCGAGTGCCGCGGCCCGGATCGAGCCGCCGAAATCGAAGGCGAAGACCTGGGCTTGGCGGTAGCGCCGGAACTGCAAGGCCATCAGCGCCAACAGCACGGACTTGCCGGCGCCGGTCGGGCCGACGATCAGCGTATGTCCGACATCGCCGACGTGAAGCGAAAACCGGAACGGGGTGGAGCCTTCGGTCTTGCCGAAGAGCAGTGGGGGCGCTGCAAAATGCTCGTCCCGTTCCGGCCCCGCCCACACCGCCGAGAGCGGGATCATGTGAGCGAGATTGAGGGTAGAAACCGGCGGCTGCCGGACATTGGCATAGACATGCCCTGGCATGCTGCCGAGCCAGGCGTCCACCGCGTTGATGGTCTCGGCCATCGCCGTGAAGTCGCGGCCCTGAATGACCTTTTCGACCAGGCGCAGCTTCTCGTCAGCGGTGCGCGGATCGGCGTCCCACACCGTCACCGTCGCGGTGACATAGGCGATACCGGCATAGTCGGCGCCGAGTTCCTGTAGTGCGAGATCGGCGTCCGCCGCCTTGTTCGACGCATCGGTGTCCACGAGCACGGACGCCTCGTTGGTCATCACCTCCTTGAGGATCGCCGCGACGGATTTGCGCTTGGCGAACCATTGCCGCCGGATCTTGGTCAGCAGCTTCGTCGCGTCGGTCTTGTCGAGCAGGATCGCGCGGGTGCTCCACCGATAGGGAAAGGCGAGCCGATTCAGCTCGTCGAGCAGGCCGGGAGTGGTCGCTGTGGGAAAACCGGTGACGGTGAGTATGCGCAGGTGCGCTTGTCCGAGGCGGGGTTCCAGCCCGCCGGTCAGCGGCTGGTCGGCCAGCAGTGCGTCGAGATAGATCGGGGTTTCGGGCACGCGGACGCGGTGCCGGTGCGTGGAGACGCAGTCGTGCAGATAGGTCAGTGTCTCGCCGTCATCGAGCCAGCGACACTCCGGCATGAAGGCTTCGACCAAGCGCAGCAGCCGGTCGGTGCGGTCGGCGAAACCGCCCATCGCTTCGTGCGGATCGAGGCCCTTCTGGTCACGGCCCTCATAGAGCCAGCTTTCGGCGCGAGCCGCGTCTTCGGCCGGCGGCAGGTAGGTGAAGGTCAGGAAGTAGCTGGACTCGAAATGCGCCCCGGCCTCCTCGAAGTCAGCCTTGCGCTCGGCGTCGACCAGGGCGGAAGCGGCATCGGGAAAACGGCTGTCGGGATAGCGGTTCGAGGGATGGCGCTGCGCCTCGACGAAGATCGCCCAACCCGAGCCGAGGCGGCGGAAAGCGTTGTTGAGGCGACCGGCGACGGCGACCAGTTCGGCCGGCACGGCGGAATCGAGATCCGGCCCCCGGAACCTCGCCGTGCGTTGGAAGCTGCCATCCTTGTTGAGCACGATGCCGGCGCCCACCAGTGCTGCCCAGGGCAGGAAATCGGCGAGCCGGGTGTTCTTGTTGCGATATTCGGCGAGGTTCATCATCGGCGCGCGCTCCTCAAACCGAGAGGTGCGCGGGGATGCGCAAGTGTCGGCGGCCGACATCGACGAACAGCGGATCGCGTTTGGCTGCCCAAACCGCCGCGAAATGGCCGATGGCCCAGACGACGAGGCCGACCAGCCAGAGGCGCAGGCCCAGGCCGAGCGCGCCGGCCAGCGTGCCGTTCATGATGGCGATGGCGCGCGGAGCGCCGCCGAGCAGGATCGGCTCGGACAGCGCCCTGTGAACCGGCACGGTGAAGCCCGGCACGTCGTCGGCCACGCCCGCCATCAGACGAGCGCCCCGCCGCCGAACGAGAAGAACGACAGGAAGAAACTCGATGCCGCAAAGGCGATCGACAGGCCGAAGACGATCTGGATCAGCCGGCGGAAGCCGCCGGAGGTGTCACCGAAGGCCAGCGTCAGCCCGGTCGTGATAATGATGATGACGGCGACGATCTTGGCCACCGGCCCTTCGATCGACTGAAGGATGGATTGCAGCGGGGCTTCCCACGGCATGGACGAGCCGGAGGCGTGGGCGGGCGCGGCCATCACCACGGAGAGCGTGGCGACGGACAGCGCCGTGACAAGGCGATGAGGTGTTTGTTGCAGGCGTTGGATCACAGGGTTTCTCCTTCAAGGCTGGTGGGGGTAAGAGCGGGGGCGCGGTCGTCGCTCCCAGAGGCTGGTGCGTCGGCGGACGTGACCCGGTAATCGCCGTCCGGGCCGAGGCCCTCGACGCGGACGAGTTCGGAAAGCCGGCGTGCGGAGCCGCGGCCGGAGAGCACTGCTACGAGGTCGATCGTCTCGGCGATCAGGGCGCGCGGGACGGTGACGACGGCTTCCTGGATGAGTTGTTCCATCCGTCGCAGCGCGCCGATGGCGCTGCCGGCGTGGATCGTGCCGACGCCGCCGGGGTGGCCGGTGCCCCAGGCTTTGAGGAGATCGAGCGCCTCGGCGCCGCGCACTTCGCCGACCGGGATGCGATCGGGCCGCAGGCGAAGCGAGGAGCGGACGAGATCGGAGAGCGAGGCGACGCCGTCCTTGGTCCGCATGGCGACGAGGTTGAGCGCGGCGCATTGCAGCTCGCGCGTGTCCTCGATGATGACGACGCGATCGGAGGTCTTCGCGACCTCGGCCAACAGCGCGTTGGTCAGCGTCGTCTTCCCGGTCGAGGTGCCGCCGGCGACGAGGATGTTGGCGCGGGCCGCAACGCCGGTTCGTAGCGCCTCGGCCTGCGTGGCGGACATGATCCCGGCGCGGACGTAGTCGTCGAGCGTGAATACCGCGACCGCGGGCTTGCGGATGGCAAAGGCCGGGGCCGCGACCACCGGAGGCAACAACCCCTCGAACCGCTCCCCCGTCTCGGGCAGTTCGGCCGAGACGCGGGGGCTGCCGGCATGGACTTCGGCGCCGACATGATGGGCGACGAGGCGCACGATGCGCTCGCCATCGGCGGGCGACAGGCGTACGCCCGTATCGGCCAGCCCCTCGGAAAGCCGGTCGATCCAGATGCGCCCATCGGGGTTCAGCATCACCTCGACGACGGAGGCGTCTTCCAGGAAGCTGGCGATGGCGGGACCGAGCGCGGTACGCAGCATCCGCGCACCACGCGCCAGTCCTTCCGAATTGTGCTGCGAAACCGCCATCTGATCCCCGTGTCTGCCGGGGAGAATTCAGACGGTCCCCGGACGGGGATGATTAAAAGAGCCAGAAATCAGGCCAGTTCAACAAGAGTTGGTCGTAGTAGTGGCGTGGCGTGCAAATACAGGAGAACGGCGGGGTTGAGTGTTTATGTCGGTCTTGTCTGGCAGACATTCACCCTGGATCGGCGGCCTTGTCGCATCGTGCGTCGATGTCGCGCGACAGGTCTTTGAGGAACCGATCGCCGGTCGCCAGCTTCCGGCCGAGTGTTTGCAGGAAACCATCGAACCGTTCCGTGCCCTTGGCGCGCGCCGATGGATGCGCGGCGTCAGGCAATGGCGGGGTGAGGGTCATCCAGAAGCGGATGAACAGCGAGAGCGTCTCGCCGAGAATGGCTAGATCTTCGTCCATGCCGTCGATCTGGCGGCCGATCCTGTCCATGCGATGAGCAAAGACGGCCTCCAGTCGTTCGGAGGCGTCGGCCGAGAGGAAAGAGGCGACGGCAGCTTCGATGACAGCGGACTTCGAGACGCGGCGCCGGAGCGCCAGCGCCTCGACCTTCCTCAACAATTCCGGCTCGAAATAGACGTTCATGCGGGTTTTTGTTTGCATGGCCAGCCCTGCTACAGCTCGATGCCATCGGCCGGGTCCATCGTCGCCTGCCGGGCGACGGATGTGACCTGACGACGAAGGCTGCGGGACTTGACGGCGTCCGTGTCCGGCTCGTCGTCGAGCAGGGCGAACTCTCCAATTGCCGGGTGCTCGGGAGGCGCGATCTCTTCATGCTCCGGCAATTCCGGCTCGCGGCGGATACCGGCATTGGCCGGATCGGTGATTGGGCCGGTTCCTGGGCCGGTCATTGCGCCGGCAGATGCGGTCGGGATGGTCAGCGCGGACCAATCATCGGCGGGCGACTTGGCTGAGCCTTTTGCGGCTGCGGGTTTTGGCGGCGGCAGGATGCGCTCGCGAAACCGAGCATCCTCGTAGTAGCGGGCCTTCTTCGCCCGTACCGGCGGGACGCCTGCGACCAGCAGCAATTCGTCGGCAGGCGGAAGCTGCATGACCTCGCCGGGCGTGAGCAACGGCCGGGCCGTCTCCTGCCGCGACACCATGAGATGCCCCAGCCAGGGCGAAAGCCTGTGGCCGGCATAGTTGGTGGAATCGCGCATCTCCGTCGCGGTGCCGAGCGCATCCGACACGCGCTTGGCGGTGCGCTCGTCGTTGGTGGCGAAGGCGACGCGGACATGGCAGTTGTCGAGCACGCTGTTGTTCGCGCCATACGCCTTTTCGATCTGGTTGAGGCTCTGCGCGATCAAAAAGCTTTTGATCCCGTAGCCCGCCATGAAGGCCAGCGCGGACTCGAAGAAGTCCAGCCTTCCCAACGCCGGAAACTCGTCGAGCATCAACAGCAAGCGATGGCGATTGGCCGAGGTCGTCAGGTCTTCGGTCAAGCGCCGCCCGACCTGATTGAGCAGCAGGCGAATCAGCGGTTTGGTGCGGTTGATGTCCGACGGCGGCACCACGAGATAGAGGCTGACGGGTCTGTCGCCCGTGACGAGATCGGCGATGCGCCAGTCACAGCGCGCCGTCACTTTCGCCACGACGGGGTCGCGATACAGGCCGAGAAACGACATGGCGGTCGAAAGCACGCCCGATCGTTCGTTGTCGCTCTTGTTCAGCAACTCGCGCGCCGACGACGCGATGACGGGATGCACACCGGCCTCGCCGAGGTGCGGGGTATTCATCATGGCGCGCAGCGTCGCTTCGACAGGCCGCTTCGGATCGGACAGGAAGTTGGCGACGCCCGCCAGCGTCTTGTCGGCTTCCGCGTAGAGAACATGCAGGATCGCGCCGACCAGAAGCGAATGGCTGGTCTTTTCCCAATGGTTCCTTTTGTCCAAAGCCCCTTCGGGATCGACGAGGATGTCGGCGATGTTCTGCACGTCGCGGACTTCCTTGTCGCCGCGCCGCACCTCGAGCAGCGGATTATAGGTCGAGGACGTGGGATCGGTCGGATCGAACAGCAGCACGCGGCCGTGCCGAGAGCGGAAACCGGCGGTCAGCCCCCAATTCTCCCCCTTGATGTCATGGATGATCGTGCTGCCGGGCCAGGTCAGCAGGGTCGGGACGACGAGACCGACGCCCTTGCCCGATCTGGTCGGCGCGAAGCACAGCACATGCTCCGGCCCATCGTGGCGGAGATAGTCGCGGTCATAGCGACCAAGCACCACGCCGTCCGCGCCGAGCAATCCGGCTGCCTTGATCTCGTTCGGCTCGGCCCAGCGCGCCGAGCCATAGGTGATGATGTTCTTCGCGTCCCGCGCCCTGATCACCGATAGGGTGATGGCGACGACGATGGAGATGAGGCCGCCCGATACCGCGATCATGGCGCCTTCGAGGAAGATCGACGGCGCATAGGCGTCGAACGAGAACCACCACCAGAAGAAGATCGGCGGGTAATAGGCCGGCCAACCCGCGACCACGAACCACGGCTGTCCAAGCTGCGCCTGAAAGCCGAGGCGCCATGCCGTCCATTCCGTCGCACACCATATCGCGGTGAGCACGATGGCGAGGACGATGGCGACTTGTCCCCAAAGGACACGGCTTCCAGACATAAAGGCTCCGACCGGCAAAAGAGATGGAGACGATCAAAGAATATCCGTTCTGGCGAGAAGCAACAGGAAATCCGAAGCGTCGAGGTTTCGGATGCTGTGGCTGACAAATCGGACGGTCGGTGCCGGGGCGAGCACGCCTCGATTACTGTGCTGCTGTCCCGAAGATCGGTCATTCCAGGCCGTCTTCGGTGCAGGACAGCCTGCATCAAAGTCCCAGTCCTCTCTGCCGTCCCAACTGCCATGACACTGATCCGCCCTGCACGATGCCGCTGACCTCGCGGCCGAGCTGGCGGTCGATGACCGGCCGCCACGGGACGAGGGTGAACTCATGGGACTTCTCGACGATGGCGAACTTGCCGCTGGAGAGCTGCGCGGTCCCGGTGAACGCGCCGGTCAAGGTCTCGCCATCGGCGGCCATGCGGAACGGCAGCGACTTCTTCGCAGCCAGTTCCTCGCCCGCGCGGGCGACCTCGCGCTCCTGAAGCGTGGCGATCAGGTTACGCCGGTAGGCGATGCGGCCGTCCGGCTGACGGGCGGCGTCGCCCCGGCCGATATGATGTTCGCGGCGGCGCTCCATCGCCTCGCGCACCTCTTCGCCGAAGCCAGCCGGCGACAGGTCCGATCCGTCTGCGCTGAGGAGCCGTCTGTCGAGCCAGGTCGCGCCGTCCGATCTGATCTGGCGCTCGAGATCGAAGGTCGAGAGGACGCGGATATTGGCGCGGCCGTTGCGCCTTGCATCGTGGGCGGCGGCGCGCGCCTCGAAATCATCGGGGATGCGCCATTGGTCCGCGTTGATACGCTCCGCGATTCCGGCACGGCGCAACGCCTCCAGCCGCCGGACATGAGCGTCCACGAAACCCTGATAGTCGCCGTTCGGCACATGACCGTCGAACCGCGCCTGCTCCAGATGACGACTCGGCCGATAGACGCCATCTTCGGACATGCCGACGATGGCGTGATCGGATGGACGGCTGGCGCTGTCCAGTGGCCCGATCTCGATGATGCTACCGACGCGGACATCCTCGACGCGCGCGGGGTCGATGCCGGAAACATGGTGCGTCCGCCCGTCGATGCCATCGCCCACCAGGGTCAGGCTTTCGCCCAGCTCGTCGGACAGATGCTTGTCGATGACGCGGCCAGCGATCGGCGTCGCGGGCGCGGCGTCGTGAATCTGGAAACTCATTGGATCGCGCTCAGCGCCCTCGGCTAGGTGCGTCTGCTGCATGGTGCGGATGATGTCGCCACGTTCGCCCATTTGGCGCAGCGTCGGTTCTAGCCGGTCGCTCAATTCCCAGACGCCGGGCGCATGTTCGGTGGCAAGGCCCATATCGCCCAGCTTGCCGAGACGGCGCAGGCGCAGCGTCCGGTCGGATTGGCCGCGCAGGTCGCCCGGTTCATGGCGCAGGTCGATGAAGCGATCTTCCGCCTCGGCGATCATCGCTCGGTCGACGCGGGTGAGCCGGTCCTGGTCGATTTCGGCCATGAGCTTGCGGCGCTGTTCAATCTCGGTGACGGGACCGAGTTCCAACGTCGCCAGTTCGCTGGCCCGCTCGCGGATGCCATTGGCGAGATAATCGCCATTGATGACGAGATCCTCGCCCAGGGCGTCACGGCCGTTGACGATGACATGCACATGCGGATGGCCGGTGTTGTGGTGATTGACGGCGACCCAATCCAGCTTCGTGCCGAGGTCGGTCTCGAGTTGAGTCATCAGCTCACGGGTATAGCCGGTCAGGTCGGCAAGATCGGTGGCGTCTTCCGGTGACACGATGAACCGGAACTGGTGACGATCATCCTGACCGCGATCGAGGAAGGCTTGCGGTTCGGCGCGGTCTTCCGTCGCCGAGTAGAGCTGGCCGCGTTCGCCATCGCGAGACGTGCCGTCGCGCTGGATGTAGCGCAGATGGGCAGCGGCTTTACCGCTGCGACCGGCGGCGCGAACCGACCGGGACTTGACGATGACGCGGCGGCTGCCGGCCTGGCGATGGGTCCAGCCGTTCGACAGGTTGCGGGCGCGGACGAAGGATGCGCCGCGCCCCCGCTGCACGCCTCGGCGAGAGGCGATGACGCCCTGACTGTTCATCGAGCGGCCGGAGCCACTGCTCAGGGCCGAGCGGCTGCGGCCGGTCCCGGCCTGTTGCTGGCGGGCGATCTTGCGAACCTGGCTGAGGAAACTCTTGGCCTGTCCGGCCTTGGCTCCGTTGGAGCGGATACGACCGGGCTTAGGCCGAAAATGATCGTCGTCGCTCATGGCCGCTGATCCGCCCGAAACCGACGATTTCGGGCAAGAGTGCCGTGAGAAACACTGAATATGCTGGGTTTTCGGCATCTCGCGGCACTACGGAGGCTCAGAGACGGTGCCGCCAAAAACAGTGTGCAGACAAGGGCTTGCCCCCCGGATCGGACCCATGGGGTGCCGTCCGCTTTAATCTTGCCCTCCCGCCTTCCTCCCTGTTCTGCCCCCATTGCCCACGGATGAGACTGTCGCCAGTCCCATCCGCTGCACACTGAAACGTCCCGCCGGGCGGACAGGATCGCGCGCCTCATGGCTGTCGTCCCGTATCCGCCCGCGCGACGAACAGGCCGCCTGACTGCGGCACGATGGCGGAAACATCGCGCACGCCCGGTGTCGTCTCCGCGTCATGAGAGGTGCGTTCGCCCGGTATGGCAGCGGTTGTCGGCCGACGCTCCGATTGCGCGATGAACAGTGGCGCTTGGGTCCATGCGAGCGGATCGGCAGCGGCGACCAGAACCCGCGCCTGTGCATCGCCAGCGCCGATGGACGGCGCGACATTGACGACATAGGCGCGCGTTTCGGCCGGTAGGGGACGGCCCCTCAGCGAGTCCTCGTAACGTCCGGGACCGGCGTTGTAGGCCGCGATCCAGCCGGGAGAGCCGTAGCGGTCGTATAGCTCGCGGATATAGGCCGCGCCCGCGATGATGTTGTCGTGCGGGTCGTAAGGATCAGCGCCGAGGCGATGCCGATCCCGCAAATCCGCCCAGGTCCGCGGCATGATCTGCATCAATCCCATCGCGCCTTTGGGGGAGATGGCACGGGGATCGCCGTTGCTCTCCGCCTTCATCACTGCACGAATCCATGCGGCGGGAATCTCGAAGCGCTGCGCCGCCTCGGCGATCAGTTCGCCGAGTAGGTCTCGCGCGGGTGCAGGGGCGAGGTTCGACGGTTGCGCGAAGACCGGAACGGTCAGCGCGCAACCGAACGACAGGCCGGCAAGGAGAAGAAGGGAGGTTCGCCGCATCGCCTCAGTCCTTCCCGTCACGCTTCTGCGGACGGCTCCAGTGCAACGACCACGCGCTGCCGGCATCGTCATCGCGGAACAGGTTGGCGCGGATCGGCTGCGGCAGGGCGGGATCGTCGATCAGCAGAGCGACGTATTCGCCGGCGCGCTCGCCGGTGCGTTTCCAGCCCGCGCCGATCTCCGGGCCATCGTCGCCGCCGTGATGGATGCGATAGTCCGGTGCATTTTCCGTCTCGGACAGCTCGGTGGGAACGACGATGACTTCGCGGTAAAGCGTCAGGGTGTGGATGCGCCCGACAAAGCCTGACAGCTCGCGAGTGAACGTGCCGATCTGCGACATGGTGGTCTCCGTGGCGGCGGTGTGAATGAACCGTCGGCGGGCGCCGCTCCCGACGACGGGAAGCGGTCAGCGTGTCGCCGCGCGCCAGACGAAGCGGCCGTCGCCACCCTCGTCGGTGTAGAGCGGCATCGCCTTGCCGATGACGGCGCGCACCGGAAGTGGGCCGAAATAGCGGCCGTCCAGGCTGTCGCGCACGTCGGCATTCATGAGGAAGATGTCGCCGTCGGCGATGCGGCGGCAGCCCTGCCAGACCGGCAACGGGCGACCGAGCCGGTCGCGGTCGAGCGCCTCGCCGAGTGGCACGGCATCGACCGTGACGGCGTTGCCGATGCGGCAGACCTGTTGTCCGGGAAGCCCCATGACGCGCTTCATCAGCGGCACGTCGCGGCCGATATAGCCGCGCTCGACCATGAAGTCGGACAGCGGCTTGTCAGGCATGGCGGCGACGAGATCGCCAACCGTCAGAGGGTGCGGCGGGGTGAGGTCATAGAAGCCGATCGGCGCGCTGGCCGAGGCGTTCCAGACGAGGCGCGGCGCGATCGGGACGAAGGCGGCGATGGCGACGCCCATCGTCACGGCATAGGTCGTCATGACATAGCCGAAGCGGGTCATAGACCGATCTCCCGCCGCTTGAGCCATGCCGCATGGCGCTCCAGCGTGTAGGCGCGCGGCTCATGGCCCGCGCCGATCCGGTTGCCGACATGACGCCAGTGATCGGGAGCCACGTCGCAGGCGTCGATGCCGAGGGCTTCCACGGCGTCGATGTGCCGAAGCACCTGTTCGACCTTGGGCCAGCCCTCGATCTTCAGCAGGATGTCGCCGCCGGGGCGCACGAAGGGCAGCGTCTGGTAGGCTTCGCCTGGCGCGGTGGCGCGCACGATGTCGATGCGCGAGATGATCGTGCCGAAGTCGTTGGCGGCCCAACGCACGAAGGCGAAGACGCTGCCCGGCCGGAAAGAGAAGACGCGGCGGCGGCGATCGAGCACCCGTTCATGGGCTTCGTGGCCGAACCTGATCCAGTTCTCGATCCGCTTCTCGACATGCGTCAGCTCGACATGGGTGAGACTGTCGGCGAGATGCGCGCGCGGCATGGGGCCGCCCTGCGCGCGGGAAACCGCGGCGTCGGTCATGATGGGTCTCCTTCGACGGTCGGGGGAAATTCGCGCGCGAGCAGCTCGCGCAGCATGTCGGCGACCGTGACGCCGCGAGCGAACGCGGCGATCTTGATCCGGCCGCGCAGCGCCGGCGTCACGTCGATGGTCAGCCGGGCGGTGTAGCCACCAGCGCCGACATCGCGCGGCGGGTTGTCGGCCGCCTTGACCCAGCGCTCGGGATTGGCGGGCCGGGAGGCGAAGCCATTGCGGGACGAGCGCCCGTTCATTGCGCCGGCCTCCCGATGTTCAAGCACTCGATCGCATCCGCCAGCGCCGCGATCTCGCGCGCGGCGGGCGTGCCGTCGTCCAGTTCGGAGACGAGCTGGCCGGACTGCGCGGCGACCGCGAAGGCGACGCGCTGACCGATGGTGGCGGCGAGGACGGGAGGATCGTGATCGGCCAGGGTCGCGGCCGTCTCGCGGGCGAGCACGGTGCGCGCGCCGCAACGATTGAGCACGAAGCGCGCGACCAGCTCTGGCCGGTAGATGCGCGCCTCGCCGATGAGCGCCAGCATCTCGGCGGAGGCCCAGCCGTCGAGGGGCGACGGCTGCACCGGGATCAGCACCAAGTCGGCGGCGAGCAGCGCCGAACGCATCAGGCTGGCGACGCGGGGCGGCCCGTCGATCACGATCATGTCGGCGTCACGGGCCAGTTCCGGCGCTTCCCGGTGCAGCGTATCGCGGGCGAGGCCGACGACGCCGAAGGCGCGAGCCAGGCCCTCACGGCTGCGTTGCTGCGACCAGTCCAGCGCCGAGCCTTGCGGGTCCGCGTCAATCAGGGTGACGCGCTTGCCCTGGCTCGCCCAAACGCCCGCGAGGTTCAGCGCCAGCGTCGTCTTGCCGACGCCGCCCTTC
>WBZO01005000.1_pt1 | contig 13800 bp, 12 predicted proteins | sample 5204261 | NCBI WGS metagenome assembly WBZO01 (sample SAMN12412400, study PRJNA552823) | activated sludge metagenome | isolation source: activated sludge from anammox sidestream of wastewater treatment plant... | place: USA: North Carolina | collected 2017-09
GCGGCAGGGGCGATGACCGGCGGCCAGCGCGGTCGCCTCGTCCAGGAAGAACAGCTCAGTGTAGCGCCCCGGCTGCATGATCGGGCGCCACCAGCCCTTGAATTCCAGCAGGCAGATGATCCAGCGCCGCGTCGTCCACCGGCGGCCGGTGATCCTGCCGGCGGCATCGTGCAGGACGCCCCGGTTGCCAGTGAATGTGCCGCGCTCAGGATAGGCCACGATCTCGTTAAACGGGGTCACCCGGTTTTGTCTGGGCATTCGGCATTCACCCTTTTGTGAGCAGGCCAGGCGGAGCGCGGCCTCGCGATCACGGCCCTACATCCAGCCAGTAGGCTTTGCCGTGGTCGTAGCGCCTGTAGATCTCGTCTACCGTGAAATTCTCAATAACCCGACGCAGCTTCGCGATCTGGTTAATCGCGGCGCGCAGCTCCGGGCGCATGGTGAAGTGTTCGAGGCCGTTGATGACTTCGACATCGAAGAAGGCGAGATAGGCCGGCTGTGGCAGGTCTTCCACCCCCTCGGTCCAGGCGATCCGGTTGGTTAACGCCCCGAGGATTCCCCTCAACTGGTCGCTGTGTCCGCGGCGCATCATATAGGCGAGGCTGTTCAGCGTCAGCGGCTGGTCGGCGTAGTACAGCACTTTGAACAGGCTTAACTGCCCCGGGGACAGGGGGATACGCCTGAGGATTCTGACGATCTCTCTGGTGCGCATCGTGTCCTCCTCAGTCTCGCCGTAGCGTAGCAGCTGCGGCGCAGATGTTTACCCCCATCTTATGCGATTGGGACGGGGTATGCAATCATCCTGAGGTGGTTGACTTTCTCATCATTCCGTCGTACAGTGAGATTAAAATGGTATAGACCACCATAGACCAGTCAGCTATTGATGTGATTGTGAATACCGATTCTTCGACCCCTCTGTATACGCGGATCAAGGAGCGCCTGCAGCGTCAGATTCAGCAGGGGGTCTACGAGGTCGGCGCCAAACTGCCGTCGGAGAGGGACCTGGCGCAGGAATTCGGGGTCAGCCGGATGACGGCCCGCCAGGCTCTGCAGGACCTGGCGCAGGAGGGGCTGGTCTATTCGCGGGTGGGCAAGGGGACGTTTGTCAGCCCACCCAAGATTGATCTGCAGACGCTGACCAGTTTCAGTGAAGAAAGCCGGCTGCGCGGTATCACGCCGGGCAGCCGGGTTCTGAAGGCGGAGCTGGCCCCGGCGGACGCCGTGGTGGCGCGCTGGCTTCAGATTTCACCCGGCACGGAGATTGTCGTCCTGGCCCGTATCCGCCTCGCCAATGACAAGCCGCTTGCTATCGAGGTGGCTCATCTGGATCACCGTCTGTGTCCCGATATCCTGCATCGTCACGATTTCACCCATGAGTCGCTCTATGAAGTGCTGCGCCAGGAATACGGCCGGACGCTGGCCTGGGCTGACCAGATTATCGAAGCGCGGCGGGCGACGCATGAAGAATGCCAGTTGCTGGAGATCGACCGCCATGTCCCTGTCCTGAGTCTCACTCGCGTGACGTATGACCGGCAGGACCACCCTGTCGAATTTGTGACTTCAGTGTACCGGGGCGATCAGTATCTCCTGCACGCAGTGCTGCGCTAACGACCAACCGAAGGCAAGGAGATCTATGACTGAAGAGAAAGGCAGTGGCGCTCAGACCTACATGGCCGCCGTGCGCGATCTGCTGGACCGCGTCGGACAGTCTCAGCTCGCGTCCATCGAGCGGGCCGCGGAGGCAGTCGCCAGAGCGATTGACCGGGACGGCCTGATCTATCTGTTTGGGACCGGGCATTCTCATATGCTGGCGGAGGAAGGGCACTATCGGGCCGGGGGGCTGGCGCCGGTCGTCCCTATCCTGATTTCCTCCCTCATGCTGCACCAGAGCGCCAGCACCAGCTCAGCTCTGGAACGGCTCCCCGGGCTGGGGCCGGCGGTCCTCGATCGCTACCAGTTGGCCCCCGGCGATGTCCTGTTCGTGTTCTCCAACAGCGGCGTGAACGCCGTGCCGGTGGAAGTCGCGCTGGCGGCCCGGGCCAAAGGCGCCACCGTCATCGCGATCACGTCGGTGGATTATTCGTCCCACGCCAGCCTCGGCCCGGCGGGCAAGCGGCTGTACGAAGTGGCGGATATCGTGATCGATAACGGCGGGCCGCCCGGCGATGCGGTGGCCGAAGTAGGCGCTTCTGGCCTGCGCACCGGCCCGATCTCCACCGTTGTCGGCGCGTTCATCCTGAATGCCATCCTGACCGAGGCCGTGTTCCGGCTGGAGGCGGAGGGCAAAGAAATCCCGGTCTATATCAGCTCGAATATGCCCGGCGCGCCGGCCCATAACGCGCGCCTGCTTGAGCGGTTCCGCGCCCGGAACCCACACCTATAGGACGACATTATGACCGAATACGCGATTGGCATCGATCTGGGCGGCACCAAAATCGCCGGGGCGCTGGTTACGCGGGATGGGCGTATCGCAGCGGAAGAGCGCCTGCCCACCCGGCGCGAAGAAGGCGTGGAGGCGGTTGTGGACCGCGTCGCGGCCTGCATCCTGTCTTTGCGAAACCGGGCGGACGGCCCGATCGCCGGCGTCGGGATTGGCGCGGCGGGCATGACCGACAGCCGGACGGGCGTTGTCCTGCTGGCCGCCAACTTGCAGTGGTTCGACGTGCCGCTGCGCGACCTGCTCCTGCAGCGCCCGGGGATGGACACGATCCCCCGCCTGTATGTGGATAAAGACACTAACGCCTCAGTGCTGGGAGAGTTGTTATTCGGGGCGGGGCGGGGCACGCAGCATCTCTTCTGCACGACTGTTGGCACCGGCGTCGGCGGCGGCATGGTCATCAACGGGCGGCTCTACCACGGCGCCAGCGAAGGCGCCAGCGATATCGGCCATCTGGTGCTGGTGGAGGACGGCTATCTGTGCGGCTGCGGCAAGCGCGGCTGTGTGGAGACGCTGGTTTCCGGGCTGGCTATCGCCCGCCAGGCCCAGGCGGCGCTGCAGGAGGGCCGGTCCAGCGCGCTGAGCGATCTGCCGCGGGAGAGCATCACGGCGGTGGAAGTCGTCGCAGCGGCCCGGACGGGCGACGCGCTGGCCCGGGAGATCCTGGCGGAGGCCGGGCGTTATCTGGGCTGGGCGCTGGCCTATTATATCGACCTCAACAACCCCGAGCTGATCATCATCGGCGGCAGCGTATCCCTGGCCGCCGGCGAGCTGTTCATGGAGCCGGTGCGCCAGACTATCGCGGCCCGCGCCCTCCCCCCCAATGTCCGGGCGGCGCGCCTGTCGCTGCCGGGCCTGGGGCAGAACGCCGGAGAGGTCGGGGCGGCGGCCCTGGTATGGCACCACCTGGACGATTGAAAGCAGGAGCAATCGGCGCACTATGCCGCCGGCTCCGTGCGGCGGCACAGCGGACACATTACAAGAGGAGGAGCGGATGAGCAAAGTGCTGTATGCCGGCGACTCGGCCATTATGGCGGTCCTCGGCCTGGAAGGAATCGAAGTTTTCCCTCTGCTGGACTCGATCTGGGATGCCGGGGTGCACCTCAAGGGCGCGCTGGATGGGGCCGGGCATACCGTCACCCGTATGCTGTCTCATGAGGCGTACTACAACCTGCCGGAGACGGCGGAGGCCCTGGCCGCTTACGATGTCCTCATGCTGAGCGATATCGGCCACGACACCGTTATGCTGTACCCGGGGGCGCGGCGGAACGCCGTGCCGATGGGGCCTAACCGCATGAAGGAAATCGTGCGCTTTGTTGAGAACGGCGGCGGGCTGGCCTATATCGGGGGCTATTTCACCTACCAGGGTCACCACGGTCAGGGCCGCTGGTACGGCACGCCGGTCGCCAGAATCCTGCCGGTGGAAATTCTCTCGCTGCATGATGACCGGATCGAGACGCCGGAGGGCGCCCGGCCGCGCGTGTTGAACCCGGACCATCCGATTCTGAAGGGCATCCCCACCGGGCTGATGCCCATGTTCATGGGCTACAACAAGACTAACCCCCGCGAAGGCGCCAGCCTGCTGGCCGAGATCGGCGATGACGCCGACCCCTTCCTGGCCTGCTGGGAAGTGGGCAAAGGCCGCGTGCTGGCGATCACGTCCGACGTTGCCCCTCACTGGGGGAGCGACTTCATCCAGTGGCCCCATTACCAGCAATTCTGGGATCAGGCCGTGCGCTGGCTCAGCGGTGAATCGGGCTGACGCTGATCCACGGAGATGGAAAGGAGGCTGACCACAACGACCGCGGTTCTGCTGCTTTCTTGATCGGTAATTCAGTTTGTGAGGAGAAAAAACGATGCGTTCTCTGGCTTCACGTGTTGGATTGCTGTCACTGATCGTTATCCTGCTGGTCACCGCTCTCGGGCCGGTCGCCGCCCAGAGCGATCCGGTTGAGATTGTCATCTGGCATATGGAGCAGCCTCCCTACCGCGTTGAGCGCCTGCAGGAGCTGATTGACGAATTCAATGCCGCCAACCCCGGGATTGTCGTCCGGCAGGAACCGCAGAACTGGGGCGAAGTCTACACCAAGGCCCCGGCTGCTGTTGCCGCTGGCAACGCCCCGGATATCCTGTTCGCCATCCCCGACTTCACCCCGATCATTCGCGCTGTTGGCGCGGTTCAGCCGGTTGAAGACTTCGTCGCCGAGATGGATGAAGCCCACAGCTTCTTCCCCGCCGCGCTGGAGCCGTACAGCTACGACGGCCATGTCTGGGCTGTGCCGATGTGGAATATGGCCCAATCGCTCTGGTACCGGGAGAGCGTCTTTGAAGATGCCGGCATTGAGCCGCCGACAACCTGGGACGAATGGCTGGCCGCGGTAGAGACCCTCTCCACTGACGGGCAGTACGGGATCGGCCTGCCGGCCAACCGGCAGCTCTACACCGATCAGACGGTTTACGACTTCATGATTAATGCGGGCGCCGCTGAAATCTACAACGAGGACGGCACCCTCCGCTTCGATAATCCGGAGACAGTGGCCGCCTACGACTTCTACAACCAGCTCTATCAGTACTCGCCGGCGGACAGCCCCAACTGGACCTGGGGCGAGGCGGAAGCCTGCTTCGCCAGCCGCACCTGCGCCATGGTGCTCCAGTTCACCGTTATCACCACCTACGAGACTCAGGCCGAAGGCGACGCTGACGATCTGGGCGTGATCGCCATCCCCCATGCGGCAAATGTGGAAGAATCGGGCACTATCTCCTACGTCAACGCGGCCATGCTGCTGACCGAAGACCCGGCCCGGCAGGAAGCCGCTTACGCTTTCCTGCGCTTCCTGCTGGAGCCGGAGAACTACGGCCGCTTCCTGAACATGGAACCTGGCCTGTACCTGCCGGTCACCGAGGATGGGAGCACCGCTGAAAGCTACTGGGAAGATGCGACAGTTGTCAAGTATCAGCGCCAGATCGAGACGATGCTGGAAAATTCGCGCAACGGCATGTTGTTCGGCTTCACGGGCGGGAATACCTTCTCCAGCATTGCCCAGATCTCGGCCCAGAACCTGCTGGCTCAGACCCTCCAGAGCGTCGTGATTGATGGCGTCCCCGCGGCGGAGGCTGTTGCCGCCGGCCAGGAGGCCATGAACGAGGCTATCGAAGACTAGCAGTACGGACATCTGCTCCGGCAGAGTATCCTGCGGTGGGGGAGGCTCCGGCTTCTCCCACCCGGGTTTGCTGCCGCAGGAAAGGAGAACGCCATGCACGATGCTGGAGCGGCAGGTCGCGCTGTAACCCGCAAACCGCGCCGGACGCCCCTGCGCTGGTCCAGCCAGGCCTGGCTGGGCTACCTGCTCGTGGCGCCGCTCATGCTCTGGCTCGCCGGGACGATCATTTACCCGCTCCTTTCCGCCATCCGGATCAGCGTGCTCGACGTGGGCATTATCGGGACCGGGGGCAATTTCGTCGGGCTGGAGAATTACAGCCGGATTCTAAGCTCGACGAAATTCTGGGAAGCCCTGGGCCGAAGCCTGATCTGGGTGGTGTCGAATGCGGTCATCCAGACGCTGGTTGCGTTCGGGACGGCGATCATCCTCAAGCAGCGTTTTCGCGGCCAGGGGCTGGCGAGAATCTGGGTGATCCTGTCGTGGATTGTGCCGACGGTCGTCGTCGTGATCATCTGGCGCTGGCTGCTGGGCACATCGGGCGGGATTATCAATTATGCGCTCGTCTCCCTCGGCGTGGTCGATCAGCCGGTGGGCTTCTTCGGGTCCGGCCCGGCGGCGTACACCACGGTGGTGCTGATCAATTCGTGGCGGTGGTTCCCCCTGATGGCCGTGATCCTGCTGGCGGGGATGCAGGGCATCCCGGAGGACCTGTACGAAGCCGCCGCGGTAGACGGCGCGTCGGCTCGCCAGCGGCTCTGGCATATCACCCTGCCATCCTTACAGCCAGTCTTGTTCGTGCTGGGGCTGGTCGGTACGCTGTGGTCGATCAACGTGTTCGACGTGATCTGGCTGCTGACCAAAGGCGGGCCATCTTCGGCGACAACGACGGCGCCAGTGTTCATCTACGACACGGCGTTCAACAGCTACCGGCTGAGCCGATCTGCCGCGGCGTCCGTCATCATGGGGATCATCCTTCTCATCTTTGCGACTCTGTTCATCCGGTTCATGATGCCGTCATCGGAAGAGGAGGCCTGATCATGCTGCGATCATGGCAACTGCGCCGGACATTAGGCATCACTCTGGCTGTCTGCCTCCTGATGTTCCTGGTCATCGCGCCCTTTTACTGGATTTTCTCGTCATCCATCAAGGCGCCGCAGGAGATCATCGCGCAGGTTCCGACGCTGTTCCCGCACTCATTCACCCTGGAACACTACGACCACCTCCTGAAATCCTCCGCGTTTCCCACTTACCTGATCAACAGCGCAATCGTGGCGCTAATGACGATGATTCTGACGGTGACGCTGTCAACGCTGGCGGCGTACGGGCTATACCGGCTGCGCTTCCCGGGTAGCAAGTTCATGTTCCGGATCATCCTGGTCACCTACGCTTTTCCGGGCATCCTGCTGCTGGTGCCCCTGTATGACATGCTGTCCAGGATCGGCCTCATTGATACGCGCTGGGCGCTGGTGATTGTCAACGTGACGTTCGCCGCCCCGTTCGCGGTCTGGATGTTGCAGGCGTTCTTCCGGTCCGTGCCCTACGAGCTGGAGGAGGCGGCGGCCCTGGATGGGGCCGGCAAGCTGCGCATCATGATCCGTATCATGCTGCCGCTGACTGCCCCCGGCATCGCCAGCATCGCCATCTATGCGTTCATCACTTCGTGGACCGAGTACATGTTTGCCTCCATCCTGATCATCAGCGACGCCAACCGGACAGTTCCCGTGGGGCTGGCCGGCATCATCGGCCAGTACCAGGTTGACTGGGGGCTGCTGCTGGCCGGGGCGACGGTGACGACGCTGCCCGTGCTGTTCCTGTTCAGCCTGGTGGGGCGCAATTTCGTCGCCGGCCTGACCTCCGGCGCGGTCAAATAAGGCGGCGCTCTCGCGCTGCTGCTGGCTGGCCGCCGGGCCGTGCCTCGCTGAATGAATACGGTGAAACGCTTTTCGTGCGGCGCGACAGTATACGCTGTTTCCCAAATTAGATGATAATGGAGAAGCAAAAGATTCTTGTGGCCGGGACAGGCTGTGTAGATTTGGCCTGAGCGACCGATCCCGTCCAGTTTGCTCTTGTCATCAGACCTGCGGGATAACCCGCACACTTACTGGAGAACCTCCATGGCGCCCCCCACAAAAACAGGCAGGATAACGCGCTCCGGGCGGGGTGATCAGCGCCCCGTCGTTGGCTTTTTGCTGCATTCGCTGGAGGATGACTACGGCGTTGCTCTGTGGGCCGGCGCGGTGGACGCGGCCCGGGCTATGGATGCCAGCCTGATCACCTTCCTGGGGCGCGCCCTGGGCAGCTTGCAGGGCTTCGATGCACAGGCGAATGTGCTCTACGATCTGGTGAGCGCGCAGAGCGTGGATGGGGTGATATTCAGCAGCGGCTCGCTGAGCATGTACTCCGGCATTCAAGGGCTGACGGATTTCTGCCAGCGATATCGCCCGCTGCCCATGGTGAGCCTTGCCGCGCCGCTGGAAGGTATCCCCAGCGTGCTGGTGGAAAATTACCAGGGCATTCACGCGATGATGGCCCATGTCATCGAAGTGCACCGCGCCCGCCGGATAGCGTTCATCAGCGGCCCCACGCAGGTCCTGGAAGCGGAGATGCGTTACCGGGCCTATGTCGATGCGCTGACTGAATACGACCTGCCGCTCGATTCGGCCCTGGTCAGCCCGCCGACCACATGGACTGAAGCGACAGGCCGGCAGGCCATCTGCACGCTGCTTGATGAGCGCGGGCTGCAGCCGGGGGCGGGTTTTGATGCAGTTGTAGCCAGCGATGATGAGACGGCTCTGGGCGCGTTGATCGAGCTGCAGGCGCGGGGCTTTTATGTGCCGGACGATGTGCTGGTGACGGGCTTTGACGGGCTGGAGCGGGGGACATACTTCACGCCTGCGCTGACATCGGTGCGCCAGCCCGTGTATGAGCAGGCGCGACGGGCGATCGCGTGCGTCCTGGCCCAACTGCGGGGGGAAGAAGTGCCGGTTGAAGAATATCTGCCCTCTGACCTGCTCCTGCGCCAGTCGTGCGGCTGCCCGGACCCGGCCGTGCTCCTGGCTGCGGCGACGCCAGCGGCGAGCACGGCTGCGCCGGCGCGGGCGGGCGGCGGCCTCGCTGCGGCCCTGGCGGCGCGGCGGGAGGTTATCAGCGCGGAAATGGTCAGGGCTGCGGGAGCTTCCTCTGAGAGGCTCGCTCCGGCGTGGGCGGAGCAGCTTCTGGAAGCCTTCTCCAATGATGTGGAGGAGAAGGCTTCGGGTTCCTTTTTGCCGGCGCTCGATCGGGTTGTGCGCCAGGTCGTGTCAACGAACGGGGATATCAAAGCGTGGCAGGGCGTGCTGTCGGCGCTGCGGCGCCAGGTGCTGCCCGACCTGACGGAGACAGGGCTGCTGCATCGGGCGGAGGATCTGTGGCAGCAGGCCCGGGTGATGATTGCCGAAACGACGTACCGGGCGCGAGCGTACCAGGAACTGCTGGCGCGACAGCAGGCGGAGCGACTGCGCCAGATCGGACAGACCCTGATCATGACGTTCGATCTGACGCCTTCGATTGAGGCGCTGACCAGAGGGCTGTCAGAGCTGGGCATCCCCGCCTGTTACCTGTCGCTATACGAGGACCCGGCGCAGCCAGAGCGCGGATCGATCCTCCTCCTCGCCTATAACGAAGATGGGCCGGTCGACCTGCCGCCCGGCGGCCTGCATTTCCCCTCTCATGAGCTTGTGCCACAATACCTGCTGCCCGCCCGGAGGTCTTTTTCGGCTGTGGTTGTGCCGTTGTACTTCCAGGAGCAGCAACTGGGCCTGGCTTTCTTCGAGGTCGGGCCGCGAGATGGCGCAATTTACGAGTCCCTTCGCGGGCAGATCAGCAGCCTGCTGCAGGGCACGCTGCTCATGCAGCAGGTGCAGCAGCATGCCGGGCAACTGGATGCCGTCGTGGCGGAGACGCTGGCGACCGCGGAGCAGATGCGGCTGACGATCACGGAGGTGGCGCAGCAGGCGCGGACAGTGGCCGATACCGCCCGACAGTCTATGGAGGTCTCAAAGACGGGCGAAGACGCCGTAGCCCGCACCGTGGCAGGTATGGAGGTTGTGCGGCAGCAGGTGGAAGAGATCGCCGCGAGCATCCTGGCGCTGTCGGCGCATACGCAGCAGATTGGCGAGATCATTAGCGCAGTGGATGACATCGCCGACCAGTCGAAGCTGCTGTCGCTCAATGCCAGTATTGAGGCGGCGCGCGCCGGGGACCAAGGGCGCACTTTTGCCGTGGTCGCTCGCGAAATGCGGCTGCTGGCGGGGCAATCGCGGGAGGCCACCACAAAGGTGAGCGATATCCTCAACCGGATTCAACAGGCGGCGGACACGGCAGTGATGGTCACGGAGGAAGGCAGCAAGGGCGCCCAATCGGGGATGGAGCTGGCAAACCGGGCGGGCGGGGCGATCCGCGACCTGGCCGCGACTATTGAGGAAGCCGCGCATGTGGCCGTTCAGATTGCCGCCAGCACACACCAGCAGTCCAGCGCGATGGACCAGCTTGTGGCGGCTATACAGTCGGCCAAGAAGGCCAGCTCGCAGGCCACCATCAATATCAGAGAGGCCGGGCTGGCGGCGAAGAAGTAGCCCGCCCGCGCAACTGCGGCGCGGCCAGATTCATGCAGACACGACCGGGCTGCGCTCCGGCCTTCAGAAAGACTCTTATAATAAGGGTGTCGCTCGTTGACACACGGGAATGGCGAAGGGAGCAGAACCGGGGAGAAGGGGGTATCGTTTCTGGCAGCGTTGGGCAGGAGGTGTAGAGATGAATCGGCGTCAGTTTTTGAGGGTCACAACCGGCCTCGGCGGAGGGGCGCTGTTGTCCCATCTGGGAATAGTGAGCGCGGTATCAGCGGCGCCGGCAGCCCGCCCGCGCGTCCTCGCAGTGGCCCGCCGGACAGAGCTGCCGCCCACCCGGATCGCGTTCGTGAAGACCCGGAATCGGGCGGAAGGCGTCCGCAAGGCCCTGGATCTGCTGGATATCAACCCGGTGCGGGACAAAGCTCTCTTTTTGAAGGCTAACTTTAACAGCGCCGACCCGACGCCCGGCTCCACCCATAACGACACCCTGAGCGCGCTGGTCCAGCGTTTGCAGGAGATGGGCGCTGCCTCGATCACGATTGGCGATCGCAGCGGCATGGGCGATACCCGGACGGTTATGCAGCAGAAGGGCCTGTTCGATATGGCTGACGAGCTGGGCTTCCAGACGGTGGTCTTTGATGAGCTGGGACCGGGGGAATGGGAACTGCTTCAGCCGGAGGACAGCCACTGGAACGAAGGCTTCTGGTTCGCCCGGCCGGTCCTGCGGGCTGACGGAGTCGTCCAGACGTGCTGCCTGAAGACGCATCAGTACGGGGGGCACTTCACCCTGTCGCTCAAGAATTCGGTCGGGCTGGTGGCGAAGTATTCCCCCACTGGCAGCGCCAACTATATGAGCGAACTGCACGGCTCAGGACACCAGCGCCGGATGATTGCCGAAATCAACACCGCCTATGCGCCGGACCTGATCGTGCTGGACGGCGTGCAGGCTTTCGTCAACGGGGGGCCGGCCACGGGCGACGTGGTGGACTCCCGGGTGATCCTGGCCGGGACGGACCGGGTAGCTATAGATGCCGTCGGCGTGGCTATCCTGCGTCACTTCGGCACTACCGAGGAAGTCGAACGGGGGCCGATCTTCGAGCAGGAGCAGATTGCCCGCGCTGTTGAGCTGGGGCTGGGCGTTGACAGCCCGGACAAGATCGCGCTGATCACCGGCGATCCGGCCAGCGCCGCCTACGCCGCCGCGATCGGGGATGTGCTGATGGCGGGATGAGGGCGGGGGCCTGCGGGCAGCCCGGGTCGTCAGGCTACAATGGAGCGGATAGCCTCCAGCGAAGGGGCGTCGGCCAGCACAAGCAGGAGGTCGTTGGCCTGAATCGCCGTTGTGCCGCTCGGCACGATGACCTCCTGATCGCGCAGGATGAGCACGATCAGGCTGCCGGATGGCAGGCCCAGATGCACGATCTGGCGATTGATGGCGGCGGATTGTGGCGGGATGCGTATCTCCGTCATCTCGCTCTTGAGCGGGGCATCCCCGACCGACTCAATTACGAACTGCGGCTTGGGTGTATACGGCGTTGACACCTTGAGGAAGTTGGCGACGGGGACAATTGTGGTCCCCTGCAGCAACGTAGAACTCAGCACGACGAAAAAGACGATGTTGAAGATGGTGTCTGCTTCGGGGATGCCGGCCAGCAGCGGGAACATGGCGAGCACGATCGGCGCGGCGCCGCGCAGCCCGACCCAGGAGATCATCAGCTTATCGCGGATAGTGAACTTCGACCGGATCAGCGCGATGAATACGCCGAGAGGCCGCGCCGCGAAGATCAGGATGAAGGCGATGACCAGGCCGGGAATCGCGATGGGAACCAGCCGCGAAGGGAAGACCAGCAGCCCCAGCACCAGGAACATGACGATCTGCATCAGCCAGGCCAGGCTGTCATGGAAGCGGGACAGGCTGTTCTTATGCACGAGCTTCTGCGCACCGAGGGCCAGCCCGGCCAGGTAGACGGCCAGGAACCCGCTCCCGCCCAGCAGCGCGGTCACGCTGTAGGTGATGAGGGCGACGCCCGTCGTCACAATAGGGTACATCCCGGTCGCGTCCAGCCGCAGGCGGTTGATCCCCTTCCCGGCGATAATGCCGGCCGCGAGGCCGAGTATCCCCCCCAGGACGGTCTGCTGGATGAAGAACAGCAGCATATGGCCCGGCGACGCATCGGGGTGCGTGATCAGCTCAATCGCGGCGACTGTCAGAAAGATGGCTGTCGGATCGTTGCTGGCGGATTCGAACTCAAGCAGGGGGATGATGCTTTCCTTCAGGCTGATCTGCCGCGTGCGAAAAATTGAGAAGATGGCGGCCGCATCAGTGGAGGCGACAATCGCGCCGAGCAGCACGGCAATAGTCGGAGGGAAGTTGAGCAGCAGCGCGGCAAAAACCGCGACGACAGCGGCGGTGATGAACACGCCGGCGGTGGAGAGGATGATCCCGCGGGCCAGAACCGGGCGCACATCGACGAGCGGAGTATCCAGCCCGCCTGAAAACAGGATGAGGATGAGCGCGACTACCCCGATAGCCTGCGCCAGTTGCGCATTGTCGAAGTAGATACCCCCGATCCCTTCTGAGCCGGCCAGCATACCGATGACCAGGAACACGAGCAGGGCCGGCAGGCTGAGCCGGGATGAAATCTTGCTGGCCAGGGTGCTCAACAAAAGCAGTATAGAAGCAATTAACAGGATTGTTTCAAGAGATGCCACGCCGGGTCTCACCCATCCGGATCGTAATCCTTTTTTCTGAGGTGGAGCTGTCACACAGGCGTTGAATAGATACCCCGGAAGTCCGGCGGGGCCGGCCTCGCCCGAAACCAGCCGGTCGCCCGGGACCGGCCTGTCGCCCGGGACCGGGAGCGCCTGGCGGCTATTGTACCATCCGACCTATAAGTGCAAAAGCTGTTGCGCCTTGGAATTTGCCGCCTGACCGGTGCGGAAAACGGCTGGCGAATCCCCCCACAAATTGATGTCCGGCGGAGCCGGGAGCGGGGCGATTCGGGGTCTTGCCCGGGATGCCCGCAGGAGTGCTATACTGGGGCCTGCTTCGGTCGCCGTATCACTTACAGGAAGCGGAGCGCTTCTTCGCCTGTCCAATGAGCCGATCAGGACAACAGCTTTCCGGTTTTTTGCCGCGCCTGTTCAGGGAATTTGCCCACCGGCTGCGCATGCCGCGCGTGTCTGAGACCGCTTTGATCACCCTGGCTCTGGGCGTCGGTCTGGCGAGCGGCATCGGCGTCTGGCTCTATCGCGTCGGCATAGAGCTGTTTCAGCATCTTTTTCGCTGCTGAATATCCACACCCTCAAGCCGCTCGATGTGGACCTGCTCCAGCAGGCCGCCGAGGAGACCGGCGCCCTGGTGACCGCCGAAGATCACAGCGTGATCGGCGGGCTGGGCGGGGCGGTGGCGGAGGCGCTGGGGCGCACGCGGCCGGCGGCGCTGGAATACGTCGGGCTGCAGGACACCTTCGCCGGGACCGGCCTCGATACGGAATCGCTCATGGACGCCTGGGGATTGTCCGTGGCGGATATTGTCGATGCGGCCCGGCGGGCTATGGCGCGCAAGCGTTAGAGTGCTGCGTTGTTAGGCAAG
>WBZO01005001.1_pt1 | contig 13800 bp, 10 predicted proteins | sample 5204261 | NCBI WGS metagenome assembly WBZO01 (sample SAMN12412400, study PRJNA552823) | activated sludge metagenome | isolation source: activated sludge from anammox sidestream of wastewater treatment plant... | place: USA: North Carolina | collected 2017-09
ATCAGTTCACCGGCTTCGACCAGCGCGGCGACCGGTTCGCCGAAATCGCCCGCGCCCTGAAGGGAGAGGTGTGATGCCGACCCTGTCGCGCGCTGACAACTCGCTGCTGGGCCGCTGGTGGTGGAGCGTCGACCGCTGGACCCTGGGCGCGATCGGCACCCTGATCGGGTTCGGCTACATCATGATGCTGGCGGCAACGCCCGCGGTGGCCGAACGGATCGGCTCGACCCGGGACATGTTCATCCTGAAGCAGGTCGTGTTCCTGGCCGCGGCCGGCGCGCTGGTGGTCGGCGTGTCGCTGCTGTCACCCCGCACGATCAAGCGCCTGGCCATCATCGGCTGCCTGATCGCCCTGATGATGACGGCGGCGACGATGTTCGTCGGCGTCGAGATCAAGGGCGCCCGCCGCTGGATCTCGCTGCCCGGCATGACCATCCAGCCATCCGAGTTCCTGAAACCCTGCTTCGCCGTGGTCGCCGCATGGCTGATCGCCGAAGGCCGCCGCACGCCGCGCTTTCCGGGCATGCTGATCGCCTTCGGCGTGTTCGGGCTGATCGTCATGCTGCTGAAATCGCAGCCCGATATCGGGATGCTGGGCGTGGTGATCGTGGTGTTTCTGACCCAGCTCTATGTCGCCGGCATGCATCTGGTGTTCGTCGGCATCAGCGTCGGCCTGCTGGGCACGGGCGCGGTCGCCGCCTATACGCTGTTTCCGCATGTCCGCAGCCGCGTGGAGCGGTTCTGGGAGGGGACCGGCGACAACTACCAGGTCACTACGGCGCTGGAAGCGTTCGGCAATGGCGGCCTGATGGGCCGTGGCCCGGGCGAGGGCCGGGTCAAGGATGTGCTGCCCGACGCCCATGCCGATTTCGTGTTCGCCGTCGCCGGCGAGGAGTTCGGCATGCTGATCTGCCTGTTCATCCTGCTGGTGTTCGCCTTCATCGTGCTGCGCGGGCTGTTGCGCCTGCTGCGCGAGCAGGACCTGTTCATCGTGCTGTCCTGCACCGGCCTGGTCACCGGCTTCGGGCTGCAGGCCTTCATCAACATGGCCTCGACGCTGAAGCTGATCCCGACCAAGGGCATGACCCTGCCCTTCATCTCCTACGGCGGTTCCTCCGCCATGGCCGTCGCGCTGGGCACGGGCATGCTGCTGGCCCTGACCCGCCGCCGCCACCGGGAGGATGAGCGATGAGCGTGATCACCGCGATCAGGCCCTGGCGGACACCGGGCAGCGACGCGGTGGGGCGTGCGCAGGCCCGCACCCTTCCCCGCTGGATGGCGGACGGCGGGGCTGCCGCACAGGCCTGCGTCGCCACGCTGCCGCTGACCAGCGCCGTGAGCGACGGCCGGTTCGGCCCCTACCGCCGCGATGGGCGGAGCGCACTGGTCGTCCGGTCCGACCCGGATGCCACGGCGGTGGCCGGACCGATCGTCATCGCTGCCGGCGGCACCGGCGGCCATTTCTTCCCGGCCGAGGCGCTGGCAGACGAGCTGATCCGCCGCGGCCATGCCGTCGTGCTGATGACCGACGCCCGCTCGGGCGCGTTGCGCAGCGCGGTGTTCGCCGACCGTCCGCAGCACGTGCTGAAGGGTGCCGGCATCGCCGGACGCGGCCTGGTCCGCGCGGTCAAGGCGGTGTTCGCCCTGGCCGCTGGTGTGGCGCAGGCCCGCAGCCTGCTGGTCCGGCTGCGCCCCGCCGTGATCGTCGGCTTCGGCGGCTATCCGACCGTGGCCCCCGCCCTCGCCGCCCGCCTGCTGCAGCACCGCCCCGCGCTGATCCTGCACGAGCAGAACGGCGTGCTGGGACGCGCCAACCGCTTCCTCGCCGGCGGAGCCGACGCGCTGGCGCTGAGCCTGGAGCAGACCGAGCGCGTGCCTGCCGGCGTGAACCGCGTGGTCACCGGCAACCCGGTGCGTCCGGCGATCCTGGCGCTGGCCGGCGCCGGCTATACCGCACCCGGCGCCACCGCCAACATCCGCCTTCTGATCCTCGGCGGCTCTCTCGGCGCCCGGGTGTTCAGCGACGTGGTGCCCGCCGCGCTGGCGGCCCTGCCCGAGAGCCTGCGCACGCGCCTGTCGGTCACGCAGCAATGCCGGCCGGAGGACCTGGCGCGCGTTCAGGCCGCCTATGCGCAATCCGGCATCCGCGCCGATCTCGCACCCTTCTTCGGCGACGTCGCCGACCGGCTGTGCGCCGCGCATCTGGTGATCGCGCGGGCCGGCGCCTCGACCGTCGCCGAACTGGCGGTTGTCGGCCGGCCGGCCATCCTGGTGCCGCTGCCGGGCGCGATCGACGACCATCAGAGTGCGAATGCCCGTGCCCTGGCCGCCGGCGGCGGCGCATGGGTCGTACCGCAGCCCGGTTTCACCCCGGACGAGCTGTCGCGACGGCTGGCGACCCTGCTGGCCGATCCCGTCACGCTCGCCCATGCCGCCACCGCATCCGCCGCCACCGCCCGGCCGCACGCCGCCGCTCGGCTGGCCGACCTCGTCGAAGCCCACATGCACCAGGAGGCCCGGTCATGAGGGCGCTGCCGCTGTCCATCGGAACGATCCATTTCGTCGGCATCGGCGGCATCGGCATGTCGGGCATCGCCGAGGTGCTGCACAATCTCGGCTATTCGGTGCAGGGCAGCGACATATCCGATTCCGGCAATGTGCAGCGCCTGCGTGCTGCCGGTATCCCGGTGATGATCGGGCACGACGCCGCCAACCTGGGGGCGGCGCAGGTCGTCGTCGTGTCCACCGCCATCAAGCGCGACAACCCCGAAGTCGCCGCCGCCCGCGCCCGCCTGATCCCCGTCGTCCGCCGGGCGGAGATGCTGGCGGAACTGATGCGGTTGAAATGGTCGATCGCGGTGGGCGGCACGCATGGCAAGACCACGACGACCAGCCTGATCGCCACCGTGCTGGAGGCGGCGCACTTGGACCCGACGGTGATCAACGGCGGCATCATCAACGCCTATGGCACCAACACGCGCCTGGGCGACGGCGAATGGATGGTGGTGGAGGCGGATGAAAGCGACGGCTCGTTCCTGCGCCTGCCGGCGGTGATCGCGGTCGTCACCAACATGGACCCCGAGCATCTCGACCACTGGGGCACCCCCGAGGCGATGATCGCCGGCTACGATCAGTTCGTTGCCAACGTGCCGTTCTATGGGTTCGCGGTGCTGTGCATCGATCATCCGGGCGTGCAGGAGATGATTCCCCGCCTGTCGGACCACCGGATCATCACCTATGGCTTCTCGCCGCAGGCGGATGTGCGGGCCGAGCGCGTGGTGCCCGACAAGCTGGGCTCGACGTTCGAGGTGACGGTCACCGACCGGCTGCGCAACCGGCCGCGCCGGATGGGCCCGTTCCGCCTGCCGATGCTGGGGCAGCACAATGTGCAGAACGCTCTGGCCGCCATCGCCGTGGGTGTCGAAATGGAAATCGACGACGCCACGCTGCGCAGCGCCTTCCTGAGCTTCAAGGGGGTCAAGCGGCGCTTCACCAAGACCGGGGAGGCGAACGGCATCACCGTCATCGACGATTACGGCCATCACCCGGTCGAGATCGCGGCTGTGCTCAAGGCCGCGCGGCAGGCGGGTGCGCGCGACGTGATCGCCGTGGTGCAGCCGCATCGCTACACGCGGCTGCATTCGCTGTTTGCCGAGTTCTGCACCTGCATGAACGATGCCGGCACGGTGATCGTGGCCGATGTGTATCCCGCGGGGGAAAGCCCGATCGCGGGTGTGAACCGGGATGCGCTGGTCGACGGGCTGCGCGCCCGGGGCCATCGCAGCGTGGTGCCGCTGCCCAGCCCCGGACGCCTGGCCGAGATGGTGCATGCCATCGCCCGCCCGGGCGATTTCGTCGTGTGTCTCGGCGCCGGCTCGATCACCCAATGGGCCGCGTCGCTGCCGGACGAGCTGCTGGAGCTGCAGGCGGGCAACCCGCGCCGCGCGGCGGGAGGTGGCGGATGAGGATCGCGCCTGTCCACGGCGGCACTGCTGCCGCCCGGTGTCACGGTCGGGACAGGCCAGTCCATTCCCCGCGTCATGGTCGGGACAGGCCAGTCCATTCCCCGCGTCACGGTCGGCGCAGGCCGACCATCCATGACTTTCCGTGGACACAGGGTGCAAGCCGTGGATGGCCGGCCTGCGCCGACCGTGACACAGTGCCGCGGCGGCCTGTCCGTCCCGACCACGACGCAAGGGCCCCCTCCCTCCGCGAAAGGGACACCCTGCAGCCGACCGCCCGGGGCCCGGCGGCATGATGGTCGCGCGGCGCACCCTGTCGGCAGTCGAAGCCCTGCCGCCGCTGCGCGGGCGGGTGCAGCGTGACGCGCCGCTCGCGCCATTCACCTGGTTCCGCGCCGGCGGCAAGGCGGAGGTGCTGATCCGGCCCGCCGATACCGAGGATCTGGCGCAGTTCCTCCATCACCTGCCGAACACCGTGCCTGTGCACGTCATCGGCGCCTGCTCGAATCTGATCATCCGTGATGGCGGGCTGCCGGGTGTCACGATCCGCCTGGCACGCGGCTTCTCGACCATCAGAACCGAGGTGGACGGGGTCGACGCCGGTGCCGCCGCGCTCGACGTCACGGTGGCGGAACATGCCGCCGCGGCGGGATTGACCGGGCTGGAGTTCATGTCCGGCATCCCCGGCTCGGTCGGCGGTGCGGTCGCCATGAACGCGGGCGCCTATGGCGGAGAAATCGCCGACGTGCTCACCTGGGCCGATATCGTCACCCGCACCGGCGAAACCCGCCGACTGTATCTGCCGGATCTCGGTTTCGCCTACCGCCATGCCGCCCTGCCCGCCGGCGCCGTCGTCGTGCGCGCGCGGTTTCAGGCGATGCGCGGCACGCCTGCCATCATCGCCTCCCGCATGGCCGAAATCCGCGCCATGCGCGACGCCTCGCAACCCGTGCGCGCCCGCACCGGTGGCTCCACCTTCCGCAACCCGCCGGCCCAGAAGGCGTGGGAGCTGATCGACGCCGCCGGCTGTCGTGGCCTGCGGCGTGGCGGCGCGCAGGTCAGCGAGAAGCACTGCAATTTCCTGATCAACACCGGCGGCGCCACCGCCGCGGATATCGAAGGGTTGGGGGAGGAAGTCCGCCGCCGCGTCCTGGCCGCTACCGGCGTTACCCTGGAATGGGAAATCCGCCGCATCGGCATCCCCGCCGGCAAACCGGAGATCATGTCATGACCCGTGTCGCAGTCCTGTACGGTGGCATCTCGGCCGAACGCGAGGTCAGCCTGTCGTCCGGCACGAAGGTGATCGAGGCACTGCGCAGCGAAGGTTTCGACGTCCACCCGATCGATGTCGGCGAGGATCTCGCCGCCGTCATCGCCGCCCTGAAGCAGGCAAGCCCGGATGCGGTGTTCAATGCGCTGCACGGCCGCTTCGGCGAGGACGGGGCGATCCAGGGCGTGCTGGACTGGATGGGCATTCCCTATACCCATTCCGGCGTCCGCGCCTCGGCGCTGGCGATGGACAAGATGGTGGCCAAAGCGGTGTTCGCCTCGGCCGGGCTGCCGGTCGCGCGTGGGCGCGAGGTCGGCATCGCCGAGCTGGAAGCGGCCGACCCGCTGCCGCTGCCCTATGTGGTCAAGCCGGTGAACGAAGGATCCTCGGTCGGCGTCGAGATCATCCGCACGGGCGACAACCGGCGCGCCGAGGTGGCGCGGAGCTGGCACTTCGGCAAGGTCGCGATGGTCGAGGAATACATCCCCGGCCGCGAGCTGACCGTCGGCGTGATGGGCGACCGCGCCCTGGCGGTGACGGAAATCCTGGCCGATGCCGGCATGTTCTATGACTACGAATCGAAATACGCCGATGGCGGCTCGCGCCACTTGATCCCGGCGCCGGTGCATCCCGACACCTATGCCCGGGCGCTCGATGTCGCGCTGGCGGCGCACCGGGCAATCGGCTGCCGCGGCGCCTCGCGCTGCGACTTCCGCTATGACGATACCAAGGGTGAGCCCGGACGGCTGGTTCTGTTGGAAATCAACACGCAGCCCGGTCTGACGCCGACCTCACTGCTGCCAGAACAGGCGGCGTATCGCGGCATGAGCTTCCCCCGGCTGTGCGCCTGGATGGTGGAGAACGCATCATGCCGCGCGTAACGACGCTTGTCACCACCACCGTACAGCGCAGCGGTGTGGCACCGGCGACGCGCAGCGGGCCGGCGCCATGACCCGTCGTCCGCGCAACTCGGTCAACGACCGTCCGTCGCGGTGGAAGCTGGTGCTGCGCCGGCAGCGCCGCCTGGTGCGCCCTTTCGCATGGGTCTCCTTCGCCGGGCTGGTCATGCTGCTGGGCTACAGCCTGGTGCATTCGAGCACGCCCGGCAGCTCGGTCGTGACGCTGCGGGAACGCCTGGGCAGCGTGACCGGGCTGGCCGGTCTGCAGATCACCGACGTGGTGATCGAAGGCCGGGCGAACACGCCCGAACCACTGCTGCGCGCGGCGCTGGGCGTCAGCAAGGGCGAGCCCATCCTGGGCTTCTCGGTCGAGCAGGCGCGCAAGCGCATCGAAAGCCTGACCTGGGTCGAACAGGCGACGGTCGAACGCCGCCTGCCCGGCACCGTGGTCGTTTTCCTGCAGGAACGGCGCCCGTTCGCGATCTGGCAGAATCGCGGCAGGTTCCAGTTGATCGACCGTGCCGGCCTGGTGGTCGACAACCAGGATGTCGCGCTGTTTAAGCACCTGCCGCTGGTGGTCGGCGAAGGCGCGCCGCTGGGGGCCGCCGACCTGCTGGACACGCTGCGCGAACGGCCCGACCTGAACGCGCGCATCGTCGCCGCGGTGCGCGTCGCGCAACGGCGCTGGAACCTGCATCTGAAGAACGGCGCCGACGTCATGCTGCCCGAAGGTCACGAAGCCGCGGCGATCGAGCGGCTGATGAAGCTGCAGGAAGCGCAGGCGATTCTCGACCGCCCGCTGTCGGTCATCGACCTGCGCCTGCCCGACCGGCTGGTGGTGCGGGCAAAGCCCGAAGGCAAGGGCGACGCCGCCTCCGCTTCCGGCCAGCGTGCGGCGCCGACGATACCGGTCGCCAGCAAGAAACCGATCTGACGGAGCAGAGGGATGAATGACATGCCTCGTCGCGCGATGCTCCCCTCGGACACCGATCCGGCGGAACCCGATCGAGCCCGCGCCTATCGTGCCGGACCGTTCGGTGTTCTGGACATCGGCACGACCAAGATCGCCTGCCTGATCGGCCGCATCGAAAGCGACGGCAAGCTGCGCGTGCTGGGCTTCGGCTGGCACAAGGGCCGCGGCGTGCGCGGTGGCGGCATCGTCGACCTGGACGAGGCCGAGCGGGCGATCCGCGCCTGCGTCGGACAGGCTGAGGACATGGCGGATACCCGCCTGCAGCGCGTGCTGGTGAACCTGAGCTGCGGCCAGCCCGAATCGCGTCTCTACAATGTGCAATGGCCGGTGGGGGGCCGGCAGGTTGCCGACGACGACATCCGCGGCGTGGTGCACGAAGGCCGTTCCCGCGCCCTGCTGCCCGGGCGCGAATCGATCCATGCGATTCCCCTGAACTTCTCCGCCGACGCGACCGACCATGTCGTCGACCCGCGCGGCCTGTTCTGCTCCACCCTCACCGCCCGGCTGCATATCATCGACGCCGCGTCGACCGCACTGCGCTCGCTGGAGGCCTGCATCGGCCGCTGCGACCTGGAGATCGAGGAGCTGGTCTCGGCGCCGATGGTCGCCGGCCTGTCGACGTTGGTTGCGGATGAAAGGGAACTCGGCGCCACCATCATCGACATGGGCGGCGGCACCACCGGCATGGCGGTGTTCGCCGAGAATCAGCTCATGCACACGGCGCAGTTGCCGATCGGCGGACTGCATGTGACGAAGGATCTGGCGACGGGCCTGTCGACCACGCTGGCGCACGCGGAACGGCTGAAGACGCTGTACGGCAATGTCGAGCACAGCCCCGACGACGACACCGAGCTGCTGCCGGTGCCGCTGGTCGGCGAGGAGGACGACCACCAGTTGGCGCGGGTGCCGCGCCGGATGGTCGTCAACATCATCCGTCCGCGCATCGAGGAAACCTTCGAATACGTCAAGGACCGGCTGGACAGCTCGGGCATGACGCGCGCCGCCGGCAACCGGGTCGTGCTGACCGGCGGCGCCTGCCAGCTACCCGGCCTGCGCGAACTGGCGGCCCGCATGCTGGGACGCCAGGTCAGGCTGGGCCGGCCGGTCGCGGTACGCGGCCTGCCGGAGCTTGCGTCCGGCCCCGCCTTCGCCGTGGCCGCCGGGCTGCTGCTGTGGGGGGCCGGCCATGGCCGCACGCTGGATGATGTCGTCCTGGAACCGCCGGAACCGTCCGGCCTGTTCCGCCGCATCGTGAATTTTCTCAAGGAGCGCGTGTGATCTCTCGCGAATCGAGCGCTCCGTCGTAACAAGGACCTTAACCGTCGACCCGCACGCCCCGGGGGAGTTACTTCCATGACACTCAATCTGACGATTCCTCAGACCACGCATACGGATTTCACGCCCCGCATCACTGTGATCGGGGTCGGTGGCGGCGGCACCAATGCCGTCGACAACATGATTGCCGCCAATCTTCAGGGCGTGGAATTCGTTGTCGCGAATACCGACGCGCAGCAATTGATGCACAGCCGTGCCGACCGGCGGATCCAGCTTGGCCCGCATATCACGCAGGGCCTGGGCGCCGGCGCAAAGCCCGAGATCGGCCGCGCCGCGGCGGAGGAAGCCGCGGATGAGCTGTATCGGCATCTCGATGGCTCCCACATGGTGTTCATCACCGCGGGCATGGGCGGTGGAACGGGCACCGGGGCGGCCCCCGTCATCGCCCGCATGGCACGCGAGCGGAACATCCTGACCGTCGGCGTGGTGACCAAGCCGTTCGGGTTCGAGGGTGTCCGCCGGGCGCGCGCGGCCGATCAGGGGATCGAGGAGCTGCAGCAATATGTCGATACGCTGATCGTGATCCCGAACCAGAACCTGTTCCGGATGGCGACCGAACGCACCACCTGGAAGGACGCCTTCAAGATGGCGGACCAGGTGCTTTACATGGGCGTGCGCGGCGTCACCGACCTGATGATGGTGCATGGCCTGGTGAACCTGGACTTCGCGGATATCCGCACCGTCATGGCCGAGATGGGCAAGGCGATGATGGGCACCGGCGAGGCCGAGGGCGAGAACCGCGCCATCCGCGCCGCCGAAGCGGCGATCAACAATCCGCTGCTGGAAGATACCTCGATGGCGGGCGCGCGCGGCCTGCTGATCAACATCACCGGCGGTGATGACCTGACGCTGTTCGAGGTCGATCAGGCCGCCAACCGCATCCGCGAGGAGGTCGACGAAGAGGCGAACGTCATCTTCGGTTCGGCGATCGACGAATCCCTGAGCGGGCGCATCCGCGTGTCGGTCGTTGCGACCGGTATCGATTCGCCGCGGGCGGATCAGCAGCGTCCGCGCCTGGTCGCTGTCGGCGGCGGCGCGATGCCGGCACCGCAGCCGATCGTGAATCCCGCCACCTCACCCGGGCCGGCCGTTGCGCCGATTCCGCTGGGTGGCGGCGCGGCGCTGCGGCAGGTGTCGCCGGCGCCGGTCGACGCCGTGACTGCCGCCGACGCCGCTCCCGCCATGGAGCCGGCGGGGGACACCGCGCCCCACGGCGCCCTGCACCAGGTCGCGCAGCCGACGCCGCTGCGCACCCATGCCGCCGGCCCGCACCCGGCGGCCGCGGCGCCCGCGGCGCGCACCGGGCTGTTCCCCGACCCGAACCGCCCGTCGAGCCCGCCGCCGGTCAGTGCGGCGGCGCCGATGGCCGTACCCGAGACGCCGAAGCAGAGCCTGTTCAATGCCGTGACAGGGGCGTTCCGCCGCAACAAGGCCGCACCGTCGCAGCCGGCGATCGAACCGCAGTTGCGGCGCGAAGTCCCACAGGCGACGATGACGGAAATCCATCCCCAGGCGACGGCCCCGTCAGTCAGGCAGGCGCATGCCAGCGACGAGGTGGGGCTAGAGATTCCGGCCTTCCTGCGGCGACAGTCCTCCTGACCGGCATGCGGCCTCCACCGTCAGGGCGGGACGGTGGAGGCGCGGGGGTTTCCGACGCCTTCCTGCCCCGGCGCGGTGGGTCCCCGTTGCAAGCGTATCGACATAAAATCCATAAAATCAGTTAGTTGTAGAGAAACACTCAGCAATAATCATTGACTGGCCCAATCGTCGCGCAGGTCCCTATTTTATCTCGCAGGCGCACATGATACCGGCACCACGCCACTGGGGAACTGCTGTTGATGGATGGGTTGAAACAGGTCTCGACACTGGAAGGCGCGCGGACCGCGACCGGCCGGGCGCACCAGCAGACCCTGAAATCCCCGATCTCCTGCGTCGGCGTCGGCGTCCATTCCGGACGGCGCACCAGCGTGACCTTGCGCCCGGCCGAGGCCAATCACGGCATCGTCTTCCATCGCACCGACCTCAACCGGCTGATCCCGGCGACCTATGACCGGGTTGTGGACACCAGGCTGTCCACCGTCATCGCCGACCCCGAATGGGCCTCGGCCCGCGTCGGCACGATCGAGCATCTGATGGCCGCCTTCGCCGCCAAGGGCATCGACAATGCCCTGGTCGAGGTGGATGGCGCCGAGTTGCCGATCCTGGACGGCTCCGCCGCGCCGTTCCTGTTCCTGCTGGATTGCGCCGGCGTCGAGGCGCAGGCCGCGCCGCGCCGCGTCATCGAGATCCGCCGCACCGTCCGCGTCACCGACGGCACCGCGTTCGCCGAGCTGCGCCCGCTTGGGGCCGCGGCGCGCGCCGCCGTGCCGACGCTGGACATGGAGGTGTCGATCGACTTCGCGGCCGAGGCGATCGGCCGGCAATCGTGCCGCATGCGGCTGGAGTCCGAGACGTTCCGCAATGAGTTCGCCCGCGCCCGCACCTTCGCCCAGGCGCATGAGATCGACGCGCTGCGGGAGGCCGGCTTCGCGTTGGGCGGCAGCTTTGAGAACGCCGTCGTCGTGGATGGTGCCAAGGTCCTCAACCCGGGCGGCCTGCGCATGGCCGACGAGTTCGCGCGCCACAAGCTGGTGGATGCCGTCGGTGACCTCGCGCTGGCCGGGGCCGCCCTGCATGGCCGCTTCGTCGGTCACCGCACCGGTCATGCACTGAACAACCGGCTGCTGCGCACGCTGTTCGCGAAGGCCGCGACCTGGACGCAGACCGGTGCCGCGCCGATCGACGCTGTCGCCGCCTGACCATATCCGGACGGCAGGCATCGAACATGATCCGCCAATCGCCGGACGGGCCGCGATGAGCCCGCTTCGCGTGCCGCACGCGCATGGTATAAGCGCGGCGATGGAACAGATTCTCCCGGTCTTTCGCCGCCTGCCGCGCGGGCTCGCCCTGGGCGCGATCCTGGTGCTGCCTTTGCTGTCCGGTTGCGGATCGAAGGACGACACCGAAACCGAACTCGGCCCGGTCCCGCCGGTCGAGGTGCTGTACAACAACGGCGTCGACGCGCTGAACACCGGCCGCTACGCCACGGCCGGGAACCAGTTCAATGCCGTCGAGCAGAACTATCCCTATTCCCCCTGGGCGGTGAATGCCCAGTTGATGCAGGCCTATTCGCTGTATCTGCAGAACAAATACACCGACGCGCTGGGTACCATCGACCGGTTCATCCAGCTCCATCCGGCACATCGCGACATCGCCTATGCCTACTATCTGCGGGCGCTCTGTTACTATGAGCAGATTGCGGACGTGCAGCGCGATCAGCGCGGCACCGAACAGGCCATGAATGCATTGCAGGAGGTGGTGAACCGCTTCCCCGACACCGCCTATGCCCGCGACGCCCGCCTGAAGATCGACCTGTGCCGCGACCACATGGCCGGTGCCGAGATGCAGATCGGCCGCTGGTACCAGGAGCAACATCTGTATGAAGCCGCGATCGGCCGGTTCCAGCGCGTGGTCGACGATTACCAGACCACGAACCACGTGCCCGAGGCCCTGCACCGGCTGACCGAGATCTATCTGGTGCTGGGGCTGAAGGAGCAGGCGAAGCGCACCGCCGCGGTGCTGGGCTACAACTACCCCGGCAGCGAGTGGTACGAGGACAGCTATTCGCAGCTTGCCGACGACAGCATCACCCCGACACCCAGTGAGCGCGGGCGAACCCAGGGCTGGTTCTCGCGCACCTGGAACTCGATCTTCTGAGCCGGACGGCAGGAAGGCCATGCTCACCGCGCTCTCGATCCGGGACGTGGTGCTGATCGAACGGCTCGACCTGTCCTTCGGACCTGGCCTGACCGTCCTGACCGGCGAAACCGGCGCCGGCAAGTCGATCCTGCTCGACAGCCTCGGCCTTGCCCTGGGCGCCCGCGCCGAGGCAGGTCTGGTGCGCAGCGGGGCCGAGCAGGCGGTGGTGACGGCCTGTTTCCATCCGCCGGCGGATCATCCGGTCTATCACCTGCTCGCCGAACAGGGCCTCGAAGCCGAGGACGACCTCGTCGCTCGGCGTATCGTCGGCCGCGACGGGCGGTCGCGCGCCTTCATCAACGATCAGCCGGTCGGGATCGGGCTGCTGCGGCGACTCGGGTCGCTGCTGGTCGAGGTACAGGGGCAGCATGAGCAGATGGGCCTGGCAGACCCCGCCGGTCACGCCGGGTTCCTGGATGCGTTCGGCGTGCCGACCGAAGTCTCCCACGCCGTCGGCACCGCCTGGCGGGCGTGGCGTGACGCGCTGGGCGCGCTGGAAACCGCCAGGCGCGCGATCGAGGCGGCGCAACGCGACGAGGAATGGCTGCGTCACGCGGTCGACGAGCTGGCGACGCTGGCCCCCCGCGACGGGGAGGAAGACCGCCTGGCCGAAGAACGCCTGCGCCTGCAGCAGGCGGAGCGGCGGGGAGAGGCCGTCGCCACCGCACTGGCGGAGCTGGCGCCGCGCGACCGGCGCAGCCCGGGCCCCGGCGCGGCCCTGCGCGCCGCGTCGCGTGCGCTGCAGCGGCTGGTGCCGCCCGGCCAGAATGAGGCCGCCAACCCGGCGGGCCCGGCGCTGGCCGCCCTGGAACGGGCCGAGGAAGCGCTGGCCGAGGCGGAAACCCTGCTGACCCGGCTGGCGAGCGACGTGGAGATGGACCCGCGCCTGCTGGAGCAGGCCGAGGAACGGCTGTTCGCCCTGCGCGCTGTTGCCCGCAAGCACAATGTGCCGGTCGGCGAGCTGCCGGCGCTGCTGGATACGCTGTCGACGCGGCTGGCGACGCTGGAAACCGGCGCCGCCGAGGTGGTCGCGCTGGAGCAGGCGGCGAAACAGACCCGTGAGCGCTATATCGAAGCCGCCACCCGGCTGACCAGCGTGCGGCAGCAGGCTGCGACCCGGCTGGGCGAGCTGGTGGCGCGCGAACTGCCGCCGCTGCGCCTGGACAAGGCGCGCTTCGTGGCCGAGGTCACCCCGGTGCCGGAAGCCGCCTGGGGTCCCTCCGGCATGGATGCGGTGCATTTCCTGATCGCGACCAACCCCGGGCAGGAACCCGGACCGCTGGCGAAGATCGCCTCGGGCGGCGAACTGTCACGCCTGATGCTGGCATTGAAGGTCGTGCTGGCGGCGGGCTCGACGGTGCCGACGCTGGTGTTCGACGAGGTCGACTCCGGCATCGGCGGTGCCACGGCCGCCTCGGTCGGCGAACGGCTGGCACGGGTCGCCGAACGGGTGCAGGTGCTGGTCGTGACCCACAGCCCGCAGGTCGCGGCGCGTGGCACCGCCCATCTGCGGGTCGCGAAAGCGTCGCTGCACGACCGCGCCGCGACGACGGTCGACCGGCT
>WBZO01005003.1_pt1 | contig 13793 bp, 7 predicted proteins | sample 5204261 | NCBI WGS metagenome assembly WBZO01 (sample SAMN12412400, study PRJNA552823) | activated sludge metagenome | isolation source: activated sludge from anammox sidestream of wastewater treatment plant... | place: USA: North Carolina | collected 2017-09
GGCCGCCCCCCGGCCGGCAGCTTCTCATAAAAGCGGGGGGCATACAGGGTCAGACTGGAGTATAATCTGCAATATAGGAAGCGGGTTATATCCTGACGGTGGTAGATCATGGTCTCTTCACAACGTATCATTGCGGCTGACGACACGACGCTTGTCCCCAGCATCACGCGCGCTGCGCTGGGGCTGGTGGAGCATACGGCGACGATCATCGAGGTCCGCTCGGGAGAAGCGGCGCTGGAAGAAATCCGGCGTGGTGGAGTCACCCTGCTCATCACAGCCTTCGGCCTCTCCGATATGTCCGGCTTTGATCTGGCCCTCAAGACCAGCAAAGTGGACTCCAGCCTCCCGATCATCCTGCTGGCGGGCGCTCAGGACCCGGAGATCGTAGACGAGACACAGATACAGGCTTCTTTCTACTATCTGGTGCGCTCGCGCGAGGGCGAACGGTTCGTCCACATCCTGCGCGCCCTGCTGGAAGGCGAACGCCCCGCCGAAAAGGAACAGAAGTCGGAGGCACCCCCCACAACCGATCTGGGGCCAATACCGGAAGTCGATGTAGCTGCCCTCAGCGAGCCGCTCAGCACCATCCTGACTGAAGTGGGGGCGATGGCCGTCGTGCTGGTCGATCGCCAGGGCGCGATCCTGCAAGAGCTGGGGGCGGTTGGCTACCTGGACCGCGACCGCCTGACGGAGACGCTGGCCCCTAACTTCGCGAATATGTTCACCATCGGCCCGCTGGTTGGCGGCAGCAGACCGCACGCCATGCACTTCTACGACGGCGATGAGTTCGACATCTTCGCGCTGACAGTGGGCTTTCACCACTTCATCTGCCTGATCTTCGAGGGATCAGCCGGGAAGAGCGCCTTCGGGTCAGTCACAACCTACGGGCGCCGGGCGGTGCAGGAGATGCTGAAGATCATCGGCGACACGGCCTTCAAGTTCCAGCCGGTTGCGGCGGCCCCTCCTCCGCCCCCCGCCCCCAGAGCGACGGGCAAAGCGGCGGGCAAAGCAGCCCCGGCGGCGGCCTCGAAGCCAGTCGAAGCGCCCCCGCCAGCCAAACCGGCAGCCGAGGACTATGTCCCGCCCCGGCCACCTGCGCTGGAGCCGTTGCCGGAAGATGCCGATCTGGAAGCTATGCTGGCCGGCCTGGGCAAACTGGACCTCGCCAAGGCCGACGAGCTGTTTGACCCGGATAAGCTGGCCGAAATCGCGGCGGAACAGTTGGCCGGCGAGCGCCTGACTTACGAAGAAGCGCAGCAGATGGGGGTGCTTCAGCGGTAGCGCCCCCCATCTTCAAATTCTGATTCACACAACAGGCGACTGAGGATCATACCCGCGGACGGTCTGGTCTATGACAGCACGAAAACCTGCTGATTCCCTGATCGGCGCACGCCTGGGGGATTATGCCATTCAGGAATTGATCGGGCGCGGGGGTATGGCCCGGGTCTATCGCGGCCTGGACGAAAATCTGGGCCGTCCGGCGGCGATCAAGGTCGTTGAAATCACCCCGGATGAAAAAGAAAAAGAAGATGAGCGCATTATTGAGCGCTTCAAGCTGGAAGCGCGCGCCATCGCCAGCTTCGACCACCCCAACATCATCACCATCTACCAGTACGGAGAGACGCCGACCCAGTTCTTCATCGCGATGAAGCTGATCCAGGGGGAGACCCTGGGCCAGGTCATGCGTCTGGCCCGCCGCTCCGGGCAGCTCATCCCGACGGAGCGCGTGCTGAGCATCGTCCACGACGTGTGCGCCGCGCTCGATTACGCCCACGCGCGGGGGATCATCCACCGCGATATCAAGCCGTCGAACATCCTTTTCGACGCCAACGCCAACAACCGGGCTATCCTGACTGACTTCGGGCTGGCGATGAAGCTGGGCGGGGCCAGCACGATGGGCACCGCTTTCGGCACGCCGCGCTATATCGCCCCGGAGCAGGCCGTCTCATCGCAGAAAGCCGTCCCACAGACCGATATCTATTCGCTGGCCGTGGTCGTCTTTGAAATGCTCACCGGGCAGGTGCCATTCCAGGACGAATCGCCGATGAGCATCGCCCTGTACCACATCACCAGCGAGCCGCCCCGGCCGCGCAGCCTCAACCCGCAAATCCCTCAGGCTGTCGAGGATGTCATCCTCCGGGCGCTGGCGAAGGAGCCAGAGCGCCGCTACCAGACCGCCGGGGATTTCGCCCGCGCCCTGGCGGCGGCTTACCAGGAAGCCGGGGCGGCACCAGCAGCCGACCGCGACAGAGCCAGCGCGCGCGATGGCGCTAGCGTCCCCGAGGCGGCGCCGGCAAGCCCGCCTGCGGAAGCGCCGTCCGTGCCAACGCACACGCCGTCGGAACGCAAGCCAGAGAAAAGCACCCTGCAGTTCCGCGAGACCGGGCCGGACGCCCCGATGGAACAGGCAGCGCCCGCCTCAGCACCAGCCGTCAGGCGGGCGAAACGGCGGCGTGTGGGCGTCATCCCGGCGATTGCGCTGCTGTTGATCGTGGTGGGGGGGATAGTCGGCTTCTGGCTGATAAATGGCCAGAGTCTGGCCCTGCCGCGCCCAATTCAGGATGTCGTGCAGGGGGTGTTCAGCCATATCGGCCAGATCGGCCAGGCGCAGCCAGAGAACGCGCCGGAAACCGAAAATGAGGCTGGCGGCAGCGTTGTCGCGACTGACACCCTGACTATCCCGCCCGATGCGGTCCTCCCATTCGAGATCCTTTACGACCGGGGCCGGCTCGCCCTGCACAACATGACGCCCTATACCGTGCCGCTGAACGGGCTGATCTTGCAGTGGCCAGCGGAGGGGGAGGTCTACACCGCTGAGCAGTTGGGGTACCTGCTGCCGCCTAACCAGTGCACGTGGATGCGCCTGCTGCAGGAAGGCGCTCTGCCGCCGCCGTCTAACTGCCCGAATCCGGCCTACCGGCTCTCCCAGATTCATCCGGATACTCTGTACTGGGCCGCCGGAGAGGATTTCACAGTGCTGGTGAACGATGAAGTGGTCCAGGTCTGCAGCGCCGCCGCGGGGAGATGTACCTTCCAGTTCCCGAATCCGGCGGCCGGGGGCGCCCCTGCCGGCTGACCAGGCCCGGCTATCCTGAAGCAGCGGGGCGCAAAAGCCGGCAGGGAACGCCTCCGCCATGCTCTCCGGCATCGGGGCGCGCCTCATGGCCACGGTTGCTATTTCCCCGGTCTGTGAAATTATCATAAAATCAGGCGGTACAGACCCGGGGATTCCCCTGCCGGGGTACAATCCTGTTATGGGTAGGATTATGGTATGATTGTAACAACATTTGAATACTGTTTTTGGCATTGATCAGGAGCTAACCTGATGTCAGATCAGCCCCTTGACGAATCTCAGAAACCAACGCCTTCCAGCGGCTCAGACAGTCCGCCGCCCGCGAGCGGCCTGCCCGGGGATGACTGGTACAGCCCCGAGGAAGCGGAAACTTCTCCGCCGGAGGCGCCGGTAACGCCGCCAGCGGCCGACGCGCCCGCCGAGACGCCAGCAGCGAGCGGCCTGCCCGGGGAGGACTGGTACACCCCGGAGGATCACGTCGTGCCCGGCTGGCATATGCCGGAGGCGCAGCCGCCCGCCGCTTCTATTTCACTGCCGCGGGCAGCCGATGAGGAGGTTATCCTGCCGGGGAGCTGGCACAGCCCGCCCCCGGTGACGGACAGCAGCGAGATACCCGCCGCATCTCCGGGCGCAGCCGCGTCTTCAGGCGCGGGCTGGTATGTGCCACCCGGCAGTCTGGGCGAAGCGCTGCTGGCTGGCGTGGACGCCACGGTGCATCCGCTGCCAGAAGCCGCTCAGGAGCCAGCCCCGGTCGATGAAGAGACAACGGCCGTCGCCGAGGCCCCGGCTGAAGAAATCCTGATCGATGACTCCGAAAGCGCCCCGGACGCCGGGACAGGTGACGCCGTCATTGGCACGGAAGAAGAGCGCGCGCTGTACAGCGACCCGGCGGCTATGGCCGCCATGATGGCCGCCAAATATGCCGAGCAGGCCAAAGCCGAAGAAGAAGAGGCCCCGGAAGAGCCAGGAAAACCGGAAGAAGATGAAGGGCCGACCGAGGTGCTCCCGGTGGGACCGGAGGATTCGTTCTTCCCGGTTGGCGCAAGCCAGGCCGCGCCGCCGCCGGTGACCCCCGCCCTGGAGCGCCTGGCCGCCCAGTTCGACAGCGTGGAAGTTCAGGTCGGCACGCTGCGAGATATGTACCACCAGGGCCAGATCAGCCGGGAGGCGCTTCAGGCTGAGCTGCGCAAGCTCATGATCCTTGACGAACAGGGCACCTGGTGGATGGTCGGGATGGAATCCAACACCTGGTACCGCTTTGAGAACGGCCAGTGGGTGGAGGCGGAGCGCCCACGTCTGCCCGAAGGGGCGGCTACCCAGCCCTCAATCGCGCTGGATGAATACAACATGCCGGTCGTGCAGAATGTCCCGCACACCGATCCCCAGGCCACGCTCGTCGGCGCCGCCGCCATCCAGTTCGATGATATGGGGCAGCCGACGCTGGCCGGGGCCACCGTCCCCGCCGGGCAGTACACCCCGCCCGACTATTCGGGCGCTTACGCCGACGCTGAAGAATCGGACGTCTATCGCCAGGCTCAGGCCGAGCAGCAGCATCGCGTGCGCGATCGGGTCATCAAGATCGTGCTCGCCGTAGCCTTCAGCCTGCTGGGGATAGCCCTGGTGCTGATCATCGGCCTGGTCCTGTACTATGTCTCGGTCGTCAACCGTTACAACGACGAGATCGCTAACCTGGGCAACCAGGCCGGCCAGTTTCAGACCGTGCGCATCTATGACAACCGCGGTCAGTTGATCGCCACGCTGAGCGATCCCAGCTCTGGCCAGCGGATCAGCGTGCCGCTGGAACAGATCAACCCCTTCATGATCCACGCCGTGGTCAGCATTGAGGACGAGCGGTTTTATCAGAATCCCGGCTGGGACCCGATTGCCGTCGTGCGCGCCGTGATTCAAAACCTGTTCGCCGGAGAAGTCGTCTCCGGCGCCAGCACGATCACGCAGCAGCTCGCCCGGATGCTCGTCCTGGAGCCGGAACGGCAGACGGATATCAGCGTGGGCCGCAAGATCGACGAGATCATCATCGCCGCCGAGATCGGGCGGCGCTACAGCAAGAACGACATCCTGGAGCTTTACCTGAACGAGATCAACCTGGGCAACACGGCCTACGGTGCGGAAGCCGGCGCGGAGACCTACTTCGATATCAGCGCCAACGCTCTGAACCTGCCGCAAGGGGCACTGCTGGCCGGGATTATTGCCTGCCCGGCGTCGTGCAATCCGGTCGCCAACCGCGATGTGTCGTTCAGCCGCATGGGCGCTGTGCTGAACAGGCAGGTGGAAGTCGGCTGCCTGCCGTTTGAGCATGAGCCGTTCGCCAGTTCCGGGCGGCCGTTCTGCGTCACCCGGCAGGATGTGGATGCCGCCGTGGTCCAGCGGGCGCAGGTCGAAGTCGCCGAATACAGCCCGCCCCCGACGACGCTGACGAACTACCCGCACTATGTTAACTATGTCATGCAGGAGATGGAGCAGAACTACGGCCTGACCGATGTGTTCCGGGCTGGCTATAACATCTACACCGCGCTGGATCGCCCGCTTCAGGATCTGGCCCAGCAGACTGTCCAGCAGCAGATCGCCAGCCTGCAATCCCAGGGCATCGGCGGCAACAACGCCAGCGTCATCGTCATGGACCCACGCGACGGCCGGATCACCACCATGGTCGGCAGCGCGGACTTCAGCAACACCGAGATCGACGGCCAGGTCAATGTGGCCTTCACCGCCCAGCAGCCCGGCTCGGCCATCAAGCCTATTCTGTACGCCGGGGCGCTGCAAGGCAATGCGCAGGGGCAGTACTTCACCCCGGCCACCATCCTGTGGGATACGCCCACCTGCTGGGGCAACTACTGTCCGACTAACTACAGCGGGACATTCACCGGCCCGCTGGCGGTGCGATCGGCGCTGGCGATGAGCCAGAACGTCCCGGCCGTCAAGACTCTGGAATTTCTGGGGACCGAGCGCTACCAGCAAACTGCCGAAGTGATGGGGCTGACCTTCCCCGGCGTGACCCCGATTCAGGCCGGCCTGCCCGGCGCCCTGGGCGCGTTTGATGTGCGCCTGTACGACATGGTCGTCGCCTACGGGACGCTGGCTAACAGCGGCCGGCGCGTGACGCCGCACGCAATCGTGCGCGTGCTGGATAACAACGGGGCGGAAGTCTCCCTGCCGCCGCTGCCCCAGCCCCAGCAGGTCATCCAGCCTGAGCATGCTTACCTGATCACGAGCATCCTGTCTGACAACGTAGCCCGTACCCCGGCCTTCGGCGCCAACAGTCCGCTGAACATCCCCGGCTATCAGGTGGCCGCCAAGACCGGGACGACGAATGAAGATCGGGATAACTGGACGGTGGGGTACGCGCCCAATGTCGTCGTCGGCGTGTGGCACGGCAACACGGACAATTCCCCCATGCGGGGGACGACCGGCCTGACCGGCGCCGCGCCGATCTGGAACGCCGTGATCTCCTCGGCCCTCTCGCGGGAGGCGCCGCAGCAGTTCCCGCCGCCGTCGGGCGTGGGGACGGTCACCGTGTGCGCTGACTCCGGCACCATCCCCTCCGCGCTCTGTCTGAACCGGCGGCAGGAGCTGGTGGCCATCGCCCAGCCGCCGCCGGGGCCAGAAGCTGACATCTACCAGATGGTCGAAGTCGATACGCTGACCAACCTGCGCGCCAACGACTTCTGCCCGAACTTCAGAGAGCAAAGCCTGTTCCTGCTTATCTCCGATACGACGGCCTTCCCCTGGATCAACAACACCAACGCGGGCAGGGCCTGGGCGCAGCAGCGAAATATCCCGCTGCCGGCGGCGCCGGTCCCCACTGAATCCTGCAACCCGAACGTTCAGGTCCCGATCATCGAGATCGACTGGCCGACACCAAGCGCCCAGGTTGAGGGGCTGGTGGAAGTGCGCGGGCGGGTGATGGTATACAACTTCAGAGATTACACGCTGGAATTCGGCATCGGCCAGAATCCGGCAGCCTTCCAGGCGATTGCCGGGCCGTACAACGTGCAGCGCCCGAATTCCGATGTGCTGGGGGTGTGGGATGTCAGCCAGCTTCCTGCCGGGCCGTACACGTTGCGGCTGCACATCAACACTAACAGCGGCGGCTTCGCCAACCGGGACAATATCGTGCTGGTCAGCAACCCGCTGCCGACGGCCATACCAACCGCGACAGTCCAGCTCATCACGCAGACGCCGTCAATCCCGACAGTGGTCTTCCCGACGATCACTCCGCCGCCCGGCTTCACCGTCGAGCCGCCGCCGATCATCCTCCCCACGGACACCCCGAACGTGCCGCCGCCGCTCGGCCCCACTAACCTGCCGCCCTGGGATATCAACGCGGCTATCCCGGTCGTCTTCGGCGCTGAGGCTACGGGCATCATCAGCAACGCGCAGTACGCGGTTGCCTACCGCTTCGACGGTCAGGCGGGCGACCAGGTTGAAATCACCGTCGATGCCACTGCTGGCGACCTGGACCCGGCCGTTTACCTGCTCGACTCGATGGGCAACGTGCTGTCCAGCGATGACGACGGCGGCGACGGCATCAACTCCCGGCTGGCGGTCGCCCTGCCCTTCGGCGGGACGTACGGCGTTATCGTCACCCGCTTCGATGTCGGGGCCGGCTACACCACCGGCGAATATCGGATGCGGTTGAACAAGCTCAACTAGGATGGGGGCCTCCTCCCACCCGCTTCTGACTCTACGGGGCGCACGGGCAGTGCCGCTGCCTGTGCGCCCTTCTCACGCACATCGGAGCAAAGAATCTTCATGATCGGCACATTGCTGAATGTCGTGACGGTCGCCATCGGCGGCACGCTGGGCGTCCTGATTGGCGATCGTCTGCCGGAGCGCGTGCGCGAATCGGTGATTACCGGCCTGGGGCTGGTCACACTGGCGGTCGGCGTCACCAACGCCCAGCGCACCGGCAACATCATCATCCCCCTGCTGGCGGTAGTCTCCGGCGTGATCCTCGGCGAGCTGTTGAATCTGGACGGGCGGCTGCGCGGATTCGGCGGCTGGCTCCAGCAGCGTTTCGGCGGCTCCGGCAGCCCCGGTTCCGGGCGGGATGAGCGCGCACGTTTCATCAACGGGTTCGTCACCGCCAGCCTGCTCTTTTGCGTCGGGCCGCTGACGGTGCTCGGCTCCATTCAGGACGGCATGACCGGCCAGTATGAGCTGCTGGCGATCAAAAGCGTGCTGGATGGCTTCGCGGCGCTGGCCTTTGCCTCAGCCATGGGGGTGGGGGTGCTGTTCAGCATCATCACCGTCGTCGTGGTGCAGGGCGGGCTGGCCCTGATGGGCGCGCTGGCCGGGGGCTTCATGACCGACCCCATGATCGCGGAGATGTCGGCCGCCGGCGGCGTGCTCCTGATCGGGCTGGCTCTGGTGCAACTGGAGATCAAGCAGCCGCGCGTGGCGAACTTCCTGCCGGCGCTGGTGATCGCGCCGCTGCTGGTGGCTATCGGGGCGGCGCTGGGTATCGCTGTGTATCCCCTTTGATGCGGTCACGGGGCTGCGCCTGTTCCGCCCCTGCCACAAGCGTCACTGCTCAGGGCTGTCTTCGGCCCCGGTGAATTCTGGCAGCGCCGCCGGAGCCTGTTCTTCCGGCGACGTATGACCGTTGTCAGACATTATACGGAGGCCGCTCAGGCCGCTCCTGACCTGGCCAAGCGTCGTTTGCATAGAGCGCCGGCTGTTTTCCAGCCTCTTCAGGGCACCGGCGAAGCGCCCGTCCATCTCATCGGATAGAGTATCGAGCGCCCCTTCTACGCTGCTCAGATAAGCCTCCAGGCGGCGGCTGTCCGGCGTCTGGCCGCTTCGCAGCACCGTGTGATAGACCAGCAGCAGGTACGGCACGAGCAGGCTGTAGCTGATCAGGGTGATATTGTGGCGGAACAGCGCCACCCGCTCCTCAGCGCAGAGGTCATACACCGCGTCCGGCACGACAGCGATGCCGAACGGCGTAGTCAGGGACGGGTCGAGATACTTCTCCACCTCCCGCGCTTTTTCCCGGACTGTTTTTCCGATCTGCTGCTTCAGCTGGTCCCGTTCCTCTGGCTTAGCAGCGGCGTATTGCTCCAGCAGATGAGTAGCCGGCCATTTGCTGTCAATCGGCAGGATCAGGCCGCCGGGCAGGCGCAGGCCGAACTCGACCGTTTTGCCGTTCATCTTAAAATCGCGCACCTGCCAATCAGCCGGCAGGACGGCCAGGAAGGACTCCACGATGTTCTCGCCGGCAGCGCCCTTTGTCTGCGCTCCGGCGAGCACGATCTCCAGCCGTCGGATAGAGGCGTCTGTCCGCTGCTCGATGACCTGCCGGTCGCTGAGCAGTTTCTCGATCGCGCTCAGCCGCCGGTCGATATCTCCGGCGGCGGCGGCCCGCCTGGCCAGGACGTATCCGATCGCCAGCGCCAGCGCCATCCCCAGGACAATCAGCAGGAACATGAGGGTATTATCCATGACAGGCGTGCTCCTGAATATCGAACGCGTGTGCGGCCATTATAGTGTCGGGCGTTAAAATGCTCAAACGATATTCGGGGCGGTCCGGTATGGAAGCCGGTTGGGTCCTTCTCTATCCGGCGGAGCGAGAAGCGAAGCTCGCGCTCCCTCCGCCCGCGCCGGGGGATGCCGCTGCCTGTTCTCCGTTCCCTGTATTGGCGCGCCCGGGATTATAATTCCCGCGCGGATACACTACATGCCGGGAGGGGCCTGTTATGACGCTGACCTGGGGAGAACGGCCGCCGTCGCCGTATCAGTTGCGCCGGTTGCGGCTGGAAGACGCGTCGCAAGCATACGCGCTGTCAACTGCCGTCGGCTGGAGCCTGTCCGCGGCGGAGTGGGAGCGCCTGATTCTGTGGGCGGGGCGGATGGCGCTGTGCCTCCACCAGGAAGGCCGGATCGTGGCGACCGGGCTGGCGACCGGATACGGGCGGGACCGCGCCTGGATCGGCGGTGTGATCACCCACCCCGACTGCCAGCGGCAGGGCCTGGCCACGCAGATCATGCGGGCGCTGCTGGATGGGCTGAGCCAGGCGGGGACGCGGCACGTCCTGCTGGATGCCAGCGAGCAGGGCCGCCCGCTGTACGAGATGCTCGGTTTTCGCCCGTTGTACCACATGGAGATATGGAGCGGCCGGGCCAGCAGTTATCTGGGATCGCGGGCCAGGCCGCTCCAGCGTGGCGATCTGGCGGCGGTTGTGGCGCTGGATGCGCGCGCTTTTGGCGTGGCGCGGGGGCGCGTCCTGCGGCGGCTGGTGCAGGATACGCCGGAGTGGGCCTGGGTTGACGACGCGAGCGGCGAGCTGACGGGCTTCCTGCTGGCCCGCGAGCGCTCCGGCGGCGCAATTCAGATCGGCCCCTGGGCGGCCAGCACGCCCTGGAGCGCGGAGACGCTCCTGCGCACGGCGCTCAGCACCCTGATCGGGCGCGAGGTGCGGGTTGATATCCCTGAGCGCAACACGCAGGGCCTGATCTTCGCCCACAACTGCGATCTGCGCTACCGGCGCCACAATATGCGGATGTGGTACGGGCGCGGCGAGCCGCCGACGGAAGACGGGCACCTCTACTACGGCGCGGCGGCGCTGGCCATCGGCTGAGCGAGCCGCCCCCGATCATCTGCGCTTCAAACGAGCGTCGTATGGCGCTGCGCAACCGGGCGCGCCTTTACAGGCCGGCCAGGTCAGCTCCAATCGCCGCCAGCACCTCATCGGTGAGCACGTCCGGCGCGAAACTGGCGAGCTGCCGGAGCGAGAACGCTATCGCCATCCCAACAAGCTGCGACGACTCCAGCATCCCCGGCACATGATGGGACAGCACAGCCCGTGCGCCTTCATCGGCCAGCAGGTCGCTCATCGGCGTATCCAGCGTCATCGGCCGGCGCGCTGCGACTCCGGGCGGGCCATCGAAGCCGGCCGTCTCCGTCAGTGTGAAGGACGCCCGCAGGCGGATATCCGCCGCCGACGCGCCCACCAGTATATCGAAAACGCCCGCTTCGGCGACCCATTCCGCCCGCCTGTCGTCGTAATAAGCCAGCTCCTTGCGCGTCAGCGGCAGAGTCACCGTCCTGGTCTCACCGGGGGCCAGAGCCACCTTGGCGAAGCCCTTCAGCTCCTTCTCCGGGCGGGTCAGGCGAGCCTGCACATCGCGCACGTAGAGCTGCACAACTTCCTTGCCGGCCCGATCCCCCGTGTTAGTCACATCCACCGAAACCTGCAGCGTATCGCCCGGCGCCATTTCAGCCGCGCTCAGGCGCAGGTTGGCATAGGTGAAGCGGGTGTAGGACAGGCCGTAACCAAATGGGAATAGCGGCGCGATCTTCTTCCTGTCATAGTAGCGGTAGCCGACAAAAATCCCCTCGCCATAGGTCACACGGCCGTTTTCGCCGGGATAATTGATATAGGCGGGGTTATCCTCCAGCCGGACGGGGAAGGTCTGCGGCAGCCGCCCGGAGGGGCATACGTCGCCGAAGAGCACATCGGCGATGGCGTTGCCGCACTCCTGACCGAGGTACCACGCCTGCAGCACGGCGGGGACTTTGTCCAGCCAGCGCATGACGAGCGGCGCCCCGGACTGCAGCACAATGACGGTGTTGGGGTTGGCGGCGGCCACCTTTTCGATCAGGGCGACCTGGTCGCCGACCAGTTCCAGATCGGGCCGGTCGTACCCTTCGGAGTCCCAGTCGCCATTCAGGCCGACGAATACAACGGCGGCATCCGAGCGGGCAGCCAGGGCCGCCGCGCGGTCCAGCGCGTCCGCGGGGACGGGGGGGAGGCAACCCAGGCGGAACCCGGCGGCCACCACGCTCTCGCGCCGGCTGAACTCCAGCCGGAGATCGACTGGCTGGCCGGCTTCCAGCATCACCGGCGCGGTGATCTCAGTGCTGCCCATGCCGTAGAAGGAGTCGCCCGGCTGCTGCGAAGTCCAGTTATCCAGGACCAGCCGGCCATCGACATACAGGCGACTGAGGCCGGCGCTGCTCAGCCCAAAGGTATAGACGCCGCTCTCCGGCGGGTTCAGCTTCCCGGTGAGGCGGGCGGAGAACGTCTCCTGCACGCCCGGCAGCGGCTGCCCCATCCAGAAGCGGTTGAGATTCTTAAGAATCTGCGTGCCCACTGACGTCCCGACCGGCTCCGGGCTATTGAAGTACTCGACCTTCAGGCCCTGGCCGCCGCCGCCGGCTGGCTCCAGCCAGGCCGCTTCCACCAGCGGTATCGTTTTATGGTTCACGCAGCCGATCTCGTAGCCGACCGCCACCCCGCTCCCGACGCGGGAAACGATCCCCTCGTAAGGCGAGATCGCGTAGTGCGCCTGCACCTGTGAGCTGCCCCCGCCCATGATGCGGGCGACCCTGGCATTCGGGCCGATCACGGCCAGCGACCTGATCTTGCCGGCATCCAGCGGCAGCATACCCCGATCGTTCTTGAGCAGGACAATCGCCTCCTGGCCGGCCTCGCGGATGATAGCCCGATGCTCCGGGCGGTCAATCGCCTGCTCCGGCTGCAAAACAGGATTCTCGAAGGCGCCGGCCCGCTCAATGATTGACAGCACTCGCGCGGCGCGGGCGTCGATCGTCTCCGCACTGACCGCGCCGGTGCGGACCGCTTCCACCAGTTGCCTGCCGCGCCACTGCGTCGGGCCGGGCATCTCCAGGTCCAGGCCGTTGTTGGCAGCGGCCGCCGTGCTCCTGGTCCCGAACCAGTCGGATATGACGATTCCATCAAAGCCCCACTCTGCACGCAGAATATCCAGCAGCAGGCGGGCATGTTCGCCCGCGTAGGTCCCGTTGACGCGGTTGTACGCCGACATCACCGCCCAGACCTTCGCCTCGCGCACGGCGGCTTCGAACGGCGGCAGGTAAATCTCCCGCAACGGGCGCTCGGCAACTTCGGAGCTGATCGAGTTGCGCTCAAATTCGGAGTCATTGCAGACGAAATGCTTGATGGTCGCCCCGACATGTTCGCTCTGAACGCCGTTGATATAGGCCACGGCCAGGCGCGCCGTCAGGTAGGGGTCTTCCGAATAGCACTCGAAATTGCGGCCGTTCAACGGCGAGCGGTGGATATTGACGGTGGGGGCCAGCAGGATATGCGCCCCCTTGCTCCTGACCTCCTGCCCCAGGGCGCGCCCCACCCGTTCCACCAGCCCGGTGTTCCAGGTGGAAGCCAGGGCGATGCCGACCGGGAAACAGGCCGCCGGCACACCGCCGGTGATGTCGCCCGCGCCGCGCGCGCCGTTCGGGCCGTCCGTCACCTTGATAGCCGGGATGCCCAGCCGCTCGATCGGCACGGTCGTCCACGTGTCGGCCCCGGCCAGCAGCGATACTTTCTCCTCCAGGGTCATGTCCTCCAGCAGCGTCCTGATTCGGTCGTTCATCGCACTCTCTTTCTAAAAAACGCGGGCGCAGGAGGGTGCTCCGCGCCCTCCTCTGCGCCATATTCCAATGCCGGCGGCGTCCCGGCTTCCGGGCCGCCAGCGCCATTCATTTCTCGAACAGGTAGCATCGCAGCCAGCGCGTATCGTCCAGGTGCGTCACGGGCGGCATCTTCTCCCGGCAGCGAGCCATGACATGCTTGTAGCGGGATGAGCGAGCTAAGTGAAAAGCAAGAGTCGATGAAAGGGGCAGAGCGACACCGGAGAAGATCAGGACAATCGTGCGGATACGCGACACAATGGTGCGAGATGCCCCGGCCAGTTTGGCGATCTCATTCTGGTTCAGACT
>WBZO01005005.1_pt1 | contig 13792 bp, 14 predicted proteins | sample 5204261 | NCBI WGS metagenome assembly WBZO01 (sample SAMN12412400, study PRJNA552823) | activated sludge metagenome | isolation source: activated sludge from anammox sidestream of wastewater treatment plant... | place: USA: North Carolina | collected 2017-09
GTTTTTGGGGAAAACTTTCAGCTTTTTCCGAAAAACACCCCTTCTGAAAGGTTATTTGGAGACGGCTGTCGCCAGTTGACTTTTGATACGGCCACACCCTGCTCAGAGCTTGTTTGCGATTTGATCACTGCTGCACCCTGTCATGGGGCTACCAACTTGTCATTTGTTGATTGATTACGCACTGGCAGGTGTTACCAGCAAGTTTAAATTGTATGGGCGGGAGTGCTTTTGGCAAAGTGCGGAAGGCTTTTTCTGGAGCATTTCAGCCTCCGACAGGAAGGTGGGCTGCCTTCGATTCAGTGTCTGCAAGTGCCAGAGCAGTTGTGACTTGATTTTGGATTTGTTAAAATAAACGGCTGTTGCAGGCGTTTTGGACACAAAAAAACCGGCTTCAAGGAGAGAAGAGCGAAGCCGGGTTCGAGCGTGCTTGTTTTTTTGCAGGGAAAAATTCGCTAAATAAAAAAGAGGTTTTTTGGAGCCTTGGTCAGGGATTAATATGGAATATGGGTTAAAAGAAGAGCCTTTCGAAGTGTTCAGTTTATGTTAACATCCTTCAGACGAAGCAGTGAGTTTTTAGTCACTTTAGGGCATGTTGGGGATTTGGACATTTGGCTAAAACGGCCCTTTTTGCCTGCTTTTTATTTTTTTTAAACTTCGTAGGGATGCTACGCAACTTCAAATAGCATCTCGGCTCAAGCACCAAATCGCAAACAAGCTCTAACCAGTGCAAAACAATTTTCATTTTTTTAAAAGCCAGGATGAAGGGAGGCATTTTCAGTAAACTTGCTTTTTGGGACACCCCCCTGTTTACCTGCCAAACATTAAAACCATTCAATATTTATGGACAGAATAAAAATTCTTTGGGCAGATGACGAAATAGACATGCTCAAACCCCAATTGATGTTTTTAGAAAAAAAAGGCTATGATGTAATTACGGTTACCAATGGCCACGACGCACTTGAGGAATGTGAAAACACCAAAGATTTAGATGTCGTGTTCCTAGACGAAAGCATGCCAGGCCTGACCGGACTGGAAACACTCTCTAAAATAAAAGCTGCCAACCCCTTGCTTCCCGTAGTAATGATTACAAAAAACGAAGCAGAAGACATCATGGAAGAAGCCATCGGCTCTCAGATTGCCGATTACCTCATCAAGCCGGTGAACCCCAACCAGATACTGCTGACACTCAAAAAAATTATTGACAACAAGCGTCTGGTAAGGGAAAAAACCACTTCGGACTACCAGCAGGAGTTTCGCATGTTGTCCATGCAGATCAATAGCGGGCCGGAATTTGAAGAGTGGGCAGAAATTTACCGCAAGCTTATCAGTTGGGAGATCAAGATAGACCAGTCGCAGTCCATTGCCATGGGCGATATCCTGTCAACCCAAAAGGGCGAGGCAAATTCAGAGTTTTGCCGCTACGTGATGCGCAACTACGAAAACTGGATCAGCGACAAGATCGAAGCACCCGTCATGTCGCATAACCTGATGCGCCGCAAAGTTTTTACCCAACTCACCGAGGAACGTCCGACAATCATGCTGTTGCTCGACAACTTGCGCTATGACCAGTGGAGAGTCATTGAACCGATTGTTTCCGAGTTTTTCCGCATGGAGGAGGAAAGTTATTTCTACAGCATCCTGCCGACGGCTACGCAGTATAGCCGCAATGCCATTTTTGCAGGAATGATGCCTGCCGATATCGAGCGCACATTCCCCGACCTTTGGAAAAATGATGTGGATGAAGGAGGGAAAAACCTATACGAGCACGACTTTCTGAAAGAGCAGGTGCGCCGTACTATTCGCAAGCCCCTGAAAGTGGACTATGTCAAAGTGACAACCGTTGCCAGTGCAAAAGAGCTTCAGGACAACGTCCTCAACTACCTGAACAACGACCTGACGGTCATTGTCTATAACTTCATTGACATGCTTTCTCACGCCCGCACTGAAATGGAGGTGCTGAAAGAACTGGCAGGAGATGAAAAAGCCTACCGCTCACTTACCCGTTCCTGGTTTGTCAATTCCCCCTTGTGGGTGGCCTTGCAGCGCGCTGCCGAGCGCGACGTGCAGCTCATCGTCACAACAGACCACGGCACCATCCGGGTCAACACCCCTTCCCGGGTAGTAGGAGACCGCGAAACAACGACTAACCTTCGCTACAAAGTAGGCCGTAACCTGCAATACGAAAGGAAGGATGTCCTTGACTTCCGCGATCCAAAACAGGCAGGATTACCCCGCCCAAACGTCAGCTCGACCTTTATTTTTGCCAAAGAAGATGTCTTTTTCCTCTACCCCAACAACTACAACTACTACAACAATTATTATAAAAACACCTTCCAGCACGGTGGCATCTCCCTGGAGGAAATGATCTGTCCAGTAGTAAGGTTGAGGTCGAAGTAAAATGACGATACTCTCTCATTTCTGATCCCATGTCTCAGCGCGTACCTTTCCTCTTTATCGCAGAAAGCAGCCTCGGCGGGCGCGGTGTTTTTACCGGTGGGCCGCTGGAGGAAGGAGATTTGATTGAAATTTGCCCGGCCATTGTGCTGCCTGAAAAAGACCTGCCCGCCATTCACAGCACAAAGTTGCACGACTATTATTTTCTTTGGGGCGAGGACCAGCAGCAGTGCGCCATTGCACTGGGTTACGGCTCCCTGTTTAATCATTCCTACCAGCCCAATGCCCGCTACCTGCTGGACTACGAGCATCTGACGATTGACTTTTACTGCATCAAAAAAATTGAAGCAGGGGAGGAGATCACCGTGAATTATAACGGCGAGCCAGATGAGAAAACCCCGGTTTGGTTTGATCAGGAATAAAAGGTCTTCAAAATGAAATACCTCTCCGCTTTGCTTTTGACTAGCGTCCTCTTTTTTGCTTGTGAAAATGACATGAACGAGGTCAATCGCCTGTTTTCCAAAGAAGAAACCCTGGCTGAGACAGCAAGGGAGGTGGAAATGGTGTACAGCGATTCTTCCATTCTTAAGCTGCGCATCGTGGCACCTACGCTTTTGCGGCACCTCGACAAACGCAATCCTATGCAGGAGTTTCCCGATGGTCTCTTGATAGAATTCTTCAGCGACGACGGCCGGAAAGTCGTCGGCCGTATGACCGCAGGCTATGCACAGCAATACGACGATGACGAGCGCTTTATCGTTCGTGACAGCGTGGTTTGGGTCGGCAGCCAGGGCGAGCGATTGGAAACCGAAGAGCTGATCTGGGAAGCAGAAAAAGACAAGGTGTCCACTAACAAATTTGTCGTCGTGCGCCGCCCCGATGAGATCATCTATGGCCACGGCTTTGAGTCCAACCAAAAGTTTACCGAATGGCGCATTCGCGCCATCGAAGGACGCATTAAAGCAAACGACCTGACAAAGGACTTCAAGGATTAAAACCTGCCTGCTGCTTCCCTGTAAATCACTTCCAGCAGCGTCTGGCCTACAGCCCGCAGGGTTCGCACATCTATGATATCCATGTTGTCGTTGTGGGTATGCCAGTGAGCGCCAAAGCCCGTTTCTGAATTGGCTGCTTTGCCAATAATGTCAATCATGGGGATCCGGGCGATGGTATTGACGAAATAATGGTCATCGGTAATGGGATTACTGGTGTCGTTGATAAAGTAATTGGTGTAGCCGAGACTTTGGGCCAGTTTCCAGACCTTGTTCATCACTTCGGGTGCGAAAGCCATAGAGACACCTTCTTTTGTAAAGTGTGCATTTTTTGCACCCACCATGTCGAGCAAAATGCCGTACTGGGGTTGATAGCCCGAGGGCATCAGATTCCTTGACCAGTGCTGGGAGCCGAGGCACCAGCTTTCGGGTTCTGGCTGAAGGTCGTTGTCGTTGCCGTGGTCTTCGGCGTCGAACAGGACAAAGTCAACACCTACTTCCGCTGGGTTGGCCTGCAATTGGCGGGCCACTTCGAGCAGGACGGCTACCCCGCTGCCCCCGTCGTCTGCTCCCAGGATTGGCTCATCACTGCGCTCAAGGTTCAGTGGAGAATCTGCTATGTGACGGCTGTCCCAGTGTGCAGCCAGCAGGATCCTTTTGGGTGCAGAAGAGTTGTACCGGGCAATGATGTTCACGCCGTTCAGCATTTTTCCGGTGTAAGCTCTGGCCTGGAAAGGCTGCTCCATCACTTCAAGTCCCAGGGATTGGAATTTTTGAACCAACCACTCCTTGCATTGGCGATGAGCCTCGGTATTGGGAACCCTGGGGCCAAAAGACACCTGCTTTTTGACGTAGAAAAAAGCAGAGTCGCGCTCAAATTTTGGCACCGCCACAGGCTGCAGGATTTCGGTTGAGGACTGAGAAGAAGACCCCGAATTTGCATTGTCGTTCCTGCAATTCACAAATAATAAAACCACGAGCAGACTAAGGGTGAATAATGACCGGAAAATTCGCATGAAAAGAATCTTTGATTTGGTGAAACCGTAATGAGCAATAAAGGTAGAAATTTGGCGACTACTTAGAATCGAAGAAAAAATAAAATATACATTTTGTTTCTGAAAACCCATTTCTACTACGGGCTTTTGAAAATGATGGATGCTATTTATGAATGCCCAGTTTCTTAGAGCTTGTTTGCGTTCTGGTGCTTGAGCCGAGATGCTGTTTGAATTGAGCCCGGTAAGCTCAATTCAGACAGCATCTTAAAAGGTTATTTGGTGGCTGGAGTGGCCAAATAACCTTTTGATACAGGAACCTGTTAAGTAGTTACGAAGTTTGTTAATGATTGCAGACGCCGCTTATTCGGGTTACCTCGGCTTGAGCGGACTGCCTTTTTCCAAAAGTGGATGTTAGGGAAAGATTAATCCATGACACGAATGTTGTACAGAACAATTATTTTTCCGTACTTGCGCAGGCAAAATTTGCTTAAAAACAGTTGAGATGCGTGTCAGTAATAACTGAGGAACGTGTCGGAAATACCCAATTTATTTCCGAAACGTTCCTCACTGTGGCTGAAAGCCCCAATTTATTGCCGGCAGGTTCTTAAGAAAGATTCCATTGTGAAACGTTACTTTTTCCTCGTGAGCATTTTGCTTTTAATCTTTGCCTGCAACGAGCAGACGAAGAGAAGAAGTGATTTTGCCGTTCACGGTATTGACGTTTCCCACTACCAAAAGCATATTGACTGGCCGGCAGTGGCCAGCCAGGACATTCACTTCGCTTTCATCAAAGCAACAGAAGGTGAAACTTTCCGGGACAGCCTTTTCTGTAAAAACTGGGAGGAGATCAAAGGAGCCGGCATTAAGCGAGGGGCTTATCATTTTTTCAGACCTACGCTGTCAGCAGAGTTGCAGGCACAGAATTTTATCGAAGGAATAGAATTAGGGCAGGGCGACCTGGCCCCCGTGCTGGATGTAGAAGTGTTGGACGGCGTTTCGGACGAGGTGCTCCTGCAAGGCGTGAAAACCTGGCTTCAACTCGTAGAGTTTACCTATAAAATCAAACCTATCATTTACACCAACCAAAAGTTTTTTAACCACCATCTTGCAGGGCATTTTTACGGCTATCCTATCTGGATTGCCCGCTACAACAACTGGCTCAAACCCTGTTTGCGAAACGACCACGAGTGGGCGTTCTGGCAATACGGAGACAGAGGCAGCCTGCAAGGCATCAACGGCAACGTTGATTTCAACGTGTTCCGGGGCAGCTTTGAAGAGCTGGAAGCCTATTGCCTGAACATTCCCGAATCCCCACCCGACCTTTTCAGGAGGGGAGTCGTTTCCATCGCTGACCCTTAAGAGCATACTTATCTCTATCCTTTTGAAGACCAGCTACAGCCACATTTCAAAGGTACTCATTATCCGGTTTTCATCCATTGGCGACATCGTGCTCACCACACCGGTTGTCCGTTGCCTCAAGTTGCAGTTGAAAGCCGAAATTCACTACCTGACCAAGCAGGCCTACCTGCCCTTGCTGGAGGCTAATCCCTACCTCGACCGGATCTATTGTTTTGACAAAAAGCTGGAGGAAGTTTTACAGAAGCTAAGAAAAGAGCGCTACGACGCTATCATTGACCTGCACAAAAACCTGCGCAGCCTGCGGGTTCGGCTTGTCCTGGGCGCCCGTACCCTGACATTTGACAAACTCAATTTTGAAAAATGGCTGTTGGTCAACCTGAAGACCAACACCCTACCCGAAATCCACCTCGTTGACCGCTACATGGCTGCCGTTGCTCCACTCGGCGTCGAAAACGACGGAGAAGGCCTTGACTTCTTCCTCTTGCCAGAGCGGACGGGCACAGCTCAAGGGCTGATTCCACAGCAGCCCTACATCGCCTTTGCCATTGGTGCTGCCCACCAGACCAAGCGGCTCCCGGCGGAGCTTGCAATTTCGGTGTGTCAGGCTATCAAAAAACCCGTCGTATTGTTGGGCGGAAAAGAGGAGGCAGCAGAGGGAGCCGAAATTGCCCGTGCTGCGGGAGCCCATGTTGACAATGCCTGCGGGAAACTCTCGCTGCATGGGTCAGCCCTCGTGATCAAAGAGGCACAGAAAGTGATCACCCACGATACGGGGATGATGCACATAGCTGCCGCTTTTCAAAAAAGGATTTTATCTGTCTGGGGAAACACGGTTCCCGATTTTGGCATGTATCCGTACTATGGTAGCAGGCATTTAAATAAAAATACGACTTTTGAAGTGAAGAACCTGTCGTGTAGACCCTGCTCAAAAATAGGATTTGACACTTGCCCAAAAGGGCACTTCATGTGCATGAGAAATCAGGATCTGGCGACTATGGCAGCACTGGCCAATCTGGACGAGACCTGAATATTTTTCTAAAAGTGTCACTCCCTGGGCAAAACAGGATAAATATTTCCGGTGATTGCCAAGTTTAACGTCAAACTTGCGCCTGCTTTAAAGCTCTTTTAAGGAAAAATTCTATCTTTCGGCCTTTCATCAACAGACCCAGATTCGTTTCAAATCAATAAATATGAGATTGACAAAAACACTCTTTTTCCTGGCTGCACTCCTTGGCGGATTGAACAGCCTGCAGTCCCAGGATCTTCACAATACACTGTTTTACATGAACCCCCTGCATATCAATCCTGCTTTTGCAGGTGCTTACGAAGGCACTTACCGCATAGGGGGCATTTACCGGGACCAGGCCAGGACGGTGGTGACCAATGCGTACTCCACACCGTCGCTTTACGTGGATGCACCGGTAGTTATGATTGGCAAAAGGCATTGGATTGGCGTCGGGCTGCTGATGTTCAGAGACCAGGCAGGCGACGGCAAGCTGCGCACCACTGCAGGTCAACTGACGGGAGCTTTTCACCTGTCGCTGGATAAAAAAGGCAAAAATACGCTGACACTCGGCGCACAATGGGGAAGGGTGCAACGGCAGATCAAAAACCGCTTTGGCCTTGAGTTTGCCGACTTCTTGCAGCAAAAGCAGGATGGCATTGCAAATCCAGCCTCGGCGGATAACGTGCTGGGTGGCACCGGGGGTACGCCCTCTCCCAAAAACGACCCCGAGAAAGCATTTACTGACATCAATGCCGGCTTGCTGTTCAAGTCCAGAGTAAAAAAAGGCCTGGACTACAACTTAGGGTTCTCCGTGCGGCACATTGCCACTAAAAGTACAGATTACAACTTCGGCTCTTCCAGCATAAAGCTGCCCCTGCGGCTAACAGCACACGCACAGGTCAATGCTGCGTTGAACGAAAAATGGTCGCTATCGCCCGAATTGTACTACTCCAGCATCAACCCGGCAAGCCAGTTCCAGATTCATGGCTGGACAGGCTACCTGCTCAAGCCGGAAAAAAACATCAAATTGAACTTTGGCCTGGGCTATCGCATTACTGATGCAGGGCAAATCCTGGCAGGCCTGGATTACGGCAGCCTGAAAGCGGCTATCGCTTATGACCTCACGCTTTCCAAACTTTCAAGTACCAATAATTACCAGGGAGGTTTTGAAATTGCAGTGTATTACATAGGAAAAATATACAAGAAGCCCACTGTCAAGCCAGTTATTATCGGGCCTCACCTGTAATGAACACCTAGAAATGAGCGTTTGAAAAGACGGATTAGCTATTTAAAAAAACAGACTGTCGTCACCAAGCCTCCAGAGTTTTATCAATCTGGTTTAACTGAAGAAATATGAAAAAATCAATAGTTCTCCTTACCTTTTTCCTGAATGCGCTGGCATTATTAGCCCAGCCACTCAATCGCCCGACCTACCCCATGATGATCTCAATGGCAGAAGAGCAGGTGGCAAAACAAGATTTCTACCGCGCCCTGGAATGGTACGAGCAAGCTTACGACGAGTCGAAAGATAAAGACTTGTTTATTCTCATGGCTGACTTGAACTACAACTTGAGGGATTACAGGGATGCCGAGAAGTGGTATGCCCGGGCTTTCAGAAAAACAAAGAAAGAAAAAACACTGCCCGATGAGAAGCGCTTTGAATATGCCCGCGTCTTGAAAATGCAGGGCAAATACGACGAAGCTATCGCAGAATTTGACCGCTATCTGAAGCTCGGCACCGACCCCGTTCGCAAGGAATTGGCCGAGCTGGAAAAAGTAGGCTGCGAATTTGGCAAGGTCGCCAAGCCACAGGACGGCGTCAATGTCCTTCACGCAGGCAAGGAGGTGAACACGAAAAACTCCGAGTATTCCCCCTGGATCACCAATGATGACAAGGAGATGTATTTCGCAGGCTTTGGTACGGATGACCTCATCGTCGTCGAAGAAAGCAACGCAGATGAAGTTCCTGCCAAAATCCTCAAGTCAACAAAGACAGATAAAGGATGGTCTGCTCCCACACCCTTGGATGAAAATGTGAACAGACCTGGATATCACAACGTCAACGTATCGCTCTCGCCTGATGGCAAACGCATGTTCTTTAACCGGGAGCTTCTGGTGGGCAACGTCCTTACGGAAAGCAAGATTTTCATGAGCGAATCAAGCGGAGGCTCCTGGCACCCGGCAAAAGAGATCGAATCCCTGAATGGAAATTACATCGTCAAGTCTCCCTGTGCCGGTGAGCTTTTTGGCAACGAAGTGCTGTTTTTCATCTCCAACATGGAAGGAGGCCAGGGCGGATACGATATTTATTATGCCACTTACAAAGGGAACGGCCAATACGGAGACCCTGTCAACCTCGGCCCAAAAATCAACTCCATTGGCGATGAAGACACGCCGTTTTACAGAGACGGTGTCCTGTATTTCAGCTCGGAGGGGCACCCCGGTGTCGGCGGCTACGACATCTTTATGACGACCTGGAATGGAACGATGTGGAGCAAGCCACAAAACATGGGGCTGCCTTACAACTCGCCGGCAGACGACCTTTATTTCATGCTGGATAAGGAAGGGTATCACGGCGTCCTCACCTCCAACCGCATTTCGACAGGCTCTAAATCCTTGAAGAGCAAAACCTCTACTGACGACATTTACAATGTCATTTTGAAGAAAATTGAGGTGGACCTCGCTGCCCTTTCCTTTGACCTTGAAACGAAAGAACCGCTGAACGGCGTGACAGTTGAGCTGTTCGAAATCAATGAAGATGTGGCCAAGCTGCTGGATTCTAAAACAAATGCAGGAGGGAACAACTTTGAATTCCCGCTGGAACTCGACAAGGCTTACATTATCGTCGCTTCTGCTGAAAACTACGAAAACGATACAATCACATTTAATACGGTAGGTCTGTACGATTCTCAAACCTTCCACCACAAGATGAATCTCAAACCCGGCAGGATTACCCGCAAAATCGTGCGCAACGAGCCATTTGTGCTAGAAAATATCTTTTACAACTTTGACGACGACAAAATCCTGCAACCGGCAGAAGGCGACCTCCAGGTCATTTACGATCTGATGACCAAGTATCCCGATATGGTCATTGAACTGTCCTCCCATACCGACTCAAGGGGAGCCGACGAATACAACCGCCAATTGTCGCAGCGACGCGCCGAGTCTGCCCGCCGCTGGCTGGTGAGCAGGGGGATTCCCAGAGCCAGGATCGAAGCCAAAGGATACGGTGAGTCAGAACCTAAAACGGTGGATGCAAAGACTGCCGCCAAATTCCCCTACCTCAAGGTGGGAGATGTCCTCACGGAAGAATACATCAACGCCTTACTACCTGACAGCACCCGGTTTGAAGATGCACATCAGTTGAACCGCCGCACGGAATTCAAGATTATTTCCGGCCCGACAAGCATCACCATTGAGGAGGAACAACTGATCCAGATTGGCAACCGCAAGGTGGATGGCGATGAGCAGAAAGCAGAACCCAAAAAAGAAGAGCAAAAACCCGACACCAACCGCAAGCCTGCTCCGCGCAATCGCAACCGCAGCAACAACGGACACCGCGGCGACAGCCTGCCTCCGGTAATCAATGTGGAAAAAGCTACTTTCCCCGCAGACTCCATCCACCCTTACTCTTCTTTGTATGGCAAAAAAGACCTCAAAGGCCTGCCCATCATGCAGTTTGACCAGCGCCTTTTCGATATGGGCAGCATTAGAAAAGGAGAAGTGCGGGAGCATACATTTTATTACACCAATGTTGGAGATACTGCCCTGGAAATTGATATCATCAGCGTTTGTGAATGCACGACGTATGACTACTCACCCAGCGTTGTCAAACCCGGCGGGAAAGGTTGGATTAAAATCATCTTTGATTCCAACAAAAAAGATGAAAGCGACACCAGCGACGTGGACATCTATTTGAAAAACATAGACCCCGAAGTGGATGCTCCCATCTTCGAAAGGGTGAAGTACAAATTTGAATTGGTGGATTAGTGCTTGTTTGCGATTTGGTCACTTGGCTAAAAAACGCAAACAAGCTCTTTATGGGACTCCCTACACGTTCCCAAAACAAGAAGGGGCGGCTTCCTCGTGAATTCCGCCCCTTCCTGTTCTACACAGCAGGGATTCAAGGCAAAAATATCCCTGCCAGCCAGGTAGTTAAAAAACGGGGCATTGATAAATGGTACCCCTCATTTTCAAAAAGTCCGGAATGGAAGTAGTTTTAAGAAATAAAATATACACCTTATTTTTCTTCTCAATTCTTACTCAAAAAGAACCTAAATAACTACATCAATTCATTTTAAATGGAGGGTAAAGCCTGAATGCTGGGATTTTCACGTGAAACTGCGTGCCGTCGCATTTTCGCATCATGAGAAAGGTACCGTACATTTTCCCCATGTCAGTCGTCAGAGGACACCAGGACGTGTATTGAAAATGGCCATCGGGCTCCAGAACGGGTTGCTCCCCCACAACGCCTTCTCCTTCCACTTCTCTTCTTGCTCCGTTAGACTCGACAATGTGCCAGTGCCGCCGTAAAAGCTGTACCGTTTCATTGCCCAGGTTTTCAATCGTGATGCGATAGGAAAAAACATAGCGATGATGAATGGGCATAGACTCCTGTGGCAAGAAGAAAGGTTCAACGCTAATCCTGATCCTTTTTGTGATTAATGTCTCCATGTCATAATTTGAGCAGGCAAAGCACACTACTGGACATTTTTGAAAAAGGCGGAAGAAACGCAGGTTTGAGTTCACGAAATTCAACACTATGCTTCCTCTACACCTTCGCAAATTTACAGAACTGTACGAAAGTTACGGCATAAGGGCCGTTAAAAACTTTCGGCTGCTGACCTGTCTTATCTCCATAGCCCGGACCGTCAATCTTTACAAGCTGAAGGACTATGTTGGCGGAGTTTTGGAAAAGGAGGACTCCAACCCCGACAGCGATTACAAGTGCTTGATACGTTACCAACAAGATACACTTCATCATACGCCTGCGCATGGAGGACTGTGAGGAAGATGCCAGCGCCTCGAATGGGGGCGTACCAGCAGATGCTCCACCGGTGTGCGGGGCGCAAGAAACTGGCCTGCAAGCGGGTTTGCCTGAACGGCGAGTGCTACACCCTTGTGATGATACCCAACCCAAAGCAGGGCGCCGAGGAGCCCATCCTGATTTTCCTGACCACCCTGGGCAATGCCCGCAAGGCCGCCGCCCTGTACGCCAAGCGCTGGAAAATAGAATGCCTTTTCAAGCACCTTAAGATCAGCGGCTACAACCTGGAGGAACTGAACCTGAAGAACGCCGGCAAAAACCTGTTGATGATGGCCATAGTGGCGAGACCGCCTACATATTGGCAATCATGGAAGGCTGGAAGCGAAGGAAGCAAATCAAGACCCAGCTCTATAAAGATGGGAGCGAGTCACCGGAAGGCTCGATATTCAGGGAGGGGCTGGCAAGGCAGTGAAATAGGCGCATAGCCATAGCTACGTAACCATTTCACTAACACAGCCAGCGCCCAAAAGACGCTGCCCAAATGCGTAAGTTATTTCCGACACGTTCCTTAGTTCATTGAAAGCCCTGTAAAAGAATTCACAGACCTGAGCAAAGGACTTTAATTCCAAGGTATGCTCCTTTCATAGTTCTTAGCTTTTAGCTGAGCCAGCAATCCTCTACGGGGTTTTGCTCCGGAGCGTTGAGGGAGACAAGAGGCAGTGTATCTGCCAGTTCCTCTTTTTCAGGCCGCCGTTGACAGATTCTAAAGATGCCTTTATTTCCTCGTATTTGTGCCAGAAGGCCTCGTCCCAGATGCGCCCAGCCGGGCGGCCTGTGAGAACTCGTCACCAAGGCACTGTACAAAAACCCCTTATGGCTCGGCATAACAGGCGTCCGAAAGGACCAGGTCACCGCCGAAATGTTCTATGAAAGCTACGGCCACCGTTATGACATTGAACCCCCATTCCGCCTTGAGAAACAACAATTGATGCTGGGGAAGTACCAGCCCCTGAATGTACGGCATTTTGACAACTGGCTGTTAATCGTCCTGTTGAGCTTTTGGCTGCTCTTCACCGCATCTGACCAGGTGGAGTACGCCCCCAAAAATGGCAACAGTATCCTTTGGGCGGAGCAGGGCAAAAACGTGAACAGGCGAAAAAGTGGTCCCCGGCTCAAACCAAAAAGGCAGCCTAGCGGCTTTTTTGTACTTTTGACTTAACCCCTTTTATTCCCCAAACGTGTAAAAAAGGTAAAAGCAGGCAAAAAGGGAATGCCCAAGTTCCCAGACCACGGTTCCCGGTTGTCAAAAAAGGAACGAACGTGCAGAAAATCTAACTCAAATCCGGAAAAAGGGAGTGATTTTGAACTCGCATATTATCTCATGTTTTCAAACGGCCTGATGGCCGGTGTCGAAAATATGTCCAAAGTCTACATAGGAGAGTGCGTCCGCAATTCGGGATGTTTTTGAGGAAAAATTCTCAATTTTTCCCAAAAACATCGCCTGCAAGTAATTAAAAAATGCCAAAGAGTAGGGACACTCCTTGGCATTTAAGAATTGAGAAAAGCAAGAATTAATTTTTTATTCTTCCTCTGCTCCGAACGCTCCAAAATCAAACAAGAGCGAGAAGCGAAGGGTGTTGTCAAGAGGGTTGCGTTGATTGGTTGTGGGGACGAGATAGGAAAAATTCAAGCCGAAGGTGTTGTATTTTAAGCCCAGACCAACCGTAAAGAAGTGGCGGTCTCCTTTTGTACGGCTTTCTGAGAAGTACCCTGCGCGTACTGCAAATTGTTTGTCATACCAGTATTCTATACCGACAGAGTACATGAGCTCTTTCATCTCTTCGTTGAAGCCATTTGGTGCATCGCTGAAAGAGCTGAAGATTCCGGCGATTGGCGATTTTTCCTGCCAGTCTGCAATCCCGTTGCCGTCTTCGTCGCAGTCCTCCAGGCAGCGGGTAGGCACAAGTAACTTGTTGATGTCAGCAGCAAGCGTCAGGCTGTTGTAATCATCCAGGTTCAGGGTCCAGGCTCCTCCGATTCCCAGGTTGGTGGGCAGGAA
>WBZO01005007.1_pt1 | contig 13789 bp, 10 predicted proteins | sample 5204261 | NCBI WGS metagenome assembly WBZO01 (sample SAMN12412400, study PRJNA552823) | activated sludge metagenome | isolation source: activated sludge from anammox sidestream of wastewater treatment plant... | place: USA: North Carolina | collected 2017-09
CTGGATGGCAAACGCCTCCATGAGTGGCTTGTGGAGCATCAACCTGAGCCATACGTGGGTCCAGATGCCGATAATCCCATAGACCTGACCGAAGATTGGCCGGAAGATGCTCCGACCCCCGCATCTGGGGGTGATGTCAATTTGAAGGGAGTCCTCCTTCAAACTGACAGGAGTACTCCCTTCAAACGGACAGGAGGCCTCCCTTCAAACTGACAGGAGCTTTACAGAGACTTCTTCTACAATAGATTTCTCCAAAGATTTCTCCAAAGAGATTCTTGAAAAGATCGCCGTTTCTGGCGAAACGGCGGTCGGCGCTGCCGCGCCAGATGAATCTCCGGAGAAGAGGAAGCCACTGAAGCGCGCCGGAGAGAACGGTTCTCAGGCTGTCCAACTCTTTGGTGCGACCAATGATGGCAATATCGTCTACGACAACCTGAGTAATCTGGGGAAGCGAGTCTGTGAAGTGACCGGAGCGAAGTATCTCACGGCAGTGATGGAGAGGGACCTTCTCACAACCTACACACTCAGGCTGGGCGGCAAGGATGTACCCGTCTGCCCTGCCCACCTCTTTGACGACCCGAATGAGTGCTTCGGGAAGTGGATTGAGGATGTTGTCGTCCCCTGGCTGCGGAATCACTCAGACAAGATCAGCAAGAACCGGCTGATCGCCGCCTTGCTGCCGGCCAACACCCTGCCGAGCCGTAAGGACCCCAACAGGCCGCAGCCGTATGAGGGTGTGAGCCTGTACGACTACTTCACATTCCGGCACAGCCTCAAGGTAGCGAAAGAGATTGAGTCCGTGCCGACTACGGTGGTTGACATGCGTACCCCGGCGGAAATAGCCCTGTTTGATTCGCTGGTCCACGAAGAGGACGACGAAGAATGACCAGCGTCGAGCCGCAACGTTTCCAGATTCACGACGCCGTGCTGCACCAGACCTACGGGCCGTGCAACGTCCTCAAGGCCCGCTGGTCGCCTACTCTTGGGTGCTATATGTATGCCCAATTCGCCGACGCAACGCTCGGTGCAGGTCGCAGCACCAAATATGCACTGAGCAGCCAGCTATTGACCCAGTTCCATATTTGTCAGAAAACAGGCGTTCTAGAAGCCTAGACGGTAGATAGGACCTGTTCTTGGCCTATCGCCTCACCTTGACTCGCTAGACGCGAAATTCCGCCCATTCTCCTTTCAGATGAGACTGCCATCGGGATATCCTCGAGTATCTGCACATCTTCGAGAACCGTTCTCGTGGCCAAGGAGAAATATCACTCCGCGGGGGTTATGTGCTCTTCTCTCACCATCTCAAGCCACGGGTCTTGCGAAAGGCAGCATCCAATCGGAGGTCGAGCGCATTCACTATCCCCGGGAAGATCACCTGAAGCCCTCTTGGTGCCAGCCTCATTGCTCAGTTCATTCCTTCTCCATGCCGTAGATTGCACCGCGGGTGTAGGACTTTCCAGGGCTATGCTTCCATGAGGGAGCCGACCTCAGAGAACGGTTCTCCGAAGCGGTAGCCATCAGAACCACAGATCATAGCTTTGCCTGACGTTCTGAATCATCACCCATATGGTTGGGCAGATTCCACGAAATAGAGCTGAGCCCCGAGAACCGTTCTCTACAGTCGCAACAAAGGGAGAAGCTCTCACACTGCCGCTCGCTTCCGCAATTTGTTGCGTAGAGGCTCAAACTCCTGAGAAACGGCTGGCCACAGAGAACGGTTCTCTGAAGCGAAGGGGATCTGGCCCGTATAGATTCTCATTCTCCCCGTCGACTATCGCAGCAAAAGTGAAAGCGGATTACCTGCACGTCAGCCGAACCCAGAGAACGGTTCTCCAGTCGAAACCGCACCAGGTGGAAAAGTCAGGTCAACGGCCTCCCCCACACCACCTTGATGCGTTTTTCAAGCCAGTCGAGAAGCAAATGACGGCCACTATCCGTAGACCTTCCACTTCATAGGAGGAAGCTATTGACTGATGCTGTCACGGAGGGTGTCAGCCTTACTACACGGATGCCCCGACTCTGCTATCGAGAAGTCAAAAGGATCTGGCAGTTAGGGGGATATCTCCCCTGAAGTGGATGGGCGACAAGCGGTGATAGACCAGCTCCTCATGGGCAGCCGATGGAGCGGAGTGCTGTGCAGGAGATAGAGTTCCAGGGAGAACATGATGCCGACCTGGTATGGAGCAGCTTGCTGCTGTGGCCGTCACGGTAGGGTTACCCGGAGGGGTATGCTCACTTTTCTTGATGCGGATAACGCTTGTGGGCTGTTTACAGCACCAGGGTGGAATAACCGTCGTTAGCCGTTACCACGTGGAGGATATGCTGAGTTGGAGGTGTAGCCGTCGATGATGGATTTCAGTTTCTGCACCTTAGTTCAGCTTTTCGCTCCATATAGCGCGTATTCCAGCGTAGAAAGTGCCTGCGGGCACTGGTAGCGTGCTCTCCCCCCACACGCCAGAACTAATCTCAACGATCATCGACCCGGCTGTACAGGAGTTCATCGTCAAGATCATCCTCATGCTGGTCGCCTGGGCAATTCCCTACATCTTCACCAAGATCGGGAAGCTGCTCACAACCATGCGAAAGAACGAGGAAATCGGCCAATTCCTTCAGATCGTCGAAACCGCTGTCCAGGCTGCCGAGCAGATGGGGTTCTTCGACGTAGTGCTGGCCCTGGGCGCCAAGAAGAAGCAGTGGGCTATCGACTATATACAGTCGGAACTCAACGCCCGCAAGCTCAATTGGATTCCCGTAGCCACCATTGAGGCTGAGATAGAGGCTGCCGTGCGGCGGGGGGTTCACAAAACAACCCCTGAGCCTGTGCAGACGGTGAGACCTGAATAAAATTTACCAGAGGGGAGCCGATAGCTCCCCTCTCTCTCGTTCTGCTACAAGGAGACTGCCAATGCCTGAGAAACAGAAAATGACCTGGACCGACCTGACCGATGACCAGATGGCAACCCTCACCGCCCTGTACATGAAGGGCGAGTCGATTGCCGAGAAGATGGCCGAGTATGGCATGACCTCTTCCGTCAAGACCACCGAACGACAATGCCGCGACTACAGGTTCTACAGGCAGCGCATGATGATCCGCACAGCGTCCAACATCGTGTTCCCCGACACGTCGCCGACGCTGGCCCGCTACCCCGTTGTAGACGCCACTGATGCCATTGTCATCGCCGACATCGAAATCCCCGATCACTCCCCCAAGATGCTCAAGCTGGCCCTGCTCACTGCCATGAAGCACGGCATCAAGAGACTGATTATCGCCGGGGACATGATCGCCACCGACCAGACCGCGCTCAATGATTGGGTGCGGGTCTGGAAGGAAGAACACGAAATCTCCTACGCCACCGCCATCGACCTCACCCGCGCCATTCTGACCAACTACGGGTTCTGGTTCGACGACATTCAGGTAATCACCGGCAACCATGACGACCGCATCCAGCGCAAGACTGGCGGCGAGATCTACATGGAAATGCTGCTCCACGACACGCCGGCGAAGTTCACCCGGTACCCTTATATGTTTATGAATATGGGCGACCGGCACTGGACTTATATCTGTCACCCCAGGTCCTACTCGTCCAACGCTGCCTCCAGCCTGGGTATCCGGCTGTACAACAAGACGGTCGCGCCGGACGGCTCCAAGTGTCACGTCGTTCTGGGTCATACCCATTTGGCGCAATCGGCTGTCTCTCCCGACGGCCTGCGTGAGATTCACGCGCTTGGCTGCATGAGGGATCACGCCGTCTACAAGGATCGCACATCCACCCGGATGCCGGAGTGGAAGCGGGTAGAGGTGTTCTGGGGTTGCTCTCGTATGAAACGGCGTCCCGTTGGACGCCAGAGAACGGTTCTCCAGAGGGTTCAGTGGTCCACTGGGGCATACTCCCCGAACAGCCTTGCCGCAGCTTCCTCGTAGGCCTGCGCCGCCTCCAGAGCCGTGTCGAAGTAGCCCAGGAAGTGCCGGCGGCCGTTAGCCTGGATGCGGGCATAGTACTTTCCTTTGCCCTTGTGCCATGACACACCCTTGTAGCCGGAGCTGTTGTCCTGGGTCTTGCGGTTCCACTGGTTCTGGGTGGGAGTAACGAGGCGGAGATTGGCGCGCGTGTTGTTGAGCTTGTTGCCGTCGATGTGGTCCACCAGATCCTCGGGTCCGGCATCGAGCAACAGCCGGTGCATGTAGACGTAGCGGTGTTGGATGCGGGTGGCGGCGTAGCCACCTGCGGTGATGTGCCACTTGTACTGAAGTAGGGTAGGGCGATCGGCGTCATCGACCAGCGCGCCGCCGCCGCGGGAGAGAGGTATACAGCTTGCCATGCGGGGATATCCTGAGCTAGGGAAACGGACGATGGGGTCCGGTCGCTCAGTTCGTGTGGAGGAGGCTATTCACTTACACTACGATTATACCATACGGGGTGGCTCATAACGCGTTCTGGGTACTTACATGGTCCACAGCAGCTTGATGCGCCTGGCAAATCCCTCACGCTGCTCACGTCGATCCTGCTGGACGTTTCTGACTTCCGCCTCATCCAGACCATGCAGAGCCATGATTGCATCCACCACTTCGAGCAGGTCAGCCAGCTCCGTGGTCAGTTTGTCAGGAGAGGCTGTCTGAACCTCTTGTGCCTCTTCTACCAGCTTGGCCAGAAGTGCAGCCCGGTGCTCGCCATCGCCCATGATGTCCGTACCGCACTGACGGCCTTCTGACTCGATGATCTCTGGGATGCGGTCTCTCACCAGCTTGTTGTAGTCTATGCGGGGCATGGTCATGTCCTATCCAAACCGTGCGATGTTCCTTGCTTCCGCCACTGCGATGAAGTCTACTACTGTGGCTGCAACGCCAGACGCGAAGTCAGGATACTCCACCCTTGAGAATTGTACCGCTACATCCTGGTGGATAGCGATCGCCAGGGTGGGCGAAGCCTCGTAGTTGGCATAAGTACTGGCCAGATGCAGCTGGGCACTGGCTAACCGCTCTGGTGCAGGCAGTCTGTCGCGCTTCTGGTGCGAGTTGAAGTAGGCGTCTGAGGGCACCAGGTTCCACAGTTCATTGATAGGGTAGATCGACACCGGGATCAGGTGGTCCATGTCGTACTCCCCTGGTACGGCAATTCGCCTTCCTGTCCAGGGGCAGGTGAAGCCCCTGCCTTCCATAATGAGCAGATCGACCTGATTGCGTTCCCAGGTCAGCGGCCGCCGATTGTCAGGTCGAGCAGTGAGGAGGGTGTAAATCGTGCCTCTGTCGATGCGGCTGCCGTCGACCTGTTCTACACGCTCTGAGAACAGACACCACTCATGAATGCAGAGGGCTTCTACCCAGAGGGACAGCCGGCGGAACGCCTCCCACAGGTCGATGCTCACAACCAGGCATATATCCTGGAGCTGAGTTCCGGGAAGAGCCGCCACGGACTCTGGTTCGGCCAGACGGCGGGGTTTGTCGAAGACCGTCCACTGGCCAGGACCCGCATACTGGATGGGCTCTCAAGCGTATTGGCGAGTCTCCTCAGGGCCTGCCTGTAAGCATTCAGGATCACTTCGGGTTGCTGTGCCCTGATGCGCGGTAAGCGCAGTTCATTGATGACGAAGAAGCCATCTGAGGGGCTGGACAGACCACCCCAGTGTTCCTGCCAGACCCGGCGAAATGTGGTCAGGTCCGAACGGAAGGCCATGTCGTTACTGACTAGGCCAGTACGTTGGGCTCGAGGTCCTTGCAGGATAGGGGCGGTAGGATCGACGAATGGCCAGTAGTAGGCCAGCCAGAATTCGGCCAGCAGCCTGAGTGGAATCGCCACAGGCAGACCCAGACTGCGCATGTCTGGGAATGACAGCACTACATCATTGATAGCCCGCAGCAGTGCAATCTTGTAGCTGGTCTGCTTGCTGTCGTGCTTCAAGATGGTGCTGATCACTGCGTCAGGCGAGTGCTGCAATCTTGATTCCACACAAAATTCGCGGTGTTATGCCGCTCCCTTGATTATATCGGAACACGTTCTGGGAGCGAGGTTACAGACGGTGGGGGTTGCAGGTGAGTTGGGGAGATCCCCTCGTAGGAGCACTATCTCCCAGATCCCCCCATTGTTGCAGGGGGGGATTACACGATCATATAATCCCAAATGCACTGCATCACGCTAGGGAGATTTCTGTGATGAGCAGCTCACAGTTCTACGTGGGTGTCACCGACAACCAGTGGTTCTCCTTTCTAGCCGAGCGCCATCCTCCTGAAGTGAATTTCTGGTCGCCCAGCGGTGTGCCGCTCGCTCGGTTGAAGCCTGGAATGCTATTCCTCTTCAAGCTCCATAGCCCTCTGAATGTCATTGCCGGGGGTGGGTTCTTTGTGCGGTTCATGGGCTTGCCGCTCTCAGTTGCGTGGAATACCTTCCAGGACGAGAACGGTGCGCAGGACTATTTGTCATTCCGACGTATGATCTTCGAGAAGCGACAAGATGCTGACACGATAGATCCTGTAATTGGCTGTTTGATCCTTGCCGAGCCGTTCTTTCTCGCAGAGGCAGATTGGATTTCACAGCCCTGCGACTGGGGAAAATCAACTGTGCGCGGCAAGTATTACAGCCTTGACGAGCCTGTCGGTCGAGGGGTATGGCAGGCAGTTCAGGCTGAACTACGTAAGCAGCCAATAACCGAAGGCAAAAGCCCGTCAGCAATCGAAAATCTCCGCTACGGCTCTCCTGAGCTTGTCTACCCACGACTTGGCCAAGGAGCCTTCAGAGCTGTGGTCACGGACGCCTACAGCCGGTGCTGCGCTATCACTGGAGAGCGGACTCTCCCTGCCCTGACCGCGAGCCATATCAAGCCGTACGCTGCATCGGGGCCTCACGATGTGAGAAATGGTTTGCTGCTGCGAGCCGATGTGCACATGCTGTTTGACAGCGGCTACCTCACGGTGACTACGGACTACCGCGTGGAAGTGAGCAGGCGTATCAAAGAGGAGTTCGACAATGGCAGGCAGTACTACGCCTTTCACGGGTATCAAATCAGGCTGCCTGAGAATCAGGTGGAGTATCCTGCTGCGAATTTCATTGAATGGCACAACAATGAGGTCTACAGACCCTGACCGGCCCGTATAGCATGCTGTGACCTCAAGAAGCGATAGGACTGAGTAATGCCACGAATCTACGACAATATTGAACAACCCCTCCTTCCTGCTTTACAAACCACTATCAAGAATGCACACAAAGCCGATTTCTGCATTGGCTACTTCAACCTGCGCGGCTGGAAGGAGCTGGCAGATTACATAGAAGACTGGCAGGGAACCGAAGATAATCGCTGCAGAGTCCTGGTGGGCATGCAGAAGCTACCGAACGATGAGTTTCGTGAAGCCATGCGTCAGGATCAACTAACCAGACGTATTGATCAAGCAGCAGTCGTTCGACTCAAGAAGGGTTTGGCGGAAGAGTTCCGTAAACAGTTGACTATCGGCATTCCCACTATTGACGATGAGGCTGCACTCCAACAGCTAGCGAGACAACTTCGAAGTAAAAAAGTAGTTGTCAAGTTATTCCTGCGTCACACGCTTCATGCCAAACTCTACATGGTTTATCTGCGTAACAATCCCTTTGCTCCTCTGGTTGGTTTCATGGGAAGTAGCAACCTGACACTCTCAGGGCTGGCTGGCCAGGGGGAGCTGAACATCGATGTAACTGATCAACAGTCTGCTGAGACACTTCGCAACTGGTTCGAGGAGCGTTGGGGCGACCCGTGGTGTCTGGATATTTCGGATGAGCTCGCCCAGATTATTGAAGAAAGCTGGGCCCGCGAGGATTTAATACCGCCGTTTCACATCTATGTAAAGATGGCCTACCACCTGGCGCAAGAAGCGCGAACAGGCCTCTCTGAATTCAAAATACCCAAGCAGTTTGACCTGCTGTTCGACTACCAAAAAGCGGCCGTCCAGATTGCTGCTCACCATCTCAACAAACGTGGTGGGGTGCTTATCGGGGATGTGGTAGGGCTTGGCAAAACGCTGATGGCCACTGCTCTTGCCAGGATTTTCGAAGATGACTATGGCCTGGACACGCTGATTATCTGTCCCAGAAACCTTGTTAGCATGTGGCAAGATGACTATGTCGAACGCTACGGCCTGCGAGCCAGAGTGATGTCGATTACCCGTGTCCTGACTGATCTCGTGAACTTGCGCCGCTACAGGCTGGTCATCATTGACGAGAGCCATAATCTGCGTAACCGCGAAGGCAAACGATATAAGGCTATTCAGGACTATCTACAGAAAAATGAAAGCCTATGTATCATGCTTTCGGCCACGCCGTACAACAAGACCTATCTGGATCTCTCAAACCAGTTGAGGCTGTTCGTCCCGGACGATCAGCAACTGAGTATTCGACCCGAGAAATATATCTCCGAGATCATCGATGCCGGGCAGACGTGGAAACACTCACCCCCCCCGAACACCATTGCGGGTTTCGAATACAGTTCTTATGCTGATGACTGGCGCGAACTGATGCGCCTATATATGGTCCGTCGAACGCGGAGTTTTATCAAGCAGAACTACGCAATGCTTGATGCGGAGGTTGGACGGCGCTATCTAGTATTCCACGATGGCACTAAATCGTTCTTTCCAGATCGTGTACCGCGCACTATCAAATTCACTATCGACGAACGCGACTCCAATGACCAATATGCCAGATTGTATGCGGATGACGTCGTCGAGATCATTAACTCGCTCAACCTTCCCCGCTATGGACTAGGAAATTTTATTGATAACAGGAAAGTTCGTACAGCGACTGAACAGGAGATACTTGACAATCTATCCAAGGCTGGTAATCGACTGATGGGTTTCTGTCGAACCAACCTCTTTAAGCGCCTGGAAAGCAGTGGCAAAGTCTTTCTCCAATCTGTGGAACGGCACATTCTGCGCAATTATGTCTATCTGTATGCTTTGGAGAACGGCCTGTCGGTTCCGATCGGAACACAGGACGTTGCCATGCTTGATCCCCGATTTACAGATGAAGATCTGTTCTTCAGTGAAGAGGAAGAGGAGAACAGCCCGTTTGAGGAAACCGACGCTGACTACGACTTCTTGAATACTGACTTCACGGTGCGCGCCAAAGAGATTTATGGTCTTTACACCACTCAATACAAGAATCGATTTGGCTGGCTGCCCCCAGATCTGTTTGCAAGATCACTCAAGAAGCGGCTTCAAGAGGACTGCCAGGCCCTGGAGAAGATCCTACAACTGTGTCGGGTATGGTATCCCGGACGGGACCAGAAACTGGCCGCGCTAGATGAACTTCTGCGACAGCACACCGGACAGAAAGTGCTCGTCTTCTCACAGTTCGCAGATACGGTGGATTACCTCGTTACCCAGCTTGAGCGTCGCGGTTTCGAACGCCTGAAAGGAGTAACCGGAGACACTGAAAACCCAACGGAACTGGCACATCGCTTCAGTCCGCGGAGCAATAATCGTAATGTTGCTTACGAGGATCAGCTTGATGTCCTGATCGCTACCGATATTCTATCGGAAGGGCAGAATCTTCAGGACTGTTCCATTGTGGTGAATTACGATCTACCCTGGGCAATCATTCGCCTGATTCAACGCGCTGGCCGTGTGGACCGTATTGGCCAATTGTCCTCAAATATCTACTGCTACAGTTTCCTGCCCGCCGAAGGAGTCGAGCGGATTATCAAACTCCGCGAGCGCGTGCGCCAACGCTTGACCCAGAACGCAGAGGTTGTCGGCACTGATGAATTCTTCTTCGAGGATGACAAGAACGTAAATACCATCAAGGATTTGTACAACGAACGGGTAGGGATACTTGATGAAGATGAGGACGATGATGTCGATCTGGCATCCTATGCTTATCAGATCTGGAAGAACGCTATCGAACGCTATCCCGATCTAGAACAGATCATCCCCAACCTATCGCCAGTGAGCTTCTCCGCCCGCCAGCATATCCCTAACCCGGAACAGCCCGAGGGGGTATTGGTCTACATGCGTACCCCGCAGGGAAACGATATCCTGGCCTGGATGGACAAAAACGGCCAATCGGTGACTGAATCGCAGTTTGCTATTCTCAATGCTGCTCGATGTGCCTATGAAACGCCGGCGCTGCTTCGCGCTGCCAATCATCACGAACTTGTGGCGAAAGCCGTCAGGCAGACAATGGAACATCAGAAGATTTCGCCCGATGGTCAGCTTGGCTCTGCCCGAAACGTTCGTAACCAGGCGTATCGACGCCTGAATACGTTCTTCAGTGATCTAACACCAATGGATCGTAGGCTCTACGAGCAGAAGGGCCTGCCCAAAGCCATCGAAGAGATCTACCACTATCCGTTACGAACCACTGCCCGCGATACGTTGAGTCGCCAGATTCGCAGCGGAATTTCCGATGAAGGGTTGGCCGACCTGGTACTTAACCTGCGCGACGAAGATAGGCTGTGCATCATCAGCGACGAAGAAGAGACTGACTACGAACCGCAGATTATCTGCTCGCTCGGCCTCACCCAGGAAGGACTCTAGATTATGCCGGTCGATCCTCACCAGATTCGCAAGCACTTGCAACAGTTCGCTTTCACGGATTTGTTTATCGAAACGCTTGGCTGGGATGTTTATTCCGGACAGAAACACACCATTATGCTGGATGGAAACTCCTACACATTCTCCGGGATTGCGCAGAAGCGTGGCGTGGCCGTCCTGTGCTGCGCCGCGATTCCACCTGACTCGAATTTGCGCCGAAGGATCGACCAGGAACTCACCAAGCGCATTCAGGAACATATCCTGGTTTACATGGATCGCAGCCATAATGACCAACTCTGGCAGTGGGTCTGGCGCGAGCCAGGCCAGCCCCGCAAAAATCGCGAATTGCGCTCCCAGGGCGGCCAGAAGCTGCAGGCCATCACCGAACAACTGGCTCACATCGCGATCAGCATTGAAGAAGAAGAGAACCTCACACTTCTGGATGTGACCAGCCGTGTACGTGCGGCATTCAACGTTGAGACTGTCACCCGGCGATTCTACGACTACTTTAAGACGGAGCACGACGCTTTTCTCAAATTCCTGGCTGGCATCCCGGATGAGGAGCAGCAGCGCTGGTATGCCTCTGTCATGCTTAACCGGCTGATGTTCATCTACTTCATTCAGAAGAAGGGCTTTCTGGACGGTGGCGACACAGACTATCTGCGCCACAAACTGGAAGCCTGCCAGGGTAACTTCTATCGCGACTTTCTGCTCAGGTTATTCTTTGTGGGTTTCGCTAGGGAGGAGGCGGAACGCTCTCCGGAGGATCGTCGCCTGCTTGGCGAGCTGCCCTACCTGAACGGCGGCCTGTTTCTGCCTCACCAGATCGAACAACTGCACGGCAAACGGATTGACATCCCCAATGAAGCCTTTGCCCGCATCTTCGACTTCTTTGACCGCTACCGCTGGCATCTGGATGAGCGTCCGCTGCGGGAAGATAACGAGATCAATCCGGATGTGCTGGGTTACATCTTTGAGAAGTACATTAATCAGAAGCAGATGGGGGCGTACTACACCAAAGAAGATATCACCGAGTATATCAGCCGCAATACGATCATCCCCTTTCTTTTCGATCGCGCCCGGGAAAGCTGCCGGATCGCTTTCGAAGGGGGACAATCGGTGTGGGACCGGCTGCAAGAGAACCCGGCGGATTATATCTATCCGGCCGTGAAGAAAGGTGTTGAGCTGCCACTGCCGCAGAATATCGCCGCCGGGCTAGATGATATAAGCCGGCGCAGGGACTGGAATACCCCCACGCCGGAAGAATACGGCCTGCCCACTGAGATCTGGCGGGAGACCGTCGCCCGCCGCCAGCGCTACGAAGAGGTGCGCGGCAAGTTGGTCGCCGGAGAAGTGCGGGATATCAACGACCTGATCACATATAACCTCGATATTCAGCAGTTCGCCCAGGATACGATTGACCATGCCGAAGAGCCGGAATTGTTGCGCGCCTTCTGGAAAGCGATTACGTCTATCACTGTATTAGATCCGACCTGCGGTTCCGGCGCGTTTCTCTTCGCCGCATTGAATATTCTTCAGCCGCTGTATGAAGGCTGCCTGAACCGGATGGAAGCGTTTGTGGACGAGGCGGATGCGCGCGGCGAAAGCCGTTTGTATCCGGATTTCCGAGAAGTGCTGCGAGAGGTTGCTCAGCACCCCAACCGGGCCTATTTCATCTTCAAACATATCGTAGTCAATAATCTATACGGCGTAGATATCATGGATGAGGCAGTGGAGATCGCCAAGCTGCGCCTGTTCTTGAAGCTGGTGGCCCAGATCGACGATGTGAAGCAGGTTGAACCGTTGCCGGATATCGACTTCAATATCCGCGCCGGCAACACGCTGGTAGGATTCACCTCCTGGGAGGAGGTGGAACGCGCCATGACCCATAATAATGCGGGCCAGATGCGAATGTTGTTCCCCGAGGAAAGGGAAGCCCTGCAGCATATCAAGGAACAGGCGGCAGATTTTCAGCGACTGTATGATCGCTTCAAGGAACAGCAGACTGCTATAGGTGGCCGGGTGACACTGGCCGACAAGCAGGCTCTGAAACAGCGGCTTAGTGAGCTTGCCACTGAGCTGAACCACTACCTGGCGCACCTCTACAATGTTGAGCCTGACACGTTAGAGTATCCTGTCTGGGAGAGATCCCATCAGCCCTTTCACTGGCTAACTGAATTTTATGGGATCATGGATACTGGCGGCTTTGATGTGATCATCGGTAATCCGCCATACGTGAATATTAGTAAACTCAATTATGTGCCATCTTTAACGTACAACTACCCCGATATTTATGCCAATGTCGTGATCCGAATATTCCCGCTAAGCCAGTTGACTGGCCGCTTAGGCATGATTGTTCCCCTATCTATAACTTTCAGTCGCGATTTTGCGGACTTGCGAGTTTATCTATGTAAAAACGGTATTGCCTGGTTTTCTTCCTATGACAATATTCCCGCTGCAGTATTCTATGGAGTGAGTCAGCGATGCACAATCTGGATTGAACATAAGCAAGCAAAAAACAAAATCTTCACATCCAGAATGAGGCGATGGCGATCAGAGTATCGCCCATTGCTTACGGCTATGATCGGTTATACATCGATTGACGGCATAGAGGTCTCCAATTTTGGTATTCCAAAGTTGGACAGCTCAACTCAGGTCCATACCCTCAAAGCTATTGAGTCTTCGCCTCAGTTTAAGCCAGAATTCCAAGGAGAGGCACAACAGAAGCAGAAGGGCCTGGGATTCGCGCAATCTGCAAGGAATTTTGTGTCTGTGTTCCTTGAAGCACCACCTACACTTGAGGTAGCTTCACTTTCTCCCGTGAGTCCTTCGAAGATCGGCTATCTACCTTTTCTGAAAGACGAACAAACTACAAGAATCATGTTATCGGTTACAGCAGGAGAATTGTTCTTCTGGTATTGGCTTACTCGCGGTGACGGATTCGATGTTACGAGCTGGGTGGTATCAGACTATGTTACGCATCTTGGTGGGATAACGATAAGTACTGGAAGTCTGTTGGCTCGTCTTGGCGATCTCCTTCACCAAAGGCGTAACGAGGCTCTGGCCTTCAAGAAAAATGCTGGCAAGTACGTTGGAAACTACAATTATCGAAGTCTCTATCAGATTACCCGAAGGGCAGATTTGCTATTCATGTCTGCACTCTGTCTTGATACGCGACATGCAATTGAAATTTTCGACTATGCTCAGCGAGTGCTCTCCATCAATGTCTATGCTGGTGAGAAAGCCATTCCAGCGAGAGTCAAACAGCAGTTTATCTCCGAGACAATCAACATCCAG
>WBZO01005009.1_pt1 | contig 13788 bp, 16 predicted proteins | sample 5204261 | NCBI WGS metagenome assembly WBZO01 (sample SAMN12412400, study PRJNA552823) | activated sludge metagenome | isolation source: activated sludge from anammox sidestream of wastewater treatment plant... | place: USA: North Carolina | collected 2017-09
ATGGCCGTCCTTCGAGAGGCGCGCGCTCAAGAAGCGCGCGCCTCCTCAGGACGAGGACTTATCTTGATATGATTCGAACCTCGGAAACGCTGTACTAGTAGCCATTATCGTTGAAGCATAACTCGACCAGCGTGTTGAACCGATGATCGGTCGGCGGAGCCGGTCGGCAACCCTCTCCCCAAAATGGGGAGAGGGAGCGCACCGAGATTGGCGCTTGCCATCGAATTCACGCGATACCGTAGGAGTCGACTGTGATTCCGGGTACTAGGCTGATGCAACCTTCCTTGTTGCCGTAAGATAATCGCCTCCCGCATGGAGTGCGCGTAATCCCTCGCGATAATTCGGATAACGCAGCGTGACGTCGAGCTCGCGCTTGAGCTTGTCGTTCTTGGCGCGGATGCAGCCGCCATAGAAGCTCAGCGCGAACGGCGTGAGATGCTTCGCCGCCTCCGCGTAGGGGATTTCGGGCGGCGGTTCGATGCCGAGAAGCCCGGCTGCGAACGCGATCTGGTCTGTGGGCGGCGCGGGTTCGTCGTCGACGATGTTGAACACGCCATTGGCGCGCCGCGCAAATGCCGCGTCGATCGCCTGCGCGATGTCGTAGACGTGGACGCGGTTCGAGACGTGCCCCGGCTTGGCGACGCGCGGCGCGACGCCGCGCAAGAGCCGCAGCATGGCGTTCTGCCCCGGGCCGTAGATGCCGCCGAGACGGAAGATCGCGACCGGCAGGTTGCGGCGCGCGCCCAGCGTCCGCCAGGCCTGTTCGGCATCGATACGGGCATTGCCGCGCCGCGCGCTGCCGCGCACGACCGGCGTCGTCTCGTCGATCCACGCGCCGCCGGAATCCGGATAAACGCCAAGCGTCGAGAGAACCACCACGCTCGCGAGCTTGGGCGCGGCGGCGATCTGCGCCGCAAACGCGCCGAGCACCGGGTCGCCCGCTTCGGTCGGCGCCGCCGAGATGAGCAGCGCGTCGGCCGCGGCGATGGCGGCGGCCACATCGACCGGCGCGCTCGCGCCGTCGAACACCAGCATCTCCGCCGATTTGTCGCCGAAGCGCTGCCCGGCCAGCGCTGCCGCCTCGTCGGCGGTGCGCGTCGTGCCGACGATGCGGTCGAAGCGGCAGCCGAAATGCGTGACGTAATGCTGCGCGCAGTAGCCTAGGCCGAGACAGAGCAGCGTCGACATCAAGCTTCCCAAGGTTTGAGGCGCGCTCCATGCCTCACGTTGAGGATCACCACCTCGTTTGCCTCGACTGCATAGAAAATAAGATATTGCGGGTATCGCCGGACAGACAACATGCGGACGACACCCCGATATTTGATGCGTCCTATCTTGGGTAGTGTCGCGATCAACGCAATTGTCTGTTCAATCTGCGTCCTAACAATCACCGCCGCGGTCGGATTGTCTGCGGCGATGTAAGCCTGAATTTCTTCAATTTCAGCGAGCGCCGTTTCGGTAAATCGAACTCTCATGCCCGGCGGCTGCGACCGAATACCGCTGCCACGCGCTCCTCGGATGCAAATCGCCCCGCTCGCATTTCGTCGAGGCTGCGGTCGACAGCGGCCCTATCCTGCGGCGAAAGCTCATACGGCTCCGCATATTCCCGCTCGAGTGCGAGCAGCAATTCTGCGGCTTCTTCCTGCGCCTCCTCGGGCCACGCCTCAATGCGGTCAATCAGGCCTTTGAGCTTCACATTCATGACATCCTTCTAGCATTGTCGCCCACTCTTCTTCTACTGTCAGATCGGTCTCTCGGCGGTCTGGTGCAAGGCCGGTGAGCCGTTCGCGATCGAGCTGCCCCAGCGCCCAGACGGCGGCGCCGCGCACCAGCGGCGATGCATCGCCGAGCAGCCGCTCGGCCTCGCGCGCGAGCGCGCGGTCGCCCGAGTTGCCGATCGCGATCAGCACGTTGCGCACGAAGCGGTCGCGGCCGGTGCGCTTGACCGGCGATTTCGCAAACAGCGCGCGGAAGGCGGCGTCGTCGAGCCGCGCAAGCTCGGCGAGCTGCGGCGCTCCGAGCGCTTCGCGGGCGGCAAGCTTCGCCTCGCGGCCCGCCTGCGCGAACTTGTTCCACGGGCAGACCGCGAGACAATCGTCGCAGCCGTAGATGCGGTTGCCCATGGCGCCGCGCAGTTCGCGCGGGATCGGCCCCTTATGCTCGATGGTCAGGTACGAGATGCATCGCCGCGCATCGAGCCGGTAGGGCGCGGGAAATGCCGCGGTCGGGCAGATGTCAAGGCAGGCGCGGCAACTGCCGCAATGATCGGCTTCGGGCTCATCGGGCGGCAGCTCGATGGTGGTGAGGATTGCGCCGAGAAAGAGCCACGAGCCATATTGGCGCGAGACGAGGTTGGTGTGCTTGCCCTGCCAGCCGAGGCCGGCCTCTACGGCGAGCGGCTTCTCCATCAGCGCGGCGGTGTCGACGAACACTTTGACGCTGTTGGGGACTTGGACGTCGCCGCCCGCCTGCGCGAGGAGCCAGCGCGCCAGCGCCTTGAGCTTCGGCTTGATGATGTCATGGTAGTCGTCGCCCTGCGCGTAGACCGAAATCGCGCCGCGTTCGCGTTGCCGCAGGATTGCCAGCGGGTCGCGGCCGGAACCGTAATTGAGGCCCAGCATGATCACCGAACGCGCCTCCCTCATCAGCGCGCGCGGATCGCCGCGCCGTTCGGCGGTCGTGGCCATCCAGTCCATGTCGCCGTGCGCGCCTTCGGCGAGGAAGCGCGCGAGGCGTTCCCTGGCACGCGGGATCGAGTCGGGGCGAGCGATTCCCAGCACGTCGAATCCGAGGGCGAACGCTTGCGCGGCGAGCGCCCGGCGGAGTGCTGCGGAATCGGTCAGAAATCGAGGTCGGAATAGGTCGGAGACGGGGGGATTCCGGCCAGAGTCTCGGCGAGAATCGGGCGGAAGGAGGGGCGCGACTTCACCCGCGCGTACCAGGCCTTGGCGGCTTCGTCCTCGTTCCATGGCACATCGCCCAGATAATCGACCGCAGAGAGGTGCGCCGCCGCTGCGAGGTCGGCATAGCTCAGCTTTTCGCCGGCCAGCCAGTCACGCGTGCGCACGAGCCAGCCGATATGGGCCATATGGTAACGAATGTTGTGCTTTGCCGCACGGATCACTTCGGTATCCGGCGATCCGCCGCCGTCGCCTACCGGCAAATGCCGGCGGTAGAACCGCTCCATCGTGAGGGGCCCGCTCACCTCGGCGAAGAACTTGTCGTTGAACCAGCTCATGAGCCGGCGGGCCTCGACCCGCTGCGCCGGATCGCGCGGCAGAAGCCGTCGCTCGCCCATCTCGCCGCCGCGCGTTTCATCGAGATATTCGGCGATGATTGACGCGCCCGGAATGGCCGGCAGGCCCTCCTCGACCAGCACGGGCGTGGAACCCGCCGGATTAAGCAGCAGAAATTCCTCCCGCCGTTCCCACACCCGTTCCTCGACCAGGCGCGCCTGTAGCCCGTATTCGCCGAGCGCCAGGCGAATGAAGCGCGAATGCGGGCAAAAGCAATGATGAAATAACGTGATCATGCGGGTTTAAGGATTGCGGCGCAGTCAAGGCGGAGCATCATTACGGTCGCGGAGCAAACTGTGCAATCTTCGCCCCTCCCCCGTTGCTCTGCGGTTAATGATGCGGGAAAAGCATGCCCCGGAGCGCTCCCCGGAACGCCGGATTCCGGGGGATTTCGCCGTCCGTTCCGGCCGCCGCTCGCTTGGCGATTCGCCCCCGCTCGCTGGCGGATTCGCCCTCGTTCGACGCCAACCCATTCCGCGGAGCGCCAGACATGCTGTTCGATCTGTTCAAGGCCCTCGTGCTCGGCGTGGTCGAGGGGTTGACCGAGTTCCTGCCGGTCTCCTCGACCGGCCACCTCCTGCTGGTGCAGCACTTCTTCGGCTTCGACGACGACGACTTCGGCAAGACCTTCGCGGTGCTGATCCAGTTCGGCGCGATCCTCGCGCTGCTCTCGATCTATTTCTTCCGCCTCTGGCGGCTGGCGACCGGCTTCTTCACCAATACCGACGACCGCCGCTTCGTCATCGGCGTCATCCTCGCCTTCCTGCCGGCCGCGGTGGTGGGCGCGCTCGCGCACGACGCGATCAAGGGCTACCTGTTCAACGTCTGGCTCGTCTGCTTCACGCTGATCGTCGGCGGCGCGATCCTGCTCTGGATCGACAAGCTCGACCTCAAGCCCGTCTACCACGACGCGATGCGTTACACGCTGCCGATGTATTTCATCATCGGCGTCGCGCAGTGCCTGTCCATGATTCCCGGCGTGTCGCGTTCGGGCACCACCATCGTCGCCGCGATGCTGCTCGGCGGCGACAAGCGCTCGGCCGCCGAATTCTCGTTCTGGCTCGCCATGCCGACCATGTTCGGCGCCTTCGTCTACGACCTCTACAAGAGCCGCGGCCAGATGAGTCTCGACCACGGCATCCTGGTGGCGTTCGGCTTCGCGGTGTCGTTCGTCGCCGCCTGGGTCGTGGTGAAGACCTTCCTCGACTACGTGCAGCGCCACGGCTTTGCGCTGTTCGCCTGGTGGCGCGTCATCGTCGGCACGCTCGGCCTGATCGCGCTCGCGCTGGGACATGGGCGGATGGGGTGATCAGGCCGTAGGGTGCAATAAGCGCCGGCGCGGGCGCCGAAGGCGCCACGCGGCCCAAGCGCATTGCACCGAACCGACGCAATCGATCGTGCGAGATGTCGGAGCAGAGCGGCGCAATGCGCGCAAGATCATCGCGCCTGCGGCGCATGCTCTTGGCTTATTGCGCCCTACGCTCCTACAGCGCCCTACGCTCCTACAGCGCCCTACGCCCCCACGGCGCGCTACGCCACGCGGTGGCCGTATTGCCCGGTCTTGCGGAAGCGCCAGAGATAGGACGGCACGACGGCCGCCATGGTGACGGGATCGATGCCGAGGCTTTGCAGCGTGCGGCCTTCCGCCTTCGCGGCGTCGGAGACGACGATGTCGCCGCGCAACAGCTCGACCTGGTCGGGCGTGAGCAAAGGCTTGGGCATGTATTGCAGAAACGCGGCCTGGAACCTGGCGAGCGCGAACGGGATCGGCACCAGCAGCCGTTTGCGCTCGATCGTCGCGAGCACGAACTCCATCAGCTCCTTGAAGCTCTTCACGTCGGGGCCGCCGAGCTCGTAGATCGTGCCGCCTTTCGCCTTGCCGTCGGCCGCGGCGGCGATGGCGCTCGCCACATCGCCGGCGAATACCGGCTGGAAACGCGTGTGCCCGCCGCCGACGAGCGGCAGCACCGGCGACAGTCGCGCCATGGCGGCGAACTTGTTGAAGAAGTCGTCGTCCGGGCCGAATATGATCGAGGGGCGGAAGATCGTGGCCTGCGGCGCGGCGGCGAACACGAGCTTTTCGCCCGCGGCCTTGGCGCGCGCATAGTGCGAGGTCGAGTTCTCGTCGGCGCCCAGCGCCGAGACGTGCACCAGCCGCGCGCCCTGCGCGGCGGCGGCGCGCGCCACCGCCTGCGCGCCCTCGGCCTGCACGGCGTCGAAGCTCTGCTTCCCGCGTTCGAAGAGAATGCCGACCAGGTTGATCAGCACGTCGGCGTCGCGGGCGGCGGCCTCTACCGATTCGGGATAACGCAGGTTCGCCTGCACGGCATGGATCTGGCCGACCCGGCCGAGCGGCTGGAGGAAATTGGCGAGTTCCGGCCGGCGCACCGCGACGCGGATGCGGTAGCCGCGCTTCGCCAGCGCCCGCACCACATGGCGGCCGAGGAAGCCGGAGCCGCCGTAGACGGTGACCAGCGTTTCGAGAGGAATTGGGGTCATGCCACGCCCTTCCTGGTCTTGCGCGTGCGCTGCCGAATAGCCGATCGGTTTCCCGCTGTATAGAGGTGAGTCATGGTTGTCCGTGTCCCGGACCAGCGCGCGCGTGCGCGCTCGCGCCGATCCGGGACCTTACCAAAGGCGGTATCCGTTGCGGTCCGGGGTCTGCGGCGTACGTGCAGATAAGTTTACGCAATCTGCGCAAGCTTGATTGCGTCCGCAGCCATAGCGCGTCGAAGACACGCGTAACCCGCGCTTATGGAGGCCGCGCCGCTGCGCTACGCCCGGGACGCGCCCGAAAATCGCCTATCGCAAAGCCATTTGACACCCCGAAACGGCTGCCATACCTATCGCCGCAGTGCCCAGGTGGCGGAATTGGTAGACGCACTAGTTTCAGGTACTAGCGGTGAGAGCCGTGGAGGTTCGAGTCCTCTCCTGGGCACCATCCAATTGAGCTTCATGTGACCATCCGCCTGCACCGCGGCGACCTGCCGGACCTTTCGCACTATCGCGTTCCCGCGGTGGCGATCGACACCGAGACCATGGGGCTCGATCCGCACCGCGACCGGCTCTGCGTGGTGCAGCTTTCGCCCGGCGACGGCTCGGCCGACGTGGTGCAGATTCCCGCCGGCGCGACCGCCGCGCCGAACCTTACGCGGCTCATCGCCGATCCCGCCGTTCTCAAGATCTTTCACTTCGCCCGCTTTGATCTCGGCGTGCTGCGGCGCACCCTCGGCGTCATGGCGGTGCCGGTCTACTGCACCAAGATCGCCTCGCGCATTGCCCGCACCTACACCGACAAGCACGGCCTCAAGGACCTGGTGCGCGAGTTGCTCGGGGTGGAACTGTCCAAGCAGCAGCAGTCCTCCGATTGGGGCGCCGCCGACTTGACCGACGCGCAGGCGGCCTACGCGGCCTCCGACGTGCTCCACCTCCACGCCGTCAAGGACAAGCTCGACGTGATGCTGGGCCGGGAGGGACGCGCCGGCCTGGCGGACGCCTGCTTCCGCTTCCTGCCCGACCGGGTCCGTCTCGATTTGGCCGGGTGGGCGGCTGAGGATATCTTTTCGCATTCTTAACGAGCTGAAATACAAAAGGTTTTTCTCAGAATTTGTTTTATGGCCTGCCCCGGGCAGGCCATATTTGTAGACGACTGTTGCAAGCCCTAGTCGGGGAACTAAGGCTAGGGGATCGCCTGATTCGCTTTTCGGGCGGCAGGCTGGGGGACTTAATGTCGTGACCGCCGTCTCGGACACCGACGAACGTGGACCGGCCGTCTTCAGCGTTGCCGGCCGCGGCAACGACGACCGCGTCTACCATGCGGCGGTGCGTCATAGCCGTTGCGTGCGTCTATTGCGGATCGCGATCCCGGCCAGCATCGCGCTCGGGCTCGTGGCGGCCGCTGCCTACACCACCCTGGTGAAGCCGCTGCGCGCGCTTGCGAAGATTCCGGTCGACATCGGCAACCTCGTGGTGTCCGGCACCAAGATCACCATGCAGCAGCCGCGCATTGCCGGCTTCACGCACGATGCACGCGCCTACGAGCTGACCGCGCAGGCGGCCGCGCGCGACCTGCTCAAGCCCGACGTGGTCGAACTGCAGGGCCTGCATGCCACCATGGAGATGCAGGACAAGGTGACGTTCAAGACGACCGCGAAAAACGGGTTCTACGACACCAAGACCGAACTGCTCACGCTCGAGGAGAACATCCTGGTGACGACCTCGTCGGGCTACCAGGCGAAGCTCGCAGAGGCCGTGATCGATATTCGCGGCGGCAAGATCACCTCCGACAAGCCGGTCGAGGTACAGTCGTTCGAATGGCTGGTGAAGTCGAACCGGCTGGAGATCAGCGAATCCGGCGATGTCGTGCGCTTCGACCACGGCGTGTCGGTGACGATCGAAGGCGAAAGCGCGGTGCAGTTCGAAGCGGCGGTGCGCACACGATGAGCCGCGCGATGACCATGCGTCGGCGGTTGGCGCCCGCGGCGGCGGCCGTTGCGGTGGCGCTGGCTTTTGGCGCCGCGTCTGCGCATGCGCAAAAGATGCAGAACCAGGGCCCGCCGAATGCGCTGCAGGGCTTTTCGCAGAACCGCAACGAGCCGGTGAAGATCGCGGCGGCGGCGCTCGAGGTGCGCGACAAGGACCGCGTGGCGACGTTCACCGGCGATGTGCACGTAGTGCAGGGCGACACCGAGATGCGCTGCAAGGCGCTGGTCGTGTTCTACGACGAGGACCCCAACGCCAAGGGCTCCAAGTCCTCCGACGCCGGCAAGCAGATCCGCCGCATCGAGGCCAAGGGCGGCGTGCTCGTCACCCAGAAGGAGCAGAATGCCGCCGGCGACAACGGTATCTTCGACATGCGCGCGAACACCGTCACACTGATCGGCAACGTGATCGTGACACGCGGCACCGACGTGATCCGCGGCCAGCGCCTGTTGGTCAACCTGGATACCGGGGTGACCAAGTTTGATGGCCAGGGGCGCGTGGAAGGTTTGTTCAATCCAGGCTCTCGCAACTCCGAGAAACGATGAACCGGCGCGGTCAGCGGAGCATCGACGCCACGTTGAGGCAGGCGTGATCAACATCCTGACGTTGTTCCGACAGCGGCGCCTGCCCCGCCCGCAGCGGGCCGGCAACGGCAGCTGGCATCAGAATTTCGACCTCGACTCGTTCGACGGCAGCACCGTGGATGCGCGCCGCGAAGCCGCCAAGGCCGCCCAGATCAGGCAGCGCCAGCGGCGGAAAGAGCCGACGAGTTCATCCGCCGTGCGCGATAACTACCTCGCGGCGCACGGCCTTGAGAAAAGCTACGGCGGGCGCAAGGTCGTCAAGGATGTCAGCGTCTACGTCCGGCGCGGCGAAGCCGTCGGCCTGCTCGGGCCGAACGGCGCCGGCAAGACCACCGCGTTCTACATGATCACCGGGCTCGTCAAGTCCGACCGCGGCATCGTCGAGCTCGACGGCTACAACGTCACCAGCCTGCCGATGTATCAGCGCGCGCGGCTCGGCATCGGTTACCTGCCGCAGGAAGCTTCGATCTTCCGCGGCCTCAATGTCGAGGACAACATCCGCTCGGTGCTCGAAGTCGTGGAGCCGAGCCGCCGCCGGCGCGAAGCCGACCTCAATGCGCTGCTCGAAGAGTTCGGCATCACCAAGCACCGCAAGACGCCGTCGATCGCGCTCTCCGGCGGCGAGCGCCGCCGGGTCGAGATCGCGCGCGCGCTGGCGAGCCGGCCGAGCTACATGCTGCTCGACGAACCGTTCGCCGGTATCGACCCGAAGGCCGTGCTCGATATTCAGAAGCTCGTGCGGCACCTGACCAACCGCGGCATCGGCGTGCTGATCACCGACCACAACGTGCGCGAGACGCTGGCGCTCACCGACCGCTCGTACGTGATCTATTCGGGCGAGGTGCTGATGGAGGGGTGCCAGGACGATATCGTCAACGACCCGGAGGTGCGCCGGCTCTACCTCGGCGAAGAATTCCGGGCCTAAACTCTCGAGTTCCCGTCTCCCGCACGCGGTGCAGCGTAAAACCGTGCACCGCAGATGCGCGATCGTTCCAAGCTCGGAACCTTATGCGGTCCCGGGTTGCATGGTGGTGCGGGGCGTCACTTCGCCATAGCGCGTCGAAGACGCGCGTAAACGCGCTTAGGGCTTGTGCCGCACCGCGCCCGGGATACGTTCCGCGCACTTGCCGATCGCGTACCGACCCATACCATTAACGCACCGCACAGATAGCGGTGTACAGCGGACTGCAAACCGGATAAGCAAGAATCGGACCAAATATTTCGACACCACATGGCGCTGACGCAAAGACTCGAATTCCGGCAGAGCCAGGCGCTCGTGATGACGCCGCAGCTGCTGCAGGCCATCAAGCTGCTGCAGCTCTCGAATCTGGATCTTGCGAGCTACGTGGATGCCGAGCTTGAGCGCAATCCGCTGCTTGAGCACGGCGCGGACAGTGAGGCCGAGACCCGGCCGGAGGAGCCAGGCACAGCACCGGCCGATGCCGCCACAGGCGATTGGGTCGAAAAAGGCAACCTGGCGCAGGAGCGCGCCGACATGGAGCCGTCTGCTGCCGACCTCGATGACGTGCCGCCCGCCGACACCGATGCGAGCGCATCGCGCTCGAACGCAGACGCTCCGCCCGGCCATTCGGAGTGGGCCGGCACCGGCGCAGGCGGACGCGAGGACGGCGACTACAATCTCGAAGCGTTCGTCGCCGCCGAGACCACGCTTGCCGACCATCTCGCCGAGCAGTTGGCGCTCGCGGTCGCCGATCCGGCGCGGCGCATGATCGGGCGGTATCTCATCAATATGGTCGATGAGTCGGGCTACCTCGCCGGCGACCTCGCGCAGGTCGGCGAGAAGCTCGGCGCGCCGCAATCCGAGGTCGCGGCGGTGCTCGCCATCCTGCAAGGCTTCGATCCCTCGGGCGTGTGCGCGCGCAATCTCACCGAGTGCCTCGCCATCCAACTGCGCGAGCGCAATCGCTTCGACCCCGCCATGCAGGCGCTGGTCGAGCACCTCGACCTGCTCGCCCGGCGCGATCTCGCGGCGCTGCGCAAGCTGTGCGGGGTCGGCGACGAAGACTTGACCGACATGATCGCCGAGATCCGCGCGCTTAATCCGAAGCCCGGCCTCGCGTTCGGCTCGACGCTGGTGCAGCCGATCGTCCCGGACGTATTGGTGCGTCCCGGCGCGGACGGCGCCTGGCTGGTCGAGCTCAATTCCGACACGCTGCCGAAGGTTCTGGTCAACCAGAGCTATCACGCCGAGGTCGCCAAGGCGGCAAAAAGCGAAAAGGACAAGAGCTATCTCGCCGACTGCCTGCAGACCGCGACCTGGCTCATCCGCGCGCTCGACCAGCGCGCCAAGACCATCCTGAAGGTCGCGAGCGAGATCGTCCGCCAGCAGGACGCATTCTTTGCGTACGGCGTGCAGCATCTGCGGCCACTCAATCTCAAGACCGTCGCGGACGCCATCAGCATGCATGAATCGACGGTCTCGCGAGTGACCGCCAACAAGTACATGGCGACCAACCGCGGAATATTCGAAATGAAATATTTCTTTACCTCGGCGATCGCGGCGGCGGACGGCGGCGAGGCGCATTCGGCGGAGGCCGTGCGGCACCGCATCAAGCAATTGATCGATGCCGAGAATCCCAAGGACGTGCTGTCCGACGACGTGATCATGGACATGCTGCGCGCGGCGGGAGTCGACATTGCCCGGCGAACCGTTGCAAAATACCGTGAGGCGATGCGAATTCCGTCATCGGTGCAGCGCCGGCGCGAGAAGCTGGCGCTTGCATCGTCCCCGTGAGGCGCTCGGCGCGAAAGCGTCGGGCCTCGAAGGGTCTCGTTCGCACGATCGGAGTCGCTCATCCTTCGCGGCTCCCGGCTAAGCCAGGTCGCACTTCAGGACGACGGAGAGAGGTCGACGTGATGGTATACTTCCTTCGCGTTCCCGCGGTTGAACTGTAGTCTGGCGTTCCCGCTTGATAAGCCATATGTCGAAAAAAGGCGACGGCGCCCGGCAACGCTTGCAGGTAACGGAGCGTCCGGGCGGATCATCGGAGGCCGATATGCCGTTTCGTGTCTCGGGCAAGAATATCGACATCGGTGAGGCTCTGCGGACCCGCGTCAACGCGCGGATCGCGGAAGCCACGGGCAAGTATTTCGACGGGGGTTTTTCCGGTCACGTCACCATCGGCAAGGAAGGGTTCGGCTTCCGCACCGAATGCGTGATCCACCTCGATTCCGGCATCGTGCTGGAAGCCGAAGCGCTGGCGGCCGACGCCTATGCGAGCGCCGAGCAGGCGGCGCTGCGGATTGAGAAACGGCTGCGCCGCTACAAACGGCGCCTGAAAGGTCATCAGCCCTCGCGCGGTAACGGCGCCGATACGGCGGCGGAGCCGGCGGCCATCGATGCGCCGAGCTACGTCATTGCGGCGCCGGAGCACGACAGCGACGAGGAGGTCAGTGAGTGGCATCCGGTGATCATCGCCGAGGCGACCACCACGCTGAAGCGCCAGTCGGTCAGCGAAGCGGTGCTGGAACTCGACATGCGCGGCGTCGCCGTCGTGGTGTTCCGCCACGCTGGACATGGCCGCATCAATCTGGTTTACCGCCGCGCGGACGGTCACATCGGCTGGATCGATCCGCCCACAATCGAACAGGACGCCCATTGACCGGGCGGAAGCCGCTTCCTATGGTCCGCCGCCTTCGGCGACGTCCCTTCCGCTGAGCTTTTGGCTGACTGGAACAAGGTCCATGCTGCTCACCGATCTCGTCGCGCCCAACGCCATCATTCCGGCGTTGAAGGTCAACAGCAAGAAACAGGTGCTGGCCGAACTTGCCGCCAGGGCGGCCGAACTCACCGGATTGAACGAGCGCGCCGTGCTGGAAATTCTGCAGCAGCGCGAGAAGCTCGGTTCGACCGGCGTCGGCAACGGCATCGCCATTCCGCACGGCAAGCTGCCCAAGCTCGGCAAGCTGTTCGGGCTGTTCGCGCGGCTCGAGCGCCCGGTCGATTTCGAGGCGCTCGACGGACAGGCCGTCGATCTCGTGTTCCTGCTGCTGGCGCCCGAGGGCGCCGGCGCCGATCATCTCAAGGCGCTGGCGCGCGTGGCGCGGCTGTTGCGCGACCCCGACGTGGCGCGCAAGCTGCGCGATTCGCGCGACGCCGAAGCGCTCTACGCGGTGCTCGCCATGCCGTCGGCGAGCGTGGCCTAAGCGATCTGAGAATTTGCGCGGGAGGCTTGCTCGGCCCTCATCCTGAGGGCGTCGCTTCAGCGACGCGTCTCGAAGGATGGCGGCGGGCACTATGTTTGTGGCCATGCTTCGAGACGCCGCACTTCGTGCGGCTCCTCAGCATGAGGCCGTTGGATTGTATGCGAAGGGACGGTGGCGCGCGTCAGTGCACGCTGACCATTTCGAGGTCGTGGTTCTCGGCGCCTTCCGCGGCCGCGGCTTGGCTGTCGGCGAGCACGATCGGAGTGCCGTCGCAGGCGTGCAGCACGTAAACGACGTAGCCGGGTTCGAGCACCGGGGCATCCTCGCACAGGAACGCCACATCCTCCGAGCGCATCGCCTTGACATAGGCCAGACGCTGCTCGCGTTCGCTCGTGAACATATCGGACGGCAATCCGAGGCGGGTGGCGGACGAGTCGAACATGATACGGTGCTCCTGGCGTATCGTTCACGCGAGGGGCACTATCGCTGAGTTAGCGCCCAAAGGCTGTGACAGCGATCACACAACCGCGAGCTTCTTGTTGGGCGGAAATGTGGTCGCGCTGCGACCTAATGTCGGAGCACCAACGCGCGTGTCCCGGGCATAGCGCCCCTACCCTTTTTCCCTCCCCCGCAAGCGGGGGAGGGTTGGGTGGGGGATTGCGCTACTCCACCCGGGACCGTTCAAATGGTGCGCGCCGCGTCCGGGACCAAGAAAATGGGCCGCTCAGTGCACGCTGACGGTCTCGAGCTCCTGGCTCCAGGCATTGGCGATGGCCGCCTCGCGGCTGTCGGTCAGCATGATCGGCGTGCCGTCAGCCGCGTGCAGCGCATAGAGCAGCGAGCCGGGCGCCAACTGCGGCGCCTGCGGAAACTGCTTCTGCACGTCCTCGGAGCGGATGGTCTTCACGTAGGCGATCCGCCCGCCGCCGAGCAAGGCGAGCGCTTCGGGTGAGATAGTCGGCACTCTGGTGGTGATTTCGTTGTTGGTCATGGCACTCGACTCCTTATCATTCAACGCTGTCGAGCCCTTTCGGGTTTCAGTCCTGGTCCGTGATGCTGATCGTCTTCACGATCCGTTCCGGCTCCGGCCGGGCGAGATCGATCGACAACAGTCCGTTTTTCAAGTCCGCACCAAGCACCTCCATACCGTCGGCCAGCACGAAGGTGCGCTGGAACTGGCGCGCGGCGATGCCGCGATGGAGGTATTGGCGAGGCTTCTCGTCATGCTGCCGGCCGCGGATGACGAGCTGGCTTTCCTC
>WBZO01005011.1_pt1 | contig 13784 bp, 9 predicted proteins | sample 5204261 | NCBI WGS metagenome assembly WBZO01 (sample SAMN12412400, study PRJNA552823) | activated sludge metagenome | isolation source: activated sludge from anammox sidestream of wastewater treatment plant... | place: USA: North Carolina | collected 2017-09
AACCCTATCGTCCGCCGGCAAATCACCCGTGGCGCCATTCGCCGATTGGACGTGCGCGCTTCAAACCCTATCGCTCTGCACATGACCCAAAATCCTGACGCACACCCTGTATCGGCGCCCCTCTTGCTTTTTGCGGCGATTTGTGCCAACATTGCGCTATCCTGCTTTTCTGTTTTGAGGTCGCATGATGCCCAAGCCAGACCCGCCTCTCAACGCAAACAATTCTTCTGCGCCGCCGCGCGCCTCGAATGTGGTCAACGTCGGCGAAAACGCCCAAGTCGGACAACTTGCCGTCGGCGCCAACATCACCCAAATCAAGGGTTTCACCGCCGACCAAGTCAACGTCCTCCTCACGCGCATCCAAACCGAATATCGCCCCAAACCTTTCGACGGGCGTTCGCCCTACGTCGGTCTCGCCGCGTTCCAGGAACGCGACGCCGCTAAATTTTTTGGCCGCGAAACGCTGATTGCGGATTTGGTCGCGCGCGCGACCGCGAGCGCGGCGACGAATGCGCGCGCGGTGTTTGTGGCGGGTCCGTCGGGCAGCGGCAAATCCTCGCTCGTGCGCGCGGGCTTGATCCCTGCGTTACGAGGGGGCGTTCAATTGAACGCCCTTACATTGGTTGCCACCGAACGTTGGTTGTACGAAACGATGAAACCGGGGCGCGAACCGCTCGCGGAATTGAAACGCGTGGTCGCGTCGTTCGCCAATTCGCCCGACGCGGGCGCTAATTTTTTCGCGCACACTTTGGACGATGCGGCGCGGCTGCATGAATGGGTGGACATTGCGCTCGGCGATGACACCGCGCGGCGCGCGCTGATTGTCATTGACCAATTCGAAGAAATTTTTACGCAGCTCCCGCCCGAACGCGAAACGGAACGCGCGGCGTTTTTGAATTTGCTCACGCACGCGACAACGGCAGAGAATGGACGCGCGCTCGTCGTTTTCACGCTGCGTTCGGATTTTGTCACCAACTGCGCGTCGTATCCCGCGCTCAACGCGCTGGTCAGTCGTCAATTTTTGCAGGTCGGCGCGATGACGCCTGACGAATTGGTGAGCGCGATTGCGCGTCCCGCCTTGCAGGTCGGTTTGCGACTCGACCCCGCGTTGATTGCCCAAATCGTCAACGACGTGCGCGGCGAACCGGGCGCGCTGCCGTTGATGCAGTTTGCGCTCAGGGATTTGTTTGACGCAGAAAAAGAGAAAGGCGAATTGACGCTCGACGGCTACATTGCGCGCGGCGGCTTGCACGAGGCGTTGGAGCGACACGCGGACGCGGAATTTGCGAAACTGGACGAGACGGAAAAACAGTTGGCGCGCAGTGTGTTTGGCGGACTCGTCGAAATCGGACGCGGGCGCGAGGACACAAAACGCACGGCGATTTTCGAGGATCTGGTTCCGGCGGACGCGAACTCGGCGCGCGTGCAAGCGTTGGTGCGCGAGCTTGCGGATGCGCGGTTGATTACGACCGACCAACAGGGCGACAAGGAAATTGTGACGCTGGCGCACGAGCGCTTGATTACGGCATGGAAGTGGCTCCAAAACTTGGTGAACGAGAACCGCGAAGCGATTGCGCTGCAAAATGAAATCGCGGAGGACGCGGGGGAATGGGCAAAAGCGGGGCGCGACGCGAGTTATTTGTATCGCGGGGCGCGGTTGGCGACGGCGCAAGAAAAATTGCAAGGCAAGCAGTTGGTCTTGAGCGGCTTGGCGCAAGAATTTATTGATACAGCGCTGCAGGCGCGCGAACACGAACATGCCGAAAGAGAAGCGGCGCGGCAGAGAGAGTTGGAGCAGGCGCGGGCATTAGCGGAGGAGCAGCAAAGACGCGCCGAAGCACAAGACCGCGCGCGCCAAGAAGCGGAACAGCGCGCGCAAGCACAGGAACAAGCGCGGCTCGAAGCAGAAAAGCGCACACAAGCAGAGGAGCAATCAAGGATAGCGGCAGAGCAGCGTGAACAGGCACAAACCGAAGCGCGGCGTGAAGCGGAAAAGAGTACGGCAGCGGAGAAACAGCGTGGGAGAATTTTGCGGATTGCGGCGATTGGGTTATCGGTTTTGTTGTTGGCTGCCATTGCGGCTTCGTATTTCGCGTTTCAACAGCGAAATATCGCGATTAAACAACAAAGTATTGCAGAGAGCAAAGAGAACGAACGTGCAACTGCCGCAGCAGATGCAAACGCGCAAGCCGCTGCCGCAAGAACTGAGCAAGCCAAAGCAGAGCAACAAGCGCTCATCAGCCAGTCAAAAAGTCTCGCGGCGCAATCACTCAATATGCACGATGAAAATTTCGCACTTTCATACTTGTTAGGCATAGAAGCATTCCGTACGAATCCAACTTACGAAGCATTCAGCAATCTATTGAATTTTCGCTTCGATAGTAGCATCCCTACAAGATTCTTGTGGGCGCATGAACAAAGAGCTTCAAGCGTGGCATTTAGCCCTGACGGCAAGGCTCTCGCAACAGGGGGACTAGACAACACTATTGTCCTTTGGGATATCGCAACATATCAGCGAATAGGTGAGCTATCTGGGAATCCAGACCAAAGGCTCGTTGACTTGGCATTTGCCCCGGACGGAAAAACCCTAGCGTCCACTGTAGTCGAGAGAGGTTCAAACCAAAGGAGTATCGTTCTCTGGGACTTGAAAACACAAACGCAGAAAGATGAGTTAAAAATGGATGGGTATGCGATTTGGCTCAGCCATAATTTCGAGACCGTAGCCGCTCAAAATTCCGAAGAATCCATCTTATTTGGCTTCTTGAATCGTGAGGAGACTGTCACCCTAAAAAGTGCCGGGTCATTTCGCGTCATGAGTGACGATGGCAAAACTTTGGCAACGCAGACCGAGGATGCAATCATTTTATGGGATATCGTCAACCAACAAAAGCTTGGTGAAATAAAGATCAAGCCGACAGTAATTGAACCTATTGCATTTAGCCACGACGGCAAAACCATTGCTGTGACAACGATTGGAGCCAAGGATGAAGAAATAATCTTATGGGACGTTGTTGGACAACAAGCAATTGGTACGTTGGTTGGTCATGAAGGACAAATCCACAGTTTGGCATTTTCTCCAAACACTACAATTCTTGTATCAAGCAGTGCTGCTGAAAGAAGAGCTCGAATATGGGATATTGCCAAACAGAAACAGATCACGGAACTCGAAGGAGATACTTATATGGCCGACATTCTCGTGTTTAGTCCCGACGGTAGGACGCTGGTTGCCGGCGATTGCGTAGAGTATAATGGCAACGGAGAATCATGTCTCGCAGGTCAAATTATCTTGTGGGATATGGCGTCCAAGCTCAGTAACAGTTTATCTACAAAGCTACAGATCAAACAATTGGGAGAGAATTTGGGTCCGGTTCAGAGTATAGCATACAGTCCTGATGGAAAAATACTAGCCGCTTCACGCTGCGCTTCACCTTGTAAGACACCCGACACGATCCTGCTTTGGGATATGGTGAGACAACGGCAAATGGGTTCATTGAGGGGTGATTTTGATCAGGTGGTTACGCTCGCCTTTAGTCCCGACAGCAACACTCTGGTTACTTCGGGGACTAATGAGACCATTTATTTGTGGGATCTCAAAACACAGACAAAGATCTCCGAGTTGAAAAATGCAGGGTCAGTCTTTGCCCTTGGGCCAGATGGTACCCTGTTGGCATCCAAGAGCATAAAGAGCAAAGATATAATTCTGTGGGATTTTGTTAAGCAACGACAAATCGGCCAAATCGGGACAGTTGAAGGGACGCTGGATGAGGGTTGTTTCAAATTCAGCCCGGATGGCAAGACCTTTGTTGTCTCTTTCGATCAGAGCACATTGTTGTTGGATGTTATCAACAAGAAAATGCTGGGAAAAATAACCCAGGAGGCATGGAATTGCTCATTCAGTCCCGATGGGAAGTATCTATTCGTCAGTGGAGGGGGTCTATTTGATGTTACAAAGCTCCACGAGGTTGGTAGATTCAAAGATAAGGGGTATGCGGAACAAATTGCCCTGAGCCCCGATGGTAAGACTTTAGTACTTGGAAGTACCGAGAGCCCCGGAATTCACTTGTGGGATGTAACAAATAGACTGTTGATTGGTGAAGTGGCGCGAGATGAATCGGCGTACTCGATGACATACAGTCCTGATGGCAAGAACCTGGCAATGGGAGGTTGGGATAGGATTTTGCTTTTCGATTTTGACACTCAAGTGTGGCTGCAGATGGCATGTAAAATTGTAAACCGCAATTTCACTCGAGCAGAATACGCGCAGTACATCAGTCGAGAGCCGGGGACATATGACACCGAGTATGCCAAAAATCCGACATGTCCCGATTTGCCCGTCGAGCCACTCTCGACACCAACGCCGACGCCGTGAGGGGGGGGAACTGCCAGCGAATAATAAAAGCGGAAAAGCGGATAGGAGCGCCTTTTTCCTTTCATCCTGACGAGATGTGACGCCGACGCCATAAGACCCCGAAGGTTTTGACAAAACCTTCGGGGTCTTTGTTTACGCGTTTGAATCCGAGGCGTTCGACCCTAACTCTGTGGGCAGATTGTCCCCGCCCGCAAACCGGCGCGAGGTGATGCCGAGACAAACGAGTCCGAGCAGCCAACCGAACCACAACGTCGCAAACCGAATCATCAAGGTCGCGGCGGCGGCGGTCGTCGCCGTGATCGCGCCGACGGGCAGCCACGGCGCTTTGCCGAACGCGACCAAAAGCCCGCCGATGCTCGCTTCCGCCACGCCCAAGCCGCCCGGCACAAGCAAGAGCGAACCCGCCAACGTCGCAAAACCCATTGCAAAATTCGACAACGCGACGAGTTCCCACGAGAACGGCACACCCAAGCCGACGAGAATGAGCGCGAGCGCGAAACATTCGCCCGCCCACGAAACGACGCCCAACGCGATCGCGATGAATAAACTTTTGAAACTCAACAATTCGTACGCGCTGGCATAGAACGCGTAGAAATGATGCATCCGCGTCGCGAGGCGCGGAAATTTTTCCGCGCGCCGCATGAGACGTTCCGCCAAATCGCGCTGCCGCACGCCAATTACCACAATCGTCGCGCCCACGACCACCGCGAGCATCAACAGGCGCACGGTGAGATTGTCGAATAGAAATAGTCCCGTCGCCGCGAGCAAGAGCAGCGCGAGGCCGTCGGTCATGCGCTCCGCGAGAATGATGGGCGAAGTGGTCGCGACGGGCGCGCCGACGCGCTGTTTCACCATGAACGCTTTGAGAAATTCGCCCGCTTTGCCCGGCGTCAGCGTCATGGAAAAGCCCGCGAGAAAAATCAACAAACTGTCCAGCCAATGCAAATTGCGAACGCCGACCACGCCCAAATACCAATGCCATTTGCCGAACCGCACCGCGTAATTGAACAGCGTCAGTCCGATGATGATGGGCAGCAGTTCCCAGCGAAAATCTTTTATGGCGACAGCGAGCTGCTGCGCGTCGCCGAGCAATAACAAAACGGCATAGACGACGATTGCCAGCAGAATCGAGCCGAGAATTTTCCGTTTGTGTTTTTCGAGCAATTCCATAGTTCGCAGCGCAAAGCGCGCATCGTCCCGTGTAAATCGAAAATCAAAAATCAAAAATCGAACCGCAAATCACTCAAACAACACGTACTGGTCGCCGCGCAATTTCTGTTGAATCTTGGCGAGAATCAATTCCAAATCGGGATTGTTTTTCACAAAATCCAGACGGTCGGCAGGCACGGTCAAGACCGGCGCGAGTTGAAAATTAGCGGTCCATTCCTCGTACAGCCGATTCAGCTGTTCCAGATACGCGCGTTCGATCTTTTTTTCGTACTCGCGGCCCCGCCGCGCGATGCGCTCGAGCAGCGTATCCACCGACGCCTGCAAATAGACGACCAGATGCGGCGGCGGCAAAAATAATTTCAATACGTCGTACATGTCCGCGTAGGTCGCGTAATCGCGCGCGCTCATTCTGCCCTGCAAATACAAATTGCGCGCGAAAATTTCCGCGTCTTCGTACACCGAACGGTCTTGGACGACCACGCCCGGCCGCGTCAATAATTCGTAATGCGCGCGCAGCCGCCGCGTCAAAAAAAACGTTTGCGATTGGAACGCCCAGCGCGGCATATCGGCGTAAAAATCCGCGAGATACGGATTTTCCGCCACCGTTTCATAAAACGGCTCCCACCCCAACCGTTCGGATAAAATTTTCACCAGCGTAGATTTGCCGACGCCGATGTTGCCCGCGATAACAAGATAACGTTTCATAACACAATCCAAATTCGCGACGGCGGCGCTATAACAATCGCCCCTGCATCGGGCCCTCGGCGATTTTCGCGCGAATCCATTCCGCCACGCGCTGAACGTCTTGCGGACGCTGCACAATGTCCAGCTCGTCGGTTTCGATTTTCAACACGGGCGACGCGCGGTAGGCGTTGAAATACGCGTCATACGCCTGCGCGAGCGAAGCGATGTATTCACGCTCCATCGTGCGTTCGTAACTGCGGTCGCGCGCCGCGATGCGCGCCATCAGTCTTTCCACATCCGCGCGCAGATACACCACCAAATCCGGCAGCGGAATGCGCGCGCCGAGCGTAGCTTGGACGCGCTCGTACATGTCCAACTCGTCGCCCGCCAGCGTCAAGCGCGCGAAAATTTTATTCTTGTCGAACGTATAATCGCTGATTAAATTTTGCGCCGCCAACGCGTGGGGGATCGCCTCGTGCTGCTGTTGATAGCGGCTCAACAGAAAAAACGTTTGCGTTTGAAAAGCATAGCGTTCGCGGTCTTGGTAAAAACGCGCGAGGAACGGATTTTCCTCAAAGATTTCCAAAAGCAGCGCGGCGTCAAAGGAATCTTTCAACAAACGCGCGAGCGTCGTTTTGCCGACGCCAATGACGCCTTCGATGGCAATGTAAAAAAAAGTGGGCTTCACGTCAAAACGACCTCTGCAGATTTTTCGCGCACAAACATAAACCAGATCACGCTCGCCGCCAAAATTGCCGCCGCCGAAACAAAACTCGTCGCGCCAAAACCGTATTGGGCGTACACCGCCGGTCCGACGAACGAACCCGCCGCGCGCCCCAGTGAAAACGACGCGACGCCGAGCGACAAAAGCGTGGCGCGCGCCGACGGCGCGATTTCCGTCATCAACGGCAGCGCGGCGACTATACTCAATTCAAACGCGAAAAATGTCAATACGATGCCCGCGCCGCTCGACCACACATTCATGCCCAAAAACGGCAGCGCCAGATACGCGAGCGCGCCCAACGCCAAACCGCCCGCGACCATTTTCCATTTGCCGAAACGATCCACAAAGAGCGCCACCGCCATTTGCGCGATAAATTCCGCGCCGCCAATCGCCGCTGCGACCGCGCCCAACGCCACCGCGTCCAAGCCGAACGTCGAGTTCATCCAATCCGCAAAGACGACGTTGATATTTTCATTCGCCGCCGCCAACAACAACGTGGTCGTAATGGCGGCTAACGCCATCGGCGCGCGCAGCGCTTGGCGATACGCGCCGCGCAGCGCGTGCGCCGCTTGAACGGGGCTGCGATTTTCGCGCGGCAGCGTCGCCCAAAGCAGCGTCAGCGCCATCAACGCGCAAACGCCCACCGCGATAAAACCCGCGCGCCAACCTTGCGCCTGCACCGCCAGCGCCATCAGCGGCAAACCGACGATGGCGGCGAGCGACCATGCGACTTCGGCGATTGCCATAATGCGCCCGCGCCGCGCGTACGGCACCTTGTCGCCGAGATACGCTTGCTGCGCCGGCACATACAGCGTGGAAGCGAAACCCATCAGCGTCATTACGACGATAGCGACCCAAAGCGACGCGACAAAATAGAGCGCGATGCCGGTGAGCGCCATGATGGCGAGCCCCGCCAACATCATCACGCGCCGCCCGTAGCGATCCGTCAGCGGGCCGAACAACGGCGCGGTAAAACCGAGCAGATTGCGAACCTGCACAATCAGCGCCGCGCTCGTCACGCTCACGCCGAGCCCGGACGCGATGAAAGGCAGAAAAGGATAAACGGCGCGATAGCCGGTATCGAGGACCGTGCGCGCAAACAAAAGCAGCGCCAGCGTGCGCCATGAAAAATCGCGCGGCGCGGATTGGGCGGAAATGGACATGTGAACGGGAATAGACCACAAAACAAAATTCGCAAGCGAAATGCTTGCGAATTTTGTTTGAGCAGCTCCGCGACAAGGACTTGAACCTTGAACCCTGCGGTTAACAGCCGCATGCTCTGCCGATTGAGCTATCGCGGAATGTGCGTTGGCAAGACCGCATTATATACAAAAATCGCGCGGCGTCAAAAAATTCAACCCAAATAGTCCCGCAGTTTGCGGCTCCGTATCGGATGCCGCAATTTCCGCAGCGCTTTGGCTTCGATTTGGCGAATGCGTTCGCGCGTGACGCCAAATTCTTGGCCCACCTCTTCGAGCGTGCGCGTGCGTCCGTCTTGCAAACCAAAACGCAATTCGAGGACTTTACGTTCGCGGTCGCTCAAGCCGTCGAGAACGTCTTGCATCTGTTCCTTGAGCAATTGACGCGACGCCTGATCAACGGGCCCCGGCACCGATTCGTCCTCGATGAAATCGCCGAGCGAGGAATTATCTTCGCTGCCAATCGGCATTTCGAGCGACATGGGTTCTTGGGCGACTTTCATGATGCGGCGAATTTTGGTCGCCGCGCGTTTTAATTTGCGATCCAGCAGCGGGTCCAGCATTTCGCCCGCCGCCAGCGTCTCTATAATCGCGCTGCGCTCTTCCGGCGTGAGCAATTCCATTTCAAGCGCGATTTCTTCCGAAGTCGGTTCGCGCCCTAGCTCTTGCTGCAAACGCCGCGAGACGCGCAAGAGCCGATTGATGGTCTCGACCATGTGCACCGGAATCCGAATCGTGCGCGCTTGGTCGGCGATGGCGCGCGAAATCGCTTGGCGAATCCACCACGTCGCGTAGGTTGAAAATTTGAATCCTTTGCGAAAATCAAATTTTTCCACCGCGCGCAGCAAACCGATATTGCCCTCTTGAATCAAATCGAGAAACGACATGCCGCGCCCGATATAGCGTTTTGCCACGCTCACGACCAAACGCAAATTCGCTTCCGCCAATTTGCGGCGCGCGTATTCGCCGGTTTCGACTTGGGCTTTGAGTTTCTGGCGCGCTTTGAAATCCAAGCCGGTCTTTTTCAAGTCCGCTTGCGCGTGCAGACCTTTTTGCATTTGTTCCGCCAAACGCAATTCTTCCGGCGAAGTCAAAAGCGGCACGCGTCCGATTTCGCGCAAATACATTCGCACCGGGTCGCTGCCCGCTTCGCTCTCGCCCGTTTCGACGACAACCGCGCCGTCGTCCTCTTGGAACGAATGGGCGGGCGCGTCCACCGTCACGTTCATTTCAGCGAGCAGCTGCTTCAAGTCCGCCAAGAGCGCGGGGTCGTCGTCAATATCTTTGAATTCGCGCCGAATCTGTTCGACCGTCAACCGTTTCCTCGCGCCGGCTTGCGCGACCAAACGGTCGAGAATCGCGTCCATATCCGGCGGCTCTGGCGCGTCCGCGACGGAGCCGCTCAAATCCGTTACGATCGTCAATAACGGTTCGCCGCCATGGTCTGCGCCATCATTCGACGGCCGCGAATGATTCCGCGATTTCTTGGGTTTGGGTACCGCGCGAGTTTTTTTAGGCATGTGTGAAATCTATGTACGTCTCAAAACAGTGGCGCTCAAAAGAGTGCGCGCGTCGAGCGCGCGCTTTGCTTCGGCAATCCATCCGCTCACCAACGCTACGCGCTGCGCCAATTCCGCTTGTTCATCGGGCGGCGTTTCGCCCAAGAGAAAACGCAGCTGCGTCAATTCATTTTGCAAACGCTGCAAGCGCAGGCGATACGCGGCGCTTTCCAATTCCCGCAGCGCCGCCGCACCCTCGAATTGTATCCCTTTAGACGCTTGATGCAAACGCTCGCCCTCGTCACGCGTTTCCGCGCTCAGGTGCGCGAGAAACGCCGCGTCGTCAAACGCCAACGCCGTCTGATTATACTCGATAAGCGTTTTCCACACTTGGCGCAGCACGGGGTCGCCAAAATCTTCGAACGCCAAAAAAGCAACCCGCGCAATATGGTCGGGCGTATGCAGCGCCAACGCAATCAAGTATTCGTCATAGCGCGCGGCTTGCGGACGTTCGGGCAGCGTGCGCGGGGCTTGGCGCACGCGCACCGGCGCGTCGCTCTTTTCAAACGTTTGCAGCTGCTCCAAAATTACGCGCTCGTCCGAACGCGTACGCCGCGCCAATTCTTGCGCGTAATGCGAGCGCTGAACGTTATCTTTGACCTGGGCAATCACCGGCAGCATGCGTTTGGCGTATTCCGATTTGCCTTGCGCGGTATTCAAATCCAGATCGCGCGCTTGCGCGTCGAAATAATAATCGAGCAAGGGCGTCGCGCCGACGACGAGCGCGCGCCACGCGTCGGGATTCTCCAAAATCACTTGATCGGGATCGCGCCCTTGCGGCATTTCCAAAATCAAAAGTTCCGCGTCGAGCCGCTCTTTGAACGCAATCAAACCGGGGCCCACTGGCACGGGCGCGTTTTTGTACGCCAACGCTTGACGCGCCAAATTCAAACCGCGTTCCGTCGCCGCCGCGCCCGCTTCGTCCGCGTCGAGCGCGAGCGCGTAGCGTTTCGTCAGCCGCGTCAATTGCGCCAACTGTTTTTCCGTCAGCGCGGTGCCGAGCGAGGCGACGACGTTCTTGAAACCCGCTTGGTGCGCGATGACGACATCGGTGTAACCTTCGACGATGACCGCGAGATTCTCCGCACGAATCGCGTCTTTAGCCAAAGCGAGTCCGTACAGCGTATCGCTTTTGGAAAAAATGGGCGAGTCGGGTGAGTTGAGATATTTGGGCTGCTGATCATCGGACATGGCGCGCGCGCCGAACGCGATATATTCGCCGCGCCGATTGCGGATGGGAAACATGAGGCGGCCGCGAAAACGGTCCCATACGCGCCCCTCTTCATTGGACGCCAACAAGCCCGCGCTCGCAATGTCTTGGACGCTGAAACCTTTGGTTTTCAAATGTTCGAGCAGGGCATTGTACGATTGGAGCGCGTAACCGATTTGAAACGTTTCGACGGAAAAAGAATTGATGCGCCGCGCGGCGACATACGCGCGCACGCGTTCCGCTTCGGCGTGATGCTTGAGTTGATAATTGAAATACGCGGCGGCGGCTTGATTGATTTCGACGAGACGTTTGACGTTCGACGCTTCGCCCGCATCGCGCTGCAATGGCACGCCCGCGCGTTCCGCCAACGTTCGCAGCGCTTCGCCAAAATCCACGTTCTCTTTTTTCATGACGAACGTGAAAATATCGCCGCCCATGCCGCACGCGCCAAAACAATGCCACGTCTGCGTTTCGGGAAACACATAGAACGCGGGCGTGCGCGTGTTCGCATGGAACGGACACAGCCCCGCGTAGGAACGTCCCGATTTTCGCAACTTTACCGTTTGCGAAACGAGGTCCACAATGTCGAGTTTTTGCTTGATTTCGTCAACGACAGACATGGTTCAATGGACAATGGACAATGGTCAATGCACAATGGGCAATGCACAATGCGGAACGCGGAACGCACAATGGACAGACGAGTTGCACATTGAACGTTGCGCATGATTCATTGTGCATTTCAAGATATTGCCATTAGAACAAAGGTTTGTCAAACAACTATGCGAAAGGGTTACATTCCAATCGCGCGCGCGCAATCTCGTTTCGAGCGACGCCAACGGAAAGCGGGATATGTTTCTTTGTGTCCGCGCAGCGGGAATTTTTACTCTTTTAGCGCAGACAAGGACCTATGCCTTGCAAAAAAGAACGCGTAGAAAATTCTACGCGTTCTTGTTCGTCTCGGTCGGTTACATTCAGCCATCATCGGGCAAGCGCCCCATCTTTTCCAACTCGAGCAGCAAGCGTTTGCGCCACAAACCGCCGCCATAGCCGGTGAGCGTACCGTCTTTGCCAATGACGCGGTGACATGGAATCACGATGCTGATGCGATTCGCGCCGTTCGCGCGGGCGACGGCGCGCACGGCGGTGGGCTGCCCGATGCGCCGCGCAAGTTGTTCGTACGAAATCGTTTCGCCGTATGGAATTTTTTGCAATTCCTGCCACACGCGTTCTTGAAACGGCGTACCGTTGAGCGCGAGACGGACGGTGAAATTTTTTTGCGCGCCTTGAAAATACCGCTCCAATTCCGCGCGTAAAGTTTCCAATACGGTATTTGATTCGGGCAAAATCGGCAGACGGAAACGTTTTTTCATTTGCTGATAATACCATTCCATCGGATGGCGGTCGGCGAATTCGAGAAAACAAACCGCGTCGCGCGTGGCGGCGACGAGCAGCGCGCCCAATGGCGATTCGATACACTGCGCGGCGATGAAATCGTCGCTGCGGCGAGCGACGACTACAGAGTCGCGGTACGCGGTGACTACAGAGTCGCGGTACGCGGTGACTACAGAGTCGCGGTGCGCGGTGGCTACAGAGTCGCGGTGCGCGGTGGCTACCGAGCCCGGCGGCGCGCCAAACGTTTTGGCGAACGCGTCGCGGCAATCGCGATCCGATGCGGTGGTTTTGATTTCAGACACGGTCTTGTCCGCCGCCGTCGAGCGGCATCCTATTTCTTTTAACGTTTGAGCCGCAGCGTTTCACGTCCTTGCAGAGCTCGAGTTTCTGTATCATCGGACGCCTCCGATTTCCAACGCCGCGCAAACCCCGTTTGACACAAAAATAAGGGAGAATATACTTTGTCGCATATAGCCCATTATACAACGGCATGTCGCATAATACCCTCCGCAGGGAGCTTATACGGCATTGAATGTCGCATAATTCCGAGTTGGCACGCCCCGTGCAAAATTGAGTCAAGAAAAATATAAAGGATAAATTCAGATGAAGGGACGAACTGTAAAAATATATCTGGTTGATGGTATTCCAAGCGGGGTAATGACTGCCGAAATTATGAATTGGACAGGTAAATTTACAGTTGCGCCCCGCACACAATTAGCCGATTTAGCCCAACGTGACGAACTAAAAAGAACTGGCGTTTATATTTTGGCAGGGCAGAATCCAAAAGACCCATCGCAAGAGATGGTATACATTGGCGAAAGTGACAATATTTGGAAAAGGCTAATTCAGCATAACAGCGACTCTTCCAAAGAGTTTTGGGGCAAAACCATCATCATTACCAGTAAAGATGAAAACTTAACCAAAGCACATGGGCGGTATTTGGAAAGTCGGTTAATTCAAATTGCAAGTCAGGCACAACGGGCGCAGGTTATCAACAGCACGAATCCAGAAACTACGAGTTTGCCCGAACCAGACATTGCAGATATGGAATATTTCTTGGCGCAGATTCAAATGATATTGCCTGTTTTGGGTTTTACATTTGCCGTGCCACTTCCAAAAATAACCATTATCCAAAATTCCGAAAGTCCCGATTCTGTATCTCCCGTTTTTCATTTCAATTACGCAGGCTCAAACGCCGAAGCCAAAGAAGTAAATGGTGAGTTTATAGTTTTTGAAGGCTCAACGGCTAGAAAGGCACATACAAACAGTCTTGCAGAGTCTTATATTCAAATCCGTGAGAAACTTCAAAAGGAAGGTAAACTTGTAGATAGTCAAAATCCCGATTATTGGGTTTTTGCTCAAAATGTGCCGTTTCAAAGTCCAAGCACAGCCGCAAATATTGTCGGTGGCGCATCACTGAACGGCAGGCAACACTGGAAAGTAAAAAACACTGGCGAGTCTTATGCACAGTGGCAAG
>WBZO01002987.1_pt1 | contig 13780 bp, 9 predicted proteins | sample 5204261 | NCBI WGS metagenome assembly WBZO01 (sample SAMN12412400, study PRJNA552823) | activated sludge metagenome | isolation source: activated sludge from anammox sidestream of wastewater treatment plant... | place: USA: North Carolina | collected 2017-09
GCGCGCCAGGAACACGCGCATGCTGGCGGCGCTGAGCGGGAAGACTTGGGACGCGCTGCTCGCCCGGCATGAGGCCGACTACAGGGCGCTGTTCGGACGTTGCTCGCTCGCGCTCGGCGGCGGCGGCTCCGCGGCGGGAAAGACGACGCCGCAGCGGATCGCCGGCTACGCCGCCGGAGGCGATGAGGATCTGGCGGCGCTCTATTTCCACTTCGCCCGCTACCTGATGATCGCCGGTTCGAGGGAGGGCACGCAGCCGCTGAATCTGCAGGGCCTCTGGAACAAGGACGTGATCCCGCCCTGGGCTTCCGGCTACACCATCAACATCAACACGGAGATGAACTATTGGCCGGTCCATGCCATGCGCCTGGACGAATGCAATGAGCCCCTCGTCCGGCTGGTCCGCGAGCTCTCCGCCACGGGTCGCGAAACCGCCAGGTCGATGTACCGCAGAGACGGCTGGGTGGCGCATCACAATACGACGCTGTGGCGCGCGTCGCAGCCGGTCGACAACAACGCCATGCCCTCCTTCTGGCCGATGTCGGCTGGCTGGCTGAGCCTGCACATCGCCGAGCACTGGCGCTTTACCCAGGACTTCGCCTTCCTCCAGCGGGAGTACCCGCAACTTCGCGACGCCGCGGTGTTCTTCCTCGATTGGCTGGTTGAAGACGCCGCCGGAAAGCTGGTCACGCCCGCCGGGCACTCGCCCGAACTGCGCTTTCACTACGCCGATCCGGATACCGGCGAAAGCAGGAGCGCCGGCGTCACGATGGGTCCCACGATGGACCAGGCCATCGTCCGCGAAACCTTCATGGCCGCCGAGGAGGCGGCGTTGACGCTCGGCGTGGACGCCGCCCTGCGCGCCCGCTGGGCGGCCGCCAGGGCGCGGCTTGCGCCCTACCGCATCGGCCGCCGCGGCAACGTCGAAGAGTGGCCGGGAGACCTGGTCGAGACCGAGCCCGCCCACCGGCACGTTTCGCACCTGTTCGGACTGTATCCGGGAACTCAGATCCAGCCCCGCCGCGACGCTGCGCTGGCCGGCGCCGCGCGCAAGACGCTGGACCTGCGCGGCGATGGCGGAACCGGCTGGTCGATGGCCTGGAAGGTCTGCTTCTGGGCCCGGCTGCTGGACGGCGAACGCGCGCACCGCATGCTGCAGGGCCTGCTGGGAGAGGCCAGGTCGGCCGAGTTGCGCTACGACCGCGGCGGCGTGCTGCCGAACCTGTTCTGCTCCCACCCTCCATTTCAGATCGACGGAAACTTCGGCGGCGCCGCGGGCATCGCGGAGATGCTGCTGCAGTCCCATGCCGGCGAGATCGAACTGCTCCCGGCGCTGCCGGCAGCCTGGGCCGCGGGAGCATTCGCCGGCTTCGGCGCCAGGGGCGGCTTCATCGTCGATGCGCGCTGGTCCGGCGGCAGACTCGCCCAGGCCTGGATCGCCTCCAGTGCGGGCCGCAAGACGCGAGTCAGGTATGGCAGCCTGACCCGCGAGATCGCCCTCGAGAAAGGGACGGCCATCCAACTGAACGGCGACCTGAAGCAAGCTTCGCCGTAGCCGGCCAGCATCGGACCGGCGGCACCCGGCAAGGGGGGAGAATAGGGAACTATGGACGCCTGGATCCAATACCTGAGAAGCGTGGACACGCCCACGCTGTCCAACGCCATCGAACTGCTCAAGATGCGCCCGGACCACGAAGGCTTCACGCCGCTCGAGGTGCGCTGCCTGTTCCCCGAGCTGGGTAGAATGTGCGGCTACGCCGTCACGGCGCAGGTAGAGACGTATACTTCGAGCGAGCCGCGCGACAACGAACGATTCATCGAACTGTACAGGCTCGTGCAGGCGTCGCCCAAACCCGCGGTCGTCGTCCTGCAGGAGATCGGCGGCCACGGCAACTATGCGGCCCACTGCGGCGAAGTGATGGCCACGTTCTTCACCCGGCTGGGCGCGGTCGGTCTGGTGAGCGACTGCGCGGTGCGCGATGTCCCCGAGGTCCGCGCGATGGGGTTCCACTATTTCGCCCGCGGGACGGTGGCCAGCCACGGCCATTTCCGCATCGTGCGGTCGGGCGCGCCGGTGCAGATCCACGGTCTCGTGGTGCGGCCGGGCGACGTGCTGCATGGCGACGAGAACGGCCTGATATCCGTTCCGCAGGTCGACGCCGGCGCGCTCAAGGATGCCGTCGAGCGCGTGCGCGCCAAGGAGCGGAGGCTGATGGAATACGTGCGCGGCGCGGAGTTCTCGCTGGACGGGGTGAAGCCCTACCAGTGAGACGATAGGGAGTGATGGAGATCTTCAAGGAGTTTGCTTTCGAGGCCGCGCACCGGCTGCCGAACGTGCCGCCGGGCCACAAGTGCGGCCGCCTGCACGGCCACAGTTTCAGCGTGCGCGTTTGGGTGAGAGGCGAAGTCGACGCCAGGCTCGGCTGGGTGATGGATTTCGCCGCCGTCAAAGCGGCCGTCGAGCCTGTCATCCTGCGGCTCGACCACTACTACCTGAACGAGATCGAAGGCTTGGAGAACCCGACGAGCGAAAACGTGGCCCGCTGGATCTGGGCGCGCTTGAAGCCGGCGCTCGCGGAATTGTGCCGGATCGAAGTCCGGGAGACCTGCACGGCAGGCTGCAGCTACTCAGGCGAGTAAAGACGATGGACGCAGAGAGGCGGAAGCGGTTGCTGCGCCGGGCGGCGTTCGCGATCGGAATCGCGCTGGCCGCCGGCGAGGCGGGCCACTCCTGGGAGTTTTGGCGGCGGTGGCTCACGCCGCAGGAGGTGGCGAGGACCCCGGTCGCGATCGCCGATTTCCGCGGCAGTGTCGCCAGGATCGAAAAGGAAGCCGAGGAGGCGGGCGTCGCCAAGGGCGACGAGGTCGTCGCGGTCGACGGCCGCCCGCTGGAAAACGAGAGCCACATCCGGCGCGCTGTCTTCCACAAGCGGCCGGGCGACCCGCTCATGCTGCGGCTGCGGCTCAGCGGCGGCAGCCTCGTCGAGGCGGATATCAAGCTCCGGGCCATCGACGGCGTAAGAGCCTGGAACGACCGCATCATCGGTTTCTTCCTCGACTTCTTCTCTCGCTGGATGTGCCTGGGTCTCGGCCTGTTCGTCGTCATTGTCCGGCCGGCCGACAAACTCGCCTGGCTCGTGCTCGGGATGCTGGTGAGTTTCTCGTTCCTGGGGACCACGATCTCGTCGCCGCACAACGCCTGGCCGGCGGCGATGATGGCACTGCGGGCGGTGCCGGCGAGCGTCGGCCCGATCACCTGCCCGGTGTGGATGCTGCTGTTCGGCCTCAATTTTCCCGACCCGCGTTCCCGCGTCAGGCTGCTCGCCTGGGTGCGCTGGCTCGTCATTCCGCCGTCGATTCTGCTGGCCGCCGCGGCCACCGCATTGAACATTCTAAGCCCGCTGGCCCGCCTGGATCTGACGCCGCTGATGACGGCAGCAAAGCTGCTCGGCGCGCCGATCCTCTACCTGGGCATGGCCTGCATGACGGTCTTCTTTCTGAATGTCGTCCACAAGTCCCGCCAGGAGCCCGATGCCGACAGCCGGCGGCGGTTGAAGCTCTTCTACTGGGGCGCGGCGGCCACACTCACGCCGCTGCTGCTGCTGCTGACGGTCTCGAACCTGGCGAAGGACTCGCTGAGCAGAGCGCCGGAGTGGATGCTGCTGCCGCCGCTGGTGCTGATGTCGATGTTTCCGGTGGTCGTGGGCTACGTCATCGTCGTGCAAAGGGCGATGGACGTCCGGGTGGTGGTGCGGCAGGGTTTGCGGTATGCGCTGGCCTCGCGCGGCGTGCTGGCGCTGCAGGCGGCGCTCTCCGTGGTGGTAGTCCTCGCGGCCCTGGACGCGGCGACGGGCGAAGGCGTCCGGCGCCCGCAGAAGCTGCAGATCGTCGCATTCGCGCTGCTCGGCATCATGCTGCTGCGGCGGTTCGCCGGGCGGTTGCAGGCCTGGATCGACAAACGCTTCTTCCGTGAGCAGGTAAACGCGGAGCAGGTGCTGAGCGATCTGGCCAGGGAGGTGCGGGGGGTGAGCGGGGAGGAGGAGTTGGAGCGGCTGGTGCGCGAGCGCGTGACCGCGGGTCTGCACGTGGCGCAGGTGCGGATGGCTTTCACGCCGGAGGCGCCTGCAAGCGGGTTCGAGCGCCGGCTGCCGCTGGACGGGGCCAAGGGCCGGCTCGGCTGGCTGCTGCTCGGGCCGAAGAAGAGCGAGGAACCTTACTCCAAGAGCGACCTGCGCCTGCTCGAAAGCGTCGCCGCGCAGGCCGCGCTCGCGCTGGACAATGGGCGTCTCGCCCGCGAAGTCGCCACGCAGATGGCCCACCGCGAAGTCCTCGAGCATGAACTCGCGATCGCGCGCGAAGTGCAGGAACGCCTGCTGCCGCAGAAGAAGCCGCTGGTCGCCGGTCTCGACTACGCCGGACTGTGCCGGCCGGCGTTTTCGGTGGGCGGCGACTTCTATGAGCACATGCACGACGCGCACGGCAGCCTGTGGATGGCCATCGGCGACGTGGCCGGGAAGGGGGTGCCCGCGGCCTTGCTGATGGCGGGCGTCAACTCAGCGCTCCGCGGGCTGCTCGCCGCCGACGTCCGGGAGCCGGCGCAGATGATGACGATGCTCAACCGCGTGTTGTACGAATCGACGCCGAAGAACCGCTTCGTGACCTTGCTGCTCGCGCGCTTCGATCCGGAGCCGGCCGAACTCGTCTACTCGAGCGCGGGACACAATCCGATGCTGGTGCGGCGCGCGACGGGCGAAGCCGAATGGTTGACGACCCGCGGCATCGGCCTGGGGCTGACGCCGCAGGCGGCCTACCGTCAGGAGCGCGTCCAACTCGAACTGGGCGAGGTGTTCGTCCTCTACACGGACGGCGTCACCGAGGCGCGCAGCAGCAGTGGAGAGGATTTCGGGGAGGCGCGGCTGCTGGCGGCGCTCAAGGGGCGCGGCGCGCTGGCGATGACGGGCTCGGTGCTGGAGGCCATCGACAGCTTTTCGGACGGCGCTCCGCAACACGACGACATCACCCTGCTGATCGGGAGCAGGACACAATGATCTCCCCGTTCCCGCCGGCCGGCGGCCCATCGAGCCCGCCTGGCTGAAGGCGCGGCGCTACCAGGCGAGCTTGAGGGATTTCTCTTCCCAGCGCTCGTTGGACTTGAGCATCTCGTCCCAGGTGACCTCCCTGTTCTGGTAGGCGGCCTGGCGGCCGAGGATGGCCGAGAGGGTGGACTCGACCGAGACTTCGAAGTTGTAGATGGGCTGGTTGTCGCGGACGGCGGCGACGAAGGCTTTGACGTTGTCGATGGCGCCGCCGCGGAAGGTGTCGTCCTTCTCGACGCCGGGATAGGGGTTGTCGCCGATGATGCGGACCGTGCCGCCGTAGTGGGTGTCGGCGGTGCCTTTGATGCCGGTGACGCGGACGCAGAGGTCGGAGTAGGCGCGGTGGAGCTGGTGGGAGCTGAAGGAGGCGTGGACGTTGTTGGGGTAGGTGAAGTTCACGCAGAAGTGGTCCCAGGCGTCGCCGGCGTTGTACTCGGTGCCGGACCAGTCGGTGCGGCCGCCGGTGCCGTGGGCCTTGAGCGGATGGCCGTCAAGGAGCCAGTTGGCGATGTCGATGACATGGATGTTCTGCTCGACGATGATGTCGCCGCCGAGGACCTTGTCCATGTAGAAGTTGCGGACGCGCCGCTGGCCGGGATCCATGCCGGGGCGGCCCTTGTCCTTGGAGGGGCGGCTGGCGTAGTAGAAGACCTGGGCGAGGGTGGGCTTGCCGATGTCGCCGCGGTGAACGCGCGAGACGACCTCTTTGTAGACGTCGCGGGCGCGGCTCTGGAAGTCGACCCAGAAGGTGAGCTTTTTCGACTGGGCGCGTTTGCCGCTCTCGAGGACGGACTTGCAGCCGTAGACGTCGACGGCGCAGGGCTTGGCCATGTAGACGTGCTTGCCGGCGTCGACGGCGAAGCGGGCCTGCTCGGGGTGGAAGTAGGTGGGGGTCTCGATGACGACGCCGTCGACCTTGGAGGCCGCGAGTTGCCTGGCGGCGTCTGGACCGTAGTAGGCGCGCGAAGAATCGAGCTTCCACCTGGCGCGGGTCGATTCGAGGTTCTCCTTCTGGACGTCGGCGATGGCGACGACCCGGGCGCCGGCGAATTCGGGGAAGAACTCGCCGATCCAATTGCCGCGGCCGCCGGCGCCGACGATGCCGACCTCGACGGTCGAATTGGCCTGGGAGCCGAAGACGGTTTCCGGCTTCAGGATGGTGAAGCCGGCGGCCGCGGTTTTGAGAAACGTGCGGCGTGGGTCAGTCATGGAGCTAGTTCAACCTCCGGGTGGCGTCGACAAGGTAGTGGTTTAATTCTACGGCTTTCCTGAAGTCGGCCTGCGCGGCGGCGGTTTGTTTGAGCCCGAGTTTGCCGAGGCCGGAGACGTAGTAAGCCATCGCCTGGCGCGCCCGAGGAGACGTGCGTTCGCCGAACTTGGCGAAGAACTCCGTGCCCTGCGGGCGGCGGCTGATGGCCTGGGTAGCGGCATCGAGAAGAGACTGATAGACGGCCTTGGCGCGGGCGGTCTGGCCGAGCTTTTCGAGCGACTGGGCCTGGAAGTAGAGCAGCGCGGCTCCGCTGTCGACGGAGGGATGCGGGTTGTCCTCGGTGCCGATGAGGGAACTGGCGGATTCGCGCCAGGACTTCTCGGCGGCGGCCTTGTCGCCCAAGGCTTGCTGGGCGAGTCCGGCGTAATAGAAGACCTCGGGGGCGCGGCTGCCGCGATAGGAGCGGGTGGCTTCGAGGGTGGCGGGGTATTCGATGGCGGCGTTGTAGTCGGCGAGGGCGCCGGCGTAGTCTTTGGCGGCGAACTGCTTGTGGCCGCGCATGAGCAGGGCGTCGGTCCAGGCATCGGTGAGGGAGAAGCGGGCTCCGCCCTCCCAGAGATGGAAGTGGCGTTTCCGCATGATCTCGATGGCCTCGGCGGCGCGATTGGAGAGAATGAGGTTCTGGACGACGCGGCTCATGGCGTCGTCGCGGCCTTCGGCGGCGGCGCGATGTTTGTCGAAGAGGGCCATGCGTTCGGCGACGGGCTTCTGGGCGAACTCGTAGAGGCGGTCGAGCTCATAGAGCCACAGGGGCTGGTTCGAGTCGATGGCGATGGCCTGTTCGAGAGCGGCGATGGCCTTGGGCACTCCGTTGTCCTGGCGCGACCAGGCGACGGAGAGGTTGCGCAGGGCGAGGGCGAGTTTGGGATCGTTGGCGAGGGCCTGCTGCCAGAGGCTGACGGCGTAATCGGGGTCGCGGTCGAACATGAGCAGGCCGAGGTAGTAGGGCGCGCGGGAGTCCTTGGGGTTGGCGGCGATGGCGGCTTTGAGCGGGGCGATCATTTCGATCTGGAAGGGGAAGACGAGATCGGTGTTCATCGCGGCGGCGCGCTGGTAGTGGACTCTGGCGGTCGCGAGGTCGCCGGACTGCTCGACCATGTAGCCGCGCCAGTAGTGCATGAGGGGCGACTTGATGGGGAGCATGTCGACGAGGACGTTGGACTCGACATGGAGACCGGCGCCGATGGTGGAGGCGAGGACTTCGAGCCCCTCGGAGGGGAAGTCCTTGGAGACTTCGATGAGCTCCTTGACGTTGCCGCCACGGGGGTCGAGGGGATCGATGGCGCGGATCTTGTTGGCGGCTTCGCCGGCCTGGGGGCCGCGGCCCATGCGGGAGTGGATGGTGGCTTCGAGGTGGAGGGCGCGAGTGTTCCAGGCGTTGGTGACCTGGGAGCGTTTGGAGAGCCTGACGGCGCCCTCAAGGTCGTGGCGGAGGCCGGCGATTTCGGCGAGCTGGAAGTAGGCGGCGGACTGCCAGGCGTAGTTCCAGGCGGAGCGTTGGAGCCAGTTCTCGGCCTCGTCGAGCTTGCCCTGCAGCTTGAGGGCGACGCCGAGGTAGTAGAGCGGCTCGCCGTCCTTGGGGCGGGTGTGGTTGCCGGTGACCTTAGAGACGGCGGCGCGGAGGAGCTTTTCGGCTTCGGCGAAGCGGCCGCGCTTGAGCTCGAGCAGACCCAAGGCGGTGTTGGCGCGGGAGTCTGTGGGGTCGCGCTTGAGGGCTTCGCGGTAGTAGGGGTCGGGCTCGGAGGCGGGGTTGTGGAACTGTTCGAGGCGGCGTCCGGCGAGGAGGAGGTCCTCGGCGGACTTTATTTGGGCAGGCGGCGCGGGGGGGACGACGGCGGGGGGCCTGGAGAGCTTGACGAGTGGCTCGGGCTGCCAGGAGACGAGGGTGCGGCCGCCGGCTTCGAGTGAGGCTTTGAGGTCGGCGAACTTGAAGGGGGCGTCGAGGGTCACGGTTTCGGTGAAGGGGTGAGCGGGGTCGATGGAGATGCTCCTGCTCCAGACCTCTTTGCCGTCGCGGGCGAGGACGGCCCGGGCCTGCGGCCATGCGGAGGTGGAGTGGAAGCCGAGGAAGAGCTTGCCGCCGCGGTCTTCCAGGTTGACGGCGGCGTCGCGGGTGGCGTTCCTGGCGGCTCCGATGGCGCGGTAGGGGTACCAGAACTGGTTGGTCTGCTTGGCTTCGTAGGGTTCGAGCCAGGAGTAGTCGGGCTGGTTGTCGCTCCAGGCGCCGACCATCAGCTCGAGGTAGGGGCCGTCGGTGTCGCTGAGGATGTTGTCCCACATGCGGCCGCTGGGCCCGGTTCCCCAGGCGAAGAACTTCTTGCCGGGGACCTGGAAGCGGTCGGCGACGTGCATGGTGCCGGCCTGTTTGCCGTGGTCGTAGCCGGCGAGGAAATCTTCGTCGTCGTTCCAGCAGAACATGGAGACGGAGGAGGGGTGGTTCTTCCACATGGTGAGGTCGACGTTGTTGGTGTAGTCGATGCCGTTGTAGACGGACTTGCCGGTGGGCCATTCGATGAACTCGCGCTTTGCGTGCTGGGTGGCCCACTGGGTCTTGGGCGGGAAGACGATCTGGTAGTCGTTGTTGGTGTGGACGGCGACGTTGGCGAAGTAGAGGATGGAGTGGGCGAAGGGGGTGGTATTGAGTGCGCGGACGTCGGCTTCGAGGACGGAGGAGCCGGGGCGGAGGGTGAGTCCGATGGCCCAGCGGAGGCGGTCGCGGAGCTCCATTTCGCCGACCCAGACGGTTTTCGATCCGTCGGGGTGTTCCTGTTTGCGGTAGAGGACGGGGAGGAAGCTGGAAGCGCGGTGGTGGTGGGGGATGTTCCACTCGACGCCGCCGCTGATCCAGGCGCCGATCATGCCGATGAGGGCGGGCTTGATGACGGACTGCTTATAGAAGAAGTTGTAGCCGTTGGTCTTGTCGACGGCTTCGAAGATGCGGCCGCCGATTTCGGGCAGGACGCAGACTTTGACGTACTCGTTCTCGAGGCAGACCTGTTTGTAGGACCTGTTCTCTTTGGTGTCGGAAAGGCTGTCATACATGGGATAGGGGTAGACCATGCCCTTGGCACCCTGGTAGGTACGGCCAGTGTAGAAGAGGGGGTTCTTCTCGGCGGCTCCGGCGACGTAGGTAGGGATGGCGACCGTGCCTTCAGTGATGGTGACGGGCGCGGCGGCCTGCACACAGACAGACACGAAGAGAGCCAGGAGGATGATTCGGGACATACGGGTATCTTTGCAAAGGCAGTATATTCAAAGCCGCGGGGCGTCGGGGTCGCGCCACTGTCGATTGGGGCTCCATCTGTCGAGCGAGTCGCTCCAGATCTGGCGGCGTTTGCGGCAGTAGTCGAGGGTGGCGGCGTGTTTGGGGTCGCGGGCGAGGTTGCTCTGTTCGAGGGGGTCTTGGGCGGTGTTGTAGAGCTCTTCGAAGACGGGGGATTCCTTGGGGTAGCGGACGTATTTCCAGTTGCGGATGCGGACGCCGTCGGTGGGAGAGATCCAGCCTTGGGCGTTGAAGACGTGCTCGTAGAACCACTCTTCGCGCCATGCGGGGTTTTCGCCGCGCAGGAAGGGGAGGAGGCTGCGGCCTTGCATCGAGGGGACGGCGGGCTGGCCGGCGAGGGCGAGGAGGGTGGGGGCGATGTCGATGTTGAGGGTCATCTCGTGGACTTTCCGGCCGGAGGCGATGCCGGGTCCGGCGGCGAGGAGGGGGACGCGGATGGACTCTTCGTGCATGAGCCACTTGCCGGCGAGGCCGTGTTCGCCGAGATAGAAGCCGTTGTCGGAGGTGTAGACGATGATCGTGTTTTCGAGCAGGCCGCTCTTTCGAAGAGACTCGATCATGCGGCCGGCGGCGCGGTCGACGCCGGTGATGAGGGCGTAGTAGTTGCGGACGGAGCGCTGGAAGAGTTCGGGAGTGGAGAAGCGGACGCCCCATCGGCGGCGGTTTTCGCTGCGGTGGACGGATTCAGGGAGAGCGGAGGCGTAGCGGGTGTCGAAGGTCTTGGGGTAAGGGAATGTGACGCCGGAATAGGCGTCGATGTCCTGCGGCGCGGGAAGGAACTGGCGGCTATCGTTGTCCTGGACATGGGGAGCTTTGAAGGAGACGGAGAGGCAAAAGGGTTTGTTTCGTTCGCCAGCTTCAAGGAACTCGACGGCCTGATCGGCCATGATGTCGGTGAGGTGGGGACCGGGCTCGCCCTGGGGGAAGTAATTGCCTTGGCCGGAGAGGCCGCGCCAATAGTCGAACTCGGTGGCGGGGAGAGGTTGCTTGTCGAGACCCCACTTGCCGATGAAGCCGGTGCGGTAGCCAGCGCGGCGGAGGCGGACGGGGTAGATGTTGTCGAGTTGTTCGCGGGTGTATTGACGGTTGAAGTCGACGGCGCCGTGATTGCGGGTGTGGAGGCCGGTCATGATGGAGGCGCGGCTCGACATGCAGATGGCGGTGGTGACGGCGTGGTTGGTGAAGAGGACGCCACGGCGGGCGAGGGCATCGAGGTTGGGGGTCCGGATGAGCGGGTTGCCCATGCAGCCGAGGGTGTCCCAACGCTGGTCGTCGGAGAGGAGGAAGACGATGTTGGGCGGTTGGGCCGCGCGAGAGACAACGAGGGCAGGGGCTGTGAGGAGGCCGCGCCGGGAGAGCATAGTCACATGGTGATCATATGCCAGGACCGTAGCGGCGCGGACGGACGCCGGCGGCTGGAGGGAGGGATCGGGTGGCGGGCGAGGGGCCGTCGACGGGCTGGCGGATGAAGGAATCGGTTTGTTTCGTCAAACGAGTGAGTTCGGCGAGCGGGGCGGTGGCGTTGAAGGCGTCGACGACGATAGGGTCCTGCTGGAGGAGGGCGGCACGCTGGGTCTGGAGTTTGCGGAGCTCGGCGAGGGCGCGGTAGAAGCCGCGTTCGACGTCGCGGCGGTAGCGGGCGATGCGTTCGAGCTTGGCGAGGGAGGAATCGTCCGAGATCGGGTCGGTTATGGAGAGGACCTGGGATTCGAAGTCCTCGATGCGGCGGAGGTTCCAAGCGTGGGCGGCGAGGCGGCGGAAGAGTTCGTTTTCGAGGGCTCCTTCGGGGTGGACATCATCGAGGAGCCCCGAGAAGAGCGTGTCGAAGGCGTCCTTGTCGGCCGGGGCAACATGGAGGGTCTGGGCGGTGAAGCCGTGTTTGCGGGCGTTCTGAGAGACGCGGGCCTTGCCCTCCTCGGTGCGAGGGCCGGTGGATGCCTGAGCGTTGGCGCTGTTGGCGGCGAGCTGCTGGGTAGTGGCCATGGGCGGCGTTTAACTCCTCAACCAATTGTGTTGGGGGGTGGAGTCAAGTCCTGGGGCGGATGGGTGGACAGAAGCTGTTTGGATTGAGGGGGAAAGAAAACTTGCGGGGCGTGTGAGGGGGGGGGCGGGCGGGCAGGGCCGAGGACGGAGAAAAGATGTGACAAGCGAGCCGATTGGGGGTAATCTGGATCAAGTTTGCAGACGGGCTGAGGTGACCAATGCAGATGCGGATGGAATGGGCCTGGGTGACGGCAGGCGTTGTTTTGATGGCGGGGCTGGCGGCGCCAGCCGAGGCGCAGGTGCTGTATGGGACTCTCACGGGGAACGTGACGGACCCTTCCGGTGCGGCGATACCGAACGCGAAGGTGGAGGCGTTGAACACCGGAACGGGCATCAGCCGGACGTCGGCGACCGACGAGCGGGGCAGTTACCGGTTCAACGACCTTCAACCGGGGACCTACAAGGTCACGATCTCGGCGCCGTCATTCGGCGGGCAGGTGCGGGAAGGGGTGACGATCATTCTGAACACGGTGCTGCGGCTGGATGCGACGTTGCAGTTGTCCCAGCTTGCGGAGTCGGTCACGGTGAACGCCGGGGTGGTGACGCTGCAGACGGACCGGAGCGACATCAACAACGTGATCCAGTCGAAGCAGATCACGGACCTGCCGCTGATCAATTCACAAGGGCGAAACTTCCAGGTGCTTTACAAGGTGCTGCCAGGGTTCACGCCGCCGACGGAGGCGCACTCGGACTCGGGCAATCCGCAGCGGGCGATGGTGACGCAGGCGAACGGGATGCCGCAATCGAGCAACAACACGAAGCTGGACGGGGCGACGATCAGCCACCCGTGGCTGCCGCGAATCGTGGCGTATCTGCCGCCGGTGGAGGCGGTGGAGAACGTGAACGTGGTGAGCAACAGTTTCGACGCCGAGCAGGGCATGGCGGGCGGCGCGGCGATGAACGTGGCGATCAAGTCGGGGACGAACGAGTTTCATGGCGGGGGGTGGGAGTATCACACGAACAGCGCGCTGAAGGCGAGGAACTATTTCTACTGCCTGTATTCCTGCACGGGCGATCCGAACAGGGCGCCGAAGGACCTGTTGAACCAGTTTGGCGGGATGGTGGGCGGACCGATCGTGAGGAACAAGCTATTCTTCTTCACGGATTGGGAGAGGACGACGCGGCGGCGGGCGGTGACGGCGAACCGGACGGTGCCGACGGCGGCGATGCGGCAGGGCAACTTTGCCGGGACAGGGACTACGGTCTACGATCCGGCTTCGGGCGCGGCGAACGGGACGGGGCGGACGCCGTTTGCGAACAATGTGATTCCGGGGTCGCGGATCGACGCCGCGGCGACGCACATGGCGGGGCTGATTCCGGCGCCGAACCAGGCCATCTTCCCGAACAACTATCTGGCGACGGGCAGCTACACGGCACTGCGGGACAACGTGGACATCAAGATCAACTACAACCCCTCGGACAAGTTGCAGATGTTCGGGAGGTACAGTTTTTCACCGACAGAGTTCTTCGACCCGCCGTCGCTGGGGGAGGCGGGCGGCGACGCGACGGGAGGCGGCCAACCGGGGCGCGCTCCGGGCATGATCCACAGCGCCGGCGTCGGCGGGACGTACACGTTCACGCCGCGACTGCTGCTTGACGTTACGGTGGGATACACGCGGCTGCGGTTGAGCGCGGAGAACGTCGATCTGGGCAAGAACTACGGACTGGACGTGCTGAAGATTCCGGGGACGAACGGACCCGACCGACTGCAGAGCGGGTATCCGCGGTTCACGTTCAGTGGTTTTTCGAGCATCGGGAATCCGAACGTATCGAATCCGTTTCTGTTCCGGGATCCGCAGTATGTGACGAGCGAGAACCTGAGCTGGAACCAGGGGGCGCACCAGTTCCGGTTCGGATTCGAGTACAGCAAGTACGACATCAACCACTTCCAGCCGCAGGCGTCGCACGGACCGCGCGGCGGGTTCAACTTCAGCGGCGGCTCGACTTCCTTGAACGGGGGCGCGGCGACGACGCTGTACAACAGTTGGGGCGATTTCCTGCTGGGGCTGCCCTACACGATGGGCAAGGATGTGCAGTACCTGAACCCGGCGACGGTGCGGATGCCATCCTATGGGTTCTATGCGCGGG
>WBZO01005013.1_pt1 | contig 13778 bp, 10 predicted proteins | sample 5204261 | NCBI WGS metagenome assembly WBZO01 (sample SAMN12412400, study PRJNA552823) | activated sludge metagenome | isolation source: activated sludge from anammox sidestream of wastewater treatment plant... | place: USA: North Carolina | collected 2017-09
GTCGGTGATCTCGATGCCGATGTGCGAGATGTGGCTGCCGATCGGCCCCATCGAGAACGGCACGACGTACATCGTGCGACCGCGCATGCAGCCGTCGAAGAGCTGGCGCATCGTGGCGCGCATCTCCTGCGGATCGACCCAGTTGTTGGTCGGCCCCGCGTCGTCGCGCTTCTCCGAGCAGATGAAGGTGCGGTCCTCGACGCGGGCCACGTCGCTCGGATCGGACAGCGCGAGAAACGAACCGGGCCGCCTGGCCGGGTTGAGCCTGCGCAGCGTGCCCGCGGCGACCATCTGCTCGCACAACTGGTCGTATTCCTGCTGCGAGCCGTCGCACCAGTGCACCCGGTCGGGGCGCGTGAGCGCGGCGATCGAGCCCACCCAGTCGATCAGGCGCGGATGCCGCACCCAGTCGGGCGCCTGCAGCGACGCAGCCGAAAAGACATTCGAACCAGCTCCAGCGGTTGCGGTCACTGCCGCCTCGGCACGAGCGTGGGACATGAGAGAACCTCCGTGATGGGAAACCGGCTGGATCGGCGCGGGACCGGCCGCGCTCTCGCCCGCCGCGCGCTGCAACGAGACTGCTGTTCGAATTGGTGCGACTGCTTCGACATTTCGGGCCCGCTGGCTCCGGGGGTCGGTTCTCGCGACGCGGCTGCTCGCCGGGCGCATGGACCGGGGCACCGCTCGCCGCCAAGGCGGGGGGTCCGAGTGTACACCTTGCCCGCAAGTAGCGAACGTGACAAACGGCGTACTCAGGCGGCGCGAGCGTCGTCGAAGAGGCGTTGCAGGGCACCAGTCGGCAGGCACCCCCGCAGTCCGATCGCAACGACCGCGGCCTCCCCCCGGGGCTCGTTCCTCGCCCGCCGCAACGAGCCCCGCCGGCCGGCGAACTGTACTTCCGCCCACCCGTGCTCATCGGTTCTCACGAGTCCCTTCAGCCGGAGCACACCGGTGGGGCGCGATCGCAGCCAGTCGCGCAGTGCCTGCGCAGGCAGCATCCGCTGGGGACGGCACGACCAGGTTTCGAACACCGCGCCGTGCGCCGGATCGCCGAGGTCGTGGCCATCGCTGCCATGCGCATGTCCGCCATGGCCGCCCTCGTGCCCCCGGTGCGCACTCCACTCGGCCACCTCACTGCCGGACCCGGGCCCACCGACCGCGTCCGTATCGGGCGGCACCGGCATTGCGGCACCGCTGATCAGCGCCAGCGGCACGTTCGCCCGCCTGGCCACGAAGGTCGGCGCATCCGGCACCGCGCCGGCCACCCAGTCGCGCACCTGCTCGAGCCGGCCCGCGTCGACCAGGTCGGCCTTGTTGATCACCACCAAGTCGGCCGCCTTCAGTTGGCGTCGCAACGAATCGGCCAGCAGCGGATCGGCGGCCTGCTCCAGCACCGTCGCCGCGTCGACCAGCACGATCACGCCATCGAGCGACAGGCCCGGATCGGCGAGTCCCACCTGGGCGATGCGCCACGGATCCGAAATCCCGCTCGCTTCGATCACCACGGCGTCGAACGGAGCCGGCGCGGCCAGCACCCTGATCAGCGCATCGGTCAGGTCGTCACCGATGGAGCAGCACGCGCACCCGTTCGTCAGCGCGATCATGTCGCCGTCTTTCGCGACGACCAGCTCCGCGTCGATGTTCAGCGCGCCAAAATCGTTGACCAGAACCGCCAGACGCTGCCCCCGCGACTCGCGCAGGATCCGTGCCAACAGCGTGGTCTTGCCGGCGCCGAGAAAGCCGCCGATGACGGTCAGCGGCAACGGACCGCGCCGCGCGCTCATGCCGTACCGGGCAGCGGGAGAACGCGACCGCCCAGGACGGTGCCGGCGACACGCACGTTGTTCAACGCCTCGGGCGCAACGGCCAGCGGGTCGTCGTGCAAGACGCAGAAATCGGCAAACTTGCCGACCTCGATCGAGCCGATCCGGTCATCCATGCGCAGCGTATAGGCCGCACCCATCGTGATCGCATGCAGCGCCTGGGGCACGCCGATGCGTTCGTTCTCGCCGAGCACCCTCCCCGACGACGTCGTCCGGTTGACTGCGCACCATGCCGTGAACAACGGCCCCAGCGGCGTGATCGGCGCGTCGGAGTGGATCGCCAGCGGCACGCCATGGTCGAGCGCGCTGCCGCAGGCGTCCATCCGGCACGCCCGGTCGGGCCCCATCGTCAGCGTGTAGTGCGCATCGCCCCAGTAGTAAAGATGATTCGCAAACAGGTTCGCGCAGATCCCGAGCCGCGCCATGCGCCGGAACTGGGCGCCGTCGGCCATCTGGCAGTGCTGCAGCGTGTGCCGGTGATCGGGCCGCGGCCACTTCGCGAGTGCTGCCTCGATCGAGTCGATGGCGAGCTCGGTCGCTTCGTCACCGTTGGTGTGAATGTGGAGCTGGAAGCCCTCGCGATGGAAGAACTCGATCGTTGCACGCATCTCGTCCGGCGGCAGAATCCAGATTCCATTGTCGTGGCCATTGAAGTAGCCGGGCCAGCGCAGGCGCGCGGAGAAACCCTGGATAGAACCGTCGACCACGAGCTTGATCGCGCCGAAATGCAACTTCCCGGAATTCTCCGCCATCCGCCCGCGAACGCGCGCCGCGCCTGCCTCGCGCGGAATCGAACCGTCGAGCGAGATGTAGGCGGGCACGATCCGCACGGGGAAATCGGGCTCGGCGGTAAGCCGGTGAAGCATGGCCACGGCCTCGTCGGCCAGGTCGTTGACCAGGTCGGTGGCGGTCGTCACGCCGGCGAACTGGGCAATCCGGCCGAAATTGCGCAGCCCGGTCTCGCTGGTGCCCGCGCGCCGGAACACATTCCCGGTGAAGCGCATGATCGGGAACATCGCCGCGAATTCCTGCAGCTCGCCGGTGGGTGCGCCGCGGTGTGGACCGTCGCCGAACTTCACCACGCCCTCGGCCTCGGTGTCGCGATCGATAGCCGCGCGCGCGAGCGCCGCAGAGTTCACGTTCATCAGGTGCTGGCTGGCGTGCAGCACCACCACTGGCCGTGACGCCGAGACGCGATCGAGATGCTCGATCGTCATCCGCTCGACACCGAAGAAGATCGGGTCGAACCCCCAGGCAAGCAACGGCTGTTGCGGATCGGTCATCTTCGCTTCGATCGCGGCCAGTCGCTCGACGACCTCGCCGAAGCTGCGGCAGCCCGGCCAGGCAGTGCCGTCGGGAGCAGTGCGCGCGTGGAAGCCGACGAACGGAAACTCCCAGAGGCCGCCCGCCATCAGGTGTGAATGGCCTTCGACCAGGCCCGGCATCAGCACCTTGTCGGCGAAGCGCGCATCGAGGTCGAACGAACCCCACTCGCGCATCCGCTCGAGCGAGCCGACTGCGAGGATGCGCCCGTCGCGCACCGCCACGTGCGTTGCCTCGGGCTGCATCGGATTCATCGTGATGATCTTGCGCGCCTGGAATACGGTGGTTCGCGCGGCGTCGGCGTGATGAGACATCGGTTTCGCTCCGGAGGCTCGAGGAAAACGTGAAACGCGCGGGCTTTCCCTGCGGCGCGGTCAAGTCGACTGCTGTTCGAGAATCGGCCGCGCCCGCCCGTCGACCACTTCGATGCGCCGGCAGCGCACCCAGTGCCCTGGCGTCACTTCGCGCAGGGGCGGCAACTCGGCGAGACAGGCCGGCTCGACGACCGGGCAGCGGCCCGCGAAGCGGCAACCCCGGGGCGGCGCGATCGGGCTCGGCGGATCGCCGCTCAGCCGGATGCGTTTCGCCGCGCGCACGCGTCCGCCCTTCACCGTCGGTACCGCCGACATCAGCGCGACACTGTAGGGGTGCAGCGGCTCGGCGAAGAACGCCGCGCGGTTCGCGCGCTCGACGATCTGGCCGAGGTACATCACCGCGATCTCGTCGCAGAGATGCTCGACCACCGCCATATCGTGCGAAATAAACAGATAGGTGAGGCCGAGTTCGCGCTGCAACCGTGCGAGCAGGTTCAGGATCTGCGCGCGGATCGCGACGTCGAGCGCCGAGACCGGTTCGTCGCAGACGACGAGTTCCGGCTGTGTCGCCAGCGCGCGTGCGATGTTGATGCGCTGGCGCTGGCCGCCGGAGAACTGGTGCGGGAACAGCTGCTGCTGCTCGGGGCGCAATCCGACCTGCGTGAACAGCTCGGCGACACGCTCAACCCGCTGCGCCGGCGTGCCGATGCTCATCAGGTCGAGTGGCGCGCGAACCGCGTCGCCGGCGCGCTGGCGCGGATTGAGCGACGAGAACGGGTCCTGGAAGATCATCTGCAGCCGCCGGCGCGCCTGGCGCAGCGCCTCGCCTGCGAGCGTGCCGAGCTCGAGTTCGCCCAGCCGGATCGACCCCGCGGTTACTGGCGCCAGCCGCATGACGGCCAGGGCGGTCGTCGTCTTTCCCGAGCCCGATTCGCCGACCACGGCCAGGGTCGTGCCACGCGCGATCTCGAACGACACGCCATCGACCGCCCTGACGACCTCGGACGGCTTGAACCAGCCCTGCTTTGCGCGCGGGAAGTGAACCTTCAGGTCCTGCACCGACAGCAGCGCCGGGGGAAGGCCCGCCGTGGACGACGTGGCGCCGGCACTCATGCTGCGGTCTCCTCGCGCAACAGCCAGCAGGCCGCGCCATGCCCGCCACCGGCCTCGATCAACGGCGGGACTTCGCTCTCGCAGCGTGGCATCGCGTGCGCGCAGCGCTCGCGAAAGGCGCAGCCACTGCCCAACTCCCAGATCGACGGCACGACACCGGGAATCTCCGCGAGCTCGGGACGTCCGCCCAGCTGGCTGGTGCCGAGTTCCGGCAGACACTCGATCAGCCCCTGCGTGTACGGATGCCGCGGCGCGCCGAGCACCTGGGCAGTCGTGCCCTGCTCGATCACACGTCCCGCGTACATCACGATGACCCGATCGGCCATCTCCGCGACCGCTCCCATGTCGTGGGTGATCAGCATGATCGCGGTGTTGTTCTCGCGCTGAAGCTCGCGCAGCAGATCGAAGATCTGCGCCTGCACGGTGACGTCGAGCGCAGTAGTCGGCTCGTCGGCGATCAGGATGTCCGGCCTGCAGGCCAGCGCCATCGCGATCATCACGCGCTGCCGCATGCCACCGGACAGCTGGTGCGGGTACTCGTCGACGCGCCGCTCCGGCGCGGGAATGCCGACCTGCCGGAGCATCTCGATCGAGCGCGCGCGCGCCTGTGCGGCATCCATCCCGGCGTGAAGACGCAGCGACTCGCCGATCTGGTCGCCGACGGTGAACACCGGATTCAACGAGGTCATCGGCTCCTGGAAGATCATCGAAATCCGGTTACCTCGCACGTCGCGCATCCGCGCCCCGGTCGCCTGCAACAGGTCTTCGCCGAGGAACCTCACGCGCCCGCCGCTGATACGACCAGGCGGCGATGGAATCAGCCGCAAGAGCGCGAGGGCGGTCATGCTCTTCCCGCAACCGGATTCGCCGACCACGCACAGCGTCTCGCCGGGATCGATGCTGAAGCCGACCCCATTGAGCACCATCGCCGCACCGCGCCGCGTACGGAACTCGACCCGCAGGTCTTCGACCTGCAACAGCGGCTCGCCCATCACCGCTCCCTCAGCTTCGGATTCAGCGCATCGTTCAGCCCGTCGCCGATCAGGCTGACAGCGAGGACGGTGACGAAAATCGCAGCACCGGGAAAGGTGACCGCCCACCAGCTGGTCAGCACGTACTGTCGGCTCGAGCCGATCATCAGCCCCCAGCTCATCTGGTTCGGATCGCCCAGCCCGAGGAACGACAATCCGGCTTCGAACAGGATCGCCGCACCGACTGCCAGCGTCGCCGAAACCACCAGTGGCGGAAACGCGTTGGGCAGGATCACCTTCCAGATGATGCGAGCGTCGCCGGCACCGATCGCAGACTCGGCGCGCACGAACTCGAGGCCGCGCACCTTCATGAACTCGGCGCGCGTCAGCCGCGCGGTACCCGGCCAGATCACGATTCCGATCGCAATCGTCACCGTCACCAGCGTCGGGGAGAACAGCGTGACCACCACCATCGCGAACAGCAGCGCGGGGAGCACCTGGAAGAATTCGGTGACGCGCATCAGCAGCGCATCGATGCGCCCGCCGTAATACCCGGCGATCGCGCCGATCGTGATGCCGATGATCACCGACAGCAGCGCGGCCACCGCGCCGACCAGCAGCGTCGCACGGCCGCCATAGACCAGCGTGGTCAGAACGTCGCGACCAAGGTAGTCGGCGCCGAGCCAGGCTTCCTCGCTGAACGGCGGCGTCATCGGCGCGGCGCGAATCTCGAACGGATCGGCCACGTAGACCAGCGGACCGAAAATCGCGGTCACCAGCACGATGCCGAGGATGATCATGCCGGCGATCGCCGACGGGTTGCGCAGGAACATGCGCAGCGCCTCGACGGTCGGATGCTCGATGCGCTGCAGCTCCGCCGCCCCAGTGGTGGAAGGTGCCGCACTCATGACACCTTGATCCTCGGATCGGCCAGTCGGTACGCGAAATCGGTCAGCTGGTTCATGATCACCACAACGATCGACGAGAACAGCAGCACCCCGAGGATGGTCGGATAGTCGCGCCTGAGCACCGACTCGAACGCCAGGCGACCCAGCCCCGGCCAGTTGAACACGGTCTCGACCAGGATCGCCCCCGCCATCACGTTGCCGAACTGCAGGCCGAGGATCGTGATGACGGGCAGCACTGCGTTGCGCAGCGCGTGCTTGTACAGCACCACTCGCTCGGCCAGGCCCTTGGCGCGTGCGGTGCGGACGAAGTCGCTGCCCAGCACGTCGAGCATGCTCGCGCGCGCCAGGCGGCTGTATTGCGCGAGATAGACGAGCGCCAGCGTGATCGTCGGCAGGACCAGGTGGTGCAGCACATCGCCGAGTCCCGCGAGGCTGCCTGCGCTGGAAAGCGATTCCACGTCGCGCATCCCGGAGACCGGGAACAGCGGGATGACCGACGCGAACAGGATCACCAGCATGATGCCGGTCCAGAACACGGGCGCAGCGAACCCGACCAGCGAGAGCACCGTGATCGTCTGCGACAGCCATCCGTTCGGCTTGCGCGAGGACAGCACGCCGAGCGCCGTACCCGCCACGAACGCGACCAGCACCGAGGCCAGCACCAGCAGCAGGGTGGCGGGCACCCGCTCGGCGATCAGGCCGGACACGGGTACGTTGAAGAAGTACGAATGGCCGAGGTCGCCACGCGCCACCTTGCCCAGGTAGACCGCAAGTTGCACCGGCAGCGGCTTGTCGAGCCCGTACTGCGCGCGAAGCTCGGCCTTGAGCTCCTCGGACATCCCCCCGCTGGCGCCGGCGATCGTCTCGACCGGATCGCCCGGAGCCGCGTGAACCAGCACGAAGTTCAGCACGACGACGGCAACCACCAGGGCAAGGCCCTGCGCGAGGCGCGAGAACAGGCGCCGGGTCGTGGCCATGATCGCGCGCCCCTGCCGCCTACTTGAGGTAGACGTCGTCGTACGGCGACATCGGGCCCCAGATCGTGGTCGGCACGTTGCCCATCGTCTTCAGGGCCGCAGTGTGGTACGGAACCACGTTGATGTAATCGATCGTGAGGTCGTCGGTGACGATCTTCTGGAACGTCGCGTAGTAGGCCTTGCGCTTGGTCGGATCGAGCACTCCTCCGGCGGTGTTCAGCAGCTCGTCGACCTTCGGATTCCGGTACGACTGCGTGTTGGTCCAGACGATCGGGCGAATGTTCGTCGACAGGTAGGTGCGATGCACGCCGATGATCGGATCGCCCCAGTTGAACACGATGTCCATCGACATGTCGAAGTCGTGCGAGGCCAGCCGCTTGGCCCAGGCGGGAAAGTCGGCCGATGCGCGCACCTCGACCGCGATGCCGATCTTCTTCAGTTGGCCGCGCACGTATTCGGCCACCGTCTTCTGCTGGTCGTCGGCATTCGGCAGGTAGTCGATCGTCAGCTTGAAGCGCTCGCCGTTCGCACCGGCCTTGTAGCCGCCCTCGTCGAGCAGCGCTGCCGACTTCTTCAGGTCGAACGGATACCGTACGAGATCGGTGACCGCGAACGGGCTTCTGGGCACGAGCGGCCCGTCGGAGACCGTCGCGAAACCGCCCATCAGCGCCTTCGTGACAAAGTTCTTGTCGATCGCGTGCGCGATCGCCTTGCGCACCCGGACGTCGGACAGCGGCTTGCGCTCGAGATTGAACGCCAGCCAGTTCAGCGGCCCTATGCCCTCGTAGCCGCGCGGCGTGAGCGTGAGTTTCGCGTTGTCCTTGAGGCGGCGCAGGTCGGTGGGCACCGAGACGAACGGAATCATCTGGATGTCGCCTCGCTCGAGGCTGAGCATCAGGCTCGACGTGTCGGGCGTGATGTTCACGACGACCTTGTCGAGGTACGGCTTGCCCGCCAGAAAGAACTTGTCGAATCGCTCGAGCACGACCCGCTGGCCGGCATTGAACTCGACCAGCTTGAACGGCCCCGAACCGACCACATTGGCGCTGTTGCGCGGGTGGCTCTTCAAGTCCTGGCCGTCGCCATAGATGTGCTTGGGCAGGATCGGACACAGCGCCGGCGACATCGCCAGCACGATCGCGGGATGCGGCACGCTCATCCGGATGATCGCCGTGTGCGGATCGGGTGTTTCCACCTTCTCGACGGGTCCCATCATCGTCGTGAACGGGTGGTTGGCCTTGATCGCCATGATCGAGAACGCCACGTCTTCGCTGGTGACCGGCTTGCCGTCGTGAAACACCGCGTTCTTGCGAAGATTCAGCGTCAACGACTTGCCGTCCTCGGCGAGCTTCCACGATTCGGCCAGGTAGGGCTGCGGGTTCCACTTGTCGTCGAAGCGCAGCGGGCTGGCGAACAGCTGGGTCGACGGCACCGCGGTGGCGATCCCCGATTGCACGGCGCCGTTCAGGTGCCGGGGGATCTGCGTGGTGCCGACCACCAGCGTGCCGCCGCGCTTGGGCTGCTCCTGCGCGGCGACAGGCATTGCCGCGACCGATGATGCAGCAAGGCAGGCGACCGCCAGAAGGGTTCGCCGGGAGCTAGAGAACTTGGACATTACCGTCTCCTCGTCGGGCTGCGCGTTCAGCGCTTGGTTGCACGATAGGGAACCTTGGCGACTCGCCATAGCACCAGAGCCCGTCGAGCGATGGAACCAGGCCGCAGCGTCCCGCGGCGCCTCGGGAAAACCCTGCTGCCTTCCGGCGAGCGCGATGAACTCGCACCCGCGCGAACTTCATTCCGGGCCGCCAGCACACGCGAGCATCGCGCGCAACAACACCCGGCAGCCATCGGCCAGGTCCTGCGGTGCCGCGCTTTCCGCCTCGTTGTGGCTGATCCCGCCGGCGCAGGGGACGAAGATCATCGCAGCCGGCGCCACCCGCGCGATCGCGATGGCGTCGTGCGCGGCGCCGCTGATCATTTCCAGATAGCGTAGGCTTTCCGCGCGTGCCGCTTCCCGCACCGCACCGATGCACGCGTCGTCGAACGGCGTCGCGGGCTGGTCCAGCACCATGTCCAGGCGCGCCTGCAGCGGCACCCGCCCAGCGACGGCAGCGACTGCTTCGCGAATCGCGGCGTCCATCCCGAGCAACTTTCGATCGTCGGGGTGGCGGATCTCAATGCTCATCGACACTTCGCCCGGGATCACGTTACGGCTGCCCGGTGACACCGACAGGTGGCCGACCGTCGCCACGCCGCCCGGGGGATAGCCGGTTCCGATACGGTTGACCGCCTCGATCACCTGCGCCGCGCCGAGCAACGCGTCGCGGCGCCTGTCCATCGGCGTGCTGCCGGCATGCGCCGCCTGCCCGGTGAGGACCACGTCGTACCAGCGCTGGCCTTGGCCGCCGGTCACCACGCCGATCGCATGGCCCGTCTCCTCGAGCACCGGCCCCTGCTCGATGTGCGCCTCGAAGTAGGCCCCGAAGCGTCGCTCGCCAAGCCCCTCGCCTCGATAGCCGATCCGTTCGAGCTCGTCACCGAACACGCAGCCTTGCGCGTCGCGACTGCCCAGCACTGTCCCGATCGGCAGCAAGCCGGCGAACGCCATCGACCCCATCATCGACGGCGCGAAACGCGTGCCTTCCTCGTTGGTCCACGCAACCACTTCGATCGGCGCCTCGGTCCGGATGCCGGCATCGTTCAGCGCGCGCACGACCTCGAGACCCGCCATCACGCCATAGGCGCCATCGAAACGCCCGCCGTTCGGCTGCGTGTCGAGATGGCTGCCGGTGACGATCGGCGGCAGCGAGTCGCTTCGCCCCCGGCGCCTGGCGAACACATTACCGACCGCGTCGATCGCGACCGAGCAGCCCGCCTCCCGGCACCAGCGCACGAACAGGTCCCTGCCCTGCCGGTCCTCGTCGCTGAGCGCCAGCCGGCACACGCCGCCGTTGGCGATCGCGCCGACCTCGGCGAGTTCCATCAGAGAACGCCAGAGGCGGTCGCCCCGAATCGTTGCGCCACGTTCTTTCGCTCCGCCTTCCACCGTCGATACCTCCGGCGACGACCGGCACGGCGCGCACCGAACACCCGTGCGCCGTCGATCGAATCAAAGGAACTCGTCGCGCAGCCAGTACCAGCGATACAAGGCACGCTGCCCGAGGCGCCGGAACGGTGCGAACGCACGCGATTCGAGCGCACCGAACGCCATCGGGTAACGCAGCGGAGAATCGTAGATCGGCAGATCGAACGCGCGGCTGTGCCTGCCGGCGATCCGCTCGGCCATGCGCCGGCCCGCGTGGGCGGAAAACGAAACACCGTTGCCGCCATAGCCGAGCGCGTAGAACACCGCCTCGCGCGGATCGGGTTGCACCACACGGGGCATCATGTCGTGGCTGACGTCGACCCAGCCCCACCAGGAATAGTCGATGCGGATGCCCTTCAGCATCGGAAACTTGCGGTGCAGTCCATCGACGAGCACCGCCATGTGGCGCGGATTCGGCGCATCGGCACCGGTGATCGAACTGCGGCTTCCGATCTGCACCCGATTGTCCGGCAGCTTGCGATAGTAGAAGCGCAGCGTGCGCGTGTCGGTGATGACCTCGGTCGTCACGAAATTGGTGGACTCGAGCTCCGCATCGGTGAGCGGCCGCGTCACCAGGGAGTTGGACAGGATTGGCATGATTTTCGCATCGAGGCTGCGATGCATGCCGTTGCTGGTGTAGCCGCCGGTGGCAAAACCGACGGCGCGCGCGCGAACCGCCCCTCCCGGGCTCCTGAGCAAATGCACGCCGTTGCGCGTCTCGAAGCCGGTGACCGGGCTCGCCGGGTGCACCTTCACGCCGAGTTCGCGCGCCTTCCTGAGGTAGCCCCAGGCCAGCTTGAGCGGATGAACGCCGATGCCATCGGGTTCGTGCAGGGCGCCGAACGTCTCGGCATCCTTCACGAAGGTCCGATGCACCTCGTCGCGCCCGAGGATGCGCGCGTCGTAGCCGAAGACTTCGCGCATCACCTTCGCTTCGTTGCGAAGGAACTCCATCTTCTTGTCGCGGTGCGCGATGTACAGGTGTCCGCCGGGCTGCGGATCGCAGCCGATCTCGGCCACCAGCGACCTGAACGTCTCGAAGCCCTCGCGGATCTCGGCGTCGAGCCTGAGGGCGGTCTCCTTGCCCCAGCGCCCGATCCACTGGGACCGGTACAGCCGCCCACTGGCGTTCTGACCCTGGCCGCCGTTGCGGCTGGTGCAGCCCCAGACGGTCCGGTTGGCCTCGAGAACGGTCGCGCGGATCCCGTGTTCGCGGGCGAGGAACAGTGCAGCGGCCAGTCCCGTGAATCCCGACCCCACGATCGCCACGTCAACATCGACATCGCCGTCGATCGGACCGTCGTCCGCGGGCGGAGCGCCAGCGGTCGCCACCCAGTAGGTGGGAGCGTAATCGACTCCATGCCCCGGATGACGAGCGACCAGGGGATCGTAGCGTGGGTCGTAGACCGCGGGGACCGGAGTCCGCCCGGTGGTGATGTCCATCTTCGCGGTTTCGGAATCTCGAAGGCACGACGGTCCGGGCAGCGTATGCGCCGCGCATGCGGCCTCGTAGCGCCAGATGCAGGCTTTCGATGAGGCCAGAAGCCGCGATCAGCCCCTCTTGAGCATCTCCGCCAGTGCGCCGGCCAGCTCCCGGATACCGGACTCGATCGATTGTGCCGGAATCGACTGATAGCCGAGCCGGAAGCACGAGTGCGGAGCGGCCGCCATGAAGAAAACGTCGCCCGACTCGATCAGCACGCCACGCTCGGCGGCGCGTCGCGCAAGCTCGTTGGAATCGACGCCCGGCGGGAGTCGCACCCAGCATGATCCCCCGCCGTCGATCGGCACCATCTCGCACTGCGGCGCATGACGCCGGATCGACTCACGAACGATCGCGCACCGTTCGCTTTGGGCCTGCGCCAGGCGGCGGAGTTGGGCGTCGTAATGCCCGAGCGACAGGAAAAGCGCGAACGCCCGCTGGATGAATGCCGACGGATGGCGCAGCATCAGTCGGCGCAACGCGCGCAGCTCGACGATCAGCGCCGGAGCGGCCACGATGTAGCCGATGCGCAGCCCCGGCGCAAGGCTCTTCGACAGGCTCCCGACGTAGATCACGCGGCCGCTTCGATCGAGGCTCTTCAGTGCAGGAGTCGGCTCGCCGTCGAAGCGGTTTTCGCTCTCGAAATCGTCTTCGATGACGATGACGTCGTGCTCGTCGGCGAGGCGCAGCAGGGCCTCGCGCCGCGCCAGCGTCATCGTCACTCCGGTGGGGCACTGATGGCTCGGCGTGGCGTAGACATAGTCGACCCCGTGCAGCCGCTCGTCGACCGGCAGGCCCTGCAGGTCGACCGGGATCGGCTCGAGCCGCGAGGTACGGCTCGCGAAGATATTGCGTGCGTCCGGATAGCCAGGCTCTTCTATCGCGACCCGGGTGCCCTCGCACATCAGCAGGTCGGCGACCAGGTAGAGCGCGTGCTGCGCACCGACCGTGACGATCAACTCGTCAGTCGATGCCCAGACACCGCGCCGCGGCAGCACGCGGGCGCGTATCTGCTGTAACAGCGCCTCGTCGTCGCGCGAAATCTGGTCCGGCGCCCAGTCGCGCGTATCGAGAACACTCAGCGTCTTGATGCAGCACTCGCGCCAGGCCGAGGTCGGGAAGAGCGTCGGGTCGAACTGGCCGTACAGGAACGGATACGGATACGACTGCCAGTCGGCCGGCTTGGCGATCGAGCGCTGCACCGAGAAGCGCTCGCGGAAGCGGCCCGGCCAGTCGGGCTGCGTTCGCACCGCCCGGACGTTCGCACTGCGCGCGACCGTACTGACGCGGCCCGACAGGTTCTCCCTGCTCACGAAATGGCCGCTGCGCTGGCGCGACGCGAGATAGCCTTCGTCGACCAGTTGCTGATACGCCAGTACCACGGTATTGCGCGCTACGCCGAGTTGGTCGGCCATTTCGCGACTCGAGGGCACCGGCATGCCTGCGGGGAGCTGTCCGTCGAGAATCGCCGAAACCAGCATCTCGCGAATCTGGCTTTGCAGATTCAGGTTCTCCCGCGCAGAACGCTGGAACAGTTGCTTCCAGAGCGCAGCGTTAGGAACTTGCGGCATGCTGCATCATCGCACCGACGCTGTCGCTTGTCGCCCGCTGCGCGATAATCGGTGCCATGGCCGAGCCACTTTCCGCCGCAGCAATTCTCGACGCCTGCGACCACGCCCGCAGCCTCGAGCGCTCGCGCATCGAGTCGCTCGACGATCTTGCGACGGCCGAGGCGATCCAGGCCAGCATCGCGATTGCGCGAGTGGCGCGCGGCGAGCGGC
>WBZO01000911.1_pt1 | contig 13777 bp, 11 predicted proteins | sample 5204261 | NCBI WGS metagenome assembly WBZO01 (sample SAMN12412400, study PRJNA552823) | activated sludge metagenome | isolation source: activated sludge from anammox sidestream of wastewater treatment plant... | place: USA: North Carolina | collected 2017-09
GGCGTCGCGATGTCCGCGAAGACGAGGTCGACGAACGCGACGAGCGGCACCGGCCTCGTCGCGACGCGAGGCGCACGCACCGGCGCCTTACCGCCTTCGACGAGCGGCAGGTCGAGCGCGCGCCGAGCGCCCTCGTCGAGCCAGTGGTTCTCCTCGAGCGGGGCGACGAGCCAACCGGTCGGCTCGCGATCGAGCGCCACCGCGTCGTCGGCGAGGAGCGTCGCGGAGGCGTGCGCGCAGGCGTGCGCCGCGAGCGTCGACTTCCCCTGCCCGCTCCGGCCGAGGAGGATGACGGCGCGCCCGTCGATCTCGACCGCTGCTCCGTGCATCGCGAGCTTGCCCTCGAGATGGCGCAAGAGCAGGCGGCTGCCGCCCCGTCGGATCTTCTCGAAATCCTGGGGGTCCGCTCCGGGCGCGGCGATCAACTCGGCTCCGCCGTCACGGCGCGCGACGAGGGTCGCCAGGCCGATCCACTCGGCGACGAACGTCTCGCCGTCTCTCCCGATACGGAAGGCGACGTTGCCGTCGTCGCCGTACTCGGCGAGCCACCGCGTCACGCGCCCCCTCCTCGGGCTGCGACGACGGCCCGGACGAAGGACTCGACGGCGAGGGTCGGCCAGATCGTGCTCCACCCCTCGGCGTCCTCCGGCTGCGCGACGAAGGCGTCGAAAGCTTCGCGGAACGCTTCCGGCTCGACGATGCCGAGGCCCGCGAGCTCGGTCATCGTCGCGAGCGGACGGAGGACCTCGAGCCCCCCGAAGGCGCGCGCGAACCGCGCGAAGGCTGGCTCGAACTCCGCCTTGTCCTTCCGCGCGAGCACCATGTCGGGCAGGAGATCGGCGACGGCCCGGCGGAAGAGCCCCCTTCGGATGTCGCCTGCGAGCAGGAGCTCGGGAGCGATGCGCATCGTGGTCGCGATCACCTCCGGATCGAGGAAGGGATCGCGCCGCTCGAGCCCGGATGCGACCTCCTCCTGGTGCCGCAGCCAGGCGAGGTGCGCGAGATGGGGCGACGACAAGAAGGCGTCATAGCGCTCGCGCGGCGACGCGCATCGTACGAGGCCGCGCTCGATGTCCGCCTCGTGAGCGCGCGCGAGCACGCGCAGGAGCGTGGGGCCCGCCCACCGCGGAGCGGTCGGCCGTCGAAGGTGCGCGCGCCTCCGCCGGACCCATACGGGCAGCGCCGCGGCGACGAGCGGGCGCGCCACCCACGCCGCGGCGGGGAAACGCGGCCGCGCGAAGCCGTCCAGCGCATGCGCCCTCCGAACCGCGTCCCGAAGACGGAGGGCACGCGCGACTTGCGCGAGAGAACGCGGATCGCCGTCGAAGAGATGATCCGCTCCCACGCCCATCAGCGCGCGATCGGCACCGAGCGCGCGCGCGCGCGCCATCATCTCGACCTCCATGGGGCCGCCCGGCCAGGTGAACGGTGCGGCGTCGACGCCGGAGCGAGCGAGCTCGAGCCGCGAAGCGGCGTCTTCCGGGCGCACGCGGAGGATCGTGCACCCGAGATGCCTCTCGACGGCCTCGAGGTAGGGCCGGTCGTCGCCAGGGCCTCCGAAGTCGAGCGCGACGCCGAACGCCGTCCCGCCCGTGCGCTCGGCTCGCTTCACGGCCAAGGCCAAGAGCGCCGACGAATCGAGACCTCCGCCGGTCAGCACGGCGATGCACGAGGCGCCCTCGACGGCGCGATCGACAGCGCGGTCCATCGCGGTCCGGAGCGCTTGCGTCGCGTGCGAGACGCTCGTCAGCGGAGCATCGTCGATCTCCCCCGCCTCCGCCCTTGCCGAGCGGAGCACGCGCGCACCACACCACGGCGTCTCCGCGGGATCTGCGGGCGACAGGAGATAGGCACGCGACGCGAGCACATCCTCGTCGAGAGAAAGGTGCCCGTGGCGAACAAGGCTCTCCAACCGCGGCGTGGTCACCGTGGTGCCCGCGGAGCCGAACAGCAGCGACGGAGGCACGGGCGAGCCGCGCCGATCACATCATCGGCGCGAAGAACGTGCCGCCACCTTCGGACATACCCTGCGTCGCGCCGAGGGTGAGCTCGCGCACGGATCCGAGCCTGCGGAGCTGCGGCGCATGGTACGGTCGCCGGGGAACGGCGTGCTCGCCGCCCTCGTGGGCGGCCGTCGCCTCGGGCTGGGCCTTCGGTCCGTTCGTCATCGGGGCGTCGTCTCCAGGGTAGCTGCTGTGTGGGATGCGAGACCGTCGCTCGCCATTCACGCGCCACCTTTCGTAACGTAGTTCTCCCAGGAGTTCAACTGACGCACCTCTTCGTACAGGTGCTCGTCCGCAAGGTCATGCACGATCTCCCTGCCCTCCTTCGCCGTGGCGACCGGGCCGCCGCCGGCGCCGTGCTCGCCGCGCTTGCGCCCGCCCTATCCATCGGGCCCGTCCGGCGGACGCCCTCCGTCGGGGCTCCCCGCGACCGGGAGGCCCTCGCGCGGATCACGGACGAAGGGCTCGGTGTCCTCGAGAAGGTCGCGCTCGACGAGATGGCCGCGCTCTCGGATGCCGTCCGAGCGCTCGTCGCCACCGGCTTGCCCGCGGTGTTCGTCTACGCCTTCGCGGAGACCTGGGCCCTCGCCGAGCGGGTCCGCGCGCGGATCTCGGCGGCCATGGCTACGGAGTATTCCGTCGTCGAAGATGCCTGGGCCTGGCAGATCGACCCCGGCGAACGCGGATGGCCCCCGCACCGAGGTGTTGGCATGCTCCTCGAGCGCAGCGCGCCCGAGCTCCTGAACGTCTGGGTCGCACTGACCGACGCCACGGCTGACCGTGCGTGCATGTATTTCGTACCGCTCCGTGACGACCCAGGCTACCCATCAGCCCTGGAGCACGTCGACGCGCCGCTCGAGGTCATCCGCGCCGTTCCTGTTCGGGCAGCCGACGCTCTCTTCTGGAACGCCAACGTGCTCCACTGGGGAGGCCCCTGCAGCGCCCTCGCGGGAGGTCCCCGGAGGAGCTGCTCGTATACCCTTGCGCGCGGCGACGCGCCGCCGTCCCTCACCGGCCCGATCCTCGATCCAGTCGGGCTCGATCTGGATGCACGGCTCGACGTCATCGCCCGGCAGATCATCATGTACGGTGCCGGAAAACCTGACGTCTCTGCGGAGATCCGCACCTGGGCGGAGGCCACCTGCGCACTAGGTGCGATGGCCGGTCGTAAAGACCTGTAAACGGGGGCATCGCCGCGCGGCCCCGGCCGTCTGTCCTTGCGAGCGGCGAGGGATTGTCCCCGCCGCGGGACCGAAGGAGAAAGCAGGAGACCATGCGTTCCAAGTTCGTTGCCGCCGCCGTCCTCGCCCTCGCCTCGCTCGTCGCGGTGCCCGCCTTCGCGAAGGGCGACGGGGGTGCGAAGTTCCCGATGCCCGCCGCCGAGTTCAAGGCGAAGGTCGACGCGCGGACCGCCAAGGCGAAGGAGCGGATGGAGAAGCGCGCGGCGAAGCTCCCCGCCGATCAGGCGAAGGAGCTCCGCACGAAGTTCGAGGCGGGGACCGCGCAGATCAACGCGGAGGTCGCGAAGGCGACCGCCGACGGGTCGGTGACGAAGGAGGAGGCGCAGAAGGTCCGCGAGGTCGCGAAGACCGCCCGTCCGCACGGCAAGCACGGCGGCAAGCACGGCAAGCGGGGCGCGCGCGCCAGCGACAAGAAGTGACGCGCGCGTCGCTCGATCGACCTTCGCTTACTGCTTGCTTCCCTTCACCGTGAAGTCGCTCGCCGCCGCGTAGCCACGCACCATGACATTGAGCTTGCCCGGAGCGTCGAACGTCACCGTGCAGGTCTCGACCGAGCCGTTCTTGTACGGCCGGCAGTCGTAGACGCGCTGCGCGGCGGCCTGGTTCTTCTTCACGTAGAGATCGGCGTCGCCGGTCCCCGAGAGATCGATCGTGTACGTGCCGGCCGGGACGTCGTAGGCGAACGCCTTCTCCTGGCCGCGCGTGAGGCTGCCCGACTCCTCGAACGGCGTGAACGTCGCGTTGCCGCCGCCACCGCCGCCGTTGTTGCCGCCGCCCGAGCCGAGCGGCATGCCGGGCGAGAAGACGTTGTCCTCCTCGCCGGTGACGAGCACGACCTCGGCGCGATCGATGCCCTCGAACATCTTGTCGTAGGTCATCGGCGCGGCGGTGTTCATCAGGCCCTTGATGAGCGCGGTCGAGGCCGCGGGCATCGAAGAGAAGAACGACGGCATCGCGTTGGTCACGAACTCCATGTACTTCGTGCCCGTCGGATCGTCGGGGTTGATCGCGGCGCGCGTCTGCGCGAGCGAGCCGTCGACGTACGCGAACGTGTCGCAGCCGTTCATGAAGAAGACCTGGTACTTGCCCGGGTTCCACCGGCCCATTCGCGCGAGCGCGCGGACGTTCTGCCCGAGGCCGGCGTGGCCGTTGTACGCGATGAGGTCGGCCGTCGGCGTGAGCGCCTCGTAGCGCTCCTTGAAGCCGGGCCACACGTTGGTGATCGAGTCGACGAGCAGCGCGGTGACCTTCACCTTCTTGCCGTCGGGGAGCGTGCCCTCGAACGTGACGTCCTTGGTCGCGGGAGCCGGAGCGTCGGCGACGTTCGCCGGCGTCGTCACGAGCGACATCGACGCGAGGGCGCCCTTAATCGTGCGCACGAACGAGTTGAAGCCGCTGACGCCGGCATCACCGGCACCGCCGCCGTCCTCGTACTTGCCGAAGATGGCGACGGCCTCGAGCCGATCGTCTTCCCAGACCTTGTGGTACTCGGGGTACTTGCTCGTCGTGTTCGAGGGCGAGCGCGTGGCCGTCGCCGTCGTGCGGATCAGATCGCTCTCGGTGAGCGCGCAGCCGCTCTTGTTCGGCCGGTAGTAGTACCACATCGACCCGGCATCGACGTCGTGCGCGCCCCAGTCGACGCACGAGTGCTTGTACTTCTCGGTGAACGCGTTCTGCCCCGCGTAGCTGATGTCCTTCGGCAGCGCGAACTTGTACGTGGTCGGGAGGTTCGTCTTGCTGCCCCACGCGACCGGAAGCTTCGCGTGGTAGGTGATCTTCGTCTTGCCGTCGGCTTGCGACTTCTGGATGTTCGACAGCTCGAGGTTGTCGAGGCGGCCGACGCTCTTGTCGTGATTGAGGTGACCGATCGTGTAGAGCAGCTGGTCCTGGATCGTCTGCTTGTCGTTCCATGACGTGTCGGTCAGGAGCTCGCCGTCGAACTCGAAGTCGAGCAGCGTCGCCTGGTTGCTGCTGAACGCTCCCTCGTCGGTCTCGGAGTCGGCGGTCTCGCCGGCGCACGCGCCGAGGGCGAGGGAGGAGAAGGCAAGGGTCGCGAGCAGCAAGGCGGGACGGCGCATGGTCGAAGGTCCTTTCCGGTCCAGTCGGCCAAGCAATACGTGAGCCGATGTACGAAGCTTCCCCACAACGACGCGACGCGTCTGATTGCGAGCACTTAGGGAGCGGCTCGGAGAGGCTCCGTGGATCTGGGCCGATCCAGCGGATGGCGCATCAGGATCCGACCGTGACGTCGACCTTCGGCGTGTCGACCTCGCCGATCAGCGGGACGAAGACGCGCAACGTGTACTTGCCCGCGGGCATCGGTCCTGCGGGCGTCCGCGGGTAGCCACGTCCCTCCCAGGTCTTCGCCTTGTCGGGCGCCCACTTCATCTTCACCGCGTCCCACGCGATCCTCACACGCGCGGTCCCGTTCTTGTCGAGCGTGATGCGGGACGCCTTCACCTCTCTCGCCTCGGGCTTGCTGCCCTTCGGGTACCCCGGCCACTTCGTCGCGGGGAGATCGGCCCGGCGGCCCTTCGCGTCGACCGCCTCGACGTCGAAGTGGGGATTGGGGTCGCCCGTGAAGTAGAGCGGCAGCGGCTCGTTCGTCTTGTTGTGGAGCGTGAGGACGAGGTCCACGCGGCCGCCCGGCGTCGTCGTGGGCGTGCTCGCGACCACCTTCACCTCGAGCTTGTCCTTGAGCGACGGGACCTCGCTCGCCTTCGGCATCGGGACGTCGCACGATCGAAGCGCCTCCTCGAGGTTCTCGACCTCGGCCATGGTGCAGGCCGCTTCCTTGGCCGCGTTCGGCGTGCCGCTGTTCGGCGTGGTCGTGTTCCCGGGAGAGTTGTCGGGCTCATCCGGCATCGGGACGTTCTTGACCGTACCGATCGCCTCCATCTCGACGGGCTTGCGCTGCACCGGCGTCGTGCACGCCGCCAGCCCGAGGACCGCAAAGGCGGCGCCGGGAAGACGTAGCGCTCGGGCGACGCGGGACCTCATCAGGATCCGGATCCTGGGACACGGCGCGCTTTTTCGTCCAGGTTTTTCGTCACTCGAAGTAGAAGCGTTCCCGCCGGTTGCGGCATCAGAGTCGGCGTCGAAGTGAAAGGACGGTTCATGCGGAGCTTCGTTTCGGGGGTCAGCATCATCGCGTTCGGCGTCTCGCTCGCCGCGCCTGCGCTCGCGCAGCAGCCCGCGGCGCCGGTCGTGCCGGACCGGACGCGTCCCCGGACGGCGGCTCCGACGACGACCCCTGCTGCGGGAACGGCGCCGGGCACGCCGGCGACCGACGTCACCGACATGCTCGCGACGACGCCCGGTGGGCTCACGGCCGAGCAGGTCGCAACGCGGGCCATGGCGACGAGCTACACGGCGAAGGCCGCGGAGGAGAACGTCTCGGCCGCGTCCGCGCGCGCCGAGCAGGCCTGGACGAACTTCCTGCCTCGCATCGGCCTGACCGCGCGGTACACGCGCCTGAGCGAGTTCACGCCGCCCTCGCTCGGCAGCGGGAACCTCGTGGCCACGACTGCGCCCGCGGGCACGATCAACCCGTCGCCGATCATCTCGGCGGGGAGCTTCTCGTTCCCGCTCGTGTTCGACCAGTACCTCACGCAGGCGACCATCGCGATCCCGATCAGCGACTACTTCCTGAAGATCGGCAAGGCCTACACGTCGGCGACGCAGCAGGAAGAAGCGGCGCGCTTCGACGTGGCCGGTGCGCGCGCCAAGTCGTACGCCGACGGCAAGGTCGCCTACTTCACCTGGCTGCGCGCCCGCGGCGCGGTGACGGTCGCGCAGCAGTCGCTCGCGGTCGCGCGCGCGCACCTCAAGGATGCCGAGAACCAGTTCGCGGTCGGCAACGCCTCGAAGGCCGACGTCCTCCGGGCGCAGACGCAGGTGGCGGCGGCCGAGCTCGCCGTCGAGCGTGCGAAGAGCGGCGTCGTCATCACCGAGCGCCAGATCCGCGTCGCGATGCACGCAAAGGAGGACGAGAAGATCGACCCGGGCGAGTCGCTCGACGCGCCCGTCTCGCCGGTTCCGCCGAGCCTCAAGCCGCTCATCGTGGAGGCGCACGAGAAGCGTCCCGAGATCAAGAGCATCGACCGGAACGCGGAGGCCCTGCGCAAGCTCGCGACCGCCAACCGGGCGAACAAGTATCCGTCGGTCTCCGGCTTCGGCGAGGTCACGTACGCGAACCCGAACTCGCGCCGCTTCCCGCAGACGCAGGAGTGGTTCCCGACCTGGTCGCTCGGCGCGCAGATCACCTGGTCGCCCAACGACTTCCTCGCCGCGGGTCCCGGCGGCGCCGATCTCGAGGCCCGCGCGGCGGCGCTCGAGGCGCAGCGGCAGGCCGTGCGCGACGGCATCGAGCTCGAGGTGACCCAGGCCTACCAGGCGGCGATCGAGGCGGACACCGCGATGCAGACCACGACGCGCCAGCTGGAGAGCGCGCTCGAGGGCTACCGCGTCGCGCGCGAGCTGTTCAACAACGGTCGAGGCACCGGCACGACGCTCATCGACGCCGAGACGGTGCTCGCGCAGACGCGCTTCGAGCACCTCAACGCGCGCGTCGACGCGCGGCTCGCGCGCATCCGCCTCGATCACGCGCTCGGACGCGACGTGAAGGCGCCCTGAGCGGCGGCGGGCCGACCGATCAGAGCAGCGGCGCGGGCGACTTGTAGTAGCCCGTCACGGCGTTCTTGAACTGACCGTTGTCGGTCTTCACCGTCGTCTGGTTGGACGCGCCCGTGCCGAAGACCGCTCCGATGCCGCCCGCACCGGCGAACTCGTCCGGATGGGCGAAGAGGTAGCGGACGCGGTTGTCGCGATAGTGACCGGCGCTCCCGCCCGGCGTCGCGCTCGGCACGCCGAGCGGCATCTGCCACCAGAGCAGCGGCTTGCCCGTTCCGGCGCGGATCGCCTTCGCCCACGCGAGGTGATCGGTGAAGTTGGGATGGGCGACGTTCGACTCGTCCCACCAGAAGGAGCCGCTCCGCTTGCACTGCGAGTCGGCGCCCTTCTCGAAGCAGCCGGCGTCGCGATCGAGCGTCTCGACGACGACGATGTCCGCCTCAGCGCCGCCGACCTTCGTGAGGTACGCCGCGATGCGCACGGGATCGGACTTGCCGGCGTTGTCGAATGCGCCGAACGACGATGCGGACAGGCCGACGACGACCTTCGGCGCGAGCACGCGCGCGAGCTTTACCATGCACTTGCCGAACCCGGCCACCGTCTCCGGGAGGCCGGCGCACTCGGGCACCATCGACCCGACCTTCATCGGGACGTTCGAAGGATCGTCGCCGCCCTGCTGCTGGGCATAGCCCCAGAGATCGGGCTCGAGGTGCACGATGGCGGGCGAGCCGAACGCGCCGAGCTTCTGGTAGAGGACGCGCACGCCCCTCCAGTAATCGGTCATGAACGCCGTCGTGTCGAACGCGCCGAGGTTCGCCTCGCCCCAGTCGGCCGCTTGGTACAGCGTGAACATCGGAACGACGCCGTGGCTCTTCGCAGCGTCTGCGATCACGCTCACGTACGCCCCCTCCGGCGAGTTCCACGTCCGCCAGCCGAGGCCCGACAGGTACATGTAGTGGATGTCGAGCTTCTGCCCGAGCCCGTACGCGTGCGCGGCGTTCGGATCGTCGCCGGCCGCGTCGTTCCCGAGCCCGATGGCGAACGTCGGCGGGAGCCCGAGCTTCGCGGCGACGGCGCGCTCCGGCGAGGACGGAGGCTGCGCGCCGACCGTTCCTCCTCCGCCGCCTCCGCCGCTCGCGCCGCCGGGCTCGTCCGCGGAGATCGTTCCGCTCGCGAGATCGGCTCCGTTGCCCGAGGCCGCGCCTCCGCTGCCGTCGTCACCTGCGGGATCCGTCCCGCAGGCGAGCGGCGCGGCCATCGCCAGCGCCAAGGCCACGATCCGACTGCTCGCCCGTCCGAGTTGCTGAGCCCGCATCGCGGGCGATTGTCTTTTGCCGAGCTCCTTCAGGGCAAGCGCGACCACCGAACAAATGGGCGAGGATCGGCCACACGGACGCCCATTTTTCGGTGTCTCGTGGAATGTTCCGCCGACAGCGAACAGGTACCGCGACGCTCGCGCTCCACCGCGCGATGGTAGGATCGTTGGCGTGCGCCGGATCGTCCGCTTCTCCGCGCTCGCGCTCGTGGTCGGGCTCGCATCCGTAGGTTGCGCGCAGATCGCCGGTCTCCAGGAGCCCGGCAGCGAGATCGCCGACGGCGGAGAGCTCCAGACCGCCTCGAGCGCCACCCAGCTCGAGGTCACGCCCGCCGAGCTCGATCTCGGGGAGGTGACGTGCGGCTCGACCGGTACGAGCCCGAGCCCGATCGTGATCCGGAACAAGGGAGCCGAGACCATCCGGTACGCGGTGCAGCTGCCGGAAGGCACGGCCTTCGAGCTGAAGGGGCCTCTCACCGGCGAGCTCGCGCCGTCCGCGGTGGCGACGATCAACGTCGTCGTCAAGACGGACGAGCCGCGCGAGACGAGCACCGAAGTCATCGTGACCGCGAACGACGCGCTCGCGCAGGTGAAGCTCGAGGCGCGCGGCAAGGGCCCGTCCCTCGAGCTCGCGCCCGGCATCGTCGACTTCGGCGACGTCCGGTATCAGCAAGGCGGCTCGCCGATCCCGGTGAAGCTGCGGAACACCGGGACCGATGCGATCACCATCGGATCGTTCGAGGGCCAGGCGAACGGCTTCGACGTGACCTGGGACGGGAAACCGAGCCCGCTCGTGGTCGCCGCCGGAGCGGAGGTCGAGCTCAAGGCGACGCTCGCATCGGCGGCGCAGCCGTCGGCGACGGGCCTCTCGGCGAAGCTCTCGCCCGTCGTCACGACGGCGCTGTGCGGAGCGCGGCCTTCGCTCGAGCTGAAGGGCCGCCCGATCAACACGGAGGTCACGCTCTCGGTCGCGGAGTGGGGAGCGCAGCCGTGCGGCGCCGACCCCGGGGATCGCACGGTGGTGGTCACGAACTTCACGCCGACGGCCCTCTCGTACACCGCCACGACGGCCGGGGGCGCCTTCACCGTCACCAGCGGCGCGAGCGGCGCGCTCCCGGCGAACGGGACGGCGACGATCGCGTTGAAGGCCGTCCCGAGCACGACGCCCGGTCTCGTCGAGCAGACGGTGAACGTGGACATCGCCGGCCTCGCGCCGCCGAGCGGCGGGCTCCGCACGACGAAGGGGCGGCTCGACGTGCGCGGAGCGCTGCTCGCGATCACCCCGACCGAGATCCGGACGTACCGCTACATCCGTTACGACACCGACTGGAAGGCGTTCGACGTCGTCAACCAGGGCAACGAGTCGATCGACGTCACATACCAGCTGAAGCGCACCGTGAACACCAGCGGAACGGCCTGGACCTGGTACTCGAGCGACACCCTCTCGCCGGCGGTCGGGCGGAAGATCCAGGTCGGCTTCCGCCCGCAGTACACCGGTTCGTACGAAGCCCAGGTGACCGTGGTACGCAAGGCGGGTGGAACGCTGTGCAAGCCCCCTCCGGTGCTCACCGTCGCCGGCAAGACATGAGCGCACCGTGACGCGATCGATCCTCGCCGCCGCGTGCGCTCTCGTTCTCGCCGTCGCCGCATGCGGCTCGTCCTCCTCCGACGGCGCGGGCCAATCGAGCTCCGGCTCACCGGTCCCCGGCGGCGACGTCGACTCGGGGACCACGAGCGCCGACGCGGGCAATCATCCGGGCGCCGACGGCGGAGGCACCGACGACGGAGGCAACGCGGAGGCCGGCTCGGACGGAGGCGGCGACGCGACGGTCGACGCGGGGACGCCCGCGGTGGAGTACATCGGACGCTTCGACTTCGCGGACGTCCAGAACCCGAAGACCTCGTGGCCGGGCGCACGCATCCTCGCTCGCTTCGACGGCACCGGCGCGACCGCGACGCTCTCGTCGACCGCGGGCAGCGAGGGCGGCGGCGGCAACTGGATCAACGTCTACGTCGACGGCGTCGCGAAGCCGAAGGTGCTCGTCGACGGCACCAACGTGCAGGTCACGCTCGCCACCGGCCTCGCCGCAGGCACGCACGTCGTCGAGATCGAGAAGCGGACCGAAGCGAGCTGGGGGACGCTCACCTTCCACGGCTTCACCTTCGACGGCGGCGGCCAGCTCCTTCCGCCGCCGGCGCGTGCGACGAGGCGCATCGAGTTCCTCGCGGAGTCGACGATCGACGGCTTCGGCGTCGACGGCGACGTGAACACGACCTGCATGGGCGGCGCGCCCGCCGAGCTCAACGATGCGCGCAAGAGCATGGCCTTCTACGCCGCGAAGGCGCTCTCGGCCGAGCACCATCTCGTGGCGCAGTCCGGAAAGGGGCTCGTGAAGAACGAGGATCCCGGCGACACGACCTACTACCCCGCGCTCTACGGGCGGACGCTCGCGGAGGATCCGGCGAGCAGCTGGGACTTCACGACGTGGACGCCGGACGTGGTCGTGATCTCGCTCGGCGGCACCGACTACGCGGGCGGCGCGAGCCCGCCCGGCGGGTTCCAGGCGGCGTACGACGCGCTCGTCACGACGATCCGTACGCGCCACCCCGGCGCGCACATCTTCATGACCGTGTGGTCGCAGATCAAGGACGCGACGCGCACGTCGATGAAGGGCGTGCTCGACGCGATCAAGGCGAGCCACCCCGCCGATACGAAGCTCCACGTCTTCCAGTTCGCCGAGGCGACCTATCCGACGGACGAGACCGGCTGCTACGAGCACGCGAACGACGCGCACCACCAGGAGACCGCGGCGGAGCTGGTCCCGGCGATCAAGACCGCGACCGGCTGGTAGCGCGCGTCAGAGCACGTTCAGCCGCTTCTTGTCGGCCTTGTCGCTCAGCCCCTTCATCGAGCCCTCCAGCTCCGGCGTCTTCACGTAGGACGACGCTTCGGGCGCCGGCAGCGGCGCTTCCTTCCACTCCGCGAAGTCGTCGGGCAGCGGCCCGGGCAGCGTGGGCTGCACGGTGCGCTCGAGGAGCTGGAAGTCGTTGCGCACGGTGAGCTCGAGGGGTAGGCCGCGCGAGGGGCCGCCGGCCTTGAACCACGCGCGTGCGGCGTTGACGTTCTGGATGAGCACCCAGTGCTGCGGATCCGTCTTCGCCGCGGTCGTGAAGTTGTCCATCATCCCGTCGTAGTCGCCGCGCGCCTTCGCGATGCACGCGAGGTGGTTGTACGCGAGGCCCGGGCACGGATACCCGAGCTCGAGAGCGCGCCGCACGTGCTTCTCGGCGCGGTCGAGATCGCCCTCCGCGAAGCACGCCGCGCCGAGGTCCATGTGCGCGGCGTGGTAGTCGCCGAGCCGCTCGAGGATCGCCTCGTACTCCTTCACGCCGTCTCTCCACCCGACGCGCAGGCCGTGGTTCTGGAAGAACCAGTCGTTCATCACCTTCATGTCCTCGTCGGAGGCGTCGAAGGGCGTCTTGAGCTCCTGGAAGTCGCCGGTGAAGTACTCGTCCCGGGACAGCCACCCGGCTCTTTCCGCGTCGCGGAAGTCCTTCGTGCCCGGGTAGATCGACAGGCACGAGAACACGTACTCGTGCGGCGCGGCGCGCTCGAGGAACCTCAGCGTCTCGGCGAAGGTCTCCTTCGTGTCGCCGCGATTGCCGAGCATCATGTAGTAGCGGACCTTGATCCCGTACTTCTTCGCCAGGGCGGTCGACTCCACGATCTCGTCGACGGTGATCTTCTTCTCGATCAGGTCGAGGACCCTCTGCGAGCCGCTCTCGACGCCGAGCGAGAGACGCTGGCAGCCGGCGAGACGCATCTCGCGGAGGAGCTCGTCGCTGAGCAGATCGACGCGCGTATCGCAGCTCCAGAAGAAGCGGAGGTCCCGCTCGCGGATCTTCCGGCACAGCTCGATCACGCGCTTCTTGTGCGTGGTGAAGGTGTCGTCCTTGATCTGGATCATCTTCACGGGGAGGCGTGCGAGCACGCTCTCCATCGCGTCGAGGACGTAGTCGATCGAGTTCGCACGGAATCCGCGGCCCCACGAGGTCTCGGCGCCGCAGAAGGTGCACGACCAGGGGCACCCGCGCGACGTCATCAGGATGTGGGTATCGAAGTAGCGCTGAGGGCACGCGAGCGCGTCGAGCGCGGGCGTGTTCTTCCGCTCGGGCGCGCGCACCACCGCGCCCTCCTCGTCGCGGTAGACGGTCCCCTTCACGCCGCGCAGGGGCTCGCCGCGCGAGGCGAGATCGACGAGCTCGAGGAACGTGAGATCGCTCTCGCCGACGGACACGACGTCGACCGACTCGTACGCGCGGAGCAGCTCCGGACCGAGCGGCGTCGCATGCGGGCCGCCGACGATCACTTTCGCATTCGGACGCACGCGCTTGATCAGATCGGCGACGAGCTTCACGCCGCGTCGGTTCGCGGTCCAGCACGACATGCCGTAGAGGTCGGCGTCGAGCTTCGCGATCACCTCCTCGACGCGGCTCCACGTGAACGCCGACAGGTTGATCACCTTCACCTGGTGGCCCGCGCGGAGCGCCTGCGCGCCGAGGGCGAAGAGGCCGTAGGGCGTCTG
>WBZO01005017.1_pt1 | contig 13771 bp, 13 predicted proteins | sample 5204261 | NCBI WGS metagenome assembly WBZO01 (sample SAMN12412400, study PRJNA552823) | activated sludge metagenome | isolation source: activated sludge from anammox sidestream of wastewater treatment plant... | place: USA: North Carolina | collected 2017-09
CGCTTTCGTCGGCTCAGCAAAGATTTTGAACGCTGCACCAAAAGCAGTGAAGGGGTTGTGTATTTGGCATCCATTCGTCGCTTGCTCTGCCGACTTGCTACCGTTCACTAATATTCAAATGCACTCTAAGGTGGCGCGGGCGCGGCATTGTTGACGGGCGCGCCATGCAACGCAAAAGGTGTAAAAATCTGTCAGGTCTTTATCCTGCGACTTTTATTTGGGAACTCTGTGAGGAACACGATCGTTGCAAACATCCCGGCGCGTTGACGGAGGACACGTATCGTGCGGCGCGAGATGTGCGCGCAGCAGCGCCTTGAACACCTTCCCATGATTCGGCGTTTTTAGATGTAACAATTCATGCACAATCACCTCGCGGCGAAACGCGGCGGATTCTTGCAACAATGCCGAGTCAAAGGTCAAGCGTCCGCGACTGGAACAACTTGCCCATTTGCGTTTCAGCGGACGCAGACGAATTTCTTTTGGCGTCACGCCGATTTTTTTCGCCCACGCGTTCACTTCCGAATAAAAAATGCTGACCGGAACGACATCCTCCATTTTGGGCGCGAGGTCTGTTTTGGTTTGCTTGTGCCGCGCGGCTTGTTGAATCAACGTTCGCTTTTGCATTTTCTTTGAGGATTTGAGGTATAAACGCGCACAAGGCGCTATGCTACATTCTATCGCCGCTCACGCCGCACAACGTTCATGATATGTTCGACCACTTCGGGCTTGTTGTGCATTGTTTCGGGCAAATGGCGATAGAGCGCGATGCGAACTTGGCGCGCATCGCGCTCGCTGGTGAGCCAATGCGGATTTTGTTCCAGCACGCTCGTCATTTCGCGCGCGACGCGTTCCGCTTCATTGATGGGAACCTCTTCCTGTTTCAATAACCACAGAATCGCGAACGGGGCGCCCGAAATGTTGCGCGCGGCTTGTTCGCGTTCGGCTTGCGTAATGTCCTCCACCAATCCTTGCAATTGTTTCAACGCTTCTTCGGTGTCCACTTGGCGCTGTTTGAATGCTTCCGCAATCGCTTCGGCGCGTTCGCCGATGGAAACGAGATACGGCGCGTTCGCCGCGTCGTCCGAAACTTTTTGCGCGATGGATTTGATGAGGTTGAAAACTTTGACCGTGTCGGGCTGCTGACTTGCCGCAATCTGTTCGAGCGTTTGCGGATTGATTTCGTACACCGAGACCGCTTCACGAATTACGCCGACGCGCGTTTGTGCTTGCACCAACTGCGCGGTTTTGCGCGCGAGTTCGCGGTCCGTCGGACCTTTGCCTTCGTACGCCGCGCGCAACAGGTCGAACAAATCCGCGAGCCGATGATAGTCCTCGACAAATTCGCGCAAGAAAGGGTCGGGCGAAAGAATTTCGTACAAGTCTTCAATTTCTTGAAAGAATTGGTAATAGGCGTGCCGCGCCTCTTGAGCGCGCAGCGCGAGCAGCGCGGCTTCGGCGGCTTTGTCCGCGCGCTTGCCTTTGACGAGCGGCAAATACTCGGCGCGTCCTTTTGCCATCTGTGCGCGGAAGCGTTTTTCGAGTACGTCCAATCCTTCAATCACGCTCGTCACGTCGCGCGAATCGAACGCCAACGCCTTTTCGAGATTTTCAAAGATGCCGACGAAATCCAAAACGAATCCGCCCGGTTTGTGATGTCCCGCATCGTCTTCGTACGGGCGATTCACGCGCGCAATCGCCTGCAAGAGAACATGGTCGCGCATCGGCTTGTCGAGATACATGCAGTACAACACAGGCGCGTCGTAACCCGTCAATAATTTTTCGGTGACAATCAGGATGCGCGGTTTCTCTTCGGGTTTGACGAATTGTTTGCGAATCGTCGTTTCTTGGTCTTCGGTCTTGTAATAGCGCGTTAAACTTGCGTCGTCGTTGTGCGCGGGACTGATGAGAACTTCGGAATCTTTGGCGGGCAGATATTGGTCGAGCGCGGCTTTGTACAGTGTACAAGCTTCGCGGTCCACCGCGACGAGAAATGCTTTGTAGCCGAGCGGCGCGACATTTTCGGTGAAATGTTTTGCCACGTACTGCGCGATGCGTTGAATGCGCTCGCGGTTCTTGAGCATGTTTCGCAGGGTGACGGCTTTGTTCAGAACGCGCTGCAAATCGTCTTGGTCGCTCATGCCCTCCGCTTCGGCGAGTTCCAAAAATTCGCGGTTGAGCGTTTCGCGGTCCACGCGCAGTTCATTCGGCGCGAGGGAATAGTACAGCGGAACCGTGGTTCCATCGGCAATGGATTCCGCAATCGAGTATTTGTCGAGATAGCCCTGCGGGTCATTCTGCCCAAAGGTTTTGAACGTCCCTTGCCCGTGCGCGGTCTTGTCAATCGGCGTGCCGGTGAAACCGAGATACGTCGCGTTCGGCAGCGCGCCCATCAAATAATTGCCCAGGTCGCCGCCCGTGCTGCGGTGCGCTTCGTCCACGAGAACAAAAATGTTGCCACGCGTGTTCACATTCGCGGGAATGTCGTCGAATTTGTGAATCATCGAGACGATGAGGCCGCGTGTGTCCGATTCCAACAGTTCGCGCAAATGCGCTTTGCTCTGCGCGATTTCAACGCGTCCGATGCCGAGCGTGGCGGCGAGATTGCCAAAGAGTTGCGTTTCGAGTTCGTTGCGGTCAACGAGCATGAGGACGGTGGGATTTTCAAACAGCGGTTCTTGAATCAAACGCTGCGCCAGCGTAATCATCGTGAACGTTTTGCCCGAACCTTGCGTGTGCCAGACGAGACCGTGACGTTTTTTTGAATCGCGCGCGCGAAATAGCGCGCGTTCGACCGCGCGCATTTGGTGGGGACGCAAAATAATTTTTGTCAGTTCGTCGTCTTTGCGCGTGAACAAAATAAAATCGCGCAAGACGCGCAGCACGCGTTCGGGCGCGACAAAGGATTTCACCAGATTCTCGAAATCCTGCGCGGCGCTTTCGTCTTTCCAATTGAACAAATTTTTCGCAGAGGTGTTCCACGTCGCGCCATAGTAATAGTGGACGAGATGCGTGAGCGTGAACATTTGCAGCAGCGCGAGGAGTTCGGGCGCTTCACGGTGGTAGCGTTTGATTTGGTCGAGCGCTTCACCCAAGCCGTCAATTTTGGTTGCGGCTTTGGTTTCAATCAAGAGAACGGGAACGCCGTTGATGAGGAATACGACATCGGGGCGAATATTGTGTACGCCGTTGGTGAATGAAAATTCGTCGGTAACGTGAAACGCGTTATGCTGCGCGTCCGCGAAATCTACCAGTTTCAAATTTCGTTCGCGGCGTTCTTCGGGAACAAAAACGGTTTTGAGTCCTTTCAGATATTCCCACGCTTCGAGATTGCCTTCGGGTTTCGGCGGCACGCGTATCAGGCGTTTGGCAATTTCCTCCGCATTCAGCGCGTCCACGCGATTGGGATTGAGCTGCTGAATTTTTTGCACAAACACCTCCCACAGCAGCGGACTCGTTTCGCCGCGCCGCAAACGCAATGCTTCATCGGGCGCAAGATACGTCCACCCACATTCTTGCGCGTAAGCAATCAACCGATTTTGAACGACGGCGCGTTCGCTGCGGAGGGATGAAGGATGAGGGATGAAGGATGAAGACATAGGAAGGGATGAGGGTGAATTAAAGGATGATTCGCTGCGCTTGAGCGGAGGGCTGAGGGATGAAACCTTATCGCTTCGCCTTGAGATTCTTTACGATAGTCACAAAAATGGAAATGAGTTCGTTCGTTTCGTCAAGCAGTGGTTTCATTTTTTCAGCGGAAACAATGTTTGAGTCTTGCAAGAGTTCGAGCCAATATGCGGTTTCGTCGAGTTCTTGGAGCGCGCCCTCGAATTTGCTAATCATGTCCGCGTCGGATTTGGCGCGCTGCGCTTCGCGATAGTGCGCGCCGACCGATGTGCCAGAGCGCAAAACCTGTTTACCGAGAACTTGGGCTTCTGTCGTTTTCGGCAATGAGGAATAAAGACGCACGATGGCAAGCGCAAAATCCTTTGTCCGTTTTCGCAAATCCTGCCGATTCTGTTTTGCTTCATCCTTCATATTTCATCCCTCATCCCTCCTCCTTCATCCCTCCGCCCTCCTCCCTCACCCGTATCTTTCCCGTCATCAGTTGTTCCAGCATCGTCTTGAACAACGCTTGCAACGCCGCTTTCCGTTTTTCTTCCGTTTCAATTTTCTTGTCCACCGTCGCAAGGATGCGCGCGATTTCGCGTTGTTCGGCAATTGGTGGAAGCGCGATTGGAATTTGGTGCAGCCGCGCAAGACTGATGCTTGCTTGATTTACATGGCGACGGCAAATGCCTGTAAAGTAGCCATCTCCCCAACGCTTTTGAAAAAATTTAGAGAGGTAGATTCCATCAATAAATCCCGTTTGCAAAATTCGCAGAATTGTCATGTGGTTAGACAAAACAAAATTGCCATCTCTTTGCCAATACCCCGTTTTCCCAACAAGTTCTTCGCTGTTCGTGTTATTGAAAATCACGTCACCATCTCGAAGAACATATTTTGAGACATCTTGCTTGGTCTCTATGTACTTGAGTATGTCGAGTACAATTCGTCCTTCATTATCAATGTTGAAGGGGCGCAGATGCGGAATTCCCAGATTTTTGTTATTATGATTTCCGCACGGAAAACCATTTCGCGCGAAGAGAACCTTGCGGTTCAGCAATTCGCCAAATATAACAACTTCCCAATGCTCCGGCATCACCCCAATCTCTGTCTCTTTCATCCCTCCGCTTAAGCGTAGCGAATCATCCCTCATCCCTTGCCCAAGCCCTCGTGTGAACAACTGTCGCATCAACGATTTTTTCAATTCACGCGCGGCGGCGATGAGGTTGTCTTGCGTTTCGATCGCGCGCTGAAGGGTGGAGAGAACGCGGGCGATGGCGCGCTGTTCGGGGAGAGGTGGAAATGGAACAATTAAGTTTGTGAGGATTGGAATATTGACGCCTTGCTTTAGTCTTCCTCCCTTTGAAGAATCAATCTGAGACCAGTATTCTTTTGAATTTGTAAAGAACGACAAGAATTCTGAGTTCAGTGACGACCTTGCTTTGACACGAATCAAGTATGAGGCAAAGACGGCTGTTGGACAATGCCGAACAAAAAGTGTCTTACCTGTCGTTGCGCCGATTCGCGCAAATAAGATGTCACCCTCAGTGAGCGCAAACTTGGCGATTTCCTTTTTCGAACACTCGCATGAAGGAACGTCGTCCCAATTTATCTGCCCATCCTGAATGTCCGTAATTCTAACAAATCTAGGGCCGCTTGCATTTTGCACGGCACTCGCGGTTAGACCGTATTCAGGCTTTTCAATAAAATCGCCCAGACGCACAATCCTCCACTCCGCAGGCAGCGCGCCGAGTTCCGTCTCACGCAAATCGCCGTTCAAATCATTCTTCATTTTTATTTCTTGTCGCCGTTCTTTTTCTTGCCATTTTCTTTTTTCGCGTCTCGTTCCGCGCGGCGCGCCAATTCCTGTTCGAGCGCGGCGGCGACGAGGGGCTTGTCCACGGGAATTCTTTCCGTTGCCGTTTCCCAAAGAATTGCCAAATCCACTGAAAAATAACCGTGCGCGGTGCGGTCGCGCATTTTTGCCATGTTCTTCCAATCAATCTCGGGATACCGCGCGCATACGTCGGCAGGAATGTTCTTGACCGCTTCGCCAATGTTTTCTATCGCTTTGGTGGCAGCCAGAACCTTTTCCTCATTTTGAATAAACTCGTCAAACGTAACGCCCGCGACGAATCGTTCAGTTTGGCTCATTGCCCGCACAATATCGCTCATAAAGTCCAAGTACTCGCGTTTCGTTGACATGCGCGTCTCTCCATTTTTCTGACGCGGCAAGCGGACGCGCAAATTTTGACCGTCGCGCCGCAGCCACACCACCTCAGACAAAATTCGTTTGCCGATAAACGGTTTGAGATTTTCGTTCTCTACCAAATCCACCTTGACGCCCAGCGCGCCCTGCAACTCGTCGCGCAGGTCAATCCACTTGCCAAGCGCATTGTTCCGTGAATCAAATTCAACCAGCACGTCGAAATCACTGCGCGCTTTTTGTTCGCCGCGCAGGTACGAACCAAAGATGCCGAGCGATTTCACGCCGTACCGCGCAACAAGTTCGGGCATCCGTGCGCGCAACCGCCGCACGAGTTCCCCGCGCGTGTGCCGCACGCGAACGCGTTTCCCCCGCGCGTGTCCGCGAACTTTGTCCCGAATCATTGTCTCATTTTTCACCGCATCACCTCTTCATCCTTCATCCTTCATCCTTCATCCCTCATCCCTCTATCCACTCATGCCTCTTGCAATTCGTATGCCACAGCTTTTGGCTGCGTTACAACTTTGGAGGCAGACAAAATTTCAAAGCGCACCACTTGGCCATCGTATCCGAAATCGGCAATAACACCGGGGCGCACCTCTTCGGACTCGCGAATCCGCTCGTCACGCAACACAATCGTTAGAGTATCCGTCTCACGGTCATAAATGATTTTCATAGTCACTTTCCTTTCAAATAACGCTCGAGGTCGGATGTCTTGTACGCGGTCACGACAACGCGATGGGTTTCGGTTTCTTCCACCACAACCCGCAGCAACATCTCTTGGTCAAGCGCCGTGTCATGATAACGCCGCATGTACACTTGACGAAAATCGTACCCCGCGCCAACGGCTTCAGGACTCTGGAGTGTTTGTTCAACTTCAGCAATCGGAATTTCGCGCGCGTGCAAATTGTGTGCCGTGTGCGGTGGTATGCGGATGGGTTTCATGCTTGCTCCTTTCCATCGCGCCAATTCGTGAATCCTAATTCTCCCAACACCGCGTTCAATTCCGCGTCCACCGCCGCGCGTTCCTCCTCCGCTTCCGCCAGCAGCACCAGCGCTTCCTCGACGGGCAGCACTTCTTCTTTGCTATCGCTAGCCACATAGCGCGACGGCGACAAATTGAAATCATTGCGCGCCGCGTCGTCATTGGAAATAATTTTCGACAAGCCCTCGATTTCGCGCCAATTCAAATACGCATCCGAGATGCGCGCGATATTTTCGGGCGTCAAATAATTTTTCGGACGCCCTTTGACAAATTCTTTCGACGCGTTGATGAGCAAAATCTCCGACGGATTTTTCTTGCGCTTGTTGACGACGAGAATAATCCCCGGCGCAGAGGTGTTGTAAAAAAGATTTTCGGGCAGCAGAATCACCGCCTCCACCAAATCGCGCTCGATGAACGTTTTGCGAATGTCGCGCTCACGATTGGAACCTTGGTTCCCGCTCCCGCGCGATGCCGCGCCCGTGTCCAACACCACCGCCATCTTGCCGCGTTCTTTGAGCGACGCGTGCATGTGTTGAATCCAGCCCCAATCGGCGGACGACGACGGCGGAATGCCCAACCCCATTCGGTCATACGTATCGTGTTCGTACGCCGCCGCGCCAAATTTTTGATTCCACATCGGATTCGCCGTCACTTTGCGAAACTGCGCCAGCGAACCGTCGTGATTCAAAAACGCGGGACGATTCAGCGTATCGCCGAGCGCAATCTCGGCTTCCATGTCGTAAATAAACACATCCATCCGCGCCAGCGCGAACGTCGTCGGATTGATTTCCTGACCAAAAAATTTCAACGGCGAAACGCGCGGCGCATCCTTGTACTTGTCAAGAAAGCGGAGTTGTGTCTTTACCAAAAGTCCGCCCGAACCGCACGTGGGGTCATAAATCGTATCGCCCGGTTCGGGGTCGAGCAGATGCGCCATCAAGACCGCGACTTCAGGCGGCGTAAAAAATTCGCCCGCGCTCGAACCCGAACCTTCCGCGAATTTTCGCAGCAGGTATTCGTACGCTTGGCCAAACAGCGTCGGACTCGCATCGCGCAACCCCAAACGATGCCGCGATAGAATTTGAACCAGCGCGCGCAATTGTTCATCGCTCAAGATACGCTGCCCCGCCGCCGTGACGTTGTAATCCACGCTGTCAATCACGCCTTGCAGTTTCGGATTTTCGCGCGCAACCGCGCGCACAGCATCGGTGAGAAAATCGCCGAGTTCCGTCGTTTGCCGTTGAATCGTTTCCCAACGCGCGTTCGGCGGAATGTAAAAGCGCACGAGCGCATGGTCGTCATTCACAAAGCGCGCGGCAGCGCCCAACTCTTTTAACTCATCCGCGAACACATCGGACAAACGCTTGAGAAAGAGCAAGGGCAAAATGTAATCTTTGAACTTGGGCGCGTCAATCGGACCGCGAATCACGCACGCGGCTTCCCACAACCAATTTTCGAGCGCGGGCAAATCAAGCGGACGCGTTTCGGACATTCTCAACCTCAATGACAAACATACGTTCTGTGCGCGTGATTATAACATGGGTGGAAAGGGGGCAATCCACATCGGGGCAATGAATGTTTATTCATCGTACCCGTCAAAATCCTCAACCTCATCGTCGCCCGCGGCGAGAGAAAAAAAACACTATTGTTTGACAATTGCCCAAGCGCGCGTTGTGGAAAAGCGAGTGGCAATCCGATCGGACTGGAAAATTGCCACCGCCAACCTCTCATGCTATCATCCCGCCCGTTCTCATGGCACGTCACAATTTGATTCGCTTTGGCGTATTACTTTTTCTCATCGCCCTCTCCGCTCTTGAAACCCAATCTACGTTAGCCGACCAACCGCCGCGCGTCTTTGCTTTTTATTACGCGTGGTTCGACGAAAATTCGTGGACGCCCGATCACGTAGCCGATATTCCTGCCGAAACGTATGTCTCGCGCGATCCGAACGCGATCGCGCGCCAGATTGACCAGGCGCAAGGCGCGGGCATTGATTCGTTCGTCGTTTCGTGGCTCGGGCCCGGCAATCCTACCGACGAACGTTTCAAAATGATGTTGGACATTGCGGGCGGCAAAAATTTTTCCGCGACGATTGATTTTGAAGCGAATCGCTATGCGTCACGCGACGCGCTCGTCAACTGGGCGCAAATTCGCGCGCAGGTGGATCCGAACCATGACCAAATTTGGATTGCCGAGGGCGTGAATATCGGCTATCAACGCGTCTTTGACGGACATCACTTGTATTCGATCGCCTGGTCGCCCGATGTAAATTACACGTTGAACGATTGGGCGAAACGCGTGCGCCGCGCGGGCGCGGAAAAATTGTGGGTGGCGACGGTGATGCCGGGGTACGATGATACGCGCACGAGCCGCGCCGACAAATTTGCACGTACCCGCGACGACGGCGCGTTTTAGCGCGCCACGTGGAACGCGGCATTCTCAACAAGCCCGACCTCTTGATTATTAATTCGTGGAATGAGTGGGTTGAAGGTTCGATGATCGAGCCAAGCGTGACGTATGGGAACTTCTATTTGGAAATAACGCGGGAGTTTGCTGCCCGCTTCAAATCACAGCCACCACTTTCTCCTGAAGAAAAATTTCTCGCCGCCGTAACAAGCACACCGCGACCGGCACGGATTCCTACAGTCATGCCAACAATCACTCCAATACGCGGTCCAACCCATACGCCGAGTCCTACTCCGTTTGAGTCGAGCGCTTATCGAACCACAGAAATTTTGCGCGTGCGCTCAGGATCAGGCACACAGTTTGATGTAACTGATCGCGTTCCGTCGAATTTTGTCCTTCCCAAGAATTGGGCGGTGCGTACCGTACGAACTTCCGCTTGGCATTTTTCAATATTTACTTGACTGGCAATGCAAGGATGGTCATAGAAACCAAGCGATTTTACCCCTCGGCCGAGCAAAACGAGATTGGGCCTCGTTACGATAGCCCCAAATCCCCGACATCAACGCAGGACAATTGGGCGAAGTGCCCATCGTGAATTCCGCGTGCAAGCGGTCGAACCGGAAACCGCGCCGATGTGAAACCGAACGGTTGCTCAAACAAAGGTGATTCGATCCCTGAAACACAATCGTTGCAAAGAGGTACGTGAAATGACGCGTGGAAGCCGTTTCCTAAAAAGGTCACTAATGAGAAGAGGTTGCGTCTTTGAATAATTTGTCCGCGCATTTTCTCTTGAACCCAGAAATCATTTTTCTCAATCACGGCTCGTTCGGCGCGTGTCCGCGTCCGGTGTTTCAAGAATATCAACGCTGGCAGTTGGAACTCGAACGACAGCCCGTCGAATTTCTCGGCCGCCGTTTTGATGAATTGATGCGCGCGGCGCGTGAACCGCTCGCAAACTATGTGCATTGCGACGCGGATGATTTGGTGTACGTGCCGAACGCGACGACGGGATTGAATATCGTCGCGCGTTCATTGAAATTGAACGCGGGCGATGAAATCGTTACGACGAATCACGAATACGGCGCGCTTGACCGCACTTGGACGTTTTTGTGCGAGACAAGCGGCGCGGTGTACAAACGCGTGCCAATTCCACTGCCGGTCACGACGGAAACTGATTTTGTCGAACGCGTTTGGTCTGCCGTCACGCCGCGCACGCGCGTTTTATTTTTATCGCACATCACCTCGCCCACCGCGTTGATTTTTCCCCTTCAAGAATTGGCTCGTCGCGCGCGTGAACGAGAAATCATCTCCATAATTGATGGCGCACACGCCGTTGGACAGATTCCCCTGAACCTCACCGTTCTTGGCGCGGATTTTTACAGCAGCAACTGTCACAAGTGGATGATGAGCGCCAAGGGCAGCGCGTTCCTCTATGCGCGACGGGAAATGCAATCCCTTGTCGAGCCCCTCGTCGTCAGTTGGGGATGGCATCCGGAGAAGATTACAGGAACCCCTTTTATTCAACAGCAAGAATGGCAAGGCACACGTGACATTGCAGCATCTCTTTCCGTCCCTGCTGCAATTCAATTCATGCAAGAAAACAATTGGGAACAAGTCCGCGCGGAATGTCACGAGTTGGCGCGGTATGCAAGAGATGCCATTTCGGAATTGACCGGTCTGAAGCCATTGAGTCCGGACTCGCCAGATTGGTATTCACAGATGGTTTCACTGCCATTGCCACGCTGCAATCCCGAACTGTTGAAACAACGACTATACGATGAATATAGAATCGAAGTGCCGATTATTACCTGGAATAATCGGCACTTGATTCGCGTTTCGATTCAGGGGTACAACACGCGCGAGGATGTGGATGCGTTGGTCGTCGCGTTGAAAGAGTTGCTCCCGCAGGTCAAAGTCGAATGAACGAACTTGGCGCGAGAGGTTCAAGGTTCAAGCGTGCGGTAACGACCAATCCTTTAGGCGTAAGGACATTGCCACAAATGGTTGTGCGCGCCCAAGGGCAGCGCGTTCTTGTACGTGCGCCGCGAATGGCAAAATCAGATCGAGCCGTTGGTGGTGAGTTGGGGCTGGCGTCCCGAAAAAATTACGGGCACGCGTTTTGTAATGGAGCAAGAATGGCAAGGCACGCGCGACCCGGCGGCGTATTTGGCGACGCCGCGCGCGATTCAATTTTTGCAAGCGAACGCTTGGGACGCGGCGCGCGCGCAGTGTCACGCGTGGGCGGCGTACGCCCAAGAAAAAATTTGCGCGCAGTTTGGTTTGGCGCCGCTGTCCGCGCCGGATTGGTTCGCGCAGATGGTAACGCTGCCATTGCCGCCGTGCGACGCGTCGGCTTTGAAAACGCGTCTGTATGACGAGTTTCGCATCGAAGTCCCAATCGTCGAATGGAACGGTCGTCCCTTTGTGCGCGTGTCGCTGCAAGCGTACAACACGCGCGCGGATGTGGACGCGCTCGCGGACGCGCTCGCAAAAATTTTCGCCCGAGCGGATTCCGCATAGATCAAGGGACAGATCTTTCAGGCGCGCAAGACCCTTCGGGTTTCCGAAAACCCGAAGGGTCTGCCTCCAAATCGTATAGGGATTCGCTCTAATTTGTCGCGCCGTGCGCGGCGAGAAACGTTTGTACCTCTTGACGCGTCGGCAGCGCGGGGATGGCGCCGCGCCGCGTCGAAGTGATGGCGCCCGCCGCGTTGGCAAATTGCAGCGCGCGCGCGAGCCGCGCGTCGAGCTCGCTTTTTGCGCCGCGCGTCAACTGCGTCAGCAGCGCGCCGACGAACGCGTCGCCGCAGCCCGTCGAATCGAGCGCCGCGACCGGGAAAGCGGGTACGAAACCGTCGGCGCGCGCGGTCCGAAAATAACTGCCCTGCGCGCCGAGCGTCACGACGACGACTTGGGGTCCCCGCGCCAACAATTGCGCGCTGCCTTGCGCCGCATCCTCCGTCCCGGTCAACAATTCCAATTCGCTTTCGTTCACTTTGAGCAAATCGGCGTGCGGCAAGAGCGCGGCGCATTGCGCGCGCGCGTCGTCGGGCGAACGCCACAGCGCGGGTCGAAAATTTACGTCGAACGAAATCAGCGCGCCCGCGTCGCGTGCAAGGCGGACGGCTTGGAACGTCGCGCTGCGGCTCGGTTCCGCGCTCAAAGACAGCGAGCCGACGTGCAGCGCGCGCGTCGTCGTCAAGAGTTCGCGGTCGAGTTCGTCGGGACGCAGGCGTTGATCGGCGCCGGGATTGCGATAAAAAATATATTCGTTGCGCTGCGCGGATGGTTGGGCAATCAAAGCGAGCGTCGTGCGCGCGGCGTCGTCAAAACGCAAGCCGCGCGTGTCCACCCGTTCGCGTTTCAAAACGTCCGCGAGCGTTTCGCCAAAAAAATCTTGGCCCACTTTGCCGATAAAGCCGGTCCGCGCGCCGAGCCGCGCGCCCGCGACGGCAACGTTCGCCGGCGCGCCGCCGGGTTTGGGGATGAATGCCGTAACCTCATTAAAGCGGCGTCCCGTTTCGGCGGGAAACATGTCAATCAACGCTTCGCCGAGCGTGACAAAATCCATGAGCGTTTCCTTGAAGGGATGAGGCAAATGCTTTTGCCGCGTTTTTTGCCAACTGTATCAGGCGGCGGCGCGATTATATCACGCGCCCAAACCGCGCGGCTAGTTTGGCGATAGATGAAGAAAACTTCATGTTCAATCTATGCGCCGCTTCATCTTGCCTTGCTATACTCGCCGCAGATTCAGGAATCAGACTCCGCGATTCCACAGCAAGGAGAAGGTATGAAGAAAAAATTTTTGGTTTTGCTCACGATGGGGCTGGCGCTTTTGAGTATGGCGCTGCCGCTGCAAATGGCTTTGGCAAAAGGCCCAAATCCCTCGCGGCGCGCCAGCGTTATCCAAGTTCACGCGCGCGCCGGAACCCACGCGCAAGCAAAGGCGGCGAAATCCGAGAAACAGCGCGCGCAAGCGAAAACAAAAGTGTCCACCGCGACAGATCCGTGCGCGGACGATACGGCGGACGACCAAGAAGTAAAGGACGCTCCCGACACGGATACGGATAATGTCGAATTGCAGTGCGGCGACCAAAATGGCGCGGACGACAAAAATGAAAATCCGGCGGATTCGGCGGCGTGCGCGGCGGATACGGCGGACGACCAAGAGGTAAAGGACGCTCCCGACACGGATACGGATAATGTCGAATTGCAGTGCGGCGACCAAAACGATTCGCACGACCAATCGGACGACGCGTCGCACGCCGATTCCAAGACGCCTCAAGCCCCGGAAAAAACCGACAGCGCCGATACGAATAAATCCGCCGCGCCCGGTCAAAACAAATAAAACGCGGCGCGAATTCCAACAACTGAATAGCGTGTGAATGTATCTCTGTCAAAACGCGCCTTTGTTTTGACAGAGATTTTTTACCGCGCGGCGAAAACCTGACACCTAGATTTTGCCCAAAATAAGCGACAAATCATCGCGCGGTAACCAATTGGTGAACGCGCGCTGCACGTGAGGTGCGAGCGGATGATGTTCGCTCAACGTAATTTGCACTTTACCAACT
>WBZO01005019.1_pt1 | contig 13768 bp, 15 predicted proteins | sample 5204261 | NCBI WGS metagenome assembly WBZO01 (sample SAMN12412400, study PRJNA552823) | activated sludge metagenome | isolation source: activated sludge from anammox sidestream of wastewater treatment plant... | place: USA: North Carolina | collected 2017-09
GGGCCGGCATTGATGCGCATCACATCACCGGCTGGCCGGTTGGCGCCATCGTGTCCCGGCCAGCCGGGGGGCGGTGGCGGGTTGTTGGCGATTTCACCGGCGCGCGGCGTGCGGTCGCGTTGATCATCGCCAAAGCCGATCGAACTGCCACTGGAGCTGCGCTCGGTGACGGTTTCGCTGTGGCTTTCGCTGTGGGTGCTGAAATTGGCGCTGCCGGCGTTGTCGCTCTTCTGCACGCTGGCGGGCGGAGTGTCGTGCGACAGGTCGGGCGGATTGGCGCGATCGCCGAGCACGTCCTTGGCGTCCTGCTCGGCGGCCTTGGTGGCGTCGTTGACGCTTTTCATGGCGTCTTCGACGGCCTTGGTTCCGTCGTCGACGGTGTCTTGCGCGTGAATCGTGAAGGTGCCCAGGGCAAGCAGCGCGGCCATGCACAGCCGCAGGGCGTGAGCAGTCCGGAAAATCATGCAGTCCTCCTGGATGCGAGCAGCGGCAAGAGTGCCGCCGCGATCATGCGCCGGCTCACGGGGAGGCGCAACGGATGGGGGCGTGATTCGCGCCCGGCCGGAAGTGCGGCAGGAGCGTCAGTGCCGCGGCGGAAGCTTACGCACCATCTGCGGCAGCAGGTCTTCGTCGCTGTCGGCCTGCGGAGGCTCGAGTTCGTCCAGATCCAGGCCGAGCAGGGCGGCGTCGTCGGCGTCCAGCCCGTCCAGTGCACGGAACTCGGCATCCAGCAGGGCCATGCGCGCGGCGGTTTCGTCGTCGTAGCGCAGCGTGCCGCCGTCGCTGTCGAGGACTTCGGCCAAGCCGTCGTCGAGCACGCTCAGGCGCGCCCAGATCAGCGTGTCGCCGACGACCGCGAGCCACCATGGGCTGAAGGCCGGTGTCATGGCGTGGCTCCGGTCAGCGACAGCCATTTGGCGATGCTGGCGAGCAGCGCGCCGATGACGATCGACCATGCGCCGAACGTGCCGGGGGCGGCAACGCCGCCGAGCATGCGGTCGCCCATGCGCCGCCAGCGCGCGCAGAGGAACCAGCCAAAAGTGCGCGGCGTGAACGGCAGGCTGCCCAGGCGCGCGCGCTCGGCGGGGTGACGGTCACGCAGGGTCACGCTGACCAGCGCCCAGGTGATGATCAGCGTGGTCAGTCCGGCAACGACCAGACCCAGTCCGCCGATGAAGATGAATTGATGCCAGGCCGAAGCGGACATGTGACTCAGAACTCGGCCGAGCCCGGCGCGCGCGGGTAGGGGATGGCGTCGCGGATGTTGGCCAGTCCGCACACGTAGACGACAAGGCGTTCAAAACCCAGGCCGAAACCGGCGTGCGGCACCGTGCCATAGCGGCGGAAGTCGCGGTACCACTGGTAGTGCGCGGGATCGAGGCCGAACTGCGCCATGCGCCGGTCGAGCACGTCGAGGCGCTCCTCGCGCTGCGAACCGCCGACGATCTCGCCGATGCCCGGCGCCAGCACGTCCATCGCGGCGACGGTGCGGCCGTCGTCGTTGAGGCGCATGTAGAACGCCTTGATCTTTTCCGGGTAGTTGGTCACCACCACCGGGCGGCCGACGTGCTCCTCGGTCAGATAGCGCTCGTGCTCGGTCTGCAGGTCGGCGCCCCATTCCACCGCGTAATCGAACTTGCGACCGGACTTTTTCAGGATTTCGACGGCGTCGGTGTATTCGATGCGCTCGAACGGGGCGTTGATAAAGGCTTCCAGGCGCGATACTGCGGTCTTCTCGACGCGGTCGGCAAAGAAGGCCATGTCGTCTGCGCGTTCGGCCAGCACCGCCTTGAATACGTACTTGAGCAGGTCCTCGGCCACACGCGCATCCTCGGCCAGATCGGCGAAGGCGATTTCCGGCTCGATCATCCAGAACTCGGCCAGATGACGCGTGGTGTGCGAGTTTTCGGCGCGGAAGGTCGGGCCGAAGGTGTAGACCTTGCTCAGCGCCAGACAGTAAGCCTCGACGTTGAGCTGCCCGGACACAGTGAGAAAGGTTTCCTTGCCGAAGAAATCCTTCCTGAAGTCGATGCCGCCCTTCTCGGTGCGCGGCAGGTTCATCAAGTCGAGGGTGGAGACGCGGAACATCTGCCCGGCGCCTTCGGCATCGGAGGTGGTGACGATCGGCGTGTTGACCCAGAAGTAGCCGTGCTCGTGGAAATAGCGATGGATGGCGTTGGCCAGCGTATGGCGCACCCGGGTGATGGCACCGAACAGGTTGGTGCGCGGACGCAGGTGGGCGACTTCGCGCAGGAATTCGGGGGTGTGCGGCTTGGGCTGGATCGGGTAGGTCTCCGGGTCATCGACCCAGCCGATCACCTCGACCCGGCTGGCCTGCAGCTCGAACGACTGCCCCTTGCCCTGCGAAGCCACCAGCTCGCCGGTGGCGCTGATCGAGCACCCCGAGGTCAGGCGCAGCACTTCGGCGTCGTAGTTGGGCAGCGTGTTGGGCGCAACCACCTGGATGGCATCAAAGCACGAGCCGTCGCCGAGGTTGACGAAAGACAGGCCGGCCTTGGAGTCACGTCGCGTGCGCACCCAGCCGCGCACCGTAACGACCGTGCCGGCCGCAATGGCGCCGGACAAAGCCTGTTTTACCTCTACCACGGGCGCCGCCGCGCCGCTGCTTGCCGACATTGCCTGATACTCCTTGCCATGCACGTCCGCGGACGCGCGTGCGATTCAACGGGATCGCCGATGATAGCGGAATCGCGCCGCCTGCCGCCGCGCGGCGCGCTACAATCGAGTCCTTCCTTCCGATTGCCGATACGGGTCATGACCATTCAGATCACCGCCGCCGCGCGTGCGCGCATGCAGGACTTCCTTGCCCGGCAGCCGGGTGCGGTCGGCGTGCGCTTCGGCATCAAGCGCACCGGATGCTCGGGATTCGGCTACACGGTCGACCTGGCCGATGTGGTGGCCGAGAACGATGAGGTGTTCGACCACGATGGCCTGCGGCTGGTCATCGACCGCAAGGCCCTGCCGCTGGTCGATGGCACCGAGATCGATTTCCAGCGCGACGGGCTCAATGCCAGCTTCGTCTTTCGCAACCCCAACGCCACCGGCGAATGCGGGTGCGGCAGCAGCTTCACGGTCGACGGCCACTGACCGGTCGGCGGTGCGCGCATGACGATGGAAACGGCGGGCGCACCTGCGGAGTCCTTGGCTGGTGACGCGCCGCCTGCAACGGCGCAAGCGGCCAGTCCTGCCGGATTCGCATCCGAGCAATCGGCGCTGCACGGCCTGCTGTCGCCTCTAAAACGGCTGTTCCTGCAGGAGCCGGCGCTGGGGATTACCGGGGCCTACCTGCTGGTGGCGATGGCGGGCATTTTCTATCTCCACCGCTTCTACAGCCGTTTCGGCATCCCGGTGCTGAGTCTGTCGCAGATCAGCGATTTCCTCGTGGCAGGCATCCAGGAGCCGGTGGCGTTGCTGCTGGTGCTGTCGACGCTGCCGATCATCTGGTTGTTCGACTGGATCAACCTGCGCATGCGGCGGCGCCAACGCAAGATACAGGCGCGCCTGCAAGCCCTGCCGAAACCCACCCGCTGGCAGCGCTGGCGACTGCGTTGGCTGCGTCTGAAGCTTGATGGCAGCCACTGGCCGATACGGCTGGCGTATCTGGTCATCCTGTTCGGATACGGTTGGACCTTCGTTTCGCTGTACGCCGACCACCGCGTGGAGCTGGTCGAGCGGGGGCAGGTGCGCGAAGTGCGGGTCTGGCAGGGGGAAACCCTGCTCAAATCGAGCGGCGGCGAGACCTGGCGGTATCTGGGCGCGGTATCCAATTACGTGTTCGTCTACGATGAAAAAGCGCACAGCGCGCAGGTGCTGCCGGTGAATGCCCTCGGGCGCATCGAGCCACTGCCCAGGACACGCTCGGGCGAAATGCCCGCTGCAGCGGAAAAACTTGCGCCAAAACGCTGATTCGCCTAGTATTCGCGCCCCCTTGGCCGAGCCAGTCGCTGTGCCGCTGCCGGACAAGGCCTTGCCTCATCGCGCTGCGGGAGGCTGCCGCCGCGGAAATCCCTCCGTGCGGTACCCACAAGGAGTTGTCATGCGTCATTACGAAATCGTGTTTCTGGTCCACCCTGACCAGAGCGAACAAGTGCCTGCCATGATCGAGCGCTACAAGGCGCTGATCGAGAACGACGGCGGCAAGATCCACCGCCTGGAAGACTGGGGCCGCCGCCAGCTGGCCTATCCGATCCAGCATCTGGCCAAGGCGCATTACGTGCTGATGAACATCGAATGCAGCCAGAGCGTGCTCAGCGAGCTGCAGTCGGGCTTCCGCTTCAACGACGCGGTGCTGCGCCATCTCATCGTCACCCGCGAGGAAGCGGTGACCGAAATGTCGCCGATCATGAAGAACAAGGACGACAAGGGTGGCCGTCGCCGCGACGACGAGGGCTTTGGCTTTGGCGATTCCGACGACGAACCGCGTCCGCGCCGCGAGCGCGCTGCGCGTGACGACGCCGCTGCCGAACCGGCCGCTGAATAAGCGCCCCCAAGTCCAGGAGACCTCATCATGTCCAAGTTCTTCCGCCGCAAGAAGTTCTGCCGCTTCACCGCCGAAAATGCGACCAGCATCGATTACAAAGATCTGAACCTGCTGCGCCAGTACATCGGCGAAACGGGCAAGATCGTGCCCAGTCGCATCACCGGCACCAAGGCGCGCTACCAGCGCATGCTCGGCACTGCGATCGAGCACGCCCGCTATCTCGCGCTGCTGCCGTACAGCGACGCGCACTGACGATCACCGGCCCATGGCCGCGCACATCATGTGCATCCATGGGCCGCACGACATTCGGACAGCTCACGCTGCGCCGGACCTCCGACGCTAACGAATCAGGATTACCACGATGGAACTCATCCTTCTGCAGAAAGTGAAAAACCTCGGCAACCTCGGCGACAAGGTCAAGGTCAAGCCCGGTTATGGTCGCAACTACCTCGTGCCGCAGGGCAAGGCGACGGCGGCGACCGCCGAAAACATCGCCGAGTTCGAAAAGCGCCGTGCCGAGTACGAAGCCAAGGCCAACCAGCAGCTCGCCGGCGCCGAAGCGCGCAAGGCACAGTTCGAAAACGCCACGGTCACGGTCAAGGCCAATGCCAGCGCCGAAGGCAAGCTGTTCGGTTCGGTGGGCCCGCGCGATATCGCTGAGGCATTCACCGCGCAGGGACTGGCGCTCGACAAGAGCGAAGTCGTCATGGGCGAAGGCCCGATCCGCCACATCGGCGAATTCGACGTGCACGTCCACCTGCATGCCGACGTCACCACGACGGTCAAGGTGGTGGTGGTGGCTGACGAGTAAGAGCCACCGGGCCTGCGCATGGCAGGTCGCTCGAAAGGGATCGAAAAGGGCGCTTCGGCGCCCTTTTTCGTCGCCGGCTACCGGCATTCCCCACAGTTTGTCCACAGCTTTTCCTGCGCCTTGTCCCCGGAGTTATGCGTCGCGGGATCTGAGACGTTTTTCTAGTATCCAAGCCCCTGTCTTTCTCCCGCACGCCCATGGCCGCCCAGACCGAACGCCGCAATTCTCCCGCCAGCATCGAAGCGCTGCGCGTGCCGCCGCATTCGATCGAGGCCGAGCAGGCTGTGCTTGGCGGTCTCATGCTGGCTCCCGAAGCCTGGGATCGGGTGGCCGACCGCATTGCCGTCGACGATTTCTATCGCAAGGATCATCGCCTGATCTTTCGCGCAATCGAGGAACTGTCGAACAAGGGCATGCCGTATGACGCGGTGACGCTCGGCGACTGGTTTGCAGCCAATCAACTCAGCGAATTGGTGGGCGGTGCCAGTTATGTCATCGAATTGGCCAATTCCACGCCCAGCGCGGCCAACATCACCGCGTATGCCGACATCGTGCGGGAGAAGTCGGTGCTGCGGCAGCTGATCGATGCCGGCACCGAAATCGCCGGCGATGCCTTCGTGCCCGAAGGGCGCTCCAGCGCCGAGCTGCTCGAAGTGGCCGAGCAGAAGGTGTTTCGCATTGCCGAAGCCGGCGCCCGCGGGCGCAAGGGCTTCGTGCCGATGCGCGCGGCGGTCAAGGAGGCTTTTCAGATCCTGCATCAGCGCTACGAGAACCGCGGCGCCGTGACCGGCCTGCCGACCGGCTTCATCGATCTGGATGAAATGACGGCAGGCCTGCAGCCGGCCGACCTCATCATCGTTGCCGCGCGCCCGTCGATGGGCAAGACCGCGTTTTCGGTGAACATGGCCGAATATGCCGCGCTCAAGACCAAGAAGGCGGTGGCGGTGTTCTCGATGGAAATGTCGGCTTCGCAACTGGCTTTCCGTCTGATTTCCTCGCTGGGACGCATCAATCAGCAGAACCTGCGCACCGGCGACCTGGCCGAGGAGGAATGGCCGCGCGTGACCAGCGCGATCACCTTGTTGTCGGAGGCCAAGATCTTCATCGACGACACGCCGGCGCTGTCGCCGGGCGAGCTGCGCGCACGCGCGCGCCGGCTCAAGCGCGAGCACGACCTGGGACTGATCGTCATCGACTACCTGCAGCTCATGCAGGTGCCCGGAACCAAGGAGAATCGCGCCACCGAAATTTCAGAAATCTCGCGTAGCCTGAAGGCTCTGGCCAAGGAGCTCAACATTCCGGTGATTGCCCTGTCACAGCTCAACCGCTCGCTCGAACAGCGCACCGACAAGCGCCCGGTGATGGCCGATCTGCGCGAATCGGGCGCCATCGAACAGGACGCTGACGTCATCATGTTCATCTACCGCGACGAGTACTACAACCCGGATGGTGGCGAAAAAGGCGTGGCCGAAATCATCATCGGCAAGCAGCGCAATGGCCCGACTGGCGTGGTCAAGCTGGCATTCCTCGGCCAGTACACCAAGTTCGAAAATCTGGCCAGCGACCGGTATGGCGCGGGTTTCGAGTGAGCGGAGCAGGCCTGCCCATGTGCGGCGACCAGCAATGCACGCCTGCGGCGGCGCACGCCGCTGAGCCGGGCGGTGTCTGATGCGCGCGACCTGCGCCACCATCCATCTCGATGCGCTGCGCGGCAATTTGCGCCGCCTGCGCGAATTCGCCCCCGGCGCCCGGTTGATGGCCGTGGTCAAGGCCGATGGCTACGGCCATGGCCTGGAGCGCGTGGCGCGTGCATTGGCCGCGGCCGATGCCTTCGGAGTGGCCGCCATCGCCGATGGCCTGAGACTGCGCGCCGCGGGCGCACGACAGCGTATCGTGGTGCTGTCCGGCCCGGATGAGGCGGGAGACCTGGCCGAGTTGCGGCGTCTGAAGCTCGACGCGGTGATCCATCACGAGGCGCAGCTGGAGCTGCTGGCCGCCGACCGCGATCCGCGTCCGTTGCGCATTTGGCTGAAGATCGACACCGGCATGCATCGGCTGGGCTTTGCACCTGCGCGCGCGCGCGAGGTGTACGCGCGGCTGCGTGACCTGCCGGGCGTGGATCACGACATTGTGTTGATGACGCATTTCGCCAATTCCGACGTGTTTGACGATGCGGCCACGGCGCAGCAGATCGAATGCTTCGCATCCGCCACCGCGGGTTTGCCGGGAGAGCATTCGCTGGCCAATTCCGCCGCCGTGCTCGGCTGGCCGCAGGCGCATGGTCAATGGCTGCGCGCGGGCGGTGCGCTGTATGGTCTGTCGGTGGTCGAAGGGCGCTGCGGTGCCGATTTCGGCTTTCAGCCGGCGATGACGCTCAGCACGCGGCTGGTGGCCGTGCATCAGGTGCGCAAGGGAGAGCGCATCGGCTATGCCGGCAGCTACGAATGCCCCGAGGACATGCCGATCGGCGTGGCCGCGATCGGCTATGGTGATGGCTACCCGCGGCAGGCGCGCAGCGGCACGCCGGTGCTCGTCAACGGAGTGCGGGCGGCCATCGTCGGTCGAGTCTCGATGGATTTGATCACCGTGGATCTGCGTTCCGTGGCCACGGCCAAGGTTGGCGATGGCGTTGTGTTGTGGGGGCGCGGGCTGCCCGCGGAGGAAGTGGCTGCCAGTGCCGGCACGATCGCCTACGAGCTCACATGCGGCGTGACGCGCCGGGTGCGCTTCGTCGAGGAGGGCGGCTGATGGCCAAGGCCAGAACCGCCTACGTATGTACGGAGTGCGGCGCCGAACATGCCAAGTGGCAAGGTCAATGCGTGGAGTGCGGTGGTTGGAACACGCTGACCGAGTTCGTGGTGCAGCCGGCGGCCAAGGCGATGGCGGCCACGCGCAGCGGTTATGCCGGTGCAGCAGGTGCCGCCCGGGTGACGCCGCTGGCCAGCGTGGCGGCCGAGGCCGAACGGCGCAGCGCCACCGGCATCGGTGAACTCGATCGTGTGCTCGGTGGGGGTCTGGTCGCCGGCTCGGTGGTGCTGATCGGCGGTGATCCGGGCATCGGCAAGTCGACCCTGTTGCTGCAGATGCTCGGCACGCTCGGTCAGCGTGTGCGCGGCCTGTATGTGACGGGTGAGGAATCCCTGGCCCAGGTGGCCGCGCGTGGCCAGCGGCTGGGCATCGCGCTCGACGGCCTGCAGGCCCTGGCCGAAACCTCGATCGAACGCATCCTGGCCGAAACCGCGAATCTGCGCCCCGAGGTGCTGATCATCGACTCGATCCAGACCATCTGGACTGAGCAACTCACTGCTGCGCCGGGCTCGGTATCGCAGGTGCGCGAATCGGCGGCACGGCTGGTGCGCTTTGCCAAGGAAACCGGCACCAGCGTGTTCCTGGTGGGGCATGTGACCAAGGAAGGCGGCATTGCCGGCCCGCGCGTGCTCGAACACATGGTCGATGCGGTGCTGTATTTCGAAGGTGAATCGGGCAGTCGTTTCCGTGTGCTGCGCGCGTTCAAGAACCGCTTTGGTGCGGTCAACGAGCTGGGCGTGTTCGCCATGGGCGACAAGGGCCTGCGCGAAGTACCCAATCCGTCGGCGATCTTCCTGTCGGCGCATGCGCAACCCACGGCAGGCAGTGCGGTGATGGTCACGCGCGAAGGTACCCGGCCGCTGCTGGTCGAGGTGCAGGCGCTGGTCGATCAGTCCTCGCTGGGCAATCCGCGGCGTGTCGCGCTGGGGCTGGAGCAGAACCGGCTGGCCATGCTGCTGGCGGTGCTGCATCGGCACGGGGGCGCGGCGGTGTACGACCAGGATGTGTTCGTCAATGTCGTGGGCGGGATCCGCGTGCAGGAAACCGCGGCAGATCTGCCGGTGCTGCTGGCGGTGCTGTCGAGTTTTCGTGATCGCCCCCTGCCGGACAAGACGGTTGCCTTCGGCGAGGTGGGGCTGTCCGGAGAGATCCGTCCGGTGCCCAACGGCGAGGAGCGACTCAAGGAAGCAGCCACGCATGGTTTTCGTCGCGCCATCGTGCCCAGGGCCAATGCGCCGAAGAAGACGCGCATCGGCGAGATGGAGATCGTGGCGGTGGAGCGTCTCGCCGAGGCGCTGCAGGCAGCGCGCGAGTAGCGGCGGGCAGGGAGGCCATCATACCCGTGCCACGATCTGTCAGGACAGTCTGGGCGTGACGCGCGCAGGTTCGTAAGATCAACGCATGTCCGCTGTTCTCGCCCCTTCCGCGTCGCTGCTGCCGAGTCGTTTTGCCTGGCTCATGGGACTGTATGCGGAGAACTACCATCGCATCGCCCGCCTGTTCGCGCCGGCTGGCCTGGCGCCAGGGCGCTATCGCTCATCGCTCGACGACGGGCTGGATGTGCGCCTGGATGTGCTCGAACGTCACCGCTACACGCTCGATCTGCATTTGACCTACGACTTCGTCGATGCGGCGACCGGCGAGCCTTCGCCGTCGGCGCAGTTGCGCGTGTACCACGATGCGCACATGGCCGAGGTTCTCGATCTGTGCGCCGACCGGCGCCTGGTGCGGGCGATCGGCCCCTTGCATCCGGCGCGGGATGTATTCCAGCGCCGTCTGCGCATGAGTTCGTTTCTCAATCGCTGGCTCGAATATCTGGCCGAGCAGGGACATTCGGTCGGCACGCTGGAACCGTGGCCGCACGCCGAGGCGATTTCCTGAGGCGGGGAGTGGCCCGCAACGGTGTCGCGTCCCCGGCGCGCTTCACAGCGGGCCCGCGGACAACCGCCACGGACCTGCAGCCTAACCGCTGAAACATTCGGAATCGGTTAGTGGCATGGCAAGATTGCATTGCCATCGGCGGGATGTTCCATACGGTCATTCGGCTGGAGACGGCGGGTGAGCGTGCGCGGCGGCATGGTGTGATGGTGGTCTGACAGGAGTGAGTGATGAGTACGGCATTATCGGGAAGCGAGCGCAGCACGCTCACCGTCGCCATTTCCTCGCGGGCCCTGTTCGACTTGAGCGAAAGCCACGAATTGTTCGAGCGCGACGGCGTGGAGGCATTCGCGCATCATCAGATCGAACGCGAGAACGAACTGCTTGCCCCCGGCATTGCCTTCCCGTTGGTGCAAAAGCTGCTGGCGCTCAACCAGGGAGGCGATGGTGCGCCGCGGGTCGAGGTCATTCTGCTGTCCCGCAATTCAGCCGATACCGGCCTGCGCATCTTCAATTCGATCGAGCACTACCGGCTCGACATCGCCCGCGCCGCCTTCACGCGCGGAGCGCCGACTTCACCCTACGTGCATGCGTTTGACGCCGACCTGTTCCTGTCGGCCAACCCGGACAGCGTCGCCCAGGCACTGCGGGCAGGCGTGGCGGCGGCGACGATCCTGCCGTCGAAGGCGCCGCTGCGCAGCCAGGCGCAGGTGCGCATTGCCTTCGATGGTGATGCGGTGCTGTTTGGCGATGAATCCGAACGGGTGTCGGAAGAGGGCGGTATTCTGGCGTTCCACCGCCACGAGACCGAGCGCGCGCACGAACCGCTGTCAGGCGGGCCGTTTCGCGGTTTTCTCGACGCCCTGCATCGCCTGCAGGAAGCCTTTCCGAGCGAGGATGCGCCGATTCGCACGGCACTGGTCACCGCGCGTTCGGCGCCGGCGCACAAGCGCGTGATCCTCACGCTGCGCGACTGGGGCGTGCGCATCGACGAGGCGCTGTTCCTCGGCGGCCGTCCGAAGGGGCCGTTCCTCGAAGCGTTTGGCGCCGATATCTTCTTTGACGACTCGGTGAGCAATGTCGAATCGGCGCGACAGCACGTGGCTACCGGTCACGTGCCGCGCCGTTCGCGCGAGGAAACGGGAGGCTGAATCAGAACGGCCCAAGGGCGGCGACCTTGGCGATCAGCGCGCGGCGGATGTTCTCGTGCAGTGGCTTGTGCCAGTACGCGATGAGGTGCTCGGGGCCGGCAGCGACAAAGCCGGCGCCGAATGCAACTTCGAGGGCACGGCGGTCGCCGCAATGGCCGAAGAAGGCATCGCATTCGTTGGCGTAGCGATGAAACGCATATTGCAGCACCAGATGCCACACGCCGCCGGCGGCGTAGACGGCGTCGCGCTGTGCCGGCGACATGCGCTGGATCGTCGCGCCATTGCTGCAGGAACCGCCTGAAAGGTACACCTCGCCGAAAGGCCGCATGTGCGAATAGCCGGCCACGTGATGGGCTCCACTGTCGTCACGATACAGCGCAACCAGGTGACGGCCGAAATCGGGAGGGGCACTGCCGAACTTGCGCTGGAACAGCGCGCCCGCCAGGAAGTCGCCATCGTCGACTTCGCTGATGGTCAGGAACGAGCGCAGCGCGGACGGTATCACTTGGGTGGCGTGCGGAACCATGATCTCCTCCGAAAGCGCGCACGGTACACGCATTGCCGGTGACTGGCCATGCGCTGCCCGCGCGGATGGGCCGCGCGTTGCTGCGCTGTCAGGCGCGGATGGCGCTGCGCAGCAGGCGTTCGAGCTCCCCGGGTGAATGCCAGTGCTGGCCGCAGACGTAGCGCGGCAGGTTCCAGCGGTTGGCGCTCAGGGTGACCGGCCGGTGGTCGGTGGCGAAGGCCGCGCGCATGCGGTGCTGATGGGCGAACTGCGGCAGATATTCCTGCACCAGATAGTCGCTGCCCTGGCCATAGGGGTAGGCGAACAGACTGCAGCGTCCCGGCGCCAGGCGGGCGTCGAGCCAATCCGCGGCGACGCGGATTTCGGCGTCGGCCTCGGCGTGGCTCTGGATGTTGCGGAACGTGCCCTTGTGCTGCTCGCGCTGCGCGGTGTGCGGCAGGGTGTCGTGATTGTGATCCCAGCTGTGGCTTTCGATGGCCATCAATCCCTCGCGCCGGGCCAGTGGCCACCAGTCGTCTCCCCACCAGTCGCAACCGGCAAGGCAGGTATGGTCGAGGGTGGCGCGCGCCTGCGGTGAGACGATGACGAAACTGGTCGCATGCACGGGCACGCGCGTGCCCCGGGAGAAGTCACGCAGGATGCCGGCGAATCCGCGTTGCGGGCCGAAGCTGGGATGCTCCAGGTCGTGCCAGTCGAACCACGAACCGTCATCGCAGCTGATGGCGACCGCGCGCTCGACTTCCGACTCGGCGGCCATGCCGAGCAGCACGTCGACCACGCGCGCCAGCGGCACCACGCGCCAGCCGGCGGCATGGATGACGCGCAGGTCGGCGGCCAGCGCCAGATGATCGTTGCTGGCGTAATCGTTGCCGGAAATGTTGTTGGAATGGTAGGTGAGGACGGGAACGCGCATGAATGGAGTCGAACGGCAGGCGGCGTCTGGCGCGTGTCCTCGTGGCCGACCAGGCGGCGGGCCGCTAGAATAGCGCGCTTTGCCCCACGCCGAACTCATCATGCCAACCGCACCGCTCAATCCGACCGATCTCTACGACATCCGCTCGCTGCTCAGCGATGAAGAACGCATGGTGCAGGACACCGTGGCGCGCTTCACCGACGAGCGTGTACTGCCGATCATCGGCGACTGCTTCGAGCAGGGGCGCTTTCCGACCGAGCTGATCCCCGAGATGGCCGAGCTGGGGCTGCTCGGTGCCACCCTGCCGGCCGAATATGGCTGTGCCGGCATGAACGGCGTCAGCTACGGGTTGATCTGCCAGGAGCTCGAACGCGGCGATTCCGGCCTGCGCAGCTTTGCCTCGGTGCAGTCCTCGCTGTGCATGTACCCGATCTATGCATACGGCAGCGAGGAGCAGAAGCGCCACTGGCTGCCGCAGATGGCGGCGGGCAAGGTGATCGGCTGCTTCGGCCTGACCGAGCCGCATGGTGGTTCCGATCCGGCCAACATGAAGACCCAGGCGAAGAAGGATGGCGGCGACTGGGTCATCAATGGCGCCAAGATGTGGATCACCAACGGTAATCTCGCCCACATCGCCATCGTCTGGGCGCAGACCGAAGAAGGCATCCAGGGCTTCATCGTGCCGACAGACAGCAAGGGCTTCACCGCGCAGGAAGTGCACAAGAAGATGAGCCTGCGCGCATCGGTCACCAGCGCGCTGTTCTTCGACAACGTGCGCGTGCCCGAGGCGAACCGCCTGCCGAACGTGAAGGGTCTGAAGGGGCCGCTCGGCTGCCTCACCCAGGCGCGCTATGGCATCACTTGGGGGCCGATCGGCGCGGCGATCGCCTGCTTCACCGAGACCACCGAATACGCAAAGAACCGCATGCTGTTCCAGCGCCCGATCGCGGCGACCCAGGCGGTGCAGCTCAAGCTGGCCGACATGGCCCGCCGCATCACGCTGGCGCAGTTGCTGTCGCTGCAGCTGGGGCGTCTCAAGGACGCCGGCACGATGCAGCCGACCCAGGTGTCGCTGGCCAAGTGGAACAACTGCCGCATGGCCATCGACATCGCGCGCGAATGCCGCGACATCCTCGGTGGCGCCGGCATCACCACCGAGCACAGCCCGATCCGGCATGCG
>WBZO01005020.1_pt1 | contig 13763 bp, 13 predicted proteins | sample 5204261 | NCBI WGS metagenome assembly WBZO01 (sample SAMN12412400, study PRJNA552823) | activated sludge metagenome | isolation source: activated sludge from anammox sidestream of wastewater treatment plant... | place: USA: North Carolina | collected 2017-09
TGGTGACCCGGGCGGGGATCGAACCCGCGACCCTCTGATTAAAAGTCAGATGCTCTACCACTGAGCTACCAGGTCGTCGGTGGCGGGAGGCTTATTCTACTACGTGGCGTCCGCCCGGCCCGACCGCCCGCGCGCGCCGCCGCACGTCCGCCCGGCAACCGGCAGCGACGACAGGAGGAGCACGCATGACGACGATCGTGGCGATCTCTCGACAGTTTGGCGCCGGCGGCGCACGCATCGGACGCGCCGTCGCCCAGCGGCTCGGGTTCGCCTACGCCGACCGCGAGATCCTCGCCGAGGCGGCGCGGCGGCTGAACGTCGACGAGGCGATGCTCGAGCCGCTCGAGGAACGGATCGCCACGATCTGGGATCGCATCGGCATGCTGTTCGCCCTCGGCGCTCCCGACACACCCTACGTGCCGCCGCCGCTCCCGTCGGTCACCGAAGCCAGGCTGTTCGACGTCCAGCGCGACGTCATCCGCAGCATCGCCGCCCACGGCAGCGCCGTCATCGTCGGCCGCGGCGCGGCGCACATCCTCCGCGACCAGCACGACGTCGTCCGCGTCTTCCTGCACGCGCCGCTGCCGTGGCGCGTCTCGCTCGCGATGAGCGAGTACGGCATGACCGACGCGCCGCAGACCGAGGAGATCGTGCGCGAGTCGGACCGCGCGCGTGCGCGCTTCGTGAAGACGCTGACGGGACGCGACTGGTGCGACGCCGCGCTCTACGATCTCTCGATGGATACGAGCGTCGTCGGCCTCGACGGCGCCGCCGATCTCATCGTCGAGTTCGTCGGACGCCGAGGGGAGCTGGAAGGTCGGAACACCGACGATCGCGAAGCGACGACAGCACGCGGCGCAGATGCGGCCGCGCACACTTCAGACTGAACGCCGCGCGGGCGTGCGTCTGAAGGCCCGCTGCCTGTCGCCTACCGCCTATATTGTTGACCTGAGCGTAAAAGAAGCGTATAGATACCGCGATCGGTCGCTCGATGCGAGCTGCGTTCATGTGCCGCGTCGTGCCGGGTCTTTCGTTCCTGCTGATCGCCTGTCTTGGCGCCGCGTGCGGATCGTCGACGAGCCCGTCGGAGTCGTCGAGATGTCCGGTCGGTCCCTACGTGCCGCTCGCGGACAATCCGTGGCCCTGTCCTCCCGCCGCCGCGATCGCCGAGATCGATGCGGAGATATCGCTGCAGTTCCTGGACGACCCGACTGCCGGCACCCTGGTATGCCGTGCGACGGAGGGGTCGGCAGACCTCACCCGGCTTCAGGAGCGGGCCTATCAGGCCATGTACCTCATGAAGCGCCTCCAATTCGATACCCCTCTTCCGTGGACCTCCGAGTCGCTGTGGACCTGGTTCACCTCGAGCGTGCGTGGAGTCCAGTACCTCCGCGTCGACGCACTGAGCTGCTGCCTCAACGGTTTCATCCGCGTTCCGGTCGTCGACCTGTCCAGAACGGATTCGTTCGGCTTTCCCGGAATAGTACTCGGTCTGGTTCACGAGGCGCGTCATCACGACAAGGGGCACACGTGTGGAAACCGGGATGTGACGATCGCCGAGATGGGCGCGTTCGGAGTCCAGTACTACATGGCGCTCTGGCTGGCGGATCACGCGATCGCGCCGCCGCTCACCGACGACGAACGCAGGTACGCCCGGCAATCGGCGAGGGAGACTCGCGCGCGCTCCTTCTGCGCCGAGTGTGGTGGCCTTTGAGATGACCAGATCGGCGTCGCGGCCCGCGCGCTGTTCTATCTCGGGCACGACGATCGCTTCCGCCCGTATGTCAGCCCGCGCTTCGCGTACGGACGCCAGCGCTCCACGTCGGAGCTGGAGTCGCCAACCGGTCGCCCGGCGGCTGGATCGGACACGACGTCGTCCAGCTACGCGTTTGCTGGCTCCCTTGGCGCGGTGTACGTGGTCGGGACGCGCGTCGGCCTCTTCGGCGATGCCGGAGTCGAGTACATCAGCCAGCAGAGCAGCGGCACTGTCGGGGCGCTTGGCGTGGACGAGAGCGACACCGTCGGGATACGCACCAGCGTCGGCGTCATCATCTATTTCTGAGGGCTGGCGAACCGTGGTCGGGTAGGATGCCTCTCCGGCAGCCGCTGTCACAGGCCTTGCACGGACAGTGACCGGAGAGGAGCGCACGTGATCACTGAACGACAGCTTGGTTCGACCGGCCTGACGACCCCGCCGCTCGTGCTCGGCGGCAACGTCTTCGGCTGGACCGTCGACGCGACCGCGGCCGGCCCCATCCTCGATGCCTTCGTCAACGATGGCGGGCGGATGATCGACACCGCCGACGTGTACTCGAGGTGGGTGCCCGGAAATTCTGGCGGCGAGTCGGAGTCGATCATCGGCGACTGGCTCGCCCGGCGGCGGCGCGATGACGTGATCATCGCGACGAAGGTCGGCGGCGAGGTCTTCGGCTCCAAGGGGCTCTCGCCGGAGCGGATCGCTCAGGCGGTCGAGGGATCACTCCGGCGGCTGAAGACCGACTACATCGACCTCTACTTCGCGCACTTCGACGATCCCGACACGCCGCTCGACCAGACGCTCGGCGCCTTCGATCGCCTCGTGCGCAGCGGGAAGGTCCGCGCGATCGGCGCGTCCAACTACACCGCCGAACGGCTCTCCGAAGCGCTCGGGATCAGCGAGGCGCGCGGTCTGGCGTCGTACTCGGTGCTGCAGCCGATGTTCAACCTGCTCGAGCGCGGCCGCTTCGAGGGGGCGCTCCAGGATCTCTGCGTCGCACGCAACATCGCCGTGGTGCCCTATCACGGCCTGGCCGCCGGCTTTCTCACCGGCAAGTACCGCGGCGAAGGCGATCTCGAAGGACGCGCACGCCGCGGTTCGGCCGGCAAGTACCTCACGCCGTTCGGGCTCGGGGTGTTGAAGGCGATGGACGCGGTCGCGGCCGACACCGGCGCGACGCTCGCGCAGATCAGCCTCGCCTGGATTGCCGCGCAGCCGGCCATCGCGGCGCCGATCGCGAGCGCGACGAGCGTGGCGCAGGTGGAGGAGCTGCTCGGCGCGATGCGGCTGCGGCTCTCGCGCGAGCATCTGGCGTTGCTCGACCAGGCGTCGACGGCGGATCGCGCGGAGCAGGCGTCGCGATGAGCGCGGGTCGACCAGTCGCTATGTACGAAGCGTCCGGCTGAAGCCGGACGCCACGACTGCGATTCGAGCAGAAGAGCCGCCGCTACGAAAAGCGATCGCCGTCAGAGGATGCTGAGGCCGAGCGCCGAGAGGGCGAGCTCGGTGCCGAGCTCCGCGGTGCTGTTGCGGACGTCGAGCGTCGGGTTCGCCTCGACGAGGTCGAGCGCAAGCAGCCGCTTCGAATCGGCGACGATCTCCATCACCATGTGCGCTTCGCGGTACTCGAGACCACCCCTGACCGGTGTGCCGACGCCCGGCGCGATCGACGGATCGCAGGCGTCGAGATCGAACGAGACGTGGATGCCGGCGGTGCCGCGCGAGGCGAGCGCCACCGCCTGCTCGACGACGAGCGCGATCCCCTGGCGATCGATCTCCTTCATCGTGAAGACGTGCACCCCCGACGCGCGCACGATCTCCTTCTCGCGATCGTCGAGGTTGCGCACGCCGATGAGCACCGTGTGCTCCGGGAAGACGGTCGGGACGATGCCGCCGATGTCCGACAGCTCGCGCGGCTCGGGACCGAGCAGCGCCGCGAGCGGCATGCCGTGGACGTTGCCGCTCGGCGAGGTCGCCGGCGTGTTCATGTCGCCGTGCGCGTCGACCCAGATGAGGCCGATCGGCTGCTCGTGAACGCGCCTCGCCCAGACCGCCGTCGCCGCGACCGAGCCGGCGGCGAGGCTGTGATCGCCGCCGAGCACGATCGGCATCGCGCCCGATTCGAGCGTGGCGAGCGCGCTGTCGTGAAGCTCGCGGCAGATGCGCGCGATGTCGTCGACGTATTTCTTGTGCTCGTGCCCGATCCGCACCGTCTCGCGGATTGGAACGGCGATGTCCCCCTTGTCAGTCAGTGTGTAGCCGAGCGCCGCGATCCGTTCGCCGAGACCGGCGGTGCGGAACGCGGAGGGCCCCATGTCGACGCCGCGGCGCCCGCCGCCGAGGTCGAGCGGCACGCCGATCACGTGCACCGGACGGAGCGGTTCGATCATCGAGGGTCACCGCGCCTTGACGGTGATCGAGATCCCCTCGCCCGACGGCGTGACGATCGACGTGAACATGCGCGGGTCGCTCCTGATCGCCTCGAGGAAGTCGGTCATCTCGCTCTGCTTGTTCACGACGTTGTGCGCGAGGAAGAGGCCGCCGGGCGTCAGGCGTGGGAACACCATGTCGAGGAATCGCTTGTAATCGCGCTTCCAGGCGTCGAGGAAGACGAAGTCGAACTCCCCCTGCAGCGTCGGGATGACCTTGAACGCGTCGCCGGGCACCACCGTCACGACGTCGGAGAGGCCGGCGCGGCGGATGTTCGCCGCGGCTGTCTTCGCGCGCGCCGGATCGTATTCGATGGTCGTCAGGTGACCGCCGGTCTGCCGCAGGCCGAGCCCGATCCAGATCGCCGAGTAGCCGTTCGCGCCGCCGATCTCGAGGGCGCGCGTCGCGCCGCTCGACGCCGCCATCACGCGCAGGAAGTGCCCGTCCTCCTCGGAGACGGCGAGAAGGTCGGTATCGGCGCTCTTGATCTCCTGCAGCAGCTTCTGGAGATCGGGCGGGAGGATGGATGTCGACGTCCGGCTGAAGCCGGACGCCACGGCAGGCTGAGAGGTCCGGCTGAAGCCGGACACTACGTCGAAGCCGGACGCCACGTCCGAGCCGGACGCCGCGACTGCGATGAGCAGGGCGCTCAGAGCGAGCGCTGCGAGACCGCCGTGCCGAGCCATGCCGATACCTTTCGTGCGGTGGCGCGTCCGTCGGCGATGCAGTCCGGCACGCCGACGCCACGATAACCGCTCCCGGTGATGAAGAGGCCGGGCTGCGACGCCAGCGCGCGCTCGATTGCCGCGAGCCGCTCGAGGTGTCCGACCTCGTGCTGCGCGTTCGCCCGCTCCCAGCGATAGATCCGCGTGAACAACGGCTCGCCCGTGATGCCCATCAGCGGCCGCATCGCGTCGACCGCCGTCGCGACCATTTCCCGATCGGACTTCAGGAGCGCCTCCGGATCACGCGCGCCGCCGAGGAAGGCGCGCAGCAGGACATGCCCTTCCGGGGCACGGTGCGGCCACTTCGACGACAGCCACGACCCGGCCATGATCCCGGTCTTCTCCACGCGCGGGACGACGAAGCCCGAGCCGTTCAGCGGATGCGCGATCGCGTCGCGCGTGTACGCGAGCGCGACGGTCGCTGCCGACGCATACGGGATCTCTCCCGACAGCCGCGCCACGTCGGGCGCGACGTCGCGCAGAAGCGTCGCCGACGCGTGGGCCGGCGTCGCCGCGACCACCGCGCGCGCCGACCAGGTGCGCCGATCGGTTGTCGTCACGTGAAAGAGCGAGCCGTCGAACGTGACGCGCGCCGCGCCGCTGCGCAGCTGAATCGACTCGCGCGGCAGCGCCGCCTCGACGGCGTTCACCATCTCGCTGAGCCCGCCCGGCAGCGACTTGAACGCGCCCTCCTTCGACGTGCGCCGCGGCTGCGCACGGAAGGCGCGCAGCAGGCTGCCGTACTTCGCTTCCGCTTCGGGGAACCGAGGGAAGAGCGCGCGCACCGACAGCCGATCGACATCGCCCGCGTGGATCCCCGCCAGCAGCGGTTCGGCGAGATAGGTCGTCGCCTCGTTGCCGAACCGCCGCCGCATGAACGCGCCGATCGATTCGTCGCCCGCGTCGGTCCGTCGCGGAAGGAACAGCTCCGCTCCCATCCGGATCTTTCCAGGCCACGAGAACAGCCGTGTGCGGACGAACGGTCCCCATTCGGTGGGAATGCCCATCACCGACGCCGCCGGGAGCGGGTGCAGGCGTCCGCCGCGTTGAATGTAGGCCAGCCGCGGCTCCTTCGTGACGACGAGGCGCGGTCCGAGGCCAAGCTCCTCGCACAGCTTGATGCCATCGGGCTTCTGCATCAGCAGCGAGTCGGGGCCGCCGTCGACGGTGAAGCCGTCCACCGGCTCGCTCCAGATGACCCCGCCAACGCGCGGCGCCGCTTCGAGCAGCACGAACGGAATCTGCTGGCGATGGAGCTCGTAGGCGGCGGCGAGCCCGGCGATACCGCCGCCGAGCACGATGACCTGGGGCGAGGCGCTCACGCCTCGATCATAGCGGGTCGCGCCGCTCATCCTCCGGTCCGCTGGTGGACGTAGCGTGCCAGGGCCTGGACGTGTTCGACCGGCGTCGGCGGCAGGATGCCGTGCCCGAGGTTGAAGATGTGACCCGGCCGCCCGCCGGCCCGCGCCAGCACATCGTCGGCGCCGGCGAACAGGCGATCGATCGGACCGAGCAGCAGCGTCGGATCGAGGTTCCCCTGGATGCCGCGGTCGTGGCCGATGCGTCCCCACGCTTCGTCGAGCGGCGTGCGCCAGTCGGCGCCGATGACATCGCCGCCCGCCTCGCGCATCTCCGCGAGGATCGACCAGGTGCCGACGCCGAAGTGGATCGTCGGCACCGACGTCCGCGCGCCGACGATCTCGAAGATGCGGCGCGTGTGGGGGAGGGCGAACTCGCGGTAGTCGGCGGCGTTGAGCGCGCCGACCCACGAGTCGAAGATCTGCACCGCGTCGACGCCCGCTTCGACCTGCGCGACCAGGTATTCGCCGATCATCTCGGCAAAGAGCGTACAGAGCTGGTGCCACGACCCGGGATGGCCGTACATCAGCGCCTTCGTCTTCGCGAAGTTGCTCGAGTGTCCACCCTCGATCGCATAGGACGCCAGCGTGAACGGCGCGCCGGCAAAGCCGATCAGCGGCAGACATCCGTTCAGCTCGACCTGGATCTGCCGGATGGCCTCGAGGACGTGCGCGAGCGCCTCGCGCGATTCGAAGCGGCGCAGCCGCGCGATGTCGGCGTCGCCCGAGATCGGGTTCTCGATCTGCGGTCCTTCGCCACGGATGAAGTCGAACCGGATGCCCATCGGTTCGAGCGGCAGCAGCAGGTCCGAGAAGAGGATCGCCGCGTCGACCTCAATCCGCCGCACCGGCTGCATCGTCACCTCGGTGGCGAGATCCGGGGTCCGGCAGAGCTCGAGCAGGGAATAGCGTTCGCGCAGCGCACGGTATTCGGCCATGTAACGGCCGGCCTGGCGCATGAACCATACGGGTGTCGCGTCGACCGGCTGACGCCGGCAGGCGCGGATGAAGCGAAAGGTGTCGCGATTCAGGGTGTCACCTTGTGCAAGGGTGGGAAGGAGGCGCCGATTGGCTGAAGCTGGCCCGGTATTGTAGCGTGTTACACTTCAGAGTTTCCTACCGTCAGTATCCAAATCTTTGGAGGCGCTAGGTGAGCCCGATTCTGGTGCGGCCCGTCCGCGAACAACTGGAGCACGACCGCATTATCCGCCTGCTGCACGGCAGGAGCCGTCGTCGGTACGACGCCGGGATGAACCCGGGCGCCGAGCAGAACGTCGGTGTCGGCTCCGGCGTGACTGCGATTTATCCCGACCTGGTCCTGCACTCGCCCGAGCGGGGACGGAAGCTCGAGGCGGTGGTCGAGGTCGAGACCGGCGAGTCGGTCAACCACCTCGAGGCGCTGGCGGAGTGGGCACATTTTGCGCGGCTGCGCGCGCCGTTCCACCTCTACGTTCCCGCGGCAATGGTCGACGTCGCCCGCCGGCTCTGCGAAGACAACAACATCGCGGTCGCCGAACTGTGGAGCTATCACGGCCTGGGCGATGACGTGCGCTTCACGCTGATTCACCGGACGAAGGAGCTGGCGAGCCCCGCACCCGCTCCGCGCCGTACCGCCGAACCGGCGGCGCGCAAGGCGCCGGCGAAGCGCCCTGCGGTCAAGCGCCCGGTATCCAAGCGGTCCGACGCGAAGCCGGCACGCTCCGCGCGCGTGACGAAGGGGGCGGCGCCGAGGCGAAAAGCTGCGCCGGTGAAGAAGAAGGTCGCCCGGCCGCAGAAGCGCCGGTAGGCCGTGCCCTCCGTTCGCTTCTCGCGCGACAAGCGCGGTTACGAGTACGTCTACCTCGTCCACACGCCGACCCGCCGCGGCAAGCCGGGGCGCTCGCGCGTGCTCTATTGGTACCGCACGCCGCCCGGCGTACGGATCGGACGCAAGCCGTTCGACGAGGAGGTCCGCCGCACCCTTGAGCAGCAGAATCCTGGCGTGACCTTCGACTGGGAAGCGATCGTCTCCACGCCGATGCCGCCGCCCGACATGACGGAGTTCTGGCGGGAACGCCGGCGCGCGGAAAAGGCGGCGCGACAGGAGCGCCGTGCCATGGAGGCCCAGGAAGCCGCCCCCGTCGCGCGGGTCCCTGAAGAGACCCCTGATGTCGACGAGGCCACCCCGGTGGCTGCCGCCATCGAGCGGGAAGCGTCAGACGACATCCCGAGCCAGGCGACGCCAGCCGCGGCGGATGCCGGCGACCCGCTCCAGTCATCCCGCAAGCGCCGGCGTCGCCGCAGCCGCCGTCGTCCGGCCGCCGACGCCGCCATGTCGTCCGACGCGCCACCGGAGCCGGGAGAGACGGTCGACGTCCCGTCCGGCGAGCCCGGCTTTACGTCTGAAGAAGAGGGATCGACGTCTGAAGAGGACGACAACAGCTAGGGTGGTGTCGACGCGTTCTGGCATAATTCCTACTGCTATGACTCTGAAATCCAAAGGGTTCTGCTCGTCGGCCGCTGTCGTGCTGCTCGCCGCGGGCCTGTCGGCGCAGACGCCTGCGCGCCCCGCGGGCAGCGAGAACCAGACGCCGACGTTCCGCGTGCAGATCGACGCCGTCACGATGGACGTCATCGTGAAGGACGATCAGGGACGTTTCGTTCCAGACCTGAAGAAGGAAGAGTTCGAGATCTACGAGGACGGCGTGAAGCAGGACATCTCGTCGATGACGCTCAGTCACGGCGGGCGCGTCTCCAACCTGCTCGAGGCGCCGCCGCCTCCCGCGCCGGAAGGCATCATGCTCCCGCCGGTGCGCAAGGTGCAGGACACCTCCGGGCGCATCTTCCTGTTCTTCGTCGACGACCTGCACCTGCAGTTCCAGAACACCGGACGGATCCGCGAGCTGTTCAAGAAGATCGGCCGCAACCTGATTCACGACGGCGATCTCTTCGGCATCGTCTCGAGCGGCCCCTCGTCGATCTCGATCGACATGACCTACGATCGCCGGCGTCTCGACGAAGCCATCAACAAGATGACCGGCGGCGGTCTCAAGCCGAGCGAGATCATCAACACCGGGAGCGGCGGCGAGGGACCGACCGAGCTGCGCTACCAGGCGCACGTCGCCTTCTCGACGATGCAGGAAGCGCTCGAGAACCTGGAGAAGGTGCACAACCGCCGCAAGGCGCTCGTCTGGGTGAGTGAAGGCTACGACTTCAATCCGTTCCAGGAATCACGTCTCGGCCTGCGCGACCCCTCGTCGCCGTTCATGCAGAACCAGTCGAACGTGCTGATGAACAACCCGGACAACGGCGACGGCACGACCGCCAGCCAGCCCGACTCGATGGTGCAGTACCAGAAGCAGAGCGAGACCTTCAGCGACGCGGAGCTGGCCTTCGAGCTCGGCGAGATCACGCGCGCCGCGAACCGCGCGAACACGACCATCTACACGATCGACCCGCGCGGTCTCGTGGCCGGGTCGGACATCGACGAGCAGGTGGATCCGACGGAGTGGGGCGACTACGTGCGCAAGTCGCAGGACAGCCTGCGCGTGCTGGCCGAGGAGACCGGCGGCCTCGCCGTGGTCAACATGAACGACTTCGACAAGGCGCTGAAGAACATCGACGCCGCGAGCAGCGACTACTACGTGCTCGGCTACTACTCGAGCAATCCCGACGCGACGAAGCGCCGGCGTCAGATCCAGGTGAAGGTCACCCGCAAGGACGTCGACGTCTTCTCGCGCAAGGAATACGTCCTGAAGGCGCCTAAGCCCGCCGCGCCTCCCGTGACCGCAAGGCCGTAACGGCGGCCGCCGCGGTCCGCGGCGCCTTCGCCATCCGCGCCGTGCCGCGGCCGGGCAGTGACAGGCTGGTCAGTGCAGCCTCCATCCGCTCGGCCGCTTCTTCCAGGTACAACCGATCGATATCCGAGCCGACGAAGCGTACGCCGAGCCGCGCGCAGGCGACGGCGGTGCTGCCGAGGCCGGTGAACGGGTCCATCACCAGGTCCACGCGCGAGCGCCCGTGCAGGCGGATGCACTGCTCGGGAAGCCTGGCCGGGAAGGTCGCCGGGTGCGGGCGGTCGCGGTCGCGCCGCTGGATCGTCTCGTACGGGATGAACCAGGTGTTGCCGCGGCACCGTACCCCTTCGGCGCCGGCGCGCCAGCGGCTGATGTTCGACTGATCCTGGTACGGCACGCCGAGCGCCAGGCGATCGAGCCTCGTCGTCCCTCCCGGCGTGAAGTGGAAGAGGAACTCGTGGCAGTCGTTCAGGTAGCGTTCGCTGTTGATCGGCTTGTAGTGGCCGACGGCGAGGTCGCGGGTCAGGCCTGCGGCCGCGCCGGCCGACGACTGATCGATCGCGACCGACTTGACCCAGTGAATGATGTTCTGCAGCCGCAGGTGCGGACGTGCCGCCTGCGCGACGTCGAGCGCGGTCCAGGGGTCGGACGGACGTGTGCCGACGTTCAGGAAGAGCGACCCGTCCGGCTTGAGCACGCGGGCCGCGGCGGCAATCCACTCGCCGGTCCAGCGCAGGTACTCGTCCTGTGCCAGCGAGTCCTGGTAGGTGTTGTAGCGGATCCCCATGTTGTAGGGGGGCGACGTCACGATGACGTCGACGCTGTCCGCCTCGAGCCCTGCGAACAGGTCGCGGCAGTCGGCGAGGAAGAACTGCCCGATCTCGGATCCGGATTTCGTACGAACGACTTTGTGCGGGTTCACAGTGGTGCTCATCGTTTGCTGGTGCTCGTCAATTCGGCGCAGATGTCCGGCAAAGCGCTATGAAGCCGGACACGACGAGCCAACCGAATCGGCCGTCGTCCGGTGCGTGTCTCGGCTGGGGGCGGATTGTACGTGAGGCGGCGCGAAAGTACAAGTCGCGCGGCAGTACAAGCGGGGATGTGACGACGGCTCGTACGGATGCGGGCCGGCAGGTCTCAGGAGGCTCTGTTGAGCGTCAGGCCGGGCGCGGTCCGCGCGGGCGCCACCGTGTGGTTGCGGCGGTGCCCATGGCTTGCGCACGCCTTGCCCTTTTCCTCGACGTAGGTGACCTCGCGGCTGGTCGCGACCTCGCGGTAGCGTCCCACCACGCACCCGCATGTCAGTGTGGTGAACCCGAGCAGACGAACCAGACTCATAGCGCCCCTCGTGCGATCGCGGCCCCGCTCCGCGTCGGAACCTGACGGACCGCCAGGTTCGTGCGACGAGTGGGCAATACGTACCGCTGTGCTCGCGGCGCTGCGCATTCGTCTCTTGCGTGATTATCGATTGAACGATCGCGCGCGCGTCGCCGCGCGCACGGCAAATTTTTCGTGACGCGCAGGCGATCCGAGTGGTTGGATTCGGACTCACGCGATAATTCGAAATCGTGATCGACAGCCGCATTCAGGCGATGGTGCAGATCGCTCGCGACCGCTGGCTCGCGTTCCGCGATCCGGTGCTCGTGCTGCGGGCGGACGCCGCAGACGCCGTCAGGTCCACGCTGGCCGAGGTCGAGCGCCTGACGCGCGATCGAGGGCTTCACGCGGTGGGCTTCGTCACCTACGAGGCTGGCGGCGCCTTCGGCCTGCCTGTGCATCCGTCGACCGGTGGCCTGCCGCTCACCTGGTTCGCGCTGTTCGAGCCCGGCCGGGTCGTCGAGGCGGCCGCGCCGCGGAGCACGCTGCCGTATGCGCTCGGCCCGCTCACCCCATCGGTCGATCGGCAGGCATTTGCCGGCGCGTTCGCACGCGTGCGGGAGGCGCTTGCGGACGGCCATTCGTACCAGGCGAACTACACGTTTCGGCTCACCGGCACCTTCGAGGGGGACCACGTCTCCTTCTTCGCCGATCTCGCCGGTGCACAGCGTGGCGAGTACTCGGCGTTCATCGACCTTGGCGATCGCGTCATCTGTTCCGCCTCGCCCGAGCTGTTCTTTGAATTCCACGGACCGGACATCGTCGTTCGGCCGATGAAGGGAACCGCGCGGCGGGGCCTGACGTCTGTCAGGGATCGGGCGGCCGGCGCCGCGCTTGCGGCGTCGGCGAAGGATCGCGCGGAGAACGTGATGATCGTCGACATGTTCCGGAACGATCTCGGCCGGGTTGCCGAGATCGGATCGGTCCGGACGCCGGCGCTCTTCACGGTCGAGCGGTACCCGAACGTGTGGCAGATGACCTCCACCGTCACGGCGCGGTCGACGGCGCCGCTCGACGAGGTCTTCGCGGCGCTGCATCCGTCGGCATCGGTCACCGGCGCGCCTCGGATCAGCACCATGCGCCTGCTGCGCGATCTCGAGACGACGCCGCGCGGGGTGTACACCGGCGCGGTGGGACACGTGCCGCCTGACGGCCGCGCGCGGTTCAACGTGGCGATCCGTACCGCGGTCATCGATCGGGGGACCGGCACCCTCACGTTTGGCGTCGGGAGCGGGATCGTATGGGATTCGGAGCCGGAGGCAGAGTACGACGAGTGCCTCCTGAAGGCGTCGGTGCTCGGGCGAAAGCCGCTCGCGTTCGACCTCCTCGAGACCATTCGCTGGACGCCGGACGAGGGGTTCTACCTGATGTCGGCGCATCTGGATCGGCTGCGCGCGTCGGCCGACTATTTCGATGTACCGCTGTCGCCGGCGGAGGTGGAGCGCGCGCTCGAATCAGCCGTGGAAGGGCAGTCGGCAGCGCAGCGGGTGCGACTGCTCGTCGCGCGCGATGGAACGGTGCGCGTCGAGCGGCAGCCGCACGTGCCGTGGCGGCAGCCGGTGCGGCTCGGGCTCTCCGATACGCCGGTCGACGCCTCGGACGTCTTCCTCTATCACAAGACGACGAACCGCGACCTCTACGACCGCGCGCGCCTCTCGCGTCCCGACTGCGACGATGTGCTCCTCTGGAACGAGAACGGGGAGATCACCGAGGCGACCACCGCCAACGTCGTCGCCGAGGTCGATGGTGTCTGCGTGACGCCGCCGGTGGAGTGCGGTCTCCTCGCCGGCACCTGCCGGCAGCAGCTGCTCGCGTCCGGAGCGATCGTCGAAGGGCGCATCACGATCGACGACCTCGCCCGCGCGCGCGGGCTCTGGCTAACCAACGCGGTGCAGGGACGGATCAGAGGGAAACTGGAAACTGGAAACTTGAAACTGAAAACTCAGAACGAAACTGAAAACTCAGAACTAAAGCTGAAAACTCAGAACTTAAAACTCAGAACTCAGAACTCAGAACTCAAAACTTGAGAGTCTGCCCGGACGGATCGCGCGGGACGGTTTTCATCACGAGGACAGCGCCGTGGCCCCGGCGGATCCGATCGCATTTCCGTGTCGGGTCCGTATTGGCGCTTTTTTTTCTGATCCGATTTAGAGCGCTTTTGGTTGTGTAGCACGGCCCTTCGTGACCTTCGTTCTTCGTGATGAATGGTTTTGAGATGGGGGTTCCGAATCAGTTTTGAGTTTTTCAGTTTTGAGTTTTCAGTTTCTGAAATCGTTCGAGATCGACGGCGCGCTGGCGTGCGGACTGCCGGCGGGCCACGAGGATGCGGACGACGAAGAGC
>WBZO01005021.1_pt1 | contig 13763 bp, 11 predicted proteins | sample 5204261 | NCBI WGS metagenome assembly WBZO01 (sample SAMN12412400, study PRJNA552823) | activated sludge metagenome | isolation source: activated sludge from anammox sidestream of wastewater treatment plant... | place: USA: North Carolina | collected 2017-09
GCCGACAAGGACACGCCGCCGCAGTTCCAGCCTCCCGGCAACATCGTCTTCATGGCGGTCGACAAGTCGACCGGTACAGCCGCGACTCCCGAGACGACCGGCGCGATCACGGAGACGTTCATCGCCGGCACAGAGCCAGGCGGCCTGTCCCGGTGAGAGCGATTGTCAGAGGAGAAATCGCCCTTCGTCGCCTTCGTGATTGAGTCTGATGTAGCCGCGGACCTTCAGGTCCGCCAGTACGTAGCGCCGGGTCTTCAGACCCGGCGCCCCCTCACGATCCGCCTCAACACCCCCTGCGCCTCGGGAAGCCCGAGCGCCAGCGTCGCGCCGGCGTAGCAGAGGCAGTACGGGATCAGGATCGCCGCCCCGGCGAGCACCGGGTGCACCGTGCCGATGGCGAGCTTGATGCCCCACCCGACGAGCGCGCCGGCGAGCGCCGCCCCCCACAGCGCGATCAGGTATCGCGCGCGCATGCCGGTCGAGCCGATTCGCGAGCGCAGCGATCGGCGCAGGAGCGACATCTCGATCCAGGCGGCGACACCGGCCGACAGCGTCAGGCCGGCGGCGCCCCACCGCGGGTTCAGGCCGAGCATCGGCGGCAGCGGAATCGCGCACAGGTAGCCGAGCACGATCGTCACGCTGACGCGCAGCAGCGCGTAGCGCAGCGGCGTCCGCGGATCGCGCAGCGCGTAGAAGGTCGACGAGTACAGCCGGGCGAGCGTGCTCGCGACGAGGCCGGTCGACGAGCCGGCGAGAATCGCCCAGACGTACTGCGCGTCGGCGTGCGTGAAGCGGCCGGTCTGCAGCACCGCTCCCGCCACGACATCGCCGAGCGTCAGGAAGGCGACAGACGAGGGGACCACGAAGAAGGCGATGCGGCGCAGGCCCGCATCGAGACGAACGCGGATGGCCTCGGCGCCGCTGCTGTCCAACGACGCGGCGCCCGACATCGCCGGCAGCTCGGAGGCGGCGACCGAGACGCCGAACAGGCTGACCGGCAGCGTATAGAGCAGCGCCGCGTTCGAGATCCCGGTGACGGCGCCGGTCGGCAGGAGGCTCGCCAGCAGCGCGTCGATGTAGGCGCTCACCTGCATGACGCCGCGGCTGATGAGCACCGGCACGAAGTTCCGGCCGACGCTGCGCACGTGCGCCGACGCGGTGTCGAACGCCAGCTTCAGGTCGGGCGCCACGCGCAGGACGATCGGGATCTGCGCCGCGAACTGCAGCGTGCTGCCGATGACCGACCCCCACGCGAGCAGGACGGCAAGGCGCGACGGCTCGCTCCCGGCGCCGAACAGGACCAGCGTCGCGATCATCGCCGCGTTCCACATCACCGGCGCGGCGTAGGACAGCATGAACTTGTGATGGCTGTTCAGCACGCCGAGGCACCAGGCGGCCAGCACCATCATGCCGGTGCCGGGAAACAGGATGCGGGTCAGCGTGATCGTCAGCTCGCGCTTGGCGCCGGTGAAGCCGGGAGCGATCGCCACGATCATGTAGGGCGTGGCGAGCACGCCGAGGAGCACGATGATCGAGGTCAGGGTGGCGACGAGGGCGAAGACGGCGCCGGCGACGCGGTCGGCTTCGCGACGCTCCCCTCTCGAGACGAGCGACGCGTAGACCGGGATGAACGAGGCCGACAGCGCCCCCTCGCCGAACAGCGCCTGCAGGAAGTTCGGGATCCGGAAGGCGGCGTTGAAGGCGTCGGCGGGATCGGAGCGCAGGCCGAAGTAGTGCGCGAAGACGCGCATCCGCACGAATCCGGCCACGCGGCTGATGAGGATGCCGGCGGCGACGAGGAACGCGCGATTCACGGGATCGTCCGGCTGAAGCCGGACGCCACGGGCGGGCTGGACGCCACGGGCGACCCGGACGCCACGCGCCCGCTACTCGACGTCATCGTCGGCCGCGGTCTCGCCGAGCGTGCCGCTCGCCTTCTTCATCAGGAACGACTTGATGAACCCGTCGAGATCGCCGTCGAGCACGCGGTTGACGTCGCCCACCGAGTCCTTGGTGCGGTGATCCTTCACCATCTGGTACGGGTGCAGCACGTAGCTGCGGATCTGGCTGCCGAACGCGATGTCGCGTTTCTCGCCGCCGAGCTGTTCGAGCTTCGCCTGCTGCTCTCTGATCTTCAGGTCGTACAGGCGCGCCTTCAGGACCTTCATCGCCTGCGCGCGGTTCTTGTGCTGCGACCGCTCGTTCTGGCACGAGACGACGATGCCGGTCGGGATGTGCGTGATGCGGATCGCCGAGTCGGTGACGTTCACGTGCTGGCCGCCGGCGCCGCTCGATCGGTAGGTGTCGATGCGCAGATCCTTCTCGTCGATCTCGACGTCGACGTCCTCGGGCAGCTCCGGCCAGACGTAGACCGACGCGAACGACGTGTGCCGCCGCGCCGCCTGGTCGAACGGCGAGATGCGTACGAGCCGGTGCACCCCGGCTTCCGCGGAGAGGAGGCCGAAGGCGTAGTCGCCGATGACCGTGAAGGTGGCGCTCTTCAGGCCGGCCTCTTCACCCGGCTGGTAGTCGATCAGCTCGCGCTTGAAGCCGCGCCGCTCGGTCCACCGGAGATACATGCGCAGCAGCATCTCCGCCCAGTCCTGCGACTCGGTGCCGCCGGCGCCCGGGTGGATCGTGACGATCGCGTTCTTGCGATCGTGCTCGCCGCCGAGCATCTTCTTGATCTCGCCGGCCTGGACGTCCTGATCGAGGAGATCCAGCGCCGCGGCGAGCTCCTCTTCGACCGGCTCGCCGGCGTCGAGCCACTCGGAGAGGACCGCGAGATCCTCGGCCTGCTTGCGCAGCGCGAGCATCAGATCGCGATCCTGCTCGACGCGGCGGCGCCGCTGCAGGACCTTTTGCGCGTCGGCCTGGTCCTTCCAGAAATCGGGTGATGCGGCGCGGGCTTCTATGCGGGCGAGCTCGTCTTCGGGTTTGGCGACTTCAAAGATAGCTACGCAGATCGGCAGCACGTCGGCTGAGATCGTCGTAGCGTTTCCTCAACTCTTCGATGGTGGGCATTGGCGTCATTGTACACGGCGGCGCGCGGCGAGGAGCAGCGCCAGGGTGAGGCCGGTGCAGACGTACGCGAAGAGATCGCCGACGCGCGAGTAGATCGTCCGCGCGCCCACGAATCTCGCCTCGCCGACGACGACCGCCTGCTCGTAGATCGGCGTCTGCGCCCGCACGCGCCCGTAGGGATCGACGATGCCGCTGATCCCGGTGTTCGCCGATCGCACCAGGTACCGGCCGTTCTCGATGGCGCGCATCGACGCCTGCGCGAAGTGCTGATACGGCGCCGAGGTGCGGCCGAACCAGGCGTCGTTGGTGATCGTCGACAGCAGCTCGCTCCCGTCGGCCACCGCCTGCCGCACGAGATTCGGGTACACGATCTCGTAGCAGATCGCGGTGCTCATCAGATGATCCCGCACCGGCAGCAGGACCGCCTCGGTCCCCGCGGAGAAATCGGATACCGCTTCCACCAGCGGCGCCGCGAAGAACAGCACCTGCTTGAGCGGCACGTACTCGCCGAACGGCACGAGGTGCATCTTGCGATACACGCCGCCGGTCAATCCGTCCGGCCGCACGAGGAAGGCGGCGTTGTAATACCGCGTCGGCGGCGTCGACCGATCGATCTGGTCGCTGCCGACGAGAATCGGCACGCCGGTCTGGCGCGCGATGGCGCGCACCTGCTCGGCGCCCGGCCGATCCTCCTCGAAGTAGAACGGCGTCGACGACTCCGGCCACAGCACGACCTGCGCGCCTTCGCCGATCGCGCGGCGCGTCATCTGGAGGTACTCGCGGAAGATGCCCGCCGCACGCCGGTCGTCCCACTTGTCGGCCTGGTCGACGTTGCCCTGGACGAGGCCGACCGTGACCGCCTCGCCGGCACGCGTCAGCTCGCCGGCCCGAATGCGTGCCGCTCCCCAGGCCCCGAGGCTCACCACGAACAGCAGGCACACGGCCACTGGCACATACGGCGCCGCCGTCGTCCGCCAGCCGCTCCGGGCGACGCTCCCCGAACGGGTCGTCACCGCCGCGTAGGCCAGCGCCGCGCTGACCGCCGCGACGAGGAACGACACGCCGTAGACGCCGAGCACCGATGCGACCTGCGCGATCGGAAGGACGGTGACCTGGCTGTAACCGAGCAGGACCCAGGGGAATCCCGTGAGCACGTAGGTGCGACCGAGCTCGGTCGCAACCCAGACGAACGGCGCCGCCAGCAGGCCCCGCGCGCCGAGCGACATCCACAGCCGCCGCACGATCACGGCGAACAGCGCGGGGAACAGCGACAGGTACGCGATGAGCAGCGCGTTGATCGCCACGGCGACCGGAGGCGCGAGGTCGCCGTAAACGGCCATCACGCGCGTGATCCAATACAGCGTGCCGGTGAAGTAGATGCCGCCGCCCAGCAGGCCGAGCCAGAACGCCTGCCGGATCGACGCGCGGTGCAGCGCCACCAGCAGCGGCGCCAGCGCGACCCACGCGAACGCGGGGTGTCCGAATTTCGGGAAGCTGAGAGCGAGGAGGACGCCCGACGTCGACGCGAGCGCGAGGGCGGTCGTTCGAGCGGAGCTCAGCGCGTGACCCAGGGCTTGAACTTCTCTTCCTTCTTCAGGCGGTCGGCCATGGTCTGTGCCTCGCGGCGCGTGCGGAAGGTGCCGACGCGCACGCGGAACACCGAGGCGTTGTTCTTCGGGACCTCGACGTACGCCGAGTAGCCCTTGGCCGAGAGCCTCCGGACGATCGCATCCGCTTCCCCGCGCACGTTGACGGCCGCGACCTGGACGGCGTAGCCGTTCCTGGGACCGGACGGCGGCGCCGACGCGACTGCGGCGTTCGCGTTGGCCGACGCCGCGTTTCTCGGCGACACGTCAGCCGGCGGCACGGGAGCTTGCGGCGGCTTCGACGCGGGTGCGGCCGCCGCTGCCGGCTTCGCGTCGTTGCGGGCGGTCGTCGCGGCAGCCGGCTTCGTCGTGTCTGCCGGCGGCGCCGGCGGTACTGGCTCGGGGTTCCTCGCGACGGCAACCGGCGGCTGCTCGCTGGCGGCGTCTTCCGGTTCCGCCGGCGGCGGCGTCGCCTTCGTCGGATCGTCCGCGTCGGCCAGCGGCTCCGGCGCGCGCTCCGGCGTCGGCGGCTGGTCGGTCAGAACATCGGCCTGCGCCGCTTCGGCGCGCTCCGCCCGCACCCCGCGGCCCACGAGCACGCCCGTCAGGAACGTCACCACGAGCACGACGGTGACGGCCATGAACAGGAAGACGAGCTGCTTGCCGTTCAGCTGTATCTCGCGGAAGCCGTCGTCGTCTGAAGGTGCAACTGCCAAAGCGCGTTGATTTTAGCACGCACGCGCAGGCGTGTCTCAGGGGGCGCGGAGCTGCTCGAGCAGGCGCTGGGCGCCGGCGTGCGCCGGGTCCAGGGCGAGCGCGCGCTGCGCCTCGGTGCGGGCCGCATCGGGGTCGCGCGCCTGCAGATAGGCCTCGGCGAGGAGCGCGTGCGCGTCGGACGTGTCGGCGCTCCAGATCGAGATGTTCAGGGCGTCGATCGCCTCGCGCGCGTGACCGGCGCGCAGGTGGACACGCCCGACGAGGAGGTGCGCTTCGGCGTCGTACGGCGACAGGAAGAGGACGCGATTCAGTTCGGCCATCGCTTCGCTGTCGCGTTCCTGGTCCACGAGCCGGCGCGCGCGATCGAGATAGAAGCGCGCGAGCTCGCGTTGGTCCGCCTTCGCGTTCGCGAGCGCCTGCTCGATCTGCCGCGCGTGCGGCAGCTCGACGTCGCCCTTGACGCGCTCGAGCCCGCGCGGGATCGGATCCGAGGCGGGACGCGTGTCCCACTCCGCGAAGGTCGAGGAGAGACGCCGCGCCAGCTCCTTCTCGCGTGCCGACTCGGTCGCGTGTCCAGCCGCGGCGAGCGCCGCCGCGAGCACGTAGTGCGCCTCGCCGTCGGTCGGATCGCGGCGCAGCGCTTCCCGCAGCCAGTAGATCGCCGCCTGCGTGTCGCGATCGAGCCAGTACGCGTATCCAAGATTGAAGAAGTAATCGGGTTCGGTGGCGTCGGCCTGCGCCGCCTTGTCGAAGTAGTACACCGGCAGCCCGGTCGTCGGCGTCGCGCCGCGCCTGATCTGGACGACGCCGAGGTTGTTCAGCACGGCGGCGGTCGAACGCGCGTCGTCCAGCGCCTTGAACGTGTCGAACGCCTCCTCGTAGCGTTTCAGGTGCAGCTGCGACAGCGCCGCGCGAAAGCGCGCGCGCCGAGCGAGACTGGAGCTCGCCGGCACGGCGCTCACGGCGGCGAACGCGCGAGCGTGCTCGCCCTGCTCGTTGAAGATGTCCCAGAGCGCCAGGCGCGCGCGGTCCAGCGACGGATCGGCCTTCAGCGCCGCCTCCAGATAGCTCACCGCGGTCGCCGGCGTCTCCGAGAGCAGCCCCTTGATGTAGCTCTCGAACGCCGCGAGCGGCGGATGTGCGCGCTGCAGGTCGGCAGAGGTCCGCGCCGAAGGGGGCGCCACCTTGCGCGCAATCCGCTCGAAGATCACGAACAGATCCGGCAGCGCTCCGCGCTCGGTCGCCTCCGTCCGCACCTTCGCCGACTCGAGATCGATCGCCCGCGCGCGCACGACGACCTCCTCGCCCTCCATGGCCACCGTTCCGACGACCACCTGCGACGCGCGCACCAGCTGGCCGATGCGGATCACCGTCGCGTCGGTCAGCGAGGCGTTCGCGGGCACCTGGAGCCGCTCGAACGCCTCCCGTCGCTCATCGCGCGTGATCGCGGGAGCGCTGAGCACGTTCAGGTCGTCGGCGACGAGCACCGACGCCGCTTCGCCCAGCCAGACGATGCGGGCGTCGCGCGAGACGTTCTCGAACGGCATGACGAGAATGCGGCCGCTCGCAGGCTGCGCGACGGCCACGGCCGCCGTCAGCCAGACGAGCGCCGCCAGGCACCCGGTTGCCAGCGCTCTCATACGGTCTCCGCAGACGAGGATGCCACAGTCGTGAACGGGACGCTCAGGCGGCACGCCTCGCCGCCGGCGCCGCGGCAGGAAACGACCTCGACCCGGGTCGAGACGTCGAACAGCGACAGCAGATGCTCGTACGCGGCGGCGTAGTAGTGGCACAGCGGCTGGGCCGCCGGTTCGCGGACCGAGCAGAAGACCGACGTCCGCAGCTCCACATGTCCCGTTCCACGGCGCACGCGCGACGCGGCGCGGCTCGCGGCGTAACTCGATCGCACCAGGCCGGCGGCGCGGCCCAGGAGCACGCGATGCCTGATGAAGCGCGGCAATCCCCCGATGGTCCGCCGCGCGGACGGCGACATCGAGGCCACTGTCCATTCGGCCGCGTACTGCCCCGCCGTCGTCGTCACGGCGAGGTACGCGTCGCCCTCCAGCCGAAGAAAGCTGAGCACGGCATAGAACGGCGCGAGGCCGATCGTCCCCTCGCGAAGACCGTCGGCGTTCAGCCAGCCTTCGTAAAATGCCAGCCGGTTCGGCAGCACGTCGGCAATCGCCTGGTGCAGGCTGGCGACGAGCACACGGCCGACACCCTGGTCGCGGATCATCCGGCGAGCGCGCAGGCGGAGCCGGACACGACATCGGCGCAGCACGTCCGGCTGAAGCCGGACGCCACACCAGTGCTGACGCTGGACGCTACATCAGCGCTGGCGCCGAATACCGCGCGTAAGATCGAGAGACGATGGCGATTGCGGCGATTCTTGCGGGCGGACGCGCCAGGCGCTTCGGCGGAGACGACAAGACGCAGATCCGCGTCGCGGGGCAATCGATGCTCGAGCGCCAGTGCGACGTCCTGCGTCGTTGTGTGAGCCGGATCGTGCTGGTGGGCTACCGCGGTCTCGTCGGCGCCGGCGTGCCGGTCACGACGATTCCCGATCGCGTGGCCGACAGGGGGCCGCTCGGCGGACTCGACGCGGCGCTGCACGCGACCGACGAGCCGGTCCTGCTCGTCGCCTGCGACATGCCGAATCTCGACGCCGGCCTGCTCACGCACATGATCGACGCGCTCGGAACGGCCGATGCGGTCGTGCCGCGAACCGAACGCGGCTATCATCCGTTGTGTGCGGTATATGCTCAGTCGTGTCGCCCGGCCGTGCTGGACCGGTTGCAGCGAGGACAGCTGCGCATGACCGACCTTCTCGCCACGCTCCGGCTCCGCGTCGTCGAGCCTGAGGAGATCGCGCGGTTCGGCCACCCGGAGCGCCTGCTGGCGAACGTGAATTCCCGGACCGATCTCGACGCGGTCGAATCGCTGAAGAACCACTAAACTGTAAGCGTATCACGAACTTACCGTCACCACAGTCCCGCCGCGGCGGGTGACGGGCTCCGTCACCGACCTATGATTCTCCCGATCCATCGACAGGTTGACCGCGCCATCGCCGATGCCGTCCGCTCGACGTTCGGCGTGGCGGAGGTTCCGGCGTTCGCCATCGAAACGCCGCCCACCCGCGCGCTCGGCGACCTCGCCGTTACCGTCGCGTTCCAGCTGGCGCGCGCCCTGAGAAAGGCTCCCCGCGCGATCGCCCAGGAGCTTGCCGGCAGCCTCGGCCCGATCCCCGGCATCGCGCGCGTCGTTGCGACGCCCAATGGATACCTGAACCTGTTCCTCGATCGCCCCGCGTACCTCGTCGATCGCGCGACCGGCCGCGCCGAAGGCGAGACGGTCGCCGAAGGCAAGACGATCGTCGAGCACACGGCCATCAACCCGAACAAAGCCGCGCACATAGGGCATTTGAGAAATGCGGCGCTCGGCGACACGCTCGTGCGTGTCCTCCGCTTCCGCGGCACGCCCGTGGAGGTGCAGAACTACATCGACGACACCGGCGTGCAGGTTGCCGACGTCATCGTCGGGTTCCGTGAGCTCGAACACAAGTCGGTCGATCAGGTGCGTCACATCGCCGAAACGACGCGGTTCGACTACTACTGCTGGGACCTGTACTCGCGGGTCACCGAGTGGTACGACGAGGACAAAGCGCACCTCGAGATCCGCGCCCGCGCGCTGCACGATCTCGAGCACGGCGGCAACGAGACCGCCGGCATGGGCGCCATCATCGTCGACCACATCGTCCGCGCGCACCTGAAGACGATGGCGCGCCTGAACATCGCCTACGACCTGCTCACCTACGAAGGCGACATCCTGCGGCTGAAGTTCTGGGCGCACGCCTTCGAGATCCTGAAGGCGCAGGGCGCCGTGTTCCTGCAGACCCAGGGGCGGCTCGCCGGCTGCTGGGTGATGCGCATCGACGAGGGCGGCGGATCCCAGGACGACGCCGCCGCGGACGCGGAGCAGGACGAGGAGTCGCGCGAGAAGGTGATCGTCCGCTCGAACGGCGTCGTGACCTACGTCGGCAAGGACATCGCCAACCAGTTCTGGAAGTTCGGGCTCCTCGGCCGCGACTTCCGGTATCACCGGTTCCTCGAGCAGGCCGGCGGCCGCACGCTGTGGGCGACGACGTCGAGCGACGGCGAGACCTCGGGCGTCCCGTCGTTCGGCCGCGCGTCGCGCATCTACAACGTGATCGACTCGCGCCAGATGTACCTCCAGGCGCTGCTCGCGCAGGCGCTGCGGACGCTCGGGCACGCGGAACAGGCCGAGAGCTCGATCCACTTCTCGTACGAGATGGTCGCCTTGTCCCACGAGACGGCGAGCGAGCTTGGCTACCCGCCGGATCCGGAAGCGGAACAGAAGCCGTTCGTCGAAGTCTCGGGCCGCAAGGGTCTCGGGGTGAAGATCGACGATCTGCTCGACGTCCTCGAGGCGAAGGCGTCCGCCGAAGTCGCCCGGCGCAATCCGGAGTTCACGCCCGAGGAATGCCGGCGCACCGCGTCGCAGATCGCGGTCGCGGCCATCCGCTACTTCATGCTGAAGTTCTCGCGCGGCAAGCTGATCGTGTTCGACATGGAGGAGGCCCTGAGCTTCGAGGGGGAGACCGGGCCGTACCTGCAGTACGCCGTCGTGCGCGCGAACAACATCTTCAACAAGCTGCGCGAGCGCGAGGGCATCGGCGAACGGGAGGTGCTCGCCAGCCTCGCCGGGCTGCCGGCCGACGAGCTCGCGCCGAGCGACGACGCCGACGCGCACGACCTCTGGGCGCTCGTCTTCGAAGCCTCGCGCCTCGACGACGTCGTCGAGCAGACGGTGCGGGCGCTGGAGTTCTCGGTGCTCGCGAAGTACGCATTCGGTCTCGCGCAGCTGTTCAACGCCTTCTACCACCGCTACCCGATCCTCAACGAGGAGGATCGCGCGCGCCGTCTCTGGCGCGCGGCGGGCGTCGTCTACCTCCGCGCGCAGTTGACGCGTGCGCTCGATCTGATGGGGATCGAAGTGCCGGGACGGATGTGACACCATGCCGCTGATTGCCGTCACGAACTGTCCGAAGCTCGAAGACTACAAGCAGGCGATCCTGCACGTCGGAGCCGAGGTGCGCGTCGTCGAACCCGGAGTGGACGTGGGCCAGGCGCTCGACGGCGCGGGCGGTCTCCTGCTCACCGGCGGAGACGATGTCGCGCCGGCGCGCTACGGCGAGCGGCCGCTTCCCGCCGTCGCGGCGGTGGCCCCAGAGCGCGACGAGTTCGAGATCGCGCTCGTGAAAGAGGCGCGGCGCCTGGGCCTGCCGATCCTGGCGATCTGCCGCGGCGTCCAGGTGCTGAACGTCGCGTGCGGCGGCACGCTGGTGCAGGACATCCCGACGCAGGTCGAGAACGCGCTGAACCACGCGCTGACGGTTCCGCCGCACCGCGCGTTCGACTACGCGCACGACGTCTGGATCGAGGACAATTCGCTCCTCGCGTCGCTGATGCAGGAGCGGTTGAACGGCTCCGACTCGTGCGCCGTCAACAGCCGCCACCATCAGGCGGTCAAGGAGGTCGCTCCCGGGTTCCGCGTCGTCGCAACGGCGCCGGACGGCATCGTCGAAGCGATCGAGGACCCGGCGGCGCGCTTCTGCCTCGGAGTGCAGTGGCATCCGGAGAACTTCTGGCGGACCGGCGAGTTCAGGCCGCTGTTCGAAGGGTTCGTGGAGGCGGCGCGGGGATGACGACGTCCGGCTGAAGCCGGACGCTACGTGGGCTGGCTGGAGTGAATTCGCGTTCGGTGTAGCACGTAGTGTCCGGCTCCGGCTCCGCCAGGGGACAGCGGGCTCCTGCGTGTAGCCGCGGACCTTCAGGTCCGCGAGCTCGGAAGGGCGCGATGGTGCGTGCGAAGCCTCTCACCACGTGGTTCGTGACCATCCTGACGGGCGCGGTGTTCGAAGACGACGACCGTCTCGACGTGCGGGGTGTTGGGGAACAGATCGAACGCGGTCGCGCCGGTCAGCGCGTATCCGGCCGCGACGATCTTGCGCGCGTCGCGCGCGAGCGTGGCGACGTCGCAGGAGACGTACACGATCTTCGAGGCCTCGAGCCGTACCGCTCCGTCGAGCGCCTCGGCCGACATCCCGGTCCTCGGCGGATCGACAATCAGCACATCCGGTGCGGCACGCTTCCGCCGCGACACGTACTCCTCCACTGGAGCGTGCACCGCGGTGACGCGTCCGCCTGTGGTCGCCGCGTTCGCGTCGAGATCGATCGCGCCGGCGCGATCGCCTTCGACGGCCGTCACACGCGCATTCCGCACCACGGCGGCGGCCACCGAGAAGAGACCGGTGCCCGCGTACAGATCCAGCACCGACTGGCCTGGCTCGATCTGCGCGATCACGTGACCGGCGAGCGACGGCAGCAGGTAGCGATTCGCCTGGAAGAACGCGAGCACATGACGGCGGAGCTGCACATCGTGCCCGTCGATCGGAACGCGATCGACGACGTGCGGATCTCCGGCGACGACGTCGACGCGGCCGCGAGCCTCGGGCGTCGTGAGGCTGAGGCCGGTGACGCCCGGCAACGTGCCGAGCCGCGTCAACGGCGTGGTCGGCGCGCCTTCCTCCATCTCCAGGTGAATCGCGCGCTGCGACGCGTCGAGGTTCTCCGAGAGCTCGATCTCGCGGACCGCTCTGATCCCGAGGGAACGAAGGGTGGAAGCCAGCTCGTCGAGCAGATCGCAGGTATCGGAACGCAGCTGACGCGTTCCCCGCACGTCGCACAACTCGTGCGTCCCTTCGCGAAAGAACCCGATGCCGGAGCCGCGCACGTGCAGCCGCGCACGCATCCGGTAGCCTTCCTCCGGCGAGCCTGACACGGTGATCGACGCAGGGGGCACGAGACGGCCGATCCGCGCGAACGCGTCCTCGACGACCAGCGCCTTCAGGGCGAGCTGGCGCTCGTACGCGATGTGCGCGTACAGGCAGCCGCCGCAGAGCGGATCGCCGGATACCGGCCGCCGGTCGGGCGACGGCTCTTCGACCGACACCACGTCCGCGTACGCGACGCCGCGTCCCACCCGATCGATCCGTCCGACGACCTGTTCGCCGGGAATCGCGCCGGCGACGAGGATCACCTGGCCGTCGGCGCGCGCGATCATCCGGCCGCCAGCGGCAGGCTTCTCGATCGTCAGCGGCAGGAGCTCGCCGGGCTTCACCATCGTCCCGCTCATGAGAACGCGATGACCGGCAGCTGCAGCCGCTCCCGCAGCGCCGTGACCGTCGCACGTTCCAGCGCCCGCTCGTACGCCTCCGCCGCCATCGACATCCTGAACGGCGCGAGCTGGTCGATCGCGTCACGCCGCGCGTCGGCGAGCGCAACGCCGGCGGTCGATTGCATCGCGATCGCGAGCAGCTCGTCGTCCATCTGCTGGAGCCGCGCGATCGCCGCGGCGCGCGCCTCGCCGCGGACGGCCGCGCGTCCCCGGGCCGCATCGAGCTCGGTCGAGACGCGATCGATGAGCAGGTCGGCGGACGCGTCCAGCACGCCGGTTGCGCGGAGACTGCTCAGACGCGTGAGCACACGTTCGAGATGCTCGCGCAGCGAAGGTCCGCGTTTGCGCGTCGCGGCTCCCTCGGCCTCGTGCGCCGCATCATCGCCGGCTTTCGGCGACACGCCGGTCGCGCGCCGCCACTCGTCGAACAGATCGAGCACGTCCGCTTCGCAGAAATCGATCCGCACCGGCCTGCGCCGCGGACCTTTCCGATAGTACCGCTCGAAGTAGCGGTCGATGCCGCCCATCGCCACCTTCAGCGGAACGCCCTGCGCGGCCCATCGCGACACCATGTCGAACGACGGTCCGACGATGCGTATGAGATGTCCGTCGTTCTTGCGGCAGAGATGCGCTTCGAGATCGCGGCAATACTCGGCGAGGTCCATCGGCTATCGAGTGTTCCTCTCCCAGACGATCCGCAGCCCCTGCAGCGTCAGCTCCACGTCCACGTGGTGGAAGAGGCCGGTCTCCGGCGCGATCACGACGGCGAGGCCGCCGGTCGCCACGCAGACGGCGCGGCCGCCGAGCTCGGCGTCCATCCGGCGTACGAGCCCTTCGACCATTCCCACGTATCCGAAGAAGAGCCCCGACTCCATCGCGCCGACCGTCGTGCGTCCCACGACCGCCTCCGGCTTGCGCACTTCGATGCGCGGCAGCCGCGCCGCGCGCTGGAACAGGGCGTCGGCCGAGATCGTGACCCCGGGACAGATCGCGCCGCCCAGGTACTCGCCGCGCCCGCTCACCGCGTCGAGCGTTGTCGCGGTGCCGAAGTCGCAGACGACGAGCGGCCGTCCGTTGCCACCGTACTGCTCGTAGGCCGCAATCGCGTTGACGATGCGGTCGGCGCCGACTTCCGACGGGTTGCTGTAGCTGATCGGCATGCCGGCGTTCGTCGGCGGA
>WBZO01005023.1_pt1 | contig 13763 bp, 9 predicted proteins | sample 5204261 | NCBI WGS metagenome assembly WBZO01 (sample SAMN12412400, study PRJNA552823) | activated sludge metagenome | isolation source: activated sludge from anammox sidestream of wastewater treatment plant... | place: USA: North Carolina | collected 2017-09
GAGGATAGCGCACGCGGGCCGTGACAACGTGCTGCCCATCGCGGCGGCTGCGGCGCAGCGAGGCGAGCGCGTCGGGCGCCTGGAGCGAAGATGAACGGGTCGGCACAACAGTACATGGCCTTCGAGGCGCAGCGCACGCGACCGGCGCGCGATCTTGCCAGCGCGATTCCCGCGACGCACGTGCGGCGCGTGGTCGACCTGGGCTGCGGACCGGGCAATTCGACCGCGGTGCTCGCCGCGCGTTATCCCGCCGCCGTCATCACCGGCGTCGATTGCGACGACGACATGCTCGCCCGCGCCCGCCAGCGCCTGCCGTGGGTCGAGTTCATCCGCGCGGACATCGCGACCTGGCAGCCCGCGGCAAGCTTCGATGTCGTGTTCGCCAACGCCTCGCTGCATTGGTTGCCGGATCACGCGACGCTCTACCCGCGACTGCTGGGTCACGTCGCGAAGGGCGGCGCACTCGCGATCCAGACCCCGGACAACGCGGACGAGCCGGCGCACGTGCTCATACGCGCGCTCGCTCGCGAGAAGCCGTGGGCGGACAAGCTCGCCCACGTGCCCGTACCCACGCGGCATCCTCCGGCGTTCCACCATGCGTTGCTCGCGCCGCTCGCGCGCACGCTCGACGTCTGGCGCACCACCTACTACCACCCGCTGCGCGGTCACGACGCCGTGGTCGAATGGTTCAAGGGGTCGGGCCTGCGTCCCTACCTCGCTGCGCTCGACACCGGCGAGCAAGCGATCTTCCTCGCGCGTTACCGGCAGGCGATCGAAGGCGGCTATCCGGCGTTGCCGGACGGCACCGTACTGCTGCCGTTTCCTCGCCTGTTCATCGTCGCCACCCGGTAGGTGCGCCGTCAGCGTGTGGCCGGTGAGGGCGACGGCGCGGGCGTCGCATCGGGATACAGGCCACGTTCGCGCGCGAACAGGCGCGTGAGCCCGAACAGGGCGTCGGTGAACGGAGTGGGCATGGCAAGGCGCCGGCCGATTTCATGGACGGCGCCGACGATGGCGTCGAGCTCGAGCACGCGTCCGGCCTCGACGTCTTGCAGCATCGACGTCTTGAAGGCGCCCAGCCGCGCCGTGATCGCCTGCCGGTCCTCGGGGGTTTCGCTGATCGGGCAGCCGAGCCGGGCGCCGATCGCGGCTGCTTCGCGCATGGCGGCGCTGCACAATTCGCGGACCAGGGGATCGTCGAGGATGCGATCGCTCGTCGCGCCGGTCAGCGCGCTCACCGGATTGGTCGTCATGTTGCCCCACAGCTTGTACCAGATGTCGCGGCGCACGTCGGAGGAGGGCGTGACGTCGAAGCCAGCGTGCGCGAGGAGGTCGCACACGTTGCGCGCACGCGCGCTGTGACCCCCGCGCGCCTCGCCGACGATGAGGCCGTTGCCCATCACGTGGCGAACGACACCGGGGGCCGACGTCGCGCAACTCACGTGCACGACGCAACCGACGACGTGCCGGACCGGGATCGCGCGCGCGATCGCGCCGCCCGGGTCGACGCTGGCGAGCGGACCCGGAGGAAATCCGGCGAGGTCGTCGCAAAACCACCACGGCACACCGTTCATCGCCGGCAGGACGATCGTGTCCGCGCCGATCAGCGGCGCGATGCGGGACGCGAGCGCCGGCAGCGCGGGTCCCTTGACGGCGATGATCACGAGGTCCTGCTGACCGAGGACGGCCGGATCCGCGACCGCGTGCGCGGGTGCCTGCAGCGGTCCGCTCGCGGTCTCGGCACGCCAGCCGTCGCGCGCGAGGGCGGCAAGCGTCGCGCCGCGTGCCACCGCACTCACCTGGGCGTGTCCGGCGAGCGCGAGCCGCGTGCCGAGAAAGCCGCCGATGGCGCCGGCGCCCACGATGCAGATCCGCTTCACGTCGCTATCCTCCGCTGCGCGTTGTGCCGCCGTCGCTGGACGGGGTTCCCCGTCGCGCGGGGCCCGGGATTGCCGCGCCCGCATCAATCAGGCCGGCGCGGCGAAGCCCGTAACCTTCATGCGCTTCGGTAACAGCGAGCCCTTGCGCGCGCGCTTGAGAAGGTAGCGGGCGAGTTCCTCGCCCTCGAGTACGAACTGCGTCGTTCGGCCGAGGCGATTCGTTCCTTGCAGCACGACGCGCCGCGCGGTGACGAGGCTGACCGCGGCGAGCGTCTCGCCGGCGTCGAGCCCCATGACGATCACGCCGCGGCCGCGCGGCACTTCGCGCATCTCGGCGAGCGCGAATACGACGAGGCGCCCCTTCGACGATAGCGCGGCGACGTGGTCGAGCCCGGAGGCGAGCGGCACGGGTGCCAGCGGCACCTCATCGGCGGCAAGCGTCATGAACGCCTTGCCGGTGCGCACGCGCGAGAGCATGTCGCCGAAGGTAGCGACGAAGCCGTAGCCGCCGCTGCCGGTGACGAGGAATTTCTGCTCGATGGCGCCGACGATGGCCTGCGCCACCTTCGCGCCCGCCGGCAGGTCGATGAACGTCGTCACCGGCACCCCGTCGCCGCGACCGCCCGGGATGTCCGCGGCTTCGATCGCATACGCGCGACCGGTCGTGTCGATCATCACGACCGGCGCGACGGTGCGCGTCTCGAACACCGCGAGCGGGCCGTCGCCCGCCTTGTACGCGAACTGGTCGGCGGCGTGACCGTGCCCCTGGCGCGAGCGGATCCAGCCGTGTCGCGACAGCGTCACGGTGATCGGTTCATCGGCAACGGTGCGCTCGATGATCGCGGGCGCAACCGCTTCGATGAGCGTGCGCCGGGCGTCGCCATGGCGCTTCGCGTCCGCCTCGATCTCGGTCGTCACGGTCCGCGCGAGCACCTTGCGGTCGGCGAGGATCCGTGCCAACGCGGCGCGTTCGGTGGCGAGGTCCGCGAGTTCCTGCTCGATGCGAAGCGCCTCGAGCCGCGCGAGCTGCCGCAGCCGGATCTCGAGGATGTCGTCGGCTTGCACCTCGCTCAGCTTGAACTTCGCGATGAGCGCCGCCTTGGGGTCATCGGCCTTGCGGATGATGCGGATGACCTCGTCGATCGAAACGAGCGCGAGCCGACGTCCCTCCAGGATGTGGATGCGGCGATCGACTTCGGCGAGCCGATGCCGCGTGCGCCGCGTCACCGTCTCGAAGCGGAAATCGGTCCACTCGACGAGGAGGTCCTTGAGCGACTTCTGCCGCGGACGACCGTCGCGTCCCAGCGTCACGAGATTGACCGGCAGGCTCGCCTCGAGGCGCGTGTGCGCGAGCAGGAGCGCCATGAGCTCCTGCGGTGCTTGCCGGCTCGAGCGGGGCTCGAGCACGAGGCGCACGGGGGCGGCCTTGTCGGACTCGTCGCGCACCGTATCGAGTGCCGACAGGATGAGGTTCTTGAGGTTGAGCTGCTCCTGCGACGGCGACTTCTTGCCTTCCTTCGGCTTCGGATTGGTCAGCCGCTCGATGTCCTCCAGCACCACCCGCGTCGACACGCCGAACGGCAGCTCCGTCACGGCGATGCGCCACTGGCCGCGGGCGAGGTCCTCGATCGTCCAGCGCGCGCGCACGCGCAGGCTGCCGCGTCCGCTCGCGTACGCGGCGCGAATCGTCTCCGCATCGGAGATGAGCTGCCCGCCGCCGGGCAGGTCCGGCCCGGGAACGAGGGCGAGCAGTTGCTCGGTCGTGATCGCGGGATTACGGATCACCGCGATGGCGGCCTGCGCCACTTCGCGCAAGTTGTGCGACGGGACGTCGGTTGCCATGCCGACGCCGATGCCCGAGGCGCCGTTGAGGAGCAGGAGCGGCAGGCGCGCGGGGAGGAGCTTGGGCTCGGTGAAGGCGCCGTCGTAGTTGGCGACGAAGTCGACCGTGTCGCGCTCGATCTCCTCGAGGAGCAACGCGGCGATCGGCGTCAGGCGGCATTCGGTGTAGCGCATCGCGGCCGCGTTGTCGCCGTCGCGCGAGCCGAAGTTGCCCTGGCCGTCGATCAACGGGTAGCGCAGCGTGAAGTCCTGCGCCTGACGCACCAGCGCGTCGTACGCCGCCGCGTCGCCGTGCGGGTGATACTTGCCGAGCACGTCGCCGACCACACGCGCCGACTTCACGTGGCGGGCCGGCGCGTACAGTCCGAGCTCGTGCATCGCGTAGAGGATGCGCCGCTGCACCGGCTTTTGTCCGTCGGCCACGTGCGGCAGCGCGCGCCCCATGACGACGCTCATCGCATACTCGAGGTAGCTGCGCTCGGCGAACTGGGCGAGCGGCAGCGCCTCGTCGTCGCCGTCGGGTGGCGGCGCCACCGGCGGCGGTGCGGGTGGAGCCGCGCCTTGCGCGGACGGTCGCGCGACGCCGCGCGCGGTCGGCGCCGGTTGCGCGGACGCTTCGTCCGGCGGAAAGAGTTCGCCGGTCAGCGTATCGGCGGTGGGCGCGTCGCCCTTGTGCCGTGTCGTGGTCTTGCGCGGGGTACGGGTTGCCATGTCGATCGGATCAGACGTCGACGTCGACCGCATTGCCGTCGCGCTCCATCCACTCGCGGCGCGCGGCGGCCTCGGTCTTGCCCATGAGCCGCGCGAAGATCCGCTGCGCCTCGTCCGCGCCGTCGTGCGCGACGCGCACCGGCGTCACCCGGCGCGTCTCCGGATTCATCGTCGTCTCCCACAACTGCTCGGGATTCATCTCGCCCAGACCCTTGAAGCGTCCGACCGACCACGAGGCCGGCTTGACGCCTTCCTTGACGAGGCGGTCCTCGATGGCAGCGAGCTCGTCGTCGTCGAGCGCGTAGAGCTTGCGTGCGGCGCGCTTGCCCGACGCCGGGACGTCGATGCGAAACAACGGCGGATGCGCGACCTGGATGTGGCCGCCGGCGATGAGCGCCGGGAAGTGGCGGAAGAAGAGCGTGAGGAGCAGCACCTTGATGTGGCTGCCGTCGACGTCGGCGTCGGCCATGATGATGATGCGCCCGTAGCGCAGGTTGGCGAGATCGGCCGTCGCGGGCGACTCGTGCGGATCGACGCCGATCGCGACCGCGATGTCGTGGATCTCGTTGTTGGCGAAGAGGCGGTCGCGGTCGACCTCGAAGCTGTTGAGCACCTTGCCGCGCAGCGGCAGGATCGCCTGGTACTGCTTGTCGCGCGCGAGCTTGGCCGACCCGCCCGCGGAATCGCCTTCGACGAGGAAGACTTCGCGGCGCGGCACGTCGTCGGATTCGCAGTCGGTGAGCTTGCCCGGCAGCACCGCGACGCCGGAACCCTTGCGCTTTTCGACTTTCTGCGCCGACTTCATGCGCAGCTGCGCCTGCGCGATGGCGAGCTCGGCGATGCGCTTGCCATACTCGACGTTCGAGTTGAGCCACACCTCGAGCGGATCCTTGATCGTCTGCGCGACGAGCTTCAGCGCATCACGGCTCGCGAGCTTCTCCTTGACCTGCCCCTGGAACTGCGGATCGAGGATGCGTGCGGACAGCACGAAGTGCGTCTTCGCCGACACGTCCTCCGTTTGCAGCCGCGCGCCGCGCGGCAGCAGGCCGTGATGGTCGACGAATGCCTTCACCGCCTCGAAGAGCGCCGCGCGCATTCCCGCCTCGTGCGTGCCTCCCGCGGGTGTGGGGATGAGGTTGACGTAACTCTCGCCGGAGCCGCCGCCGTCCTCGTACCAGCCGATCGCCCACGCCGCGCCTTCGCCTTCGGCGAACGTGTCGCCCTCCTTGGGCTTGCCGAGATACGCCTCACCGGCGAAGACCGGCACGACCGGCTGCGCCGCGCCGGCAATCTCGTCGAGATAGCCGCGCAAGCCCTCCGGATACGACCAGGTCCTCGCCCTGACGTCCTTTCCCGCCTCCACGTGCAGCGTGACGGTGACGCCGGGGAGGAGCACGGCCTTGGCGCGCAGCAGTCGCTCGAGCTCGGCCATCGAGACGTCCGGCGCGTCGAAGTACTTGGGATCGGGGTACGCGCGCACCGTGGTGCCAGTGACTTTGGCGCTGACGTTGCCCACGACCTGGAGCGGCTCGGCGACGTCACCGTTGGCGAAGACGATGCGATGCACCTTGCCGTCGCGCCGCACCTCGACCTCGAGCCGGCGCGACAGCGCGTTGGTCACCGACACGCCCACGCCGTGCAGGCCGCCGGAAAACGCGTACGCACCGTCGCCATCACGCTTGTCGAACTTGCCGCCGGCGTGCAGGCGCGTGAAGACGAGCTCCACGGTCGGAATCTTCTCGATGGGGTGCGGGCCGACTGGAATGCCGCGGCCGTCGTCCTCGACCGTCACCGAGTGGTCGGCGTGCACGTACACGTCGATGCGCGTGGCAATCCCCGCGAGCGCCTCGTCGGCGGCGTTGTCGATGGCCTCGGCGATGATGTGCGTCGGATCCACCGTGCGCGTGTACATGCCCGGGCGCTCGCGCACGGGCTCGAGTCCCTTGAGGACGCGGATCGAAGATTCCTGGTAACGACGGGCAGCCATCGACAACGGGCTTGGGAACGTAACGTGCTATGGGAGCGTGACGAAGGAGGGCGGCTGCGGCAACGGGCCCAGGCCATCCTTCACGACCGGGCCGCGCCGGCGACGCCGCACCGCGTGGGCACCGCGCCGACCGGCATGGCCGCCCGACCGCGACGAGGTATCACGGCGCGAGCGATGCGCATTGTAGCGCGTGGCCGATCGGCGTCGCGCCGTCAGGCGCGCGTCTTGCGCGCGGCGCTGCGGCGGGGATCGACGGCGCCGGCACGGTGCATCGGCCCCGACGCGCCCGCGGCGTCCGTGGGGCTTGTCTCGGCGGGTGTCCGGTGACGGTTTCCAGGGCGCGATCGCGCACCCGGCACCGTGCCGAAGTGCGTGATCTCCTCGATCAGCGTCGCCCCTTCACCCATGAGGAAGTTCTTGAACGCGGAGGCCACGGGCGGCAGGCGCTTGTTCTTGCGGTGCACGACGTTCCAGTGCAGGAGCATCGGAAAGCCCTCCACATCGAGGATCGTGAGGTTACCCACTTGCCGTTCGAGCGCCACCGTGTGCGCGGACAGGAAGCTCACGCCCAGGCCGGCGATCACCGCCTGCTTGATGGTTTCGGTACTCGTGATCTCCATCCGGATGTCGAGCGTCGCGTTCCATCGCCCGAACGCGAGCGTCATGGCGTTGCGCGTGTCGGATCCCCTCTCGCGAACGACGAATTGCTCGCGGGCGATGACCGCCTTCGGGATGCCGCGGGTCCGGGCGAGACGGTGCGACGGCGCGGCGACGATCACGTACGGATGCGGCGAGAACGGCTCGCTCACGACATCGATCTGCTCCGGGGGGCGCCCCATGATCGCGAGATCGATCAGGTTGTCCGCCAGGCGATGCAGCAGCTCGGTACGATTGTGCACGGTGAGGTTGAGCCCGACGCCGGGATGGCGCCGCGCAAACTCCGCGAGGAGCCGCGGAATGAAATAATCGCCCGCACTGATCACCGCGATGTTGAGCGTCCCGCCGGTGTCGCCGCGAAGGAGCAGCATCGCCTCCTCCGCCTCGCGGAACTGCTGGATGATCGTGCGGCTGTAATGGAGCATCTCGGTGCCGGCGCGAGTGAGGTACACGCGCCGTCCGAGCTGCTCGAACAGCGGCAACCCCGCGTGGCGCTCGAGCTCCTTGACCTGCGTCGACACGGCAGGCTGGCTCAGGTGCATTTCGTTGGCCGCCCGGGTGAAGCTCAGGTGCCGCGCGACGCATTCGAAGAGCTTCAGTTGCCGCAGAGTCGCGTTCTTCATCCGTGGCGGTTCGCGTGAGACATAACCATAACTCTATAGCAAGTATAAAAAGAATCAACTAGTCTTGATGAAACAGGTCGCCTACATTTCGCCTCACGTCCCGCGCTGCGGGCAAGGTTTCGGGTGCAGGCGGTGGCAGGCGAGACGCGGCTGCGGTCGTGAACAGGAGACAGGACGATGAAGATTGCGATCGTGGGCGCAGGCGCCATCGGCGGTTACGTCGGGGTGAAGCTCGCTTTGGCCGGCGAGGACGTGACGTTCATGGTGCGGGGTGCCAATCTCGCGGCGCTGCGCGCCAACGGCATGAAGCTCGTGATGAACGACGGCGCCGAGCATGTCGCGCGCAACGTGACCGCGACCAACGACTACGCTGGTGCGGGCCCGCAGGACATCGTCGTTCTGGCGATGAAGGCGCACCAGGTCGAGGCGGTCGTCAACGACGTGCCCCACCTGTTCGGCCCCGACACGGTCGTCGTCACGATGCAAAACGGCATCCCGTACTGGTACTTCCACAAGCACGGCGGCGAGCTCGCCGGCAGCCCCGTCCAAAGCGTCGACCCCTCCGGCATCATCGGCCGACAGATCCCGCCGGAACGGGTGATCGGATGCGTCGTGTATCCCGCGTCCGAGCTCGTCGCGCCGGGTGTGGTGCGGCACATCGAGGGCGATCGCTTTCCGGTGGGCGAGCTCGACGGATCGACGAGCGCACGTGTGACGCGCGTGTCGGAGTGCTTCACGCGGGCCGGGTTCAAGGCCCCGGTCCTCGACGACATTCGCGGCGAGATCTGGTTGAAGCTCTGGGGCAATCTCACCTTCAATCCGATCAGCGCGCTCACCCGCGCCACGCTGGTCGACATCTGCCGCTACCCGCCCACGCGCGATCTGGCCGCCGCCATGATGACCGAGGCGCAGGCCGTCGCCCACAAGCTCGGCATCACCTTTCGTATCGGCCTTGACAAGCGCATCGCCGGCGCGGAAAAGGTGGGCAGGCACAAGACGTCGATGTTGCAGGACATCGAAGCCGGCCGCGCGCCCGAGATCGAGGCGCTGGTCGGGTCGGTGATCGAATTGGGGCGGCTCACCGCCACGCCGACGCCGCACATCGACGCGGTCTACGCGCTCACCAAGCTCCTCGCGCAGTCGACCGCGCCGCAGTCCCCGCCGGCGGCGACTCCGGAGCACGGCGCCGCGCGGGCGACGTCGGTGGCATGAGGTGGGGGCGGCGCCGCCGCGACAGGAATCTTCGTTTCACGACACGGAAGCGACGGACGCTTCACAACGACGCCACGAGGTGACCCATGACCAGAATGAGAGCCATCGATGCCGCTGTCCACGTGCTCGAGCGTGAGGGCATCACCGTTGCCTTCGGCGTCCCCGGCGCCGCCATCAACCCGCTGTACTCGGCGCTGAACGCGCGCGGCAGCATCACGCACATCCTCGCCCGGCACGTCGAGGGCGCCGCACACATGGCCGAAGGCTACACCCGCGCCGCTGCGGGCAACATCGGCGTGTGCATCGGCACGTCGGGCCCGGCTGGCACCGACATGATCACCGGCCTGTATTCGGCCGCCGCCGATTCGATTCCGATCCTCTGCGTGACGGGTCAGGCGCCTCGCGCCCGCCTACACAAGGAAGACTTCCAGGCGATCGACATCGCCGCCATCGCCAAGCCCGTTGCGAAGTGGGCCACCACGGTGATGGAGCCCGGGCAAGTCCCGCGCGCGTTCCAGCAGGCGTTCCACCTCATGCGCTCCGGTCGTCCGGGGCCCGTGCTCATCGACCTGCCGTTCGACGTCCAGACCGCGGAGATCGAGTTCGACCCCGACACCTACGAGCGCTTGCCCGTCTACAAGCCGCAGGCCACGCGTGCGCAGATCGAATACGCGCTTGCGATGCTCAACGCCGCGAGCAAGCCGCTCGTCGTCGCGGGTGGCGGCATCATCAACGCCGACGCGTCGGCGCTCCTCGTCGAGTTTGCCGAAGTGACCGGGGTTCCGGTGATTCCGACGCTCATGGGCTGGGGCACGATCCCCGACGATCATCCGCTCATGGTCGGCATGTGCGGCTTGCAGACCAGCCACCGCTATGGCAATGCGACGCTGCTTGCGAGCGACTTCGTGCTCGGCATCGGCAATCGCTGGGCGAATCGCCACACCGGCTCGGTCGACGTCTACACCAAGGGTCGCAAGTTCGTGCACGTCGACATCGAGCCCACGCAGATCGGCCGCGTCTTCGCGCCCGACTACGGCATCGTCTCCGACGCGAAAGCCGCGCTCGAGACCTTCGTTGCCGTCGCGCGCGAATGGAAGGCGGCGGGCAAGCTGCGCGACTGGTCGGGGTGGGCGAGCGAATGCCTGGGTCGCAAGGGCGCGCTCGCCTACGCGCGCAAGACGAACTTCGAGAACGTCCCGATGAAGCCGCAGCGCGTCTACCAGTGCCTCAATCGCGCCTTCGACGACAACGACACCTGTTACGTGACGACGATCGGCCTGTCGCAGATCGCCGCCGCACAGTTCCTGCACGTCTACCGGCCGCGCAACTGGATCAACTGCGGCCAGGCGGGCCCCTTGGGTTGGACCATCCCCGCGGCACTCGGCGTCCGCGCCGCCGATCCCACGCGCCGGATCGTCGCCCTGTCCGGCGACTACGACTTCCAGTTCATGATCGAAGAACTCGCCGTCGGCGCGCAGTTCAAGCTGCCGTACATCCACATCGTCGTCAACAACGCGTACCTCGGCTTGATCCGCCAGTCGCAGCGCGGCTTCGGCATCGACTACTGCGTATCGCTCGCCTTCGAGAACATCAATGCGCCGGCCACCGGCGGCTACGGGGTCGATCACGTGAAGGTCGCCGAAGGCCTGGGCTGCAAGGCGATTCGTGTCGAACGTCAGGACGAGATCGACCCGGCGATCCAGCAGGCCGAGAAGTGGATGGCCGAGCACCGCGTCCCCGTCGTGATCGAGATCATCCTCGAGCGCGCCACCAACATTGCGATGGGTGCGGAGATCGACAACATCGTCGAGTTCGAGGAGCTGGCACTGGCCAAGGAAGACGCGCCGACGGCGGTCGCGCTGCTCGATTGAGGGTGGGAGGCTCCACGGAGGCACCGCGCGGGCAGCGCCTGCCGCCGTGCGGTGTCTCCGCGCGACCGCGGCGCGCGGCAACTGGAGGCGGGGGTCGGAATCGAACCGGCGTCCACGGCTTTGCAGGCCGCTGCATGACCACTCTGCCACCCCGCCAAGGGTGGAGCGCGGCCGCACCGTTCGCTTGCGCGCGACGTGCGGTTAGCGCTGTAAACCAAAAGGGAGAGCCGGCGTGCGCTCTCCCTTCGAAGATCTGGAGCGGGAAACGAGTCTCGAACTCGCGACCTCAACCTTGGCAAGGTTGCGCTCTACCAACTGAGCTATTCCCGCTTGGGACAGCTGGTTATTGTAGCGCAATTCGCGCGGGCGTCAAAACGCGGTTGCGCTCGCGTTACGCCCAGACGGCGGCCATCGCGTCGGCCACGTAGTCGACGTTTCCGCTGTTGAGCGCGGCGACGCAGATACGGCCGGTGTCGACGGCGTAGATCGAGAACTCGGTGCGCAGCCGCTGCACCTGCTCCTTGCTGAGCCCAGAATACGAGAACATGCCGCGCTGCGCGAGCACGTAGCCGAAATCGCGGCCGGGCAGTCGGGCGCGGAGCCGCTCGACCAGGAGCGCGCGCATCTTCTTGATGCGCTCCCGCATGCCGCCGAGCTCGCTCTCCCAGAGCGCGCGCAGCTCGGGCGAGGCGAACGTCATGGCGACGATCGCGCTGCCGCGTGAAGGGGGGCTCGAGTAGTTCGCGCGAACGAGGCGCTTGACCTGCGAGAGCACGCGCGTCGCCTCGTCCTTGCTGGCGGTCACGATCGTCAGTGCGCCGACGCGCTCCCCGTACAGCGAGAAGGACTTCGAGAACGAGCTCGAAATGAAGAGGGGTCCGGGCGTTGCGGCGAAGCGGCGCACGATGCTGCCGTCGGCATCGATGCCCTCGGCGAAGCCCTGGTAGGCCATGTCGAGGAACGGCACGAGGCCACCCTTGCGCACGGTCGCGAGAATCTCTTCCCATTGCTCGGGCGTGGGATCGACACCGGTGGGGTTGTGGCAGCACGCGTGCAGGATGACGATGTCGCCGGCGGGAATCTTCGACAGCGCGCCGATCATCCCGGCGAAGTCGAGGCCGCGGGTCACGGGATCGAAGTAGGCGTAGGTGTCGACGGTGAAGCCCGCGGTCTCGAAGAGCGCTCGATGGTTCTCCCAGGACGGATCGCTGATCCACACCTTCGCCCCGGGCGCGAACCGACGCAGGAAATCGGCGCCGACGCGCAGGGCACCGGTGCCGCCCAGCGCCTGCACGGTCACGGCGCGGCCCTCACGGAGGATCGGGCTGTCTGCGCCAAGGAGGAGCGCTTGCACCGCCTGATCGTAGGTGGCGAGGCCGTCGATCGGCAGGTAGCCACGCGGCGCGTTCTTGGCGACGATCGCCTGCTCGGCGCGTTGGACGCACTCCAGGACCGGGAGCTTGCCGTGGTCGTCGTTGTACACGCCCACACCGAGATTCACCTTCTTCGGATTCGTGTCCGCGACGAAGGCTTCGGTGACGCCGAGGATGGGATCGCGCGGGGCGAGGGCAACGGCGGTGAGGAGCGAGGCAGCGGCAGTCGGGGCGTTCATGGCGGCGGTCATCGATGGGCGAGGGTAGCGTCACATTTTACGCGAAGGCTGCGGCGCGGTCGGGCCAGTGCGGAGTCAACCTCCGCGCCGCTGCGATCGCTTGACGACCCGCGCCCTGGATCGTTCCGAACGAGGCGCCGCTCACGCCCACAGCGGCCGATGTGAACGTGCACTGGAGCCGACAGATTTGGTGCTAACAGCTATCGCATGTTGGGACCAGGATCTAGGAACGCACCGATATCGGTGCGGAATACCGAGTAGCAATCAAGGATGCCGCTTGCTTGAGATCGCCAAGGTGCTGCTTGGCGATATCGAGTGGCTTAAAGAGACGTCTAATCCATACAATGTTGAGGCATCCCAAGATGCGACCATCTGACATGATTGGAACAGCTATCGCCATCAATCCGTCGTCGTAACTTGATCGATCCTCGCTAAAATGCCCACCCCAATGTGGATCCCGTATGCTGTAACCACGTCGCCGCGTCTCCTCGAGAATACGGGCCATCGCTTCTTGACCGCCGATTCTCGCGTACCCAGCATCTCGTCTTCTTCGGAGGAGTCCAAGGATCGCCTGCCGCTCTTTCTCCGGGCAAAACGCGAGGTAGGCACGCCCGGGCGCGGAAAGCGCCATGTTGATTCGGAATCCAATCTGCAGACGATGTAGCAAGAAATAGGAGTGCAACCGACTTGTCTCATGCAACTGCATGAAAGATCCGTTGCGAATCGAAAGATCGGAAGGCCAATGGATCCGCCCAACCAGCCAGTCGAGCACCGGGCCGGCCACCTCCACAAGGCGATCTGGCGGAGCCAAGCGCTCGCTCAGCAATTTGAGAAGGTAACTGGCGTGGTATTGCTGATCGCCCATCCCTCGCCAGACGAATCCTCTGTCTTCGAGGGTGTGCAACAGCCGAAAGATCGTCGGCTTGGGCAGATCAAGTATCGAGTGCAGTTCATGAAGCGTCGCTCCGCGCCTCTCCTGCAAGCATCCCAGAATCGCTAAGCCGCGATCCAGCGCGCGGACGGGATTTACCCCCTTGCCACTGGACGACGCTCGCCTCGCCGATTTCATAGCGTGGAATTGTACGTGATGGCGCTTGCCGTGGGCAGCCACTTCGTGCAGTATCGCTCGAGTAGTCTATGCAGCTCCGGACAGATTCCTGAGGAACGCTCCCGCCGGACGTGACCATTGAGCAAGACACACATCAGAGCATTGGAGGACATATGGGCTTCGCGTATGTCGTTGGAACCTGTGACACGAAGGGTGACGAACTTCGATTCGTGAAGGACATAATCGAATTGGCGGGAGTGAATGCGAAGATCGTTGATGTCAGCACAAAGAGTCGCCACTCGCATCGCGGCGCTGATGTA
>WBZO01005024.1_pt1 | contig 13762 bp, 9 predicted proteins | sample 5204261 | NCBI WGS metagenome assembly WBZO01 (sample SAMN12412400, study PRJNA552823) | activated sludge metagenome | isolation source: activated sludge from anammox sidestream of wastewater treatment plant... | place: USA: North Carolina | collected 2017-09
CCATCCAGGATACCCGACCTCGGCCAGGGCCTGGAAGATGGGGACGAAATCGAGCTTGCCCATGCCCGGCCCTTGCGAGTTCGGGTCGTTGGCGTGGAAGTGGACCAGCCACTGCCGGTTGCGGCGCACGAGCTCGGGGATGGGGACCGGCTCGGAGGCCATGGCCAGGCAGTCGAGGTGCAGCCGGCAGCGGGGCGAATTCACCAGCTTCACGAGCTCCACGCCTTCGGCCGCCGTGGTGAGAAAGGTGGTCGTCTTGGGGGAGAGCGGCTCGAGGGCCAGGAGCGTGTCGGTCTTCTCCAGCACGGGCACCAGCCCGCGAAAGACCTCGGCCGCGTGCTTCACCGCCTCCTCGCGCGTGACGCCGGGAAGCAGGTTTCGCTGCTGGGGCGAGCCGAAGACCAGGAGCTTTCCGCCCAGGTCGGCGCAGAATCGGGCCAGGGCCGCAAGGTATTCGCCCGTCTTGCGGCGGACACCGGCCTCCGGGCTGGTCAGGTGCAGGCCCTTGGTCTTGGCCAACAGCCAGTGGAGGCCGATCACCTCCAGCCCGGCCTTCTCGGCGGCGTGGCGGACCTCCTTGCGGCGCCCGTCGGTGATTTCCTGGACGTTATCCGCGATGGTGAACGGTGCGATTTCGACACCCTGGTATCCGCACTCGGCGGCGAACTGGAACGCCCGCTCCAGCGGCCAGTCCTGAAAGGTCTCGTTGCAGATGGCCAGCTTGGGCCGGAAGGGTGTCTTGCGCGATTCTTCGGCCGAAGAGGCGAGGGGCGCGCCGACAAGGGAACCGGCCGCCAACGCAGCCGAACATCTCAGGAAATCCCGCCGCGAGTGTGCAACCATGACGGTCTTCTCCTCACCACTTGGCCAGCGAGCTTGCTCGCCGTGATTTCCGGTCAGTTTCCGTGCGTTTAACCGGCCGAGGACTGCGCAGTCGGCGTAGACGCGGCAAGCAAGCTCGCCGGCTAAATGGACATTATACACAGACGCGGCGGATCGCGCGGCGTCCGCTCCTCACGGCTCGGCGGGGGCGCGCTGAAGCGCCGCCGTGATGTGGTTGAGGATGTGGCGGACCGAGATGACTCCGGCGACGCGTCCGCCGGCCAGGATGGGGATGTGCCGGTACCCGCCCAGGTCCATCTTGTGCAGGGCGAAGGCCACCCGGTCGCTCAGCTCCAGGGTTTCGACGGAGCGGGTCATGAAGCGGGCGACGGGCTGGACGGCCAACTGGGCCGCCTCGGCATTGAGCTGCATCAAGGCGTCCCGCTCGGTGAAGATGCCGGCCACTCCGCCGGCATCGACGACCACCGCGCAGCCGCCGCCCCGGGCGACCATGCGGCGGAGCACCTCGCCCACCGGGCTCTCGGGCGAGACGACCAGCGGCTCGCGCGGCCCGAGCCGCTCGATGCGGTCGCGCATCACGCTCCGCTCCACCGCCGACCCGGGTCCCGACCCGTAGAGCGTGGAGAGCGGGCTTTCGCACTCCTCGCAGGTGTCTGCGCCGTCGAGGTTCCTGTGGCCGCAATCGGGGCAGGTGATCATGGACCTCCCACCTCCCACGTCTCCCCTTCGTGGAACAACTCGTCCAGGTCGCCCGGGCCCTCCTTGCGGACCGCTGCGTCGATCTGCTCGTTGAGCCGCGCGTCGTACACGGGGCGGTCCACGGCGCGGAACACGCCGATGGGCTCGGGAAAGTGCGGCTGATACATGCGGCTCAAGAGGTAGGCCAGCGTGGGCTCCTTGGCCGCCTCGTCGTGGACCAGCAGGTCGGCCTCGGTAACGCCGCCGCCCAGCGTCACCACCTCGGGCTCCATGCCGCTTAGGCGAATCCCCTTGTCGCGGTTTCGGCCGAAGATCATGGGCTTGCCGTGCGCGAGCTCCAGGGTCGTGTCGGCGCGGGTGTCTCGGTCGGTGGCGTAGTCGTAGGCCCCGTCGTAGAAGACCACGCAGTTCTGGTAGATCTCCACGAAGGAGGTGCCGCGGTGCTCGGCCGCCCTGCGGAGCACCATGCCCAGGTGCGTCTGGTTGACGTCCACAGTCCGCGCGACGAAGCTCGCCTCGCAGCCGATGGCCACGGAGAGGATGTGCAGGGGGTTGTCGATGGAGCCGGCCGGGGTGCTCTTGGTCATCTTGCCCAGCGGCGTGGTCGGCGAGTACTGCCCCTTGGTCAGGCCGTAGATGCGGTTGTTGAAGAGGATGATGTTGAAGTCCAGGTTGCGGCGGATGGCGTGGATCAGGTGGTTGCCGCCGATCGACAGCCCGTCGCCGTCGCCGGTGATGACCCACACGGACAGCTCGGGCCGAGTGACCTTCAGGCCCGTGGCCACGGCCGGGGCCCGCCCGTGGATCGAGTGCATCCCATACGTGTTCATGTAATAGGGGAAACGGCTGGAGCAACCGATCCCGGAGATGAAGACCAGCTTCTCCCGCGGGATGCCAAGGTCGGCCATCACCTTCTTCATCTGCGCCAGGATGGCATAGTCGCCGCAGCCGGGACACCAGCGGACGTCCTGTGGGCTGGCATAGTCCTTGGGCGTGAGCTTTGGAGGGACGGGAAGCGTGGGGGCGTCTATGCTCATGGCGTCACCTTGTTGTCTTGGGGTGAGTGGTGAGTGGTGAGTAGGTGAGTGGTGTTTGGAGTACGCGTCTACAATGTCTTTCGCCTTCTGCACCAATCGGCGTTACGCTCAAGACCACTCACCACTCGCTCTCTACAGCAGCCTCTCGATCCCCTCCACCACCTCGCCGACCGCGAACGGCCGGCCGGTATACTTGTTCAGTCCAACCGCGTCCACCAGGTACTCGGCGCGGAGCAGCATGCGCAGTTGCCCGCGGTTCAGCTCGGGCACCAGCACCTTGTCGTACCGTTTCAAGAGAGCACCGAGGTTGGCGGGGAGTGGGTTCAAGTAGCGGAGGTGGGCATGGGCCACGTGCGCCCCCCGCGCCCACAGCCGCCGCATCGCCGTGGCAATGGCCCCATACGTGCCGCCCCATCCGACGACCAGAAGCCGCCCGCGGTCCGGCCCTTCGACCGTCTGCGGAGGCAGGTCGCGGGCTATCGCTGCCACCTTCCTTGCCCGCAAATCGACCATGTGCCGGTGGTTCTCCGGGTCGTAGTTCACGTTGCCGGTGACGTCCTGTTTTTCCAGGCCGCCGAGGCGGTGCATCAGGCCGCGGGTGCCGGGCAGGGCCCACGGACGCGCCAGCCGCTCGTCGCGGGCGTAGGGCTGGAACTCATCGCCATCGGCGCCGGGGCCCGGATGGAACACCGGGATCGGGTCCAGGTCGCTCACCTTCGGGATGCGCCACGGCTCCGAGCCGTTGGCCAGGTAGGCGTCGCTGAGGACCAGAACCGGCGTCATCGCCCGCACCGCCACGCGCCAGGCGTCGAGCACAATGCTGAAGCAATCGGCCGGGCTCCGTGGGGCGAGCACCGGCATGGGACACTCGCCGTGCCGGCCGAACAGGGCCTGCATCAAGTCGGCCTGCTCGGTCTTGGTGGGCAGGCCCGTGCTCGGCCCGGCCCGCTGCACGTTGATCACCACCAGCGGCAGCTCGGTCATCACGGCCAGGCCCAGGGCCTCGGCCTTCAGCGACAGTCCCGGGCCGCTGGAGGCCGTGGCCGCCATGGCCCCGCCAAAGGCCGCGCCGATGATGGCCGTGGCTGCCGAGATCTCGTCCTCGGCCTGGAACGTGCGCACGCCGAAATTCTTGCGGCGGGCCAGCTCGTGCAGGATGTCGCTGGCCGGCGTGATGGGGTAGCTGGCGTAGAACAAGTCGCAGCCGCTCTTCTTGGCCGCCGCCATCAGCCCCCAGGCGATCGCCTGGTTGCCAGTCATGTTGCGGTACGTCCCCGCCGGCAGCCGGGCCGGATCGACCGAGTAGCGGCTGGCAAACGCCTCGGTCGTCTCGCCGTAGTGGTAGCCGGCCTGGAGGGCGCGGCGGTTGGCGTCGGCCACGTTGGGCCGCCGCCCGAACTTCTCGACGATGTATCGCAGCGTGGGCTCCAGCGGCCGGTCGTACAGCCAGAACACCAGGCCCATGGCGAAAAAGTTGCGGCAGCGGTCGGCTTCCTTGGTCCCCAGTCCCAGCCCCTCGACGGCCAGGCGCGTGAGCTTGGTCATCTCCACGGTAAAAAGTTGGTATCCGTCCAGCGAGCCGTCGTCCAGCGGATTGGACTCGTAGCCTGCCAACTCGAGGTCGCGGCGGGTGAAGCTGTCGCGATCGACGATCACGATCCCGCCCGGCACGAGGTCGGCCAGGTTGGTGGCCAGGGCCGCGGGGTTCATGGCCACCAGGGCGTCGACCTGGTCGCCGGGGGTAAAGATGTCGCGGCTGGCAAAATGGACTTGGAACCCGCTCACGCCCGCCTTGGTGCCCCGCGGGGCCCGGATCTCGGCGGGGTAATCGGGGAACGTGGCCACATCGTTGCCCACCAGGGCCGACGTGTTCGTGAGCTGGCTGCCGGCCAGTTGCATGCCGTCGCCCGAGTCGCCACAGAACCGCACGGTGGCGGCCTCCAGGTCGATCTGCGGCTTGGCCGGGGAACGGGTCGAAAGACTTTCAGCTTGTTGAGGGGTCATGCGCTAGGGTCCTTCGCGCTCCTTCGTGGCGGGCTGGGGCACGGGCGGGAGGTTGTAGACGGCCGCCGGAAAATGTTGCACGAGCCAGTGGACAATCCCCGCCGCGTCGAGCACGCCCACCGGCCGGCCGTGCTCGTCCACGATCGGCAGCCGGCGGTAGCCGTTCTCCGACATCCGCGCAATGGCCGTCGAGAGGGGGTCGTTCGCGGCGACGGTCACTGGGTCGGGCGTCATCACGCCTTCGATCGGCACGTCCAAGTCGGCCGTCGCGGCCATCAGGCGCAAGGCGTCGCGCTCGGTGAAGATGCCCGCCAAACGCCCGTCCCGGCACACCAGCAGGCTCCCCCGGCGATGCTCCCGCAAGAGCCCGAGCACCTCGCGGACCGACACCTCCGGTCCCACGCAAAGCGGCCCTTGCGGGCCGGCCTGCTCGACCGTCTCGTTCTCCAGGTTGAGGCCGATGTCCATGACCGGGCGGCGAAGGATGGCTATTTCTACCAAGTATAGCAGTTACAAGTCATGTCGAAAACCATCGCTCGCGCTCGGGTTCGGCGAGATGCTCTGGCGGGTGGGGACAGGGGACGTTTTCGCACGTACTACATGGCCCGTGTTTGCCGCGGTACGCAAAATGCGTCCCATCCCACGAATGATTCTAGGCAGCGACGCCGCTTTGAGAACACAGATACCCCAAAATAGGGACTACTCACATCCTGACGCGAACCGTCTGCATGGCCAATCGCCAGAGCCGCTCGCCCAGGGTCTGGTCGGCCGTGCGGATGCGGGCGGTGCCGCGGAGCCCGGTCCGCAACACGCCCTCCGGGTTGTCCAGCGGCACCCGGGCCTGATACGCGGCGCTAATCGGCCGCTCTAACCCGCCCGAGTCGGTCCGCGTGGCCAGCTCGCCGCCGGCCTTGGTCGAGAGGCGGCGAGGGCTGATTTTGAGGTCGCTTTGGGCAATCTCGGCGACCGTCAGGGGCGCGGCATGGCCGTCTTCCACGCGGCGGGCGATGGTGCGGTGCGGGATGGCATCGACCAGCAGATCCACCTCCTGTCCTTCGCGGACCAACTCGACGTCGGCCTGGTCGATCACCAGCACGGCCTCCATGCGTGCGGGGTCGCCCACCTGGCAGAAGAGCGTGCCCGGTTCCAGGAGCGAGCCCAAGTTTCGCGGCTCCAGGGGCGTGCCGGACCAGGGGGCCAGGCGTCCGTCGGACTCGTCGCGGGGCGGCGACCAGGGGGGCGGCAGGACAACGCCCGCGGCCGGGGCCGTTAGGCGGAGCCGCTTCAGGTCCTCGCTCCGCCGGGCCAACTGGTCCTCGACGGTCCGCAGGGCCTCTTCCAGCTCGCGGACGCCGCCGCCGGCGCGCGGATCGCGGTGGCGCTGCCATTTGGCGTTTTGCAGCTTCAGCCGGTACTGGTCGCGGAGTCCCTCGAGCTGGGCCACGGCCAGCCGTGCCTCGGGGCTGTCGAGCTCGGCCAGGAGCTGCCCCCGCGACACGGCCTGTCCGGGCTGCACGGCCACCGCCGCGAGCGAGCCGGGCACTTCGACGTAGACCGCGGACGCGTCGCGGGGCTGGACCTCCAGCGTGCAGACCACGTAGTGCGGATACTTCACCAGGAGCACTCCGGCCGCCAGAAGCCCCAGGGCGGCCAGGCCCACGCCTGCGCGAAAGCGGTTCACTTTTTCCAGCCTCCCCGGGACGTAGAAGAATCGGGCGACGCGCACCAGGGGCACGCCCACCAGCCCGGCCAGCGTCGCCGCGGCCAGCGCCTGCCCCACGATCTCCAGCCGCGCCGGCTCGAACACCTTTTGCAGGAAGAACAGAATCGCCGCCAGCACGACCCAGCGATAGACGGTCGAGGCCACGGCGTACACCAGGAAGGCCCCGCGCTTGCGCTCGGGCAGGAACGGGTCCCGGGGCGGGCGGATGCCCAGGAGCCACGCCCCCAGCGCGCGGCGGAGCACCGCGTCGGCCTTCTGCCGCAGGTTGGGCACCTCCATCAGGTCGGAGAGGATGTAGTAGCCGTCGTAGCGCAACAGTGGGTTGCCGTTCAACAGCACCGTGCTCACCGAGCCGATGAACATGGCGTTGAGGCACAGGCTGTTGAGCACGCCGGGCGCGGTGTTCCACCACACCAGCGTGGCCAGCGAGGCGATCGCCACTTCGACGTAGATGCCCGCCGCGGCAATGGCCGCCCGCCGCCACTTGCTGGCCAACAGCCACGAGTCGGAGACGTTGCAGTAGAGGCACGGGGTGAGCACCAGGAGCATGAAGCCCATCTCGTGGCACTCGCCGCCGTGGTGCTTGCAGGCCAGGCCGTGGCCCAGCTCGTGGAGCACCTTCATTGCGGCCAGCACGGCGGCCAGGAGAAAGGCGTTGCGGACGCTGAAGAACTGGCGGAATTCGGGCAACCGGGACTGAAACTCGTCGAAATGGACGGTCACCAGCCCCGCCGCGAACAGCGCCAGCAGGGCCGCCGCCGCCATCGACCACGGCGAAAAAACCCAGCGCGCCAGCGGATAGAGCCGCTCCAGGAGCGGCTCCGGGTCGAACCCGCGGAAGCGAATCGCCAGCAGGTTGGCCGCAGCCGCCAGGCGCCGGCCGCGGCGCCGCTCGGCCGACTGGCGGTAGAGGGCGGTCCCCTGCCCCGGGGCATGGGAAAGCACCAGCCCGCCCTGGTGCAGGACGCCCACGAAGCGGTGGATCTCGTCGAGGGTGATGGTTTGCGGCCGGAACCGCGCCTCGAACCGCTCCCGGATCTCCTCAAGGCTCGTCCGGCCGTCGAGCATTGTGAGGATCGCGTACTCCTCCTCGTGGAAGCGGAAGTAGCAGAGTCCCACCGGCTCCTTGACGACCCAGAAGACGCGGCCCTGGAACCACTGGCGGCGGACCTCCAGGTCGGGCCGCATGCGCATGGCCAGCGGCCGGGCGGTGCTGGAGGCCGGGGCGCAAGTGAGCGTGGGCATGGGGTTGTGGTCGCGTCTGAATCGCACGCGTCTTGGAATTGCGGCCCATTCAGCCGGCGAGCTTGCTCGCCGCTGAACGCAAGGTAAGGGGAGGGTCTCCTGCGACCGCGGCGAGCAAGCTCGCCGGCTGAATTGTGTTCACTGCAAATGGACCGTCATCTCCGCCGTCATTCCGGGCAGGAGCAGCCACTGGTCGTCTTCCCTGCGGTTGACCACCTCGGCCCAGAAGCGATATTCGCTGCCGGCCTGGACCATCGGGCTGACGAACACCACCTTGCCCTGGAACGTCTCTCGCCGCCCCTCGGCCAACTCGACGGTGACGGTCACCGGGCGGCCGTGGATGTGGGCGGGCGGGTAGCCCTTGGCCGTCACGCGGCCGTCGCGGTCCCGCACGTCGGTGGCCCCCAAGAAGCCCTCGATCCGCAGCCGGTCCATGCGGACCACGTGGAGCACCGGGTCGCCCGGCTGCACCCACTCGCCCTGCCGCCGGTTCACCCGGACCACCACGCCGTCCAGCGGCGAGTTGATCTGCCGCCGCTGCACGTCGACCGAGGCGGCCGTGGCCTCGGCCTCGTAGACCTTGGCCTCCAGGGCCGCCAGGCGCTGTTCGAGGGCCGCTTGCTCGATGGCCAGCAGGGCCTTGCGGTCGGACAGGTAGAGGCGGCGGATCTCCGAGTCGGCAATCGTGCCAGAGCTTTTCTGGTTGGCCTTCCACGCCTGCTCGTATTCGACGCGGGCCACGTCGGAGGCGGCCTGGGCGTAGCGGACGTTGATGTTGTTCGCCGAACGCTCCCGGGCCATGTCGAGCTTCAGCGCGGCCACCTGGTGGGCGGAGAGGGTCTGGGAATCGTCGATGCGGGCGAGACGCTCGCCGGCGGCCACTTGCTGCCCCTCGCGCGCGGTCACCTCGACCAGGATGCCCGCCTCCTGGGCCGGCACCTGGGCCTCGGCCACCAGCGACACCAGGCACTGCGTGAGCGTCACCTGGCCCGGCGCCGGCTGGACCACGCTGCCGGCGGGCCGGCCCTCGGGCCCCGTGAGGAACAACAAGGCGGCTGCCAGAGAAAGGGTCGCGTGCATGGGGGGTGACGGTTGTTGGCGGGTTATGGGGTTTAGCGATTGGAGCTTGGAGCTTGGAGACATAGGTCGGCGCAGAGCGCCCGCCGCTGCAAACGAAACACCAAGATCTCAGGGCCTATCCCAGAACCTCCAGGGAGACCTTCGGTCTGCCGTTTCGGCGGGGTCGGAGCCCCACGCCGAACCTGGTTCTGGGATAGGCTCAAAGCCCCAAGCACTACGCTCCTTTCTTCTTACATCCGAAACCACGTCCTCTGGACCCAGGCGATCGCGTCGTGCAGCAGGTCGTAGCCCAACGAGCACCGCCCGCAATCGAGCTTGGCCGTGACGCCGGCCCCCGGCATCAGGTGCGGGAGCTTCGTCTTGTCGACGGCCACCGTGGCCAGCACCGTGTTGCCCTCCGGGCCGCGGACCTCGGCGCTGTGGTGGATTTCCACGAGGGTCCCCTCGTAGGTCGTGCCGGGATCGGTGGCCAGGATGAAGCGGACGCGGAGCTTGTCCCTGGCGTCGGCCTGGGCGCGGAGCACGTGCCCGATGCGGTCCTCGGGCACCAGGAGCTCGAGCTGCCAAGGGCCACCCGTGTCGGCGATCCGCATCAGCCTCTGCCCGCGCTCGACCGGCCGGTGGATGAGCAGGTTGCGCACGTCCCAGGTGACCACCTGGCCGTCGGCCGGGCTGTAGACCATGAGTTCCTTCTGTTTCTGGCGGCACAGTTCGAGCTGGGCGTCGAGGTTCTGCAATCGCTGGCCCAGCTCGGCCTGCTCGGCCGACACGCGGTTCTGCTCCTGCACGGTGAGCCGCTCTTCGAGGAGCGACCGCTTACGCGCGGCGATCTGCTCCTCGACCGTGGCCCGCTCGCCGGTGATCCGCGCGATCTGCTCCTCCAATTCGTGATTGCGGAGCTCGCACAGCAGGGTCCCGGGTTCGCCCGCCACGGCGCCAGGGCCTCGCACCGCATCGCGGTGGGCGACGTGGACTCGCTCCACGCGACCGTCGACGCCGGCGAACACGTCGCGTTGGACGGCCGGCTGGAGCGTTCCCTTGGCCTCCAGTTCCAGATTCGCCGGGTAAAGGAGCAGGAAAGCGCCCAGCGCGGCCAGGACGCCCGCCAGCAGGACGGCCTTGGGCAGAGCGCTGGCCCGGGTGATCCAGCCGTTGCGCCCCACGGCCTGCCACAGGGGGCGGAGGAAGATGGCGTCGTGCGCCAGGGCATTGGCCAAGGCCGCCCCGCCGTGCCGGCACACGGCCTCGACCCGGCTGAGCATCTGAGGCGGCACGCGGCAATCGCCGATCCGCTCCACGACCAGCACGCCGGCCGGCTTGGTGCGAGAGGCGCGTTTGCCCTCGCCGCCCCCTTGCGCGTCCGGCGCCACCAGCGGCAGTAAGCCCAGGGCCTTGGTGTTCGTCTTGTCCAGGTACTGCTGGACCGTCCGCTCGACCTGCGGCGCAAGGTCGCCGCTCTCGCCGGTGTACCAGATGGGCTCGCCCGTGGCCGCGGCGGCCGCGCACAGCCTCGTCAGAAGCCGGGCGACGTTGCTCCGCCGGTCGATCTCGCTCTGGCCGCTTACGGCCTCGAGCCTCAGTCGGCCGCCGCGGCGCACGGCCACGCTCGCGCGATCGCAGTCGATCAGACGGCGTCCTTCGTTGGCGATCGTGTAAGCGGCCTGGACCGGATCGAGGCTGGCGTGGACCTGGCAGGCGAACTCCTCGAGCTGCGCCCAGAGGGCCTGGCGCTCGGCCGACCGGCGCAACTCGACGCTCCGCAGAAAATCGCCGGCCGACTGGCACATGTCGGCCAGAAAACGGAGCTGCTTGGGGGCCGAAACGGCCGCCTCGGGCCGCTGCAGGATCTCCACTACCCCCAACCGGCCCAATTCCGTGTCCAGCGGTGCAAAGAGGAGGACGAGGCCGGTCGGGTTGGGGCCGGGCTCTTTCTCGCCGGTCCGCGGAGGGACGGCCATGGCACCACGCTCTAGCGCCCGGGCAAGGAGCTTGTCGTGGGCCGAGCGGACCTCAGGCGAGTCGGCAGGCCGGGCCGCGCCCAGGTTGACGTGAAAGGTGGGCGCGAGCTTGCCGCCCTCGCCCGTGATCCATACCGCCCCGCCCGACGCTCCCAGAGCGGCCACGACGCGGGGGAGGAACTGGGCGTAGAACTCCTCCGGCGCGAGGTCGGCGCGGGCAAGGCGGGCGATCTCCGCCGCCAGCCGGCGGACGTGCTGGCGCGTGTCGTCGACTGCCTCAGGAGTGTAAGCACGCGGGGAAGCCAAGCCCAAAGTCGCGTCCATGCGGCAAGGCGCCGGCCTGTCCCGAATCTGGTAGGGTGCGTGCTTGCACGCACCCCAGGCTGGGTGAAACGCCCCGTCCTTGGCCTTTCACCGCATCCTATCCAAATCCGCGCAAACCGGGCGCGGTCGCCCCCCGACCCCAAGGGATCGGCATTCCTAAGGGCCGGCTTGAGGGTTTGTCCCGGTCGGTTGGCCCATTCCCTCCAACGGCGCGAACCCCGGGGCCCGCCGCGGTATCCCACTTAATGCCGCCCACGAAGGGACGGGGCCGCCGCAACTCTGGCACCGGTCTCCGACCCCGGTTCGGCGCGGGTCTCTGACCCGCCGGTTCGGCGCGGGTCTCCCCGGTTCGGCGCGGGTCTCCCCGGTTCGGCGCGGGTCTCCGACCCCGCCGGGCAGCCAGTTCGGCGCGGGGCTCTGACCCCGCTGAGCCAGTTCGGCGCGGGTCTCTGACCCCGCCGGGCGAGGATTTCCCCGACTTTTCAGGGATTCCTCTTGCCAACAGACGCACGCCTGGGGAGAATACGGATAGAGTGATGGGTCGTGCTAACGCGGCACGACGGACTAGAGACCCGTGACGTGGCCGGAGATGGCAATTCGGCCGAAGCGGGGAGGTCCTAGTAGAAAGGAGGTGATCCAGTGGGCTGTAACTGTATCTGCGGAGGTGGTTCCGCCTAGAGACAGCCGGCGGGCTGCCACCTCAGGCAGCCACCTCCCTTCGGATCATTCTGATCTGAAAAACGAGCCTCAAGGCCCGGCCGCGCGCGATGGCGCGCCGGGCCTTGGTTGTTTTCTTGCCCTGCCGCGACCTCCCCAGCGGTTGCGACCGGCCGATCGTCCGATCATAATGCCCGCACTCTGGATTTCCCTGACACTCTGTTCCGACACCACCGAGGAGTTGCGCCCCATGACCAGACCACTCACCATCGCGGCCTTGGGCCTTGCGTGCTGCGCTTTGTTGACGCCAGCGGTCGCGGCCGAAGGGCCCGGCAAGGACGCGCCCAAGAAGCCGCAGACCGTTCTGGAGCGGATCGACGCCATCTATGCCGAGATTCCGCCGGTCAAGTACGCCCCCGCCGCGGACCGCTGGAAGTTTCTGCCCAAGACCATCGAGCGGCTTCGCCAGGGCCCCGAGCTCCGCGTGGTCATGCTGGGCGACTCGATCGTCAACGACACCAGCCGCTCGGCCTGGGAAGCGCTCGTCGAGCGGGTGTATCCCAAGTGCAAGATCGTCAAGGTCACGTCGGTCCGCGGCTCGACGGGCTGCTGGTGGTACAAGGAGGAAGGCCGCGTCGAGGAGTACGTGCTCAAGCACAAGCCCGACCTGCTGATGATCGGCGGCATCTCCCATCGCGACGACGTGGATTCGATCCGCGAGGTCATCAAGCAGGTCCGCGCGGCGGCCAATCCGCCCGAGATCCTGGTGATGACCGGCTGCTTCGGCTCGACCGATCCCCGCGACGACAAGCAGTGGAAGTACGAGATCGACCCGGCCGCGAGCGACTACCGGGCGCGGCTCATGCGCATGGCCGCGGAAGAGAAAGTCGAGTTCCTCGACATGATGGGTCCTTGGGGCAAATACATCCGCGAATCGGGCAAGGAGCTGGAGTGGTTCAAGCGCGACCCGGTCCACGCCAACAGCCGCGGCGAGGCCGTGCTGGGGCGGATCCTGCTGGCCTGGTTCTCGCCCAAGGAGTGAACGACTCGCGCGACCCTGGGGCAGGCCTCGTTGTGGGAGGCGTCTCCGACGGCGAGCAGGCATAACAAAAACCGCCCGCCCGAAAGCCCCGCGCCGCGAGCGGTCGTGCGACCGCGCTGGGCAACGGGCCTTGCGAGCGGGCGGCGGATAGGGCGGTGGCCCGGCCGCGTGCCGGGCAGCCCAGCCCGCGCTACTTGGTCACCATGTCCTTGAGGGCCTTGAGGGCCAGGACCCGGACCTTGACCGAGGCCGGCTTGGCCGGAAGGTCGCGCATCTGCCCGAGGACCATCTTCCGCTGGGCCTTTCGGGCAGGCACCTTTCGCTTCTTGATCTTGACCAGGCCCGGGATGGCGAAGACGCCGGGTCCACGCGGACTGAGGGCCTTCTTGATCTCGTCGCCCAGGGCCTCGATGACTGCGGCCACCTGCTTCTTGGTCAGGTCGGTCGCCTCGGCGATGTTGGCGATGACCTGGCTCTTGCTCGGGGCCTTGGCCGTGCTGGCTGCTTTGGCCATTGCTACACGTCCTCCGTGAGAGGTGAGTGGATGGAAAAACGTCGGTCCGTTCGCAAAACACAACGCGTGTTTGTGCTGATTTATGGCATGTTTCCGGGAAAATGCAAGGCGCATGGGCCCGGCAAACGCCGAATTCCGGGGAAAAAAGGCCGTTTTCCGGGGGGCGAGGGTGGTTTTCCCGCGAAAATCGGGACGTAATCGCTGTCGAGACACGTGATCGGCGTCGTCTCGGCCCGGTTGTGGTCCGCGCCGGACGGGGCTACATTGGGCTGGCGCCCGTGCCTTCCTGCCGCTCTCCCCTGCCCCCCGTCCCACCCCAGGAGCCTGCCATGAGACCCGCCGCCGCGTCTTCCCTCGTCTTCTCCGCCGCAGCCCTGTTGTTCATCGCCCAAGCGGCCCGGGCCGAGCAGGCCGCCGCCCCGCCCGGGGTCGTGCTCTACGTCTCGACCGCCGGCAACGACGCCTGGTCCGGGGCCCTGGCCGAGCCCAACGCCCCGAAGACCGACGGCCCCCTGGCCACCCTCGCCCGGGCACGCGACGAGGTCCGCAAGCGCAAGGCCGCCGGGGCAACCGGCCCCTTTACGGTCTTCGTCCGCGCCGGGACGTACTGCCTGAGCGAGACGCTTACGCTCACCG
>WBZO01005025.1_pt1 | contig 13760 bp, 13 predicted proteins | sample 5204261 | NCBI WGS metagenome assembly WBZO01 (sample SAMN12412400, study PRJNA552823) | activated sludge metagenome | isolation source: activated sludge from anammox sidestream of wastewater treatment plant... | place: USA: North Carolina | collected 2017-09
TGTCACCCACCCTGTTTAATGCTATGCTGATTATAACAATGGAAACAAAAGCAAGGGCGCGATATTTTAAAGGAAGGGCATATTTGCCTTTTGCCATGGGGAATAAAATCATGCTTACCCAACTTATAAAGGCAGCCAGGATAGCTACCGCCAATATAACCCAATGCACAGGATATGATTCTTTGATATTCCCGATAACTTCTTGAGTGTAAACAAGATAATCAACAGCTATGAAGTTAAATCTGGTGGTAAATTCTGTCCAGAATAAATGCTCGGCCACAAAATCAAACAGCAATATAAAAGAAAAAATAAAACGTAGGCCTGTATCTATTTTAAGGTCAAGGGGGCTGGCATATTTGCTTGCTGGCAGAAGCATATTATAAAAGGCCACAGGCAGAAGAAAAAATCCCAAGGTCACAAGATCAAACCAGATGCCTTTACCTATAATTAAAAATATCTCAGGCGCAGAAAGTTCGATATCCAGCATCGACCTGCCAATCAATGACAGGCGCAGCAATGTTTGGATGAACAGGAAAATAACTATATAGGGAGATAAGCGTTTTAGGAGCGTATTCATTTTAATTACTCATTATGTTGGCAAGGTAAGAAGCATAACATTTCAATAGGGAATTGAAAGCAGCTTTTTTTCTTATATCATCATGTCTTCGATTGTAAGGCTTATGCTTTGTTTGCCGTTCCATTCCTGCAAGCGTAATGTGCCTGCCACATCTATGGTTTTGCCGACACTTGCAAGCAGGGCATTGCCCAGTTTTGTGCCGATGCAGCGGAAAGAAATGGCGGGCAGGCGCAGGTTGCTTGTTTTGTCAATAAGTATAGTTTTTACATGTTGTTCGCTTACTATTTCTGATTTAAAGTTTACAACTTGTTTGATACATAAACGCGGTTGCGGATTGCCCTGCCCGAAGGGGGCAAGTTTTTCTATATGGGTTAGAAATTCTGTGGTCACACCGCCAATACTTATTATACCATCCAGCATTAATTTCCTTTGCCCAGCTACTTGCTGTAACTGGCTGTTCATGCGGCTATTTAAGAAAGCGGTCAGGGCAGGGATTTTTTCTTCTTCCACGGTAAAGCCGGCTGCCATGGCGTGGCCGCCGCCCGCTACCAGCAGCCCTGCTTCTAAAGCAGCAATTACCGCCGCCCCGAAATCCACCCCGCTAACCGAGCGGGCAGAAGCCTTGCCAATACCGTTTTCGATGGCGATTACTGCCACCGGTTTGTCAAATTTTTCTTTTAGCCTTCCTGCCACAATCCCGATAACTCCGGCATGCCAGTTTTTACCAGAAACTATCAGTAGTGGTGAGCTGGAGTTTATATTTTCTGCTTGCGCCGCCGCCTGTTCCTGCACAGCTGATTCTATAGCTTTGCGCTCAGCATTATATTGTTCCAGCTCATCAGCCAGTTTTTTTGCCTCGCCTTCATCATGTGTGGCAAGCAGGCGCGTGCCAAGGTCTGATTTGCCGACACGGCCGCCAGCATTGATGCGCGGGCCAATAATAAAACCGCAGGAATAGGTGTTGGGTTTTTCGTCAGAGCGGGCATTGTCTAAAATAGTTGCGATACCGATATTGCGCCTGCCAGCCATTATTTTCAGCCCCTGTGCCACGAAGGCGCGGTTTACACCGGTAAGCGGCACAACATCACAGACCGTTCCGAGGGCGACAATATCCAGCCACTGCTTTATATCCGGTTCGGAGTGTTGTTGCGTAAAAAAATTGCGTGCCCGCAATTCACGGTTTATGGCCACTAATAACAGGAAGGTAACGCCTACAGCCGCAAGCTGGCGGTGAGGAGAAGTTTCATCCAGCCGGTTAGGGTTGATTATCGCCAGCGCTTCCGGTTTTTTTGCTTCACCGAGATGGTGGTCAACCACAATTACCTCAAGCCCCGCCTGTTTTGCCGCTGCCAGAGGCTCAAAAGCCAGTGTTCCGCAATCAACGGTGATAACCAGCGCTACACCTTGCCCGTGGAGCTTGAGCAAGGCAGGTGCATTAGGCCCGTACCCTTCTTTCATACGGTCAGGTATATAGATGGCAGGTGTAATATTAAGAGCAGAAAAATAACGGGCAAGCAGGGCAGAAGACGTTGCGCCATCAACATCGTAATCACCCCAGATAGCGATTTTTTCTTTGCGTATAACCGCGTCTGCTATGCGCTTTGCGCCTTTATCCATATCGAGCAGATGCGAAGGATCAGGAAGGTACGAGCGCAAAGTGGGGTTTAAGAAATCTTCTATCTGTTCTACTGGTATATTCCGCGCTGCCAATATCCGCGCGATTATTTCCGGTAAATCGTAATCGCGCGCTATGGATGCAACCAGATTTTCATCAACTGCGCGCAGTTGCCACAAGCGGTCGGTCACGGATACAGAGTCTAAACTAGCCATGGATATAAAATGGTGAAATTATGTAGTTTGATTTTCACCCAATACTAACCACAAAAACAGACAAGAGGAATATTTATTATTTGCTCTTATTAAAACTTCTATCTGATTCTCTTGCTCTTGCCGCGTGTGTTATAGGTTTATTTGCGTGATCTAATGGCGAGCGAGTTTTTAGAAATGTTGCTGTGCGGTCACGGTGAGCAGGTAAAGTCTTACCCTGATTTTTAGCTGCGTCATGTGCAACCGTACCTATTGCATCTGGGTTTTTTGGAGCTACTATATTAAGTGCGTCCTGGGCGGTGTTGGTTAATGAGTCTTTTGCATATTGTAATAAAGTTTCTTTGCTTGGCATAAAAAATCCTTTTTAGATTATTTTTTGATGTATTGGGAATTGTTAATACATTAAATTTTCGCTTAGCGCAATGGTATGTATTAATTTTTCATTAAAAGTGAGCAAAGCCTTTTTTATCTAATTGTAAAATATCGTTATTCTTATCTAAAATTATAATATTTTTATCCTGTGTTATCTGTCCTATTAAGGTAAGCGGCATGTTCAGTGGTTTTGCCAGTGCGGCTATAAATTGCCTTTTATCAGCTGCTGCGGTGAACAGAAGTTCGTAGTCATCGCCGCCAGTTAGGGCTTTCTCTATTGTCACCCCGCATTCATTGCGGGGTCTGGTATTGTAAGTCAGGTCTGTGTGGTTTTCCCCAGATCCTGCAACAAGTGCGGGATGACATTTTGAAATGGGTATTTTTTCTGCATAAATAATTGCGCCGACATTGGAGGCTGTGCAGATATGCCCTAAATCCTGCGCCAATCCGTCAGAAATATCCATCGCGCTGGTTGCGGTGCCCCGCAGTTTTTCGCCGAGTTTAATGCGTGGCTCAGGTGTAAGGTAGCGGTTTATAAAAAAATCTTTGTCATGCCAGCGCAGGCTGGCATCAATTGGAGAATCTGAACTGGATGCCAGCCTGCGCTGGCATGACAACAGCCCAAGCGCGCTATCGCCCAGTGTGCCGGAAACATAAATATCATCTCCGGCTTTTGCCCCGCTGCGTTTTAGCCCCGCACCTTTTGGCACAGTACCGATCGCGGTTATGGAAATGGAAAGGCTGCCCTCAGTGGCGGTGGTGTCGCCGCCTGCCAACGAAATATTGAATTCCTCCTGTGTTTGTTTAAGCCCGCCTGCAAATTTTTCTAACCACTGTTCTGATGTGTTTTTTGGCAGCATCAGGGCAAGGAAATAGCAAAGCGGCGTTGCACCCATTGCCGCTAAGTCTGATAAATTTACGCGTAGTGCTTTTCCTGCAATAAGCTCTGGCGGTTCATTGCCAATGAAATGTATGCCTTGTGATATAGCATCTTTGGTGATTACAAGCTCTGAATCAGGCAATTGCGCTATTATAGCCGCGTCATCAGAAAGATTAAGGCTGCCGGTAAAACCAGCGGCAAGCGGTTTGAAATATTTGGCTATGATGGAGAATTCATTGGCAATGGGCATTATTTATTCCATGTCGGGAAATAGTAACTGTTCGTAATTACGCGCTCCGTATAGAATACGTAGAATTTCTACGGTGTTTTTAGTTGCTATGTAAAAAATTGAATAGTTATGGTAAACACAGCGTCTTATTCCTATTTCTTCGTAACGCGGCAAGAGTGGGTAAGCTCTGGGCATGTTGATTAGAGAAGAGCAGCAGTTTAATATCTCGTCAATAAATGTTGAGGCACGCATAGGATTATGTTCTGCAATAAATCTTCCAATATCTATCAAATCATTTCTTACATCTTCGGAAATAATAAGATTCATTGCGAGAACCTTTTTTTCATTTCAGCACGTAATTCGTCTATATCGCAAGTATTCCCCGCTTTTATATTGTTAATCCCCTGCATCAAAGCTTCGTCTAAATAGCGTAGCCGCTCTTCTTTATCAAGCCAGCCACGCATAGCTTCTCGTATTACTTCGCTGTTAGAGCCGTAATTTCCAGATTCCACTTTTTTGCGAATCATCCGCACCATTTCCGCAGGCAGGGTAATTGAAAGTTTTTCAGAGTTTTGCATAAACTATCCTTGCATGGTTTTATACTACTTAATGCTACTTTATAGCATAATGAGCAAAACTTCAACTTTTTACGCAAGCCCTGTAAGTATTTTCCAGCAGGCAGGCAATGGTCATGGGGCCAACGCCGCCGGGCACTGGGGTGATGGCAGATGCTATATCTTTGCAGCTATTGGTATCCACATCGCCAACCAATCTGGTTTTTCCATCTTCCGAAGTAATACGGTTAATACCCACATCAATCACCACCGCGCCTTTTTTTAGCCACTCACCCTTAACCATATTCGGGCGGCCAACTGCGGCAACCACAATATCCGCATTTTTAAGTAGCGCGGGCAGGTCAGTAGTTTTAGAATGGGCGATGGTCACAGTGCAGCTTTCTTTAAGCAGTAAATTGGCCATAGGTTTGCCCACAATATTAGAACGCCCGACAACTACAGCGTGTTTACCGCTTAAGTCGCCCACCACATCCTTAAGCAGCATCAGGCAGCCAAGGGGTGTGCAGGGAACAAAACCATCGCTGCCTGTTGCCAGTTTTCCAACATTTGTAATGTTAAAGCCGTCCACATCTTTTTCCGGTGTGATGGCATTTATCACCGCTGCTTCATTTATATGTTTAGGCAGTGGAAGCTGTACTAAAATTCCGTGAACCTGCTGGTTATCATTAAGCTCATCAATTTTTTTAAGCAGTTCGACTTCGCTGGTTGTTTCCGGCAGGTGGTATTCAAAAGACCTCATACCTGCTTCAATAGTTTGCTTGCCTTTGTTGCGGACGTAAACTTCACTGGCTGGATCATTGCCTACCAGAACTACTGCCAGCCCGGGAGTAACGCCTTTTTCCTGCTTTAGTTTTTCTACCCGCTTTTTAATGTCAGCGCGTAAGTTTTCAGCAAAAGCCTTGCCGTCAATTATTTTGGTATGAGTCATATTATTTAGGAACTCCGCTGGTAGTTGAATATTCAAAATGCAGCACTTCATCAGGATAAATAAGGGCGCGCGCCGCGTGAGTAGCTTGTGCCGCCTCGGCAAAGCCGGAAAGTATGAGCTTTAGTTTGCCTTCGTAAGTGGCAATGTCACCAATGGCAAAGATACCTGATTCAGAGCTGTTCATATGCGGGGTTGATACTTTGATATGGCTGTGTTCAAGGTTAAGCCCCCAGTCTGCTATTGCTCCCAGTTCCATAGAAAGCCCGAAGAACGGAAGCAATATATCTGCTTCTAATGCACGTTTTTCGCCTTCCAAAGTGGAAACTATAACGGAAGAAATTTTACCGTCCTTGCCTTCCAGTGAGTCAAGCTGGTAGGGAACTACCATTTCAATTTTCCCGCTGGCAGCAAGAGCCTGTAATTTATCTGCGGATTCAGGAGCGCAGCGGAATTTTGCCCGGCGGTGCACCACATAAAGTTTTTCAGTAAGTTCTGATAGGGAAATAGCCCAGTCAACCGCACTGTCACCACCTCCGGCGATAACCACTTTTTTGCCGCGAAATTCCTCGCGCTTATTTACCAGGTAAAACACGCTTTTACCTTCATATTCGGCAAGGTTTTCCATTGGCGGGCGGTTAGGGCCGAATGCGCCACAACCGGCGGCAATTATGATAGCTTTGCAGTTTATGGTAGTATTTTTTGATGTGGTAACGTGCCAGCTTCCGGCCATGGTTTTTGTTACTTTATCTACCGTTTGCCCAAGATGGTAGGTTGGGGCAAACGGCGCAGCTTGCGCTTCTAATTTATCAATCAAATCCTGCGCTAAAATGGAAGGGTGGGCAGGAATGTCATAAATTGGCTTTTCCGGGTAAAGCGCGCTGCACTGCCCGCCGATCGCTTCCAGTGCATCCACCACATGGCAGCGCATTTTCAGCATTCCTGCTTCAAATATGGCAAAAAGCCCCACAGGCCCTGCGCCGATTATTACAATATCTGTATCAAAAATAGCCATAATTCCCTCTTTTTTGTAGTCTTCTAGCAAAAACTAACGAAAAAGTAATTGTTTTTTGCTATAATAGAGCAAAAATATGGAGATATATATGACCAATCAAGCTGTAATATGCGCTTATGTGCGTTCACCCTTTACCCCAGCAGGTAAAGGTGAGCTTGCCCGCACCCGGGCAGATGATATTTTAGCGCAGGTGATAAAAGGCCTGCTTTCTAAAGTGACGCTTAATGCCGCTGATATCGAGGATGTCATGGTTGGCTGCGCCTTTCCCGAAGGTGAGCAGGGTATGAATATCGGGCGGATGGTGGCGCTTCTTGCCGGGCTTCCGGTAAGCGTGGGTGGGGCTACTGTCAACCGTTTCTGCGGGTCGTCGATGGAATCTATCCATATTGCCGCCGGTAAAATTGCCTGTGGGGCAGGGGATGTGTTTATTGCTGCTGGTGTGGAGTCTATGTCGCGTGTGCCGATGGGTGGGTTTAACCCGCTGCCTAGCCCAGCTTTATATAATGCCCTGCCTGCCGCTTATATGTCCATGGGGCTTACGGCTGAGCAGGTGTGCAAAAAGCTTTCTATACCACGCCAGGCGCAAGAAGAATTTGCCCTGAAAAGTCACCAGAAGGCAGCAAAAGCAGATTTTTCCGGGGAAATTATAAATATTACAACAAAGGCGGGAGTGGTCAATAAAGATGGCTGTATCCGCCCTGAAACTACTCTGGAAAAAATGGCGGAACTTAAACCTGCTTTTGATGCAAATGGCACAGTGACGGCTGCGACTTCCTCACCGGTAACTGACGGCGCAGCGGCAGTGCTGGTATGCAGTGAAGATTACGCTAAAAAATATAATTTACCAATCCTTGCGCGGGTGAAAAGCTTTGCCAGCTCAGGAATAACGCCGGAAATCATGGGGCTAGGGCCAGTTGAAGCCAGCAAAAAAGCCTTGAAGCGGGCAGGGCTTAGCCTTGCGGATATTGATATTATTGAGCTTAATGAGGCGTTTTCAGTGCAGGCTTTGGGGGTAATGCAGGAACTCGGACTTGATGAGAGCAAAATAAACCTTGATGGCGGGGCTATTGCCCTTGGCCATCCTCTGGGTGCGTCTGGTGCGCGCATTACCGGAAAAGCCGCGCAATTACTGGCAAAACACGGTAAAAAATACGCCCTCGCCACTCAATGTATCGGCGGTGGGCAGGGCATTGCTACGGTGCTCGAGAGGGGTTAAGTTTCTGTCATCCCGAGCGTAGCCGAGGGATCTTATCTTTATTTGATTTATAATGTAAAGATTCCTCACATTTGTTCGGAATGACAAAAATAATAGATGTTTTTCATTATGTTACCCAAATAACAAAACTGTCACAAACAAAGTCATAAAATCTTCACACAACTATGCTAAAATTATGGCATTATGTATTCTATGAAATAGTGTATTACAAAAACTTAAAGGCAGAAATCTTTAAGAAAACAGTTTGAGGTAAATAGTTATGAATATGCCGAATCCGTATATGATGCCGCCACAGGAAGAGGAAAATTTCCTATCAAAGCTAAATCCATTTAATTGGAATATTGGCAGTTGGTTTAAAGGCATTGGTGCAGCTATAGCCGCTGCTTTTGTATTCAATAAAAATCCTGATGTCGCAGAAAAAGTTGATGAGTATACACTTGGGCTTGCTTCAAAAATGGGTGGTGTCTTTGGTAATGCTGTTGTTAAGGTGAAGGAAATATTTGATGTTGCGCCTACCAGGGATCAGGTTGTTGATAAAAGAGAAGTTAACGGGGTTGAGGTAGCTACAGTTAAGCCTGTACTAGCCAATTCTGCACTAGCTTTAAACCCCGAGAATTATCTTATTCTTGGCAGGTTAGATAGCGTGATAAAAGAACTAGAAAAACAGACTACCTCTACATCAGATAAGAAAAATGGCAAATCAGAAATTGATGATAAGCGCGCTCATGCTACGAATGTTGCTAGGATGATTCTTGAGGTCAATAGAGCGGCTGATGAGAGCATTAGTAAAAACGGCGGTAACGTTATAATAAATGGCGTTGACCTTACGATTCCTAAAGTTGCCATTAATATAAAACAGCCTCCGAAAAATTTAGAAAAATATGGTTCTGAAAATATTGGAGACGCGTGGAAGGGGTTAAAAAACAATAGTGAGGATAATCTTAGAAAACTAAAGCTTCTAGAGGGTAAAATAGAGTCGCTTTCTGCTGATAAACCTAATTTTAAGAAGAGCGCGTTAAGGGATGATAGCTCTGGTGGTGAGATAAGCTTTACAGATTATGCTCTTATATTCCCGAGGAAATTGGCGCGCTTCGGAGATATGCTTTTTGGTAGTACAGATATAGGTAGAGCCGCTGGTTCTGATGCTAGAAGGGAAATTGATGAAAAATCTAGAATTGAAGAATTAGTTACTGAAAAAAAATGGTCGCAGGCTCTTGAGATTGCAAGATCCAATATAGGTCATTTTGATAACGTAGGTAACAATAAAGTTTCTGAAGACAAAGAAAGCCAGAAATATGGTGAAGCTAGGGATGATTTCGTAGCTATAGAAAAATTTATTCAAGCCAAATTAATGAAAGAAGAATTATATAAATATAGTAATGGAGTTTACAAGGAAATATCTAGGGCAGCAGTAGATGCTAAGGAACTGTATGAAGGACACAACAGAAAGGCTAAAGACTTCATGGTTGTAAATGGGGCTGTTGCCAGTGTGTTAAGTACAACCATTGCTGGGAATCCTGATTCTGCTGATAAAACAGAAAAGAAAGCTTGGCAAGGCGACAAGCCAAGCAGTGTTGCGGACGATCGGGCTACTGTTGCAGCAGGGAAAGGCGGTGGTGAACTTCCTGCAAGTGTGCGTGCTGAGGCGCAGGCGGCTGTCCCTCTATCTGGAGATGGGCAAGTCATATATAATAATGTGTCTAAAGATGATGGTACTTTTGGAGTTATCCCTTTAATTGTAGGTAAAGGAAAAGCACCGGAATCTAATAAGCAGGCAGCGAATTCGCCAAATCCATAACCCCTAAGAATACTTCAGTCTCAACACTATTTCCTGCAGGTGGTTTACATCGGCGCTCTCTGGAGAGATGGGAGCGCCGATTTTTACTGTAACCGGATGATGCCACCTGCGCGGTATAAACCTTCTCCATGAACCGAGGAATTTACGCGAGAACACGCTGCCCCACAGCCCGGAAAGTGAGATGGGGATTATCGGCACAGGGTCGCGCCTTATTATCCATTCAATGCCGGGGCGGAAACGCCCCAGCCCACCGGTGAAGGTCAGGAACCCTTCCGGGAATATGCAGATCAGATCGCCAGCGCGCAAGCCCTCGGAAATAGCATCCATTGCCGCTTCCACACTTTGTTTGTTAGAGGATATGGGAATCGCTTTTGCCTTGCTCATCAAATAATGCACTGCCGGTGTGTTATAAATTTCCTCGTCAATAACATAGCGCACATGGCGGCCGCAATAATCATAAATTCCTGCATCTATTATCGGCCCGTCCATATAAGAAACATGGTTGCTGATAAGCATTGCTGCGCCGGTTTTGGGGATATTTTCCAGGCCAATATATTTCGGTTGATAAACAAAGCGGGTGAGTGAGTGGATAACTTTGCGGTATAAGCGACCAATATCAAAATTATGGCTGAATTTCATAGGTGCGGTTGTAACAAAATTATACATATGTATTATCCCATTGGTTTAATAATAGCATATAATTGGTTAAATATATCTAAATAAAATATGCTAACTATCAGTTTTTATGCAGTTTTTCGGCAATGCACAAAAATATTATATTTTTTGCTACTTTTAACCTTACATTAAAACATCTGGGTTAGAGTTATGGTAAGTTAAATGATAATTTGTTCAATTTTAATAGGTTAATATTATGGCAGTAGATAAAGCAATGCATATTCTGGTAGTGGATGATTACAGCACCATGCGCCGTATTATCAAAAACTTGCTCAAGCAGCTTGGGTTTGACAATGTTGATGAAGCGTCCGACGGTGGTGAGGCTCTTAAAAAACTACAGGAAAAACCGGCAGGTCTGGTTATTTCTGACTGGAATATGGAACCGATGACCGGGCTTGACCTTCTAAAGCAGGTGCGCGCCAACGAAAAGCTGAAAAATACCCCGTTTATTATGGTGACTGCGGAAAGCAAACCGGAAAACGTTATTGCCGCAAAGCAGGCCGGAGTAAGCAACTACATAGTAAAACCATTCAATGCAGAAACTCTGAAAACAAAAATGACCAGTGTTATTGGTGAGTTTTAGGGATATTTAGAAATATATTGGGAGTATAAAAAATGAGCGACATGCAATCAACACTCGGTAAAACCCTGCTTACCAGCATGGTAAGAACCAGAGAGAAAAACGGCATGATAACCTTGCAGGATGTTGGTAATATTTTTATCAATATGGCATCATCACTTAACCCGTCTAACAGTGTGGTTGATAGTTTTGTTCATCAGGAAATAGCAAAGCTAGCCAATTATATTGGTGAGGCAAAGAACGAGATTTTTGCTATCCAGACCAATGCCCGTGCCGAGGATGCAATCAGTGATGCATCCCTGCATCTTGAAGAAGTAGTAAAGGCAACGGAAGACGCAACCAATAAAATTATGGACGCAGCAGATGCTGTGCAGAATGCCGCAAGCGGTGTTGGCGGTGAAAAAGAACAGAAAATTATGGATGCAACTACCATTATTTATGATGCCTGCGCCTTTCAGGATATTACCGGACAGCGTATCCGCAAAGTAATTACTCTGCTTGAAAACATTGAGGACAGGGTAAATAAATTGAATGGTATTTTTGGCAGTGCTCCGAAAATTGAAGAAGATAACAGCCCGACCCAAAATATTGATCCCAGCAAAATTACCGTTCCTGTTGATGATAAGGATCTTCTGCATGGCCCTCAACATGAGGGTAAAGGTGCGTCGCAAGATGAGATTGATGCCCTGCTTGCTAAATTCGGTTGATTATTCCAGTTTTTTTGTCATCCTGTGGAATGCGAAGCATTAGCGCAGGATATCTGCTGTATGGTCTAGATACTGTGTCTTGCTTCATTCGCACAGTATGACGTAATTATTTTTTCAGGTATCATTTATGACAAATTTCCGCACGGAATCCGATTCATTTGGCAATATCGAAGTAGCAGCAGATAAATATTGGGGCGCGCAGACCCAGCGCAGCTTGCAGAATTTTAAAATCGGCGGTGAAACCATGCCAAAGCCGCTTATACGCGCCTTTGGCATCCTAAAACTTTCTGCCGCTAAGGTGAACATGAATCTGGGGGTACTGGATAAGGCTGTTGGCGAAAAAATTGTAACTGCGGCGCAGGAAGTTATTGACGGGAAAATGGAAGGGCATTTCCCGTTGGTGGTATGGCAGACCGGAAGCGGCACGCAAACCAACATGAATGTGAATGAAGTTATTTCCAACCGTGCGATTGAACTGGCGGGTGGCGTGATGGGCAGTAAAAAACCTGTGCACCCTAACGACCATGTTAATATGGGGCAGTCATCAAATGATTCTTTCCCAACCGCGATGCATATTGCGGCGGCAATGGAGGTTTCTGAAAAATTATTGCCGGCACTCAAGCATTTGCACGGCGCTCTTAAAGTAAAATCTGAAGAATTTTCCAGTATTATAAAAATCGGGCGCACCCATTTGCAGGACGCAACACCGCTAACTTTAGGGCAGGAATTTTCCGGTTATGTTAAGCAGGTGGAAAATTCCATTCGCCGCGCGCAGTCAGTTTTGCCGGCGCTTTATGAACTGGCACAAGGCGGCACGGCAGTTGGTACAGGCTTAAATGCCAAAAAGGGATTTGCCGAGGCTTTTGCTAAAGAAGTGGCGGCGATCACTAAACTACCGTTTGTTACCGCGCCAAATAAGTTTGAAGCACTTGCCACGCATGACGCGCTGGTGGAAACTTCCGGTGTGCTTAATACGATAGCGGTATCTTTGATGAAAATTGCCAATGATATACGCCTGCTTGGAAGTGGCCCGCGCTGTGGCTTTGGCGAACTTTCGCTTCCGGAAAATGAGCCGGGAAGTTCCATAATGCCCGGTAAGGTAAACCCAACGCAGAGCGAAGCCATGACCATGGTTTGCGCGCAGGTAATGGGCAACCATGTTGCTGTTACTATTGGCGGCGCAAACGGGCATTTTGAGCTTAACGTGTTCAAACCAGTGATAATTTATAATGTACTGCAATCAATCCGCCTTCTGGCTGATAGTGCAGTGAGTTTTACTGATAATTGCGTGGTGGGTATTGAAGCCAACCGCGAACGCATTAATAAGCTGATGAATGAATCGCTGATGCTGGTAACTTCTCTTAATCCGCATATCGGTTATGACAATGCGGCAAAAATTGCCAAAAAAGCCCATAAAGAAGGAACATCACTTAAAGAAGCGGGCATTGCTCTTGGGCTGCTTACCAGCGAACAGTTCGACGCTTGGGTAAAACCGGAAACGATGATTGCGCCCAGTGACTAGGTTGTAGTCAGTAATTTAGTATAGTTATGTCATCCTGTGGGCGGCGTAGCCGCAGCACAGGATCCCATCATTGCTTTAATAGATCATGTGTAGCCATTTAAAGGCTTTTACAATCCCCGCGCAGGCGGGGATATCTCTTTCATACTGGTAACCGGTAACTTTTTTATAGCCCTCACCCAACCTTCTCCCTCTGGGAGAGGGCTTTTTGTCATCTGTTATCAATAATCTGAAGCAGATTCTGTGTAGCCATTTCAAGGCTCACAGGATGATAGAAGTAGCTTCGTGCTCCGCAGGATGGTCAAGGATTTTTTTTACAAAAGGAATGGTGATGTTGCGGCTTTGGCTCATGGCGGCGTTGTCTATTTTTTCTACCAACTCTTTGATTGTTTCCATGCTTCTTTCCGTGCGGGCAGTGATATAAGAAATTATTTCTTCATCTACCAGTAATTGCCTGTCGGAAAATTGTTTGCGTAAGGCGGCGGCTATAAGCTCGTCGTCCGGTGCGTCAAGGCTTGTAAACTGGCAGCCACGTAGGCGAGAGGTGAGGTCAGGCAGGGTAAAGGGTAATGATGATGGCGGTGTATTGGAGGTTATGAGCAGTTTTGTGCCGATATCCTTGCAGTGGTTGAAAAGGTGAAACAGGGAGCGCTCATCTGTGCATTTTTCAATATCTTCTACCACGCAATTACCATGTATATTTTCTGGGGATATTCCATTTGCAGGGATAATAACAGCATTGTTCTTTTGCGCCCATATATAGGCAAGATGGCTTTTGCCAGAGTCAACATCGCCATGCAGATAAAGCGCATGTGATGTCCAGTTTTGTGGCTGTAATACGGTGTTATAAGCCGCATCATTACAG
>WBZO01005026.1_pt1 | contig 13759 bp, 11 predicted proteins | sample 5204261 | NCBI WGS metagenome assembly WBZO01 (sample SAMN12412400, study PRJNA552823) | activated sludge metagenome | isolation source: activated sludge from anammox sidestream of wastewater treatment plant... | place: USA: North Carolina | collected 2017-09
AACCAGGCCTTGCTCTACCGGCTGGCATCGGGCGACTTCAACCCGCTCCACGCCGACCCGGCCTTCTCGTCGATCGGCGGATTTGACCGGCCAATTCTCCACGGACTGTGTACCTTCGGTTTCGCCGGTCGGGCCGTGTTGCGCCATTTTGCCGGCAACGATCCGGCACGCTTCAAGAGCATCCGGACGCGCTTTACCAAACATGTCTTCCCCGGCGAAACTCTCGTAACAGAGATGTGGGCTGTCAAGGGGGATAACGGCGGCAGCGACCGGATACTCTTCCAGACCAAGGCGGCCGAGAGAGATGAGGTCGTGCTGGCCAATGGTGTTGTGGAATTATGGGACGAAAGCCAATAGATCCATTGGATAGCTCGCCCGTCATCTTCTACCACATCCCAAAATCGGCTGGGACGACGCTTAACCGCATTCTGAAAAAGAACTATCCACCGGAAAATTTCGTCGAGTGTGGCATCGATACCCATGCGTTTATGGCCGAACTAGCCGGCTGGCCTCCAGAACGGCTGGCTCAGGTGCGGCTGTTACAGGGGCATTTCCCGTTTGGCATCCACGAACTACTTCCTGGCCCGGCTGCGTACTTCACCATTCTGCGCGAGCCGGTCGACCGCGTCATCTCCTACTTCTATCACGCTCAACGAGAACCTCGCCACTATCTCTATGATGAGATTCATGACAACAACTGGACGTTGAAAGAGCTGCTGGAGAACGGCTCGCCCCTGATGATGAACGACGGCCAGGTACGCCTGATCTCCGGCGTGTTTGGCGCAGTCCCGTTCGGTGAATTAAACGAGACCCATCTGGAGCAAGCTATCGCCAACCTCCGGTCGTTCGAGGTGGTCGGCGTGACCGAGAAGTTTGACCTGACACTCCTGCTGTTGCAACGAGCGTTCGGCTGGCGGGATATCAGCTATCGCTCGGTTAATATCGGCGAAAACCGCCGGCCGACCGAATCACACCCGGCCGATCTCATTGAGACCGTCCGCCGCTACAACCAGCTGGACATCGCCCTGTACAAGGAAGCTCAGCGGTTGTTGGCTGAAAAGGCGGCGGCCGTCGGGCCGTCGCTCCACTGGCGCTTGTGGGCCTTTCGCCTTAGGAATCGCCTGATAGTCGGGCAAAATGCAGAATAGGCGATAAGGGGGATGATTAACTCGCCGGCGACTTGACAGATCGGCGCGCCTGACGATTGACCACTTTGGTCACCGGCGGGCACTTCCAGGCTTCATCCGGCGTCTCGCGACGGAGATCCTTCAGTTTGGGCAGGATGCCGCAGGCGAAACAGTGCTCGCGACAATCGACGCGCGTCTCCTGACGCTGGCTCATCAGATAGTCTTTCGTCAGATAGCGGCGCGTCACGGCGATGTCGATATGCTCCCATGGGAAAATCTCGTCGATGGATCGCTGGCGATGGGAATAGAAAGCCGGATCGAGACCCTCCTCGGCCATCGCCTCATACCAGGCGTCGCACCGAAAATGATCGAACCAGGCGTCGAACCTGGCTCCCTTTCGCCAGGCCCGCTCGACGACTTCGGCCAGGCGCCGATCGCCACGAGTCAGGATGCCCTCAAAGACCGATTCGTCCGGATCGTTCCAGCTTAGCTTCAAGCCCGGCCGTCTGAATTCGCGGATCAGATAGCCCAGCTTATCGCGGATATCCTCCATCCGGCCCATCGCTTCCCACTGGAACGGGGTATGCGGCTTGGGAATGAAGGTGCTTACCCCGGCATTGACGGCCGCCTGATTATTGTGGAAGCGCCGCCCCTCGGCTAACACTTGTCGCGACAGATCAGCGATCGCCTCCACGTCGGACATTTCCTCCATCGGGTGACCGATCATGAAATAGAGCTTGATAGTGCGCCAGCCGCGACGGTAGATCTCGCGCGCGGTCTCCAGCAGCTCCTCATGCGTGACGTGCTTGTTGATGATGTTACGCATCTTCTCCGTAGCCGCCTCGGGGGCCAGGGTGAAGCCGGTGCGGCGGCCGTCGCCGAGATTGTCCATCAGTTGCGTGCTGACTGTCTCGATGCGCAAGGATGGCAAGGAGAGATTGATGCCCAAATGACCAAAGCGACGGCCGACTTCTTCGGTCAGTTCCAACACATGGGTATAGTCGCTGGAGGAAAGCGACATCAGGGCGATCTCCTCATAGCCGGTCTTTTCGATGATGGTCTGCATGGCTGATAGCACGTCCTCGACCGGTCGCTCGCGCACGGGCCGGGTGACCATACCTGCATGACAGAAGCGGCAGCCGTGGGTACAGCCGCGCATAATCTCGATGGGCGCCCGATTATGGACAGTCTGCACGAAGGGCACGATGAAATCGGTAACCGGCGGCGGCAAGACGGGGACAATCCGTTTGAGAATGCGTGGCGGAGCCTCGGGCACGTTGGGCGTGATGGCCGCCACCGTACCGTCCGGATGATAAGCCACATCATAAAATCGCGGCACATAACAACCGTCGATCTGGGCAACATGGCGCAACTGGGCCTCGCGATCCAGGTGGGCGGCCGCTCGCATCGTGCCGATGATCTCCAGGAGCGCTTCCTCCCCTTCGCCGATGACGAACACATCGATAAAGGGCGCCATCGGCTCGGGGTTGTAGCAGGCATGGCCGCCAGCCACAACCAACGGGTGACTTGCATCACGATCGGCTGCGCGCACCGGCAAGCCGGCCAGATTGAGCAGGTTCAGAACATTGGTGAAGAGCTGTTCATAAGGCAGGGTGATGCCCAGCAGATCGAAGTCCCGGACGGGGTGTTTGGTCTCCAGGGAGAAGAGCGGCATATTCCGCTCGCGCATGGCCGCTTCCATGTCATCCCACGGGCAAAAGACGCGTTCGGCCAGCAGGTTACGGTGCTTGTTGATGATGTCGTAATGGACCATCCAGCCCAGGTTGGACATGCCGATGTCGTAAACATCGGGGAAGGCCATGGCGACCTTGTAGTCTATCTCATCCCAATTTTTGACGACCTGATTCAGTTCGCCGCCGGTGTAGCGTCCCGGCTTGGCGACGCGGGGCAGAATGCGCTCAAGAGCGACTTCGATCTGTTGTGGGGTCATAAGTCTTGCCTCACTCGCCCACCGGCCGGATATTACTTACCCTTGGCCCACGTATCCTTTAGGGACACCGTCCGGTTAAATACCAGGCGGTCGGCGGTAGAATCGAGATCGACACAAAAATAACCGACGCGCATGAATTGAAATTTGTCGCCAGGGACGGCCGTGGCCAGACTCGGCTCGAGCATGGCGTCAACGACCTTCAACGAATCCGGGTTGAGGTTTTCGATAAAGTCCTCGCCGCCTTCCTCCGGGTTAGGCTTGATAAATAATCGATCATAGAGCCGCACCTCAGCTGGAAGAGCGTGCTCGGCCGACACCCAATGAATCGTGCCCTTCACTTTGCGGCCGTCCGGCGATTGCCCGCCACGTGTGGCTGGATCATAAGTGGCGCGCAGTTCCACGATGCGCCCGGCCGAGTCCTTCACAACAGCGGTGCAAGTGATGAAATAGGCGTTCATCAAACGTACTTCAACGCCGGGAGCCAACCGGTTATATCCCTTGATCGGTTCTTCCATGAAGTCGTCGCGCTCGATATAAATCTCACGGGAGAAAGGGATCAACCGCGACTCCTCGCGGCTCTTGTCCTGCGGGAAGGAGGGAACATCGAAGCTGTCCTCCTTGCCCTTGGGATAATTCTCAATGACGACCTTAAGCGGTTCCAGCACGGCCATAACGCGCGATGTGCGAACGTTCAGGTCTTCACGGACGGCGTGCTCAAGCATCTGGTAGTCGACCAGGCTGTTGGCCTTGGAGACGCCGATCATGTCGGTGAACAAACGGATGGCCTCCGGCGTGTAGCCGCGGCGACGCAACCCGCGAATCGTCCAGAAGCGCGGGTCGTCCCAACCATTGACATAACCATCCTTCACCAGCCGGATCATCTTGCGCTTGCTCATGACGGTGTAGGTCAGGTTGAGCCGGGCGAACTCGATCTGCTGCGACCGGCGTATGCCCAACGCCTCTTGAAACCAGTCGTATAGGCGACGGTTGTTTTCGAATTCCAGCGTGCAAATCGAGTGCGTGATGCTCTCGATGGAATCACTCTGGCCGTGGGCCCAGTCGTAGGTCGGATAGATATGCCAGGCGTTGCCCGTGCGCGGGTGCTCTGCATGGAGGATACGGTACATGACCGGATCGCGCAGCACGATAAACGGCGAAGCCATATCGATTTTGGCCCGTAGCACGCGCGAACCTTCGTCGAACTCGCCGGCCCGCATGCGACGAAACAGGTCAAGGTTTTCCTCGACGGTGCGCTCGCGGTAGGGACTATTCTTGCCCGGCTCGGTCAGCGTGCCGCGATATTCGCGAATCTCGTCCGCGCTGAGGTCATCGACATACGCTTTGCCGGCTTTGATGAGTTGCTCGGCCCAGTCGTAGAGCTGGCCAAAGTAGTCCGAGGCGTGATACAGGCGACCATCCCAATCAGCCCCCAGCCAGCGAACATCTTCCATGATGGCATCGATGTACTCTTGCTCTTCCTTCTCCGGATTGGTGTCGTCGAAGCGCAGGTTAAAAAGGCCACCATAATCCTGGGCCAGGCCATAATTGAGGTTGATCGACTTGGCATGGCCAATGTGCAGATAGCCATTTGGCTCCGGCGGGAAGCGGGTATGGACGAAGCCGTCGTATTTACCGGTGGCATTATCTTCGTCGATGATGGTGCGGATGAAATTGGAAGTCGTTGGTGGAGTCAGATCAGTCATACGATTTTCAGCGATTGTTCGTGTTGTGATTATTTATGCCATAACGCGATGGCGCTATCAAGCCGGCCCAAGGCGCGCTCGCGACCGAGGGCGACGATCGATTCGAACACCGGCGGCGAGACGTCTTGCCGGGTGACAGCCAACCGCAGGACGCCCAGGAACGGGCCGGCCTTACCGTTGGTGGTGTGCGCCTCGCCGATGGTCGTCAAACCGGCGGCCAGCGTATCGAGATCGAACGGCTGCACCGTGGCGATGAAGTCGCGAGCCGCCTGTAAACTACGCAACGCGGCATCGCTCGGTAATTTATTATGAGCCAGGCGCTCGGCGGTGATAACACCGGTGTTTCCCTCATCGTCCCACAGGAATCTCAGGAAATCATCGGCGTCGGTCAACTTCTTCAGCCGCACGCGCAGCGACGGAGCCACAGCCAGAAGAGCTTCAGCTCCGACTTCGTGCCCTTGCCGGTCAAGAAACGGCTTGAGGGCTTGAGCTAGCTCCAGCGGTTCCATATCCTGAATCCACTGGCCGTTGAGCCAGTCCAGCTTGTCGTAGGGTAGTCGTGTCGGCGCGGGGTTAATGTCCTCCAGCCGAAAGCGCGGGATAGCCTCCTCGATGGGGAACTTCTCGCGATCATCGCCGAACGACCAGCCGACATTGGCCAGGAAGTTATTCACCGCTTGCGGCAGATAACCGGCGTCGCGGAACTCTTCGACCTTGACCAACACCTGATGGCCGTGGTCGTCAAAGGCCTGGGCGCGCTTGCTCAGCTTGCCCCGGCCACTGGGGTTAAGCACCAGCGGCAAATGAGCGTAGACCGGGTTCTCCCAGCCAAAGGCCGCGTAGAGGTTGATATGCAGGGGCGCGCTGTTGATCCACTCGTCGGCGCGCAAAATATGGGTGATCCCCATGAAATGATCGTCGACGACGTTGGCCAGATGATAGGTGGGCAGGCCGTCGGATTTGAGCAGCACCGCATCGGCGATCTGGCTGTTGGGCACGGTGATCTCACCGCGAATCACGTCATGGATAACCGTCACGCCTTCTATTGGCGCCTTGAAACGGATCGTATAAGGCAGACCATCACGTTCGCGCGCGGCTCGCTCTTCAGGCGTCAGATAACGGCAGCGTCGATCGTAGCCCTGGTCGCTGCGCGCGGCTTTCTGGGCGGCGCGGCGAGCTTTCAACTCATCGGCCGTGCAATAGCATTTGTAGGCGTGGTCATGGTCGAGCAGCCAGCCGGCCCATTGACGATACAATTCGGCACGCTCGCTCTGAATGTAGGGGCCGTAAGGGCCGCCGACGCCGGGGCCTTCGTCCCAATCAAGGCCCAACCAGCGCAGCGCGTCCATCAACGCCTGCACCGCGCCCTTGACGGCCCGCTTCTGGTCAGTGTCCTCAATGCGCAGAATAAATTGTCCGCCATGCTTGCGGGCGAACATCCAGTTATAGAGGGCGGTACGTGCCCCGCCGATATGCAGATAGCCCGTGGGGCTGGGTGCGAAACGAACGCGAACAGTCATAAGCTCGTGGATAATCGACAACAATCAATGAATTTAGCCGCCCGCTGGTCACACCAAGCACCAACGACCGAACTGAAAGGATAGCAGATAAAGGGGTTTTTGGCAGGTGATACGATCCGGCGCCGATCAGCCAAATTCCTGCTTGCGTTGTCGCATCAGAACCGACTCGACCACGCCGATAGCCAGGAACAGGGTGACGAGCGAACTGCCGCCATAGCTGACAAACGGCAACGTCAACCCGGTCACGGGCAACACACGCACATTCATACCCACATTGACGGCCGTCTGGAAGAACAAAATGGCCGCGATACCGGTGCAGATCAGTTTGCCGGCCGGATCGGGGCTGAGCGCGGCCGCCCGCAAAATGCGTAACAGGATAAAGGCCATGAGGCCCAGCACAATCAGCGAGCCGAACAGCAGGCCCATCTCCTCCGTCAGCACCGAAAAGATAAAGTCGGTGTGCTGCGCGCGCAAAAAGCCCAGCTGGCTCTGGGTTCCCTGTAGATAGCCCTTACCATATAACCCGCCGGAGCCGATGCTAATCTCGGCCTGGTCGATGTTGAACACATCGTCGCGACTGGCTTCCTCAGGGTTCAGGAAGGTCGTGATGCGGCCGCGCTGGTAGTCGGCCAGGAAGGGGAAGACCGCTAGCCCCATCGCCAGTCCCAACATCCCCAACAAAACGAAATGTCGCAGGGGCAAGCCGGCCACCCAAATCATCACGAACCAGATGAACATGAACAAAATGGTCATACCCAGGTTCGGCTGAATAAAGATGAGGCCTACAGGGATGGCAAAGTAAATCAGCGTGACGATCGTGTTGTCGAAGCGGTTGATCAGGTGCCGCCGATTGGCCAGAAATTGGCCAAAGGTGATGGCGATGAAGATACGACCAAATTCCGATGGCTGAATCTGGATCGAGGATGTGATCTGGATCCAGCGCCGCGCGTCGTTGTTGACCTGGCCGGTGATAATCACCAGAACCAGCAAACCGACCAGTCCGGCATAGATCCACCAATGGGACGAGGTCAGGATACGATAATCAATGGCCGCCGTCACCAGAAGGACGATCAGGCCCAATATAGCCCAGATAAGTTGCTGTTGGGGGTAGCCCGCAAAGGCCGGCGCGCCGGTGATGGCGCTGCGAATGATGAGAATGCCATAGCCCGTCAGCAGCATCACCGCTGCCAACAGCCATACATCAAAATAGCGCCAAACCGAAGTCTTCGACAGCATATCGTACCCATTTTAACCCGCCGAGGAGGTACGAATCCACCGATTTAACGCATTTCACAGCAAAGCCGGGACGGCCACTAATCCTTGTGCTACTTGCTGGCCGCTCCGTTCCGCCTGGCGCGCGCCGCCAACAGCGGAATCTCGGCCACCAGCCGGTTCTCTTGCGTGTTTTGCTCCAGATGTACAACCACCTTGTCCGTATCAATGGCCGTATGTTTGGCGATCACCTGGATAATGTCGTCCTTGATCACCTCCAGCAATCCCGGCGGCAGATCCGATCGGTCGTAGGTGAGGACCATTTGCAGCCGCTGCTTGGCCATCTGGCTGCTGGTTTCGTTTTTGCCGAGCAAGCGATCGAGCCAACTCATGTTACATCCCTCACTGGCCGTTCATGAGCGCTCGCAGGCGGCTCATGAAGGTCTGCTTCTGGACCAACTCCACGAAAGGCACGTCTTCACCTTCCAGTCGCCGGGCCACATTGCGGAAGGCCTCGCCCGCGCTGGCTCCATTGACGCCGTGCATCACCAACGGCAAGCCCTGATTGCTGGCCACCAGGATCCGTTCATCCTCCGGTATAACGCCCAGCAGCTCAACGGCCAGGATGTCGAGCACATCGTCCACCGACAGCATATCCCCACGACCAACCATGGCCGGTTTCACCCGATTGAGGATGAGTTGACCCGGCCCCTTCTCCTCGGCCTCGATTAAGCCGATGATGCGATCGGCGTCGCGCACGGCGGATACCTCGGGGTTGGTGACGACGAGCACCTTGTCGGCCGGCGCTACGGCATTGCGGAAGCCGCGTTCGATGCCCGCCGGTGAATCGATGATCACATAATCCATCTCTTCGCGCAGCTGGTCGCAAATGAGCACCATGTCCGACGGGCTGACGGCGTTCTTGTCGCGCGTCTGGGCGGCAGGGATGAGGTATAGCTCCGGTTGGCGTTTATCCTTAATCATCGCCTGGCGCAGGCGGCAGCGCCCTTCGACCACGTCCACGAGATCATAAACGATGCGATTCTCCAGCCCCATCACGACGTCGAGGTTGCGCAGACCGATGTCGGCGTCGATGGCCACGACGCGCTTGCCCATCATGGCCAGCGCCGCCGCCAGGTTAGCCGCCACCGTCGTCTTGCCCACGCCTCCTTTACCCGAAGTAATCGTCAAGATTTGTGCACTCATAACGTCTATCCTCTCGGATCATCCATATACCACTACGAATACCATTACAATGTTCTCAATGTCTCCACGGCTCAGCCACGATCTGCCCATCGCGAACGCTGGCTTGCTCCGGAACAGAAGCCGCGTGGCTGTCATCAGGCGCCACAGCGATCTGGTCGCCGATGCGCAATTGCGTCGGGTTCAAATCAAGCGCGCAGATCATCGCCGCCGAATCGCCTCCTGCTCCAGCATGAACCATCCCGCGCAGCCTGCCCCAGACGACAACGTTGCCTGTGGCGATCACCTGCGCGCCGGGGTTCACATCACCCAAAATAATAACATGGCCTTCGTGTACCACCGATCGGCCGGAACGCACGGTCTCATGCAGGAAAAGCGCGTTAGCAACGGGCAATTCCTTCGTCCCGCTGTCCTTGCCGTTGGGCACGGTCGCCATCGCATTGCCCTCCAGATCTGTGGCGCTGCCCGACAAGCGCGTCGCCAATCCTATCTCGCGGGCTTTTTCGCGCGTCTCACTGTCATCGGCGATGACCGCCCACAAAGTCAGTCCCTGGTCATCAAACAACGCCTGCAGGCCAGCCAGTTGTTCGTCATTCATGGGGCGCCGGCCGATCTCCAGAGCGATGCGGCTACCTTGCAGGAAGTCGCGTTTCTTGTCCAGCTCGCGACGCAACCCCTCGTAAACGGCAAAGTCCGGGTGATCCGTCACCCGGATGAGCAAGCCATCGCGATTTCCCTTGATCTCGATTTGCCGTCCCACGTATGTCCGATGGGACCTCCCTAGGCCCAGGATCGGTCCTATTCGACCCCCAAATCCTGGAAGAATTGTTGAAATAATACAACAACATCTATTTGATGGCAAGCGAAGCGGCAGAGACGCCCCATTTCACCGGCTCAAGGTTGACAAACATGACATAACCCATTATATAATAGCGGCTAATATCCAGCTTGAGCACACGCCATACGATAACGCCAATTCACGCTCAGCTACCATCGCTTTATCGTCATAACTGTAGTCTCAATGGAGGAGAATGATGAAACGATCGCTGTCCGTACTGTTCCTGTTGCTGTCTTCGGCACTGCTGTTGTTAACCGCCTGTGAATTCAGCGCCAGCACTGCCAATATCAAGAGCGCCACGCTGGCCAAGGATCCGGACGGGAAACAGGCGGCCACGACCTTCGAGACGAACGAGCCGTTTTATCTCATCGTCGATCTGGCCAACGCGCCCGACTCAACCACGGTCAAAGCCATCTGGTATGCCGTAGATGTGGGCAGTGTCGCGCCGCCCAATACACTCATCGACCAGAACTCCATTCAGACCGGCAGCGGTATCGTGACCTTCGATTTGACGCCCAGTGGTCAGTGGGCGCCGGGCACGTACAAGGTAGAGTTGTATCTGAACGACGAGCTAAATCAGACGCTCAACATTACGGTCAACGGCGAAATAATCCAGGCCGCCCCGGAACCGACGGCCGAACCGGCTGCAACCGAAGCTCCGGCCGTCGCCAACGCACCCCAGAATGCAGCGACATCACTGGACGACGTCCGCGCAGCCACCATCCGCATCCGTGCCCAGGGCACCTTCCTCGACCCATCATATGGGGAGATGACCAACGCCAGGGGCCAGGGGTCGGGCTTCATCATCGATCCATCGGGCATCGCCGTGACAAACAACCACGTTGTCACGGGATCGGCATTCCTGCAGGTCTATGTTGAGGGCGAAGATCGTCCACGCAACGCCAAGATTCTGGGCGTATCCGAATGCTCAGATCTGGCTGTCATCGATATCGAAGGCGATGGCTTCCCAGTTCTTCCATGGCGAGACGAGCCGGTCAATGTAGGACTCGACGTCTACGCGGCCGGATTCCCGTTTTTCGCCAATGAAGAGTTCACCCTGACGCGAGGCGTTGTCTCCAAGGCCAGGGCCGACGGCGAGACGAACTGGGCCTCGATCGACCATGTTCTGGAAGTCGACGCCACTGTCAACCCCGGCAACTCCGGCGGGCCGCTGGTCGATATGAACGGTCGCGTCGTAGGCGTTAATTACGCCGGCAACGATCAGACCAGCCAGTATTTCTCGATCGCTCGTAGTGAAGCCCTTCCAGTCATCGAACAACTGCGCGCCGGGCAGGATGTGAACTCGCTGGGAATCAATGGCGAGGCAGTCACCGACGGCTCCAGCATCTTCGGCATCTGGGTATCTTCGGTCAAGTCAGGCTCCCCGGCCGACAAAGCGGGCATCAAGCCGGGTGACCTTCTGGTCAAATTGGAGGGCCTGGTATTGGCCACCGACGGCACAATGGCTGATTATTGCGACATCCTGCGCAGCCACAACATGACGGATACGATGGCGATCGAAGTATGGCGGTTTAGCGACGGCACCATCCTGACCGGCCGGGTGAACGGCGAGCGGCTAGAGGTCGTCGGCACGCTCAACTAGAATCGTCAGCGGTAAGCTGCTTCAGATAGACGCACCGGTTGCCGCCGCGCCCCCCAGCGCCCCGGCAACCGGTCGAATACCCCCGCACAGGCCGCGCCACACGACCGGCAGCGACCGTCTTCGGTCAGGTTCCAGGCCGTTAATTCGTACCAGTCGCGCCCGATAAGCGTCTCGCCGCATTGGTGGCAATAGGTCGTGCCGCCGGCTTCGTCGTGGACGTTACCTGTGTAGGCATAGCGCACACCATTCGACAAGGCGATTCGTCGAGCGCGGCTCAGCGTCTCGGGTGGTGTGGATGGCCGGTCGAGCATCTTGTAGTCGGGGTGAAAGGCGGAGAAATGCATCGGCACGTCCGGCCCCAGTTCGGCGACTACCCAGCGGGTCATAGCGTCCAATTCCTCGTCTGAATCATTCAGGCCAGGGATAAGTAACGTCGTGGTCTCCAGCCACACATTCGTCTCATATTTCAGATAGCGAAGGGTGTCCAGCACCGGCCTCAGCTCAGCCGCGCAGACGTCGCGATAGAAATCCTCAGTGAAAGCCTTCAGATCCACATTGGCCGCGTCCATAGGCACGAAGAATTCGGGCCGGGCGACGTCGGTGATGTAGCCAGCTGTCACGGCTACGGCCTTGAGGCCTCGCTCGTGGCAGGCCTCGGCCACGTCAACGGCGTACTCCATGAAGATGACAGGATCGTTATAGGTGAAGGCCACGCTGCGGCAACCCAGGCGCTCGGCCGCCCGAGCGATCGTCTCCGGGTCGGCCGCGTCCGCCAGCGTATCCCACTCGCGTGATTTGCTGATATCCCAGTTCTGGCAGAATTTGCAAGCCAGATTACAGCCGGCCGTGCCGAACGACAATACCGGCGTGCCCGGCAAAAAATGATTAAGCGGCTTCTTTTCGATAGGGTCGACGCAGAAACCGCTGGAACGGCCGTAGGTCGTCAAGACGATCTCGCCGCCCGACGCACCTCGAACAAAACACATGCCCCGCTGGCCGTCATGGAGCTTGCACTCCCGGGGGCACAGGTCACACTGTATCCGGCCGTCGGCTAAACGATGCCAATACCGGGTGGGAACGCCAGTTACCGGTTCCATGATCTTTCACCTCCGCTTGCCGGAAAGAATCCGTCAGCCGGCGTTCTTCCGACAAACATAATGCGCCATTTGTATTATACTATGGATGGGCTTGTTATTTCCCTCGCCCGTGACCGTCGGGTGTTCCGACATCACTTTGCTACTTTGTATTAAGGAATTCGGGAGCTCTTTATGACGACTTTGTTCACGCGCCTACCGGCCGTGGCCGGGCAATTCTATCCAGCGGATCCGGAGCGACTCGAAATCGACGTGCGCCGCTATCTGGTCGAGGCCAACGGTCCCGACGACTGCGAGGATTATCCGCTGGTCAAGGCCATCATCGCCCCCCATGCCGGCTATCCGTACTCCGGCCCTATCGCCGCTTCAGCCTATCTGCAGCTGGCGTGCAGCGATATTCCTGTACGTCGCTTCATCCTCGTCGGGCCGGCTCACTATGCGTCGGTGCAAGGTCTGGCGATCAGTGGCGCGGCCGCCTTCGACACTCCTTTGGGCCGCGTGCCCGTCGATGAAGTCGTTCGTGCGAACCTGCTGGCGCAACCCGGTATCACGATCGATGACGCTGCCCATGCGCCCGAACATTGTCTGGAGGTTCAACTGCCATTCCTGCAAGAGTTGTTCCTGGATTTCAGCATCGTACCACTGCTGGTAGGTCACACAACAGCCGAAGAAGTAGCCGCCGCGCTGGAGAGTGTGTGGGATGGGCCGGATACGCGCATCATCATTAGCTCCGACCTAAGCCATTATCATGATTGGCAAACGGCACGACGACTGGACGGCGAGACGGCCGAGGCTATCGTCGCCCTGCAGCCGGAGGCCTTGCGTGGCGACAGCGCCTGCGGCCGAGCAGCTATCGCTGGGTTGCTATTGGCGGCACGGAGACGAAAAATACAGGCCGAGACGATCGATCTGCGCAATTCCGGCGATACCGGCGGCCCGCACGACCGCGTCGTCGGCTATGGCGCATTCGTTTTCACCGAGACCGCTCCGGCGGCTTTCTAGGAGCGGGCGCAACCTATCCATGGGCAAGATCATTACCATCGTCGGGAATTCAGGTGTCGGTAAGACGACGCTGGCCCACGCGCTATGCCAGGCAGGATCGTTTGCCAGTGGCACGGAGCAGCATATCGAACGGCCATTCCAGGCTCTCACGGCGACCGATCCCACTCGCTACGCCTTCACCAACCAGGTCGACTACCTGCTGCTGCGCGCGGAGCAGGAGCGCGCCCTCCGCGAAGGCCCATCCTACGGGGTGATCGATGGCGGGCTGGATCTCGATTACCATGGTTTCAGCCGCCTTTTCCACCACCGAGGCTATCTGAACGACGCCGAATACGCCCTATGTGGCCGGCTCTATAACAGCCTGCGGGATCTCCTGGGGCCGATCGACCTCATTCTCCACCTGACCGCCCCTCTATCGGTGGTCGCAACCCGCTACGCCCAGCGCGGCCGGCCACTGGAGATCGCCCAGCGCGACGACCTCATCCTGATGGAGCAATACATCGCCG
>WBZO01005027.1_pt1 | contig 13758 bp, 16 predicted proteins | sample 5204261 | NCBI WGS metagenome assembly WBZO01 (sample SAMN12412400, study PRJNA552823) | activated sludge metagenome | isolation source: activated sludge from anammox sidestream of wastewater treatment plant... | place: USA: North Carolina | collected 2017-09
TTACAGATGCCCGAATGCAAAACAAACTAACGCAAAAGGAAGTGATTGTTAAGGGCAAAATTACTAAGGACATAGAAGAATTATTAGCCAAACTTGATTTGTTGCACTAAAGTGGACAAGTCAGGATAATTCCTAACATTATAGAAACCTGCCCTTTGAGGGGTGATTGGGCAAAATGACCATTTAACCAATTAAGATTTGATTTCCAATCGGTTATTTTATCAATTCCTGATTGTAAGAAGGCAATAGCCAACATTAACAGAATAATAATTTCGGGAACAAAATATAAATAATCCATTATTGAAGAATTAACATATAACACAAAGGTAGTAAATATTAAGAAAATGAAATGATGGAGTTAATTCAGGAGAGTTTATAATAAAGTTCCTACCTGAACTGTTCTTTAAAAAATAATCACAATAACAACTTCTGTTAAAGTGCAGCGATTGGTAATAGGCAATATATATACATTTACAGGCAAATTAACCTCAATATTTTGTGATTCACGAATACCATCTCGCTTGGGTTGATAGACAATACAAACAACAAAGAAAAAATAGTTAATACGGCACTTAGTATAAATATTATTGTTTTATTTGTTTGATGTTTAAGCAGCAAATTTTATAGACAAGGCGTTTTTAAGGGTTTGTAATATTTTTACTTGTAATTAATACTATAAATGCCTTAAAACAAATTTATTACTCAATTTCATTTTTATTAATTATGGCTAGGTTATATCCAAATCTTATCAATGTAGTTGCTCAAGCAGTTGCCCACATTTTTGGACAAAATACCGCAGCACCGGCAATTGTTGAGCAGGCGTTAAGAAAAGATTCTCGCTTTGGGGCACGTGACAGAAAATTTATTGCTACTTATATTTACAATATAGTTCGGTGGTATCGTTTGTATATGTATTGTTTGAATGCCCAACAACAACAATCGGCCATGCTGTACCATTATCTTTTTGCAGTATCTTATGTTGCTCAGGGCAACGATTTGCCCGATATGCCTGAGTTTAAAGATTTAAATCAAGCCTATATTAACGAGTGCTTAGAAAAAGCAAAGCAAACATTTGCTGTTTCCGAATCAATCCCCGATTGGTTAGATATTATGGGAGCAGCCCAACTTGGGAAAGAAATATGGCAAAAAGAAATACATGCTTTAAATGAAGAGGCCGGAGTTTATATAAGAGTTAATACACTTAAAACCAACCCTTCAAAATTGTATTCTACCCTTGCCAAAGAAGGGGTTAACATAAGTCCTATATCATCTAATCATTTATTTGATAATTTTCCTGAGAATTGTTTTTTACTGAACGAAAGAAAAAACCTTCAGCATTTAGATAGTTATAAAAATGGTTTATTTGAGATTCAAGATGTAAGTTCACAGTTGGTTGCTCCATACCTACAATTAAAGCCGGGTATGTTCTTAATAGATGCATGTGCCGGAGCCGGAGGTAAAACACTGCATGCAGGAAGCATGATGAATAATAGTGGCAAGATAACAGCTATGGATATTAGCCCCACTAAGCTGGAGGAGCTTAATCGCAGAGCAAAGAGAGCGGGATTAAATATTGTAGAAACAGTATTAATTTCAGAACAAGAGATATTAAAAAATAAAGAAAAGGCCGATCGCCTTTTATTAGATGTTCCTTGTTCGGGATTGGGGGTATTACGCAGAAATCCTGATGCTAAATGGAAACTTGATACCGCCTTTATATCACATATTCAAACCATACAATCTGATATTTTAACCAATTATTCAACGATGTTAAAACCAGGAGGGCTTATGGTATATGCCACATGCAGCATATTGCCGTCAGAAAATGAAATGCAGATAAAAAGCTTTTTGGCAAACAATCATCAATTTGAACTAATAAAACATCAGTCAATTATGCCTTCATGGGGCTATGATGGATTTTATATGGCTTGTTTAAGAAAAGCAACTTAGGTTTTAATTATCGGACTTTTCAACTTTTTTTTCTTTTAATAACTAAAAACCTTAGATTTGTTACACATTTCAAAAAAAGATATCATGAGAAAGTTCATATTGTTATCCTTTTTATTATTTTTTACAACATTTTTTTTGCATGCTCAAAATAATAAAAATACGGCCTTTACAGATACCCAATGGAATCTGACCAACCTTAATGAAAAGGTAATTAACGCTAATGATGAGGGAGTGAAAAGCTTTATTGTTTTTTTACCGGACAATACCTTTAAAGGCTTTTCCGGGTGCAATCGTTTTCAGGGAACATATAAAATAACGAAAAACAAGATAAAGTTGAGCAGCATTGGATTAACCAAGATGTTTTGTGAAAAAGACAACAACGAAAGGGAATTAATAAAAGCACTTGAAAAAGCAACTTCTTTTAAGGTAAACAACAATCAACTGGTGTTAAAAGGCAAACGTCATATCAACATTCTTTTTGAGGCTGAGAACTAATTTTTTTCATTTCGTTAAAAGAAAATAAGAAACAGTAATCAAAAGCCTTTTTACCAAACAGTCCAACCGCCTTCAACTTTCAGGTTATCGCCTGTAACATAACTTGAGGCATCGCTCAATAAATATATCATAGCTCCTGCAACTTCATGATTATAGCTTAAACGCTGCAAAGGAGAGAAGTTAGCAAAGTTTTTCTCAAATTGATCTTCATGATTGTTCCAAACCCCGTGTGGGGTTATCATATTAACACGTACCCCTTTAGCTCCCCAATAACTGGCTAAGTATCTTGATAAAGCATCAATACCACCTTTTGAAGCACTATACTCAGCAGGGCAACCTAAGCTGGTTCCTTTATATAAGTTCTGATTTGGTGCAACTACGCTATAGGTAGAGGGTATGTTGATAATACTTCCAAAACCTTGCTCGGCCATAAACGAACCAATTATTTGACAAGTTAAAAAAGTGCCTTTTAGGTTAATCTCAACCACCTTGTCCCAGTTTTCATCATCTATTTTTTCAAAAGGTACAAATTTTAGGTGTGTTTTGTTTTGGTGGGCATTTACCAATCCATGAACAACACCAAAGGTTTCAACTACTTTATTTTTGAGCTGTTCAACATCTTTGCGTGAGCTTACGTCTAAAGCAAAGCCCAACATTTTACGATGGTGTCTTTCTGTTAGGGTAGCAGCAAATTTTTCAGGTTCGGCCAAGGCAATATCTGCCACCACAACATGTGCACCGTACTGTGCTGCCGCTTCGCAAAACGACCGCCCCACGAGACCACAAGCACCGGTTATGATTACAACTTTATCGGTTAGTTCAAATTTTTTTCTGAAATCTATTTCAAAAGGATTGGTAGTTCGGGTAACTGACATATTTTGTATAATTATATATATTTTCTGAAAACGGGTTTTATAACCTCTCCAACAAGATATTTCTCGTATCCTTGTTCTAGGGCTTGTTTCATTACCGGAAGGCTGTCGCTCATTGCTTCAACAATAGCGTTTACATGTTCTTCTTTGTGGCTGAAATTAGGGCAGAATATACCCTGAAAAAGTATGCCTCTTTTTATCAATTCCTGATGAAAGAGAGTTCTTAATCCAAAACTGTTATTCCCCTCATTGTCAAAATATCCTATTGAAGCATGCCAATTAAATTGTAAGTTACGTAGGTTGTTTTCTAAATGATGCTCTTTAAACAATGCCTTTGTTTTATCAATAAACAATTGTCCCATTTTTTGATTGTGCTCCAATACATTATTCTTTTCAAATTCATCCATTGTGGCTAAGGCAGCACCAATGCTGCATGTTTCACCTCCGTGTGTAGTGCTCACCAAAAATAACTTTTCGTTTCCTTTTTTTCTGATTCCACCAAGTTCCATAACCTCTTTCTTGCCGGTTAAGCAGCAAAACGAAAAACCATTAGCTATACCCTTACCCCAGGTTGCCATATCGGGTTCAACATTATATTTTTTTAGAGAGCCCGGATAAGCTGTTTTATAGCCGGTAATCATTTCGTCCATAATCCATAATGCTCCATTTTTATGTGCTAAGTCTATGGCATCTTTCAAATAATTTTCGGGCAACACATTAAACTTTTCGGGTTCTGAAATTACGCAGGCTATTTGGTTAGGATATTTATCAAATAAATCTTTTAAGGATTGTAAATTATCTGAAGTATAAGTTACGGTTAATGATTGTATCTCTTGAGGAATACCGCTTTTTACATCGGTAGAGCCGATAAACCAGTCGTCATAGCTGTAAAACGGGTGGTCAATGGGGCGAGCAACTAATTTGCGTCCGGTATAAGCACGAGAAATTTTTACGGCTGCCGTGGTAACTACCGAACCATTTTTGGCAAACTTAATCATATCGTGCACACCAACTAAGTTTAAAAAGCGTTCGGCCACCTCCATTTCAATAGTAGAAGGGCGTGAAAAATTATTCCCTTTGTATAGTTCTTGTATTACACGGTCAATAACCGGTTTGTAGGCATGACCCAAGCTTACAGAAGCCAAGCCACTTAAGCACTCAATATATTTATTTCCGTCAGGGTCATATACATAACAGCCTTCGCCATGCGTTATGGCAGCCGGTGATAAGGCCGGAAACTGGTCGTCACCTTTTGAATAAGTATGAGCCCCTCCGGGAATTAAGTCATGTATGCGGGCGCGGTATTCATCTGACTTTTTAAAGTTGGTAATTTGTTTTTTATGTGCTTGAATTTCCATTACTCTATAATTTTATCATTTGCAATTGTTTTTTGATAGCCGCTATTGGCTACACTATCTTTGTTTTTTTCTAATATTTCAGGATGTTGCTTGAGCAATGCTACCACATCTTCAATGCCAAAATCAGGTACGTGCTGAAGCTTTTGGAAGATAAGAGCTACAGCTTCAAAATCTTGAGGTGAGTCAACGCTCATTTTGTAAATATAATCAGGGCATGATTTTTTCCATCCGCAACTAAACTTACCGCTAAATTTTATATAAGGGGTAACATGTTCGCGTTCTGAAAGTTTCTTTGCCTCTCTCCATGCGGTTTCTAAGGCCTTAAAAGAAAACACTTCTACATCAAAACCATCTTCTAAAAACTCCGGTTCGTTATTAGAGTTTGAAAAATAGTCTTTACCCGATTTAAGAAATTCATGAATAACAAAATCAACAACTTTGTGCGAGTGCAATGGACAATCAGAAGTAAGGCGTACTACAGTATCAACATTATTATATTTTACGGCAGCCTGATAAAAACGATCTAATACATCCCAATCGCTCCCACGTGATACTTCGTATCCTTTCTTGCGGCACAGTTGTTCAATGGCATCATCTTCAGGATTAGTTGAAGTAACCACTACAAATTTATTGACCAGTTTTGAAGGCTTTACACGTTCTATCAGGTTTTCTAAAATACTTTGGTGGTTTATTTTTTTTAGAACTTTCCCCGGCAGGCGTGTACTTCCCATGCGGGCTTGTATAAGTGCTACTATCATTGCTTTAATTCCTCCTTAAACAATCCCATAAAATGTTTATCAATATAATTTCCGTTGCTCCAAATATGTTTACGAAGAGTGCCTTCGTTTACAAAGCCTAATTTTTCGTAAACCTTTATAGCTCCTATATTTGTAGCATATACAGCTAATAATACTTTTCTTATGTTTAATATATTAAAAGCGTATTGAATAGCTAAAGTGCAGGCTTCGGTACCTATACCTTTTCCCCAAAAATCTTTTTCGCCTATTAACACTCCCAGCTCGCAGGTATGACTTATCCAGTCAAAATTATCGAGTTTGATATTACCGATATGGCGATTAGTGCTTTTATCACAAATAGCAAACATAACGGTATTACGGTCGTTAATTTTTTGTTCAACATAGCTTTGCAACTCGGTAATGGTTGAAGGGAAAGTTCCTGACAGTAATCCGGTAGTTACATCGGGCTCATTTAACCAACGTAGATAGTTTTCGCTGACATCGGTTAATTCAATGGCTCTTATATAAATTTGTTTGCCTTCAATAAATCTAATCATGGTTTGTGTTTTTTCTTTAGCATTTCAGCATGTTTGTCCATCTCTTTTTTATTCTTGGTCAAATTGTTGTCATGCATCCTATAACGGTATAAAGGTAAAGGAATATGATAAATATTATTCTTTGCTAAAAATCTTTTACGTAAATCTTCTTCTTCGCGTGCTCTAAATTTTTCATCATATAGGCCTATGTCAAACAAGCGGTCTTTTCTAAACATAATACCACACGCAATAGGCTTTTCAGAAGAGCTTACCCATTCTATATGATCGCCAAACTCATTCACTAAGTAATAATCAACAGCTACGGCATCAAGACGATTGTTTTCGGTTAAAAAAACTGACAACACTTTAAGCGTATCAGAATGTAAATAATCATCAGCATCTAAAAACAGTATATATTGCCCCTTGGCCTTTTTTATACCGGCATTTCGTGCGGCCGATAGCCCTTTGTTTTCGGAAAAGCGAATGGTTCTAATTTCGTCACAATAGTTGTCCAAAATCATGTGACTTTCATCTTTTGAGCAATCATCTACAACAATTACTTCAAAGTTGTTATGCTCAAGCGATTGGTTAAGGGCGCTCCGTATAGCTCTTTCAAGATAGCGAGCGTAATTATATGATGTAATAATTAAAGATACCAGCATAGTAATTATTAGGGCAAAGTTAAGTTATTTTGATGAATTGCTTTTATTTGGGAATAACAAATATCTTATATTCTAAAAAACAGTAAATTAAGCAGGATAATCTACAAAGTTTTTTTCGGTTTCGTACAAACGTATTCCGAGTTCAAACCGAGCATCAATTTTAGGACGCAGTATTTCGTAAATAATCTTTGCTATATTTTCGGCAGTAGGGTTTAGGGTTTTAAAATATTCGGTGTCTAAGTTCAAATTTTTATGATCAAATTTATCTTCAACATGTTCTTTTATCAGTTGAGCCAATATTTTCATATCAATTACAAATCCTGTTTCAGGGTCTGTTTCGCCTACCACCTTAACAATAAGTGTATAGTTATGGCCATGATAGTTAGGACTACTACACTTTCCGAAGATTGCTAAGTTTTGTTCATCACTAAACTCTTTACGATACAAGCGATGTGCGCTACAAAAGTTTGACTTTCTGTATATGGCTGTTTTCATTTGTAATGTTTTTATGCTTTCAATAAATTATTCTTTAACAACAGTTCGGCTATTTGAACGGTGTTAGTGGCGGCTCCTTTTCGTAAGTTATCAGAAACTATCCAAAGGTTTAATCCATTCTCAATACTTTCATCACGCCTTATACGTCCTACATAAACCTCATCGCACTCGTGTGCATTTTTTGGCATGGGGTACACTAAATTATTAATATCATCTTGAACAATAACCCCGGGACTTTCTGATAAAATTTCTTTTACTTTTTCAACCTCAAAAGCCTGTTCAAATTCTACATTCACGCTTTCGCTATGCCCACCTATTACCGGAATACGAACAGTAGTGGCTGTAATTTTTATTTCCGGGGCATTCATTATTTTACGTGTTTCATTTACCATTTTCATTTCCTCTTTGGTGTAACTGTTAGGCATGAAAATATCTATTTGCGGAATAACATTCAAATCTATAGCATAGGGATAAGCTGATTTTTCTGGTTTCTTACCTTTTCTTTCATCCATAAGCTGTGATACTGCTAAAGCCCCGGTACCGGTTACCGATTGGTAGGTAGAAACTACTATGCGTTTAATTTTATATCTACAATGCAAGGGATATAAAGCCATAACCATTTGAATGGTACTGCAATTAGGGTTAGCTATTATTTTATCTTGTGCATTTAGAATATCCCCGTTAATTTCGGGAACAACCAGTTTAATACCTTCGTGCATACGCCAGGCCGATGAGTTATCAATAACTACGGTACCTTTCTCGGCAAACTTTTCGGCATATTTAAGAGATACATTTCCTCCGGCCGAAAACAAGGCCACTTGGGGAGTTTTTTCAATAGCCTCTTCTATACTTATAACAGGGTAATCATGATGATTAAACTTTATTTTTTTTCCGATACTCTTATCAGAAGCCACCGGTATTAATTGGCTAACGGGAAATTTTCTTTCCTCTAGTACCTGAAGCATTTTACCGCCTACTAATCCGGTAGCACCAATTACTGCAACTTTCATTTTAATGGCTGTTTTCGCTAGTTTTTTTATTTTCTTCTTTATCTACGTATCGCACCCACCACATCCACATAACAAAAATAAATATATAAATAACGGTGTTAAATACATACTTGTGATTAAAGTCAACCCAATCGTTATTAATATTACTGATAATAGCTAAAACAACTATACGTAAAATATTAATGATATGAATTCCTAATAAACCCAAAGGAATAAACCATAGTTTTGATTTTACTGAGCCATGATAGCTCATAATTAATCCGGCAAAACCAAACAATAATCCAAATCCAACACAAGCGGGGCCAACAGCCACTCCCGGTGAACCAACAATACGCACAACTACTTCATATTTCTCAATATTAAACTGCATTAATCTTAACAACCAAGCACTAACATCAACAATATTATCTTTGATAATTGAATGTAAGCCCATCCATATTTTATTAAATGGGGCATTGTGCATTTGAAACCAATTCATAAACTCCCACGCACCATAAATAATAGCCGCTTTAATTAAAAATTTAACTATTGGATTTTTAAGCATTTCTTGAATATTTGTATTTGGAGTTTCTTCTTTCATAGAAATTGCAATAGGGGTTTGTTTTAATAAATATTTCCTTACCTAAAGATACAATGTACAAAGGTAGTCAAAATAATAGAATATAAGAGTATTTTGCTTTTTACCGAAGCCTAATTTTTAATAACTAACGGTACTTTATTAGTTTTTTAATAATTTCAAGGCTATTGCTAATACGCATCTTTGTTTTCCACCACGACTCGTTGTATAGCTCTATTCTGTCCACTTCAAACAAATCGGTAGTTTGAGGGTTAAAAATACTTTGTTTAACTGCCAATCCTGCTTTATATCCGGCTTGTTTTACCAGTTTCTTGGTTTGGGAATTATAACTGCCAACAGGATATGATATGGTTTTAGGAAAATACCCTAATTCTTCCATTATTCTATTGCCTGAAACCATTAATTCATTCATAATAAAGTCATCATTGCTGGCGTATCCAAAAGTAGAGTGCAATGCCGAGTGAGACCCAATGTAATGCCCTTGTTTACTTAGTTCACGAAGGTCGTCCCAGTTCATCATTAATTTGGGCAAATGTATATCATTGTATGTGTTGTTTACCCTTTCAATAACTTTTTCAAGCTGATGGTAGGGGAGTTTCTTTAATATTGGATTTAGTTGCAGAACATATTTTAGCCTTGCCTTTGTATCGTGAAGAGAAGATACACGCATGTTTTCAGGAATAAAATCAAAATCAATATTTATATCGCTAATATTGGTGTGTTGAAACAAATATTCCAATTGGTGAGTCCAGGTAGGTTTATTTTTATCTATGCAGTCGGTAACTACATAAAAAGAGGCTTTACAATTGTATTTGTTTAATATAGGAAGAGCGTACTCAATATTATCTTTATAGCCATCATCAAACATAATCGTGGCAATTTTATTCTCAACTAATAATTTATCGGAATCAATTAAGTCTTCAAAACGTACAACCTTGTACTTATTGGTAATATACCCTATACATTTGTCGAACAGCTCAACACTCATAGGATCCCACAGCAAATCTCTTTGCGGACTTACACGATGAAATAAAAAATTTCTAACCATTAGCCTTTTTCGTAACACAAACATCTTTAGGCAGAGCATTAGCGCATGAAATAATACTCTTATCCGTAACAAAGTACCTGTTTGCCCAAATTTAAGTATTGTTTTTTAATTTATAGATAAGATGTTAATTTATTCATTCATAATTTAGCCGGGTAAATGCCATTATTTTATAAATAACACTTTTTTTCCTACATTTTTTGTTACTTTACAGCCTCAAACAAATAAAATGTAAAAGATATGGCACTAAAAAAAGGTGACAAAGCACCAAACTTTAAACTTTTCAGTTCTGAAAAAAAAGAAGTAAGTCTTGATGACTTCAAAGGTAAAAATTTAATTATTCATTTCTTCCCGGCAGCTTTTACGGGAACTTGTACTACGCAATTATGTACAGTTAGAGATGCTATAGGAACTTATCATAACAGTAAATCAGAGATTGTAGGTATTTCGGTTGATTCTCTTTTTTCATTAGCCAAATACAAAGAAGAGCAACATTTGAATTTTCCGTTATTAAGTGATTTTAATAAGGAAACATCAAAATCATATCAAGCTTATTATGATGATTTCTTATTTGGTATGAAAGGAGTATCTAAACGTAGTGCATTTGTAATTGACAAAGATGGGATAATTCAATATGCCGAAGTATTAGAGAACGCAGCAGATTTACCAAACTTTAAAGCTATTGATGAGGTATTAGAGAAACTGTAAAATAGTAGTACAATATTTTAAAGGCAAGAGGGTTTGATAAACATCAAACCCTCTTGCCTTTTTATGCAATACATTATTCTAATAAAAACAACAAAAAATGCTGCCCGATAGCATCGGGCAGCATTTCTCAAACAAACAAAATGTGATATTATTTTGGCAATAGCACATCGTTAATGACGTGAATAACCCCATTAGCGGTAGGAATTGAAGCTAATATTTCAGAGCCATTCACAAATGTTTTCCCATCTGCCTTGGTAATTTTTACTTTTCCACCAAAAACCATATCAAATTCTTGGCCATCGTTCATGTATTCAGCTTTCAATACACCTACATAGGTATGATAACCAAGGATGTTAGCCAAATCGCTTTTCTTTTCGGGTTTTAATAAGCCCTCTACTGTGCCCGGAGGCAATTTTTCAAATGCGGCATTAGTAGGAGCAAATACTGTAAATGGACCGGCATTACTTAAAGCGTCAACCAAATCGGCTGCTTTTACGGCTTGAACCAAAGTTGTGTGATCTTTGCTGCCAACAGCCACTTGTACTATATTTGGCTGAGATGTTTCATCAACCACTCCTGATTGTCCTACAGGTGCTTCTGTGCTAGTAGTTGCTGTTTCTGTCGTTTGTTGTTGTTCTGTACCACTATTACAAGAAAACAAAAAGAAAGTACCTAAAATTGAGATTAATAAGAATGATTTTTTCATGACTGTTAATTAAATTGTTTATGGCAAATATCGGCAGGCTAATTGGTTTAGGGTATGACAAAAGTCATAGAAAAATAGAATATTTATCATGTTTCTCACCAAAGCTTTTATTCACTAATTAAGCATCAGATATACATAGTATCTGTAATTTTATTCATTCATACATGTATTTATTTATAGCAAATAATAAACAGTATTCTTATTTATATAGTTTAAATTTGTTCTTATAAAAATTAAATCATACTTACCATAAATTAGATTATCTATAATAAAAATCAACAACAACTAAAATGAGTAAAAGAATAAATGTATTAAAAGTGGCACCGGAGGCTTATGAAGCGATGATTGCCTTAGAAAATTATATAGCACATAGTGGTTTAGATAAAAAGTTATATGAACTAATTAAAACACGTGCTTCGCAGATTAACGGCTGCGCCTATTGTATCAATATGCATGTAAGAGATGCTATGAAACAAGGCGAAACAGCTCAACGTTTGTTTTTGTTGGATGCCTGGCGCGAAACCCATCTTTATACCGAAAAAGAAAGAGCTGTATTAGCATTAACAGAAGCTATGACTCAAATTGCCGGAAAAGGTGTTTCAGACGAGATATATAAAGAAGCGGTTAAGCAATTATCAGAAAAAGAATTAGCCGCAGTTATTATGTCGGTAGTGGCTATAAATAGCTGGAATCGCATATCTATCACTACAAATGCTGAGTTAGATTAATATTGATTTTTTATGAATATAAACCAACAACTTGCTTTCTTAAATCAAACAGCCCGGGAGCTGGATATTAATGAGGAGCAAAGAGCTGAATTGGTTCAGCAAACAACAGCGTATTTAAATACTTTTCTCAACAATATCGATCAACATAAAGCATTTTCACGAAAAGAGGCTCAAGGCTTGGAGATTAATAATGCCCAACATTTGTTTAGCGACATATTAGAGATATACCAAAAGGAAGTTGTTGAAACCGGCATTGTTGCTTCCTCAGGAGGGCATTTGGGCTATATTCCCGGAGGCGGCATATTTGCTGCAGCCCTTGCTGATTTACTAGCTGCAGTTACCAATCCTTATGCAGGTGTTTATTTTGCCTCGCCCGGTGCGGCTCTTATTGAAACGGAGGTAGTAAACTGGCTTAAAAAAGTTTTTAAGTTCCCGAATTCCGCTACAGGTGTGCTCACTTCCGGAGGTTCTGTGTCCAACTTAATTGCCTTTACGGCAGCACGCGATAAATATGGAGTTAAAAACGAAATGGTTAAAAACTCTGTTGTTTACCTTACAGAACAAGTACACCACTCGGCACAAAAAGCATTACGCATTATTGGCTTAGAAGATACAATACTGCGAAACATACCTATTGATGATAAATTTAGAATGCAGGTTAAGCATTTGAGAAATTGTATAGAACAAGACCTTCAACAAGGACTTAAACCCTTTTTAATTATAGCTACTGCCGGCACAACCGATACCGGAGCAGTTGACCCAATTGATGATATTGCCGAAATAGCCTTGAAGTTTAAATTGTGGTTTCATGTTGATGCAGCCTATGGAGGCTTTTTTATATTAAGTTCAAAAAATGAAATGTTTAAAGGAATAGAAAAGGCCGATTCTCTTATTGTTGATCCACACAAAGGTTTGTTTCTTCCATATGGATTAGGGGCGGTATTGATTAAAGATAAGAGAGCATTGTTGCACTCACATCAATACACCGGAAATTATATGCAAGATACCAAAGGCGAAGATATAGTGGTTAGCCCTGCCAATATATCGCCCGAGTTGACACGTCACTTTAGAGGTTTGCGTTTGTGGCTTCCACTAAAACTTCATGGGATTGAACCTTTTAAGGCATGTCTTGAAGAAAAGTTATTGTTAATACAATATATGAGAGAAAAACTCAACACTTTGGGTTTTTGTTTGGGTCCGGAGCCCGACTTATCAGTTAGTTACTTCTGGTATCCTTTTGAGAAAGATTGTGATCAAAACAATAAAAGGTTAATGCATGAAATTCATAATCATGGCGAAGTGTTTTTAAGTTCTACCATCATTGGAGGACGTTTTGTAATCAGAATGGCCATATTGGCTTTTAGGACTAAACGAAAAACGATAGACACTACTTTAGCGATGATACAAGAATGTTTGAATAGAGTGCTTAACCCCGAATAGATTGTTCAAATTTGTTTTCTACACAGGAGGAATAATATATCAATATTTTTCTTAAAAATTTTGTATAAATAAAAAAATATGTACTTTTGCACTCCTAAAACAAGCGAAAGTAGCTCAGTTGGTAGAGCACGACCTTGCCAAGGTCGGGGTCGCGAGTTCGAACCTCGTCTTTCGCTCAACACTAATCCCTCTTTACCATGAAGAGGGATTACTATTAAAAGCCTCTTTTACTGTAATATTAGTAGAAGCGCTGCCCGGGTGGTGGAATTGGTAGACACGCAGGACTTAAAATCCTGTGGCCATTGCGGCTGTACGAGTTCGATTCTCGTCCCGGGTACTTTAAAAAAGCCACAATTTTGTGGCTTTTTTAATTTACACTCTTTTATAATGTTGCCTTATTTATTCATACTTTTTCCTGACTTGTCCACTTTAGTGCAAC
>WBZO01005030.1_pt1 | contig 13741 bp, 9 predicted proteins | sample 5204261 | NCBI WGS metagenome assembly WBZO01 (sample SAMN12412400, study PRJNA552823) | activated sludge metagenome | isolation source: activated sludge from anammox sidestream of wastewater treatment plant... | place: USA: North Carolina | collected 2017-09
CGGCTCCAATCGTTGGAAGAGTGATTTAGATAGATGCTCGAATACTGATTTGAGTCAAGGTTGACAGTGATGACGTTTCGAGGACCGGTACCGAACAAAAGCCAGGCATAAAGACGCGTGAAATATCGACCCCTTCGCAAGATTTCGTCGAGCGGCGGAACAAGACTGTCATAGAATCTTTCTGTAACGGAATTAGCTTCAGCATATCTCCTGAACGACACAAGATGATAGATAAAGCGCCGGCGATCGCTGACTCGATCGGCAAACGTCAGACGAGCATTAGCATTGCTATCCAGAGATGACCTCCAGCGCGCTCGGCCCGCATTGTTATTGGCAAAGATGCTACCAGAGACGTAATCGGTGATGTATGTATCGCGAAGCTCGTCTTTGTAGAAGACGTCATATTCATCGTAAATCGGATCGCCTCCGATGATTTCGTGAACAGCAGCCGATGTACCGTTCGGATTGTGACCGTCGTTGCTTTCGACACCCTCACGAAGAAGAGAACCGAAGAGCGTGATGTTGATCTTTCCCTCGAGGACTACGAAATCGTGAGATCCGGTCGGAGCTCCGAGCGAAGTATACGTGCCGTTGACGGAAATCATCGGACGATGCTTAGAAAGAGTCAACATCAAGCTATCTTTGGGATAGATGATGTACGGGCTCGGCACATTAGAATCGAAGGACCAGATTTCGGGATAATCTCCAGCGATGCCGGTGCCGGGCGTACCAAAAAGCTTTTTGTTGTTGGATTCGATGTTGAATGTCGAAATTTGTGGCGTCGTAAATTCCTTGCCGAAGATCGATCGTCCGCAAGGATCGATCGTTGAACCTCGTCCGTAAGGATCGACAGATCCGATGTAGCTCTCTTTGAATTCGGTCGCTGTCCATTGACGCCCGGCGGCTGGCGGAGCGCCGTAGCTAATTAGGCTATTTCTGACGTTAGCCGTGCCGGGAACGACGATGGTTCCCGTAAATTTTCCATCTGCATTGGGTTCGATCGCGGTCGAGGCTCTTCCAAAACTTCGGAAGCCGTACATAGCTCTGTATGTGTTGCCTCCCGAAATGAAATTCATCGTACCCGAGATGTCGTCGCCGGCTGGGATGACAGTGGCAGACATGATCAGATCTCGCTTGCCGCTATTGTTTGTACCGAGCAAAGCAAACGTGACACATGGACCGCCTGCATCAGGCACATTATCAAACGGACCGTTGGGCATCATTTGAGTGCGATCGTTGAACCAACCGGTACCCGCCCTCATAGGAAATTCGATGACAGCCTTTTCGATGACAAATGGATGGTTGATGTAACGATCCATTCGAATCAGATTATTGGGAGTCGGGGCGTAACGTGGATCCGTCAAAACAGAAGCGGTATTGTTTTGCCACTGAAATGCGTCGTTTAAAGACGTTTTGACTTTCGATACGTCTTTGACTCCGTAGAAAGGAACGTTCGCGGCGCCCGACAGCAAAAAGTTGCCAAACGGTCCGAACATCTTGGCGTCCATGTTGGGATATGTCGTCGCCAGGCCGGCGTTATCGGTCGCTGGCCCTTCGGCGGTCGTAGCTACTCCTTGAAGGATTCCGTTGTCTCCGTCGACAACATTGCTACGCCAATAGTAAACGCTAGCTCGATTGCCAGGAATCGTCTGGGGTCCGACGTTGTTTAGCCTGATTCGAACAGCAATTTTAGATTTGAGCTTAGATTGCAGACCAAAGCCGACATGCTCAACAGCTGTGCCCGTCAAGAAAAAATCCGAATTGTCTTCGATCTGTTCGTGCAGACCGTCTTCTCTAAAGGGTCCCGGAGCTTCAGAAAAAATGGGAAGATTATTGATCGTCCCGACCGAGCTTTTGACAGTCTTTCCAAAAGTAACGATAGAGCTTGTGAAGTCAGTAGCTTGGTGTAGCTTAGATCCGACCGTCAGCGTCGAGGGCCAGGAGATGCTAGAAGATGCCTGCGACCCGCTCGAACCCGACGAGACGTAATACGATGGATCGTAGAGGACAGTCGTCGTATCGTCGAAGAAGATCGATTGATTGCCCTTCCTCGTCGGGTCTCCTGTTCTCAGGATGCTCGGATATGTTCCAGGACGATCGTCCTGGCGGCGTATCTCGATTCTGGGTAATTGCTTCCTTTGAGACATGTCTGACGGATATAATCTACACTAAGTACGCCATCATGAAAGCTCTCAGTCAGTAGGAGGACGAGATACGCTGCTAGAAATGTAGTAATAGCCTCCGAAAGCGATAGAATCGGTACCTTCAGAGGTGTCAAACGAGAAACCAGACGGCATCGATTTCTTATTTGTGGGAACGTAATTGTCCTGGCGGGATCCCAAAGACAACACTTTGGATCGAAAATCGGAGTCCATGTTGGTCGATGCGAGACTACCCGAAGCGATCGGATTATCAGACCAGGGGACGATACGGTTGGGCGTCAGATCGACGACGCCCGGAAGAGTCACGTTTCCGATCGAGCCGACTTGATCGAGAAACGCGGCTTCGTTGGGTCGAGAGTTCAATTCATAAACGGAGACGATTTGGTCGTTTCGGCCATCGGTGATATCATTGCCGTCGGCCAGACGAACGAATATATTCCTCGATTCTTTGAAATCCTCTGTTTCATAGAGGCTAGCTCTAGCCTTGATAACGATAGGTTCCAATACTCCGTCCATGGCGAAAGCAAAGGATGTCGGAGGATTTCGATTGACTCTAAGAAACGTCGATTCGCATGATCGAAGAGCGCCGTCTGTGACGGGATTCGATCGAAGATAGGTGTCAGGCCCGTAGGTATCGAGGTCATAATACCAGTTCTCGTCGACTAGCGGCGCACGGGACTGACCAAATTTGTTTTGAATGAGCTGATGCTCTGGGAAGCCCGAATGAATCTTGACGGCTCCCATTAAATAGAAATTGCCTCTAAGTTCGACTCCTTGTCGAAATTGATCGGTCGACTGCAGATCGCTACCCGATACGACGTGGGCTTGTCGATAGTTGATCTGCACGACAGCCGAATCATTGAAGGGAGGAACGGAGGGCATCAGACTTCGATCTCCTCAGCGATTTGGATCGGCGACGCCGACATACCACCGAAGGCGATCGAGTCGGTGCCAAACCTGCTAAAATCGTGGATAAATCCCGAAGTCATGACGATCTGATCGGACGACGCATAACTGTCTTCCGGAGGAGACATGCTGCGTAGCGCGTCTATCATCTGACTGCTCATATTCACACTCAGTTTAATTCCCGTCGACAGCTTATTGTCTCTTACCGGTCCGGTGAAAGCAATTTCTGGGCTAACGTAGCCTTCGATGACGGCGCCTCCGCCTTCGGCTGTGTCGACCGAGTCGAAGTAATTGATGGCCGAATGTTCGTCGGCCGGTGTGTATTTGTTGACGATCTGATCGTGAGCCAGCAAGTAATTGACGTTACCTTCTAAAAAGGCCGCTTTGATATCGTGAGCGAAGAAAGGAATATCGATAGAGTAATTGTTGGATTTCTCTCTGAGGGCGAACGGCTCTAGGGCTCCATCTCCATTTAGAAACTCATATCGATCGATGTCTCCGACAATGACAGGAAACGTGTTTTCGTACGTTCGAAGCAGCGTTTTCTGCGAAATGTGGTGATCCCACTGGACGTAAGTGACAGGATTCCAGTTGTCGACTTCTTCGAAACGAGGATAGGGAGACACTCTGATCTTGGATTGACCGAAAGTGCACTGCTTGACTTCGTGTTCGTCTTCCCCCGAATGAATCTTGACAGTGCCCTCGTAGTAATAACGGGGCATGGTCAGCTCTATGCCTTGCCTAAAGCGGTCGAAGGACGTAGTGTCGGTACCGTCAGCGTAAGAAATTTCGACGTCAGTCCAATGCGTCTTATTGGACTTCGTATCGTTGAATGGCTTGACGGAGTTGGGGTTTAGAGACATCGATTAATATTTCTTGATGATGCCCGCGATCTGCTGCAGCAGCAATGTATCTCTGAATCGGTATCTGTCATTTTCTCCCAAATAAATGTCGTTACCCAGCAATTCGAACTTGGGTCGTTCGAGCATGTGAGATTCGATAACAAAATTCGTTCCGAAGTACTTCGTTTTTCTGGGGATGAGCTGATCGATGAACATGCCAATCGACTGCTCGAACCATCGGAAGAATTCGAAGAACGATTTGAAATTGAGCTTGTCAGTCAGACGATTGAAATAGATGTCTCTCAGATATTCGAGACCAGGATAATCAGGAGAGAAGACCAGCTCGGGATTGCCGATGACATTGTCCAACGAATCCAACGTAGCAAAGATATTGATCATGTCTCGATTGAGAGCGTCGACCAACGAGAATTCGATAGAGAATCTCGTATTGTCGGTCGGACGCTCGCTGGGATTGATTCGATAGACAGGAGCGACCTCGGCCCAGGGAGTCTCTTGTACCTTGTCGAAGTCCTGATAACTTCTGATTCGAATTTTTTCGTTGGTCGATGCCTCGTCGAAGTATGGAGAGATGGTGGAAAATCGAAAAATGTCGACTGCAAACGGGTTCGTCGACGCACCCCAATTGGACCCGGTAGCGTGCAAATTATGCTGTGAGAAATCGAAGAAGATGATTCGGCCATCCTGATCGGTTGTCTTCGTCGGCTGCCGCATCGAAATATCCATTCTGAGCTTACCGAAAGAACCTGAGTTGGCGTTAGAGAAATTGAAGTTCGTCAGCGGATCTTCGACTCCGATCGATTTGTAGTTCTTAGTGTGTTCCTTCCACTCGGCATTACTCAGAGCCTTAGACCAGAATCTGATCTGATTGATATGACCTTCGAAGATCGTTCGGTGAGCCGCCGATTCAGTGACGACGGCCGTATTATTGAGATACAGATAGCCCGAGCCGGCTCCCGTAATGACGGATCCTGTGCCGATCTTGATGCAAGTGCCGCTAGCATTCAGAACGGTGTCGATTTCTCCATCTAGAGAATTATTGACACCCGGATCTCCGTCAGCATACGATCCGATTTCTCGGAACCATGCAGTAGATTCGTGATATTCCGTTCCCAGAGAATCTTTGCCGGCCCGCAAGAAGTAAGAAGAGGAAGCATATACTTTGGATTCGAACTCGTCGCCCCGCTTTCGTCCAAAAGAAATGTTCCAACGATCTCCGTCGAAGACGTCGGCCGGGACGGTGAGCTTCAAAACGGGAGAATTCGGACCGGTCGAAGGTCGACCGTACAACACGACTGAGTGAGGCTCAAAGATACCCGATCCGCTGATGGCGATCAGATTGAATGTGATTCCTCCCGAGCTTGAGAGAGCTCCCGTGACTTCCATTCTTCCCAGGCTCTGAGTGTTGGAAGTCAGCTTGATGTTGAGGGGATACTTGTATGTCGCCTCGTATGTCCAAGATCCGGATGTGAGCGCTCCGTCCTGTACATCATCAGAGATTCCGTGTGGATGATACAGTTCCTTATCACGGAAGATTCCTCGAGGCTCGGGAAAACCCGGCTCGAGACGACTCGAAGAAAGAAAAGGCGTGACTAGATAAGCGTGCGTCGTACCGCTAAGCCAAGTTCCGGGTTCGATCTTTTCTTCGCGAGCATAAGTCAATGATCGCGCTGTCGGCCCGCCGAATTCTCTGATCCTGAATGAGTTGTCAGGATCGATTCCCACGGCTCGCATGAACGATTTGATGCTTCTTTGAGTTCCTTTAGAGCGGATGATGCTACCCATCGAAACAAGGATTCGACGAAGGATCTGATTCTGGACGGACTTTAGCGGTTCGGCTCCGCGCGAGATATTGAATTCGACATTTTCTGGGTTAACGTACTGTTCGATGCTAGCATCCAAAAATAGCGGCGGCATATTGAATCCCAGGGACTTATACATCTGCGGGATAAATTGATCGGGTGACGTATCGTCTGTCGAATAATCGACGAAATGTAGCTTGCTGAATGCATCGACAAAGATTTTCAATTCATCGAAGAACTTAGCCCAGATATAAAGGAATGTCAGCATGAGCTGGACATTGCCCAGTTTTCCCGAACCTGGAATCGAATTAGACTCGTATTCTTCTCCGATTAGGCCTTGCTGAGTTTCAAATCCGTCAAATGCCTGACCGTCGACCAGATAATGTTTGGGTACGAGACGTGTGATCAGATTGGGATTATCAGCGTCATACTGCGTCGCGCTGCTTAGCAGTTCAACGTTTAGTTCTGCAACATCTCCGTATGAAGTGAAAAGGATGGGCGAAAGATCAGCTCTTTCCAATGTCATCGGATTCGGAATCGATCCGGTCGAACGAAGCGAAAAGCTGAATCCGTTGTCGATGTGAGAATGTAAGGAATGTCCCGAGCTGTCTAGAACGATTCTATTGACAGAATCATTGGCGTCATCAGACAGAGCTCCTGAGGGTTCGTTAAACTTGAAGTAGAGTTTCAGATCATCGCTAGCATAGATCGTCTTCTGGGCGTATGCAGCTTGCTTAGATTCGCTTCGAGTCGAATGGAAAAATCTGAACTCGTCGAGCGCGCCCGAGAATGTCTGATCAGGAGAAACAGAAGCTACGCCGATATTGAATGTTGAGCCCGAACCGATAGTCAACATCGTGCCGACTGTCGTCAGCGGACCCATGACGACGCTTGTCGTCGAATCCATGGAGCCTTCGGATTCCAGGAACGTGCGTAGTCGGTGGAATCGACCGTCTTTATCGTATGTTAGAGCGACATGATTGAATCGACCCTTCGTCAATGGAACGGAGGCTGACATAAAGTAGCTGCCGCTTTGAACCACAAACGTAGAATTAGTAACAGTCGACGAACCTGTCGAATTCAAGAAATACGTGTAGCCGACATTTGTTCCCGAAATTCTCTGAAAGACGACTTGATCGCCGTTGCCCTGCGGCGGGACATAGATCTGCATTTCGATCGTCCAGGAAAGATCCCCGGGATCGATGACGGGCGTACCTGATTTGACTTTCGACAGCTCAGGATAAACTCCACCGGCGTAATCACGAACAGAGATGCTTGTTCCGTTAGCTCCGTTTTCTCCTGTCGCTGTGCCCGAGAAAAAGAGGTAACCTGTGTTCTTCGGGAAGCGATCAAAGACCCACTTTTCGAACCCAGATAGGCCCTCAAAAAATTTCTCGTATTCCCGTCTGGTACCATCAAACGGAAAGCCATTGATTATTCTGTCAAAGGCTACGTTGACATTTACTTCGGCCGAGTTGAAGAATGTGTGATTTTCGAACCGAGACCAATCGAGATTGACCTGCTGAGTCGATTTGAGTCCGACTCCTGGGACATCGTAAAAGAACGAACTCGTACTTTCAAAGTTGGAGTCAGAAGTCTGCTCGAGATTCGAGCGGATCGATCTAGCACCATCGATAATGGTTTGGATGAAGCTAGGAGTGAATCTCGAAGGCGTGTCTGCCATTGCTAGTCCTTAAAATACAACTTAAGCCGCGCTCTCGATCTTGAATGCTCCCGAAATTCCTCTATAATGTCGTTTGAGTCCGTTCTCGACGATCATGATGTCGATCTCGTACAAGTGACCCTCGTATAGATTGGACATATGAAAGTCAAACCACAGAGACGACGCATCGGAGCTAAGTCGAGTAGAATCGTAAACGTCATCGTAATCGACCACGATCTCGTTAGAGATCGAATCTCGAATGGCGTAATAAGCTTTTTCCGGAATGAAGCTGGGAGTAATGAAGAACTTTTTGACGAACTTGGTGTAAGGAGAATTCAAATCTTCGATGTGAACTCGAATTCTGGCCTTGTCCGTCTTTTTGTACTCCTGCGATAGGTTGATAGCTGAGACGATGTATTGGGACGGTCCCGGAGCGTTACCGCCTCTAACAGGAGGGTGAACGGTAAATCCTGCCGACGATGTGAAGTATCCCAAAGTACCATCCAACGATCCCCAAATCAGATCGAAGACGACGGAGCCGCTTTGCACGATTTTCTGAGCCAAAATTGCATCAGAAGATGGCACAGTGAACGAAGATGAATATATTCCTGCGATGTTCTGTCCGGCGAAAGTGTGCTGTGAACCCGTGTATGTCAACGTGTACCAACCACCTGACACTTCTGTTCTTAGTTTCAGAAGCAAAGAGTTGGGACCTGTCACATTGGAGCTAGCTGAAACGATGTTTCTCAGAGTGCCACGAACATTGTTGTAGAAGAAAACAGTTCCTGGATAATCGAAAACGAAATCCGTGTTATTCGCTTGGATGCTATCATCGTATAGAACGACCAGTTTCGGATGCTTTTGCGGATCGGCGGCTTCTTTAGTGACAAAACGCTTGACAAAACGAGTTTCAGTATCGTTTTCTTGGGATTCGACAAAGCTTACCCTAAATCCATGATCTGGCAGCACACCAGCTAGAATTCCAGAGACGTATTGCGTGACGTCGACTGTCAGATCTTCGTCTCCTCTGACGAAATTTTGCGTCTTCCAAAGAGCGACGGTTCCTGCTCCTAGATTTCCGCTGATGATTGCGTCGATGGTCGGATCTCCAAGCGTACCTTTGGAGTTGGCGCCGCTTAGGGTCCAAACGGCAGTCGACGAAGCCGTAAGAAAATTGCAGATGTCTCGATCTTGGTAGAAAACGACGTCGCGACCCGAGCCTTCGTCAAATGATTTTGACAAGGGCATGACGCACAAGTCAAAATTATTGGGCGTCGTTTGTCCTCCATAGACATCGTGCAGCATTAGAATGCACTTGAATTTGGGAGAAGTGATACTGAACAGCCCGGCTGAATAGTCATCTTTGAGATCTTCAATATCAAACTTGATGAGGCCACGAGTCAGCTCGTTGTTTGGATTAGACCCCGATTTAGTCACTCCATAAAGCTTGTAGATGTCCATCGTGCCGGCTCGGCCGACATTGGCGTCCGTATTTCGACGTCCTCTAGAGACGCGATCAGTGATGTAAGTGTCCTTGGTCGATCTAAATGTTCGGTACATTACAATTCAACTTTCGCGTAACGAATAGCATTTCGTAACCATTCAGAAGATTTTTTCTCTATGTGACCTAGGGAAATATTGCAACCGCTGCACAGTAAACCTCTAACTTCCTGCGTCTTATGATCATGATCGACGATAATGGAAGACGATTTCGATTTGGGTGTTTTGATATCAGAAAAATGTCTTTGGCATAGAACGCATTTTCCTTGCTGTTGATTCAACATTTCTTTAAATTGATTTTCGTTCATAGCGTATGACGACAAACGAAGAAGACCTGATTTTGATGAGCTGTTTACACAGTTTTGACAGAATTTTTGATTATACGTTCCTCTAAACTGTTCGGAACAGGATACGCATGATCGTGACTTTCTTCGTTCATCAAATGTGAATTTCAGAATATCTGACCTACTTCTTTTTTGAATTCCCCACTTTTGAAGTCCAGCAAGAATTTTTGGAGATCCTAAATGGAACTTTTTGCTCAGAGCGATGATTGGCCAGCCTTTATTGACATAAAGATCGATCAGATCATTTTTGATTGTGTCAATATCGAATGACTTGGGGTGCCTGACGCGTTTAATCATGAAGAAAGTATACTCTAAGATCAATTATCAGATGATGGTACCTACAATATTTACTTCGGGATATTTGATTTCGAAAATGCCACCCGGAGGAGGAATCAACATGCCCTTGACGAGGTTTGAAGTGACATCGAAGTTGACATCACTATAAATTCGTCCTCCGACGGCTCCCGTCTGATTAGTGAATTTGATCAGGCTGTTGTTCGGTCTATTGTTGACCGAGATGATTCCGGGAGTCTTATAGATCGTCGTCACGACATCGGAAATGACGATCGGCTGATCGATGTGGAAGTTTTTGATGTCGAAGTACTTCTTCATCAGCTTCAATACGTTTTGCAAGATCAACTGCTTGTTGTAAGACGGATCGATCGTCAATTCAAAATCGATCTTCAAGTTGATGACGCGCGCGTCAAGCACGTCGACGGCATCTGAGATCATTCGATATTGATTCAGATACGTCTTGAGATTATCCTTGAGGGCGTCCGGACTCAGAATCAGATTCGAGTTTGAATCCCTCGAAATGACGAAGAGTTGGCTAGCAAGAGGATTGTTGGGATTCGAGCGGACCGCGGCTCGAAAGACTCTGCCGAAGTTAGACGGCATCGTGTAGACTCGAGCCAGCAAATCCTCTTTTGTCACAATTCTAGATTGCGAATTTCTGACTTGAGGGATCAGCTGCTTGAGATCATCGATTAGCGGGGGATCTTCTCCTCCTGAGGCTCTGACAGAGTTGGTGACGGTCACACTCGATCTGATCGCTGCGGCATCGGCCGCCGAAGGCGCTTGCGGAAATTCCATCAAGAGAGTCTGCACGTCAACGATCGATCCCGGATCGACGTTATGATCCAGACCTCCGCCCCATCGGTAGATGACAGTCATGGTCGTGTTAGACGAAATGACTCCCAGGGTTTTCGTTTGCAACAAACGATTGGGATCGAGCGAAGTGATAGGAAAGGTGTTCTTTCCGTAAAGCGGCAAAGCGAATTCGCTAGGATCGGGAATGACATCATCGTCCAACGATTCGGCAGTGCCACCTCCGAAAGTAAGAGTCGTCAGACGAGTACCGAGATCGACGTCCCTTCTAAACCGATAAGGCGCAGGCAAGACGCTCAGATTTTCCTGGACGAGCTCGCCGTCTTCTCCCCTGTTCGTCACTCCTTTGAAGACGACATCGTCGGAAAGATCCTTGACTTCGTAATAAATGTTTCCCTTAGAATCGTAAACACCGACCACCTGCGTGACATTGGGATTGTTAAGAGTGATTCGTCGGAACGGAATGAATTCGTTGCCGATGCTAAACTGTTCCTGTTCGTAGAATCCGGACAGGCACATGCCCGACAAAGTCAAAAGGAATGTGATGGGAATTCCTGTCGATGTCGCACGCCCAATAACTTGGCGTGCCACCAACTTACCAGCTTTGTCGACCTTCGAAAAATCGATGTCTTCTAGCAGGTTGAAAAGGACGCCGTTGTCGGCTGCAGCGACTGTACCGCGTTTGACGATGGGCAATAGATCGGATCGGGGCTTGTCACTGTTGCCTGTTCTAACGGCAGCTACCTCGATAGTAAACTCAACGGGCACGACCGAGGGCGAAGCACCAACAATTTCCACTCCGGAGTTTGTCAGATGCTTTTCGATGTTGGCTGTCTCGACAGCCTGAGTCGGATCCAACTCTGAAAATTGGTGATCGAGGTAATACGAGGTGACATCACCGACATAGGCGGCAAAATCTAGAAACAATCCACCCATGCTCGAATCGGAAAAATCCTGGATTCGGTCGGGGTAATAGATTCGAGCGTATTCTAGGAGGTCCTGCCTAAGGGAGTCGAACGTCTTGTTGAGATATTTTCTGTCCCGGACCTGCTTCTTGATCGACTCGTTGGGCATACTCTATCCTTATCTACGTCGAAGATAAGTATATCCCGCTCTCTTTATGGGTCTATCAGATGATGAAGAGATCGATCTGCAGAGATCGAGGCAGGTCTTGCACACCCGCGACGGTATAAGTGATCGTCAGACGTATCTTGCCTGTCGATTTCCGAAATTGATTATCGATCGAAGAATCAAAGTCGATGAGATTGACATAGGGCATCCATCGTTCGACAGCCACTTTGATCCTCGTCATGGCCTCTTCTTCAAAAGAATCTTGAGTCACAATTTCTGTCGTCAACTCCTGCAGATTGGCTCCGAAGAAATACTGACCCAAACGTTCTCCCCAATTTGTCTGCACCAGGTTTCGAAGATTGTCAGCAATCTGATCGGCCAGCGATAGATGCATCTTGAAGATGCCTTCGCTTCTTTCACCGACTCTTAGAGGAGTGACGATGCCCACAGGGATCTCGGCCGGAGTCTGGGCCAATTCTTCTGATCTGACCTGAGATGATGTTTTTCCGACGCTTTTGAAAGACCGAGCCATGATATTACGTATCCCTTCAAGTCAGACCGACGAGGCTAGCAACGATTTTTACGAGAGCCCCGGTTCCCAACAGGCTACCGATCAGATCACAGAGGATCATGCCTGCAAGATTCTTGACGATGATCGTCAAAGTCGCTGCGAGGAGGGTCAGCGGGGCCAAAAAGAGGTCCTTCAGAAGGGACAGAATGAAGTCAACAATGATCTTGATGATCTTCAGAATGAGAGCTAACGGATCGATATCGAGGCTGATTTCACCGATAAGCTGCGGAAATATTACCAGCGGCAGTTTGAATATTCCCAAAACGAGGTCAGGAAGAAAAAAGCTGGGCAATCCTGGATTGGGGACGGATGGAATCGGAGGCAGCGGAATCTCAGGAATGGGAGGTTTGGGGATGGGCGGCGCCAGAATTAGAGGAACTAAATCGACTACCAATTTAGGGTCGCCGATGCCGAAATCTCCTAGCAATATTGCTTTGGCGGCCAGGCCGGGAAGCGGCAAGATCTGAGATAAGTTTCCCAAGACGACAAGCTGGGCCAGAATGCCCGGCAGGTCAGGAATCTTCAAGCCTTGGAATTTCGGTTTTGTTAGATCCAAAAAGATCGTCGGATCAAAGATGGGTCCCAGAGAAGTCTTGCCATCAAGATTGAGCATCTTACAAAGAGGCTCATAGAATCCCGTGACAATCAATTTCTGATAAGCTCCGTCCGGGTTGAGGACGGCGGGAGCTGATAGCAAAGCCCAGGGCTCCGGCTTGAACCAGAAGAGAGGAGAAGGTCCGTTGATCGAAGGCAGCGGCGGCCCCGGAATCGGCAAGAGCGGAACAGGCAGCAAAGGGTTGAATTTAGAGATGCCCATGCCGTTTTCGTTGCCGGCAACCTGCAAGGCTAAAACCTCTGTGCAAAAACGCTCTTTAGCTTTTTTGGTAAGCTTGCCATCATCACCGAACATGCCGGCTCCCGCCGGGCCCAAGATCTTGTCTTGACCGACAGGCATTACGAAGAACCCTTTTTACGGCCCTTATTCCACGGGGTCGATCCCTTTTTGGATTCGCTGATTCGCCGTTTGTGATCTTCAGAAAATGGAGTCTTTGATCGACCTTTTAAAGCATCGCTTCTTTTCTTATTTGATTCTTCATCATGGGACTTCCCAGTCCAATAACCTTCGTGACCTTTAAGAGATTCGCTGATACTCTGCTTGTGTTCTTCAGAAAGCTTGGATCCTTTTTTGGAGATCTTGTTTGCTTCTCCGATTTTTCGTTTGTGTTCTTCCAGCATTGGGCCAAATTGACATCCTCCATTTGTCATATTGTAGCCTTTTTCTTTATTGGTTGAATCGAACACTCCGATCCAACGTTGTTCGAGTTCATTGAGTTGTTCAACTTCACACTCTTCAAGGATTTCAAATGTGAAATTCTCGGGTCCGTATTTTCGAATAGCTGAATAGAGCAAGCTTGATTTGTGACCCAGCCGAGCAGCTCTCAAATGATCATCTTTTCTTCTTTCGGGATTAATCGACTGTCCGACGAATCTTTTTCCGTTGGTCAGATTTTGAAATGAATATATTGCAGCCATCGCCAGTAAATATACACTCGTCTACTTCGCCATGACTTTCGTGGCGATGATACCGTGGGCACCACCCATCGCAAAAACTCCACCCATAGTTGTGATGAGCGGAGGGGCCGAAACTGTTCCTCCTCCATTGACCGCGCCGGCGTTGGTGCAGATGAGAGCCTTATCAGCGTCATCTCCTCCGAGCTTGATGATACCTTTGCTGGACGGAACAAAAATGATATC
>WBZO01002526.1_pt1 | contig 13740 bp, 11 predicted proteins | sample 5204261 | NCBI WGS metagenome assembly WBZO01 (sample SAMN12412400, study PRJNA552823) | activated sludge metagenome | isolation source: activated sludge from anammox sidestream of wastewater treatment plant... | place: USA: North Carolina | collected 2017-09
AGCGCCGTAATGTGCAGCCTCGTGTGATCGTCGAGCGAACGCTGGCGCAAGTGAGCGCACAGCGAGTCGCGAATCCGCAAGACAGCCCGTTCTTCGCGCCCTTTCGTCAGTGGCCTGACGCGATTCCCGCCGACCGGCGGCGAGAGCTTGGCAAAGCTGCGAGCACAGCGATTGCCGAAGTGGTCCTTCCCGCATTCGAACGGTTGGAACGCTTTCTGCGCGGGGAGTATCTGCCGGCCAGCCGCTCGAGCGTCGGCATCTGGGACACGCCGCGCGGCGCCGAGTACTACCAACATTGCGTGCAGTGGTTCACCACGACCTCGCTGACGCCCGAGCAGATCCATGACATCGGCCTGAAGGAAGTGGCGCGCATCAAGGCGGAGATGGACATTGATATTTGCGCCTCGCTCGGAATCTTGACCGAAGCGGACGCGGCGCGACTGGTCGAGGCGGGGGTGGATCGGTTCAATCACAACCTCGAGACCTCGAAAAACTATTTCTCGAAAGTGGTGCAGACGCACACCTTTGAAGATCGCGTGCGCACGGTGAAGATCGCCAAGGCGGCGGGCATGGAAGCGTGTTGCGGCGGGATTATGGGGATGGGCGAGTCGCTGGACGACCGAGTGGATTTGGCGTTCATGCTGCGCGAGATGGAGGTGGAGTCCATTCCGGTGAATCTTTTTGACCCGCGCCCTGGCACGCCGCTTGCGGATGTGGAGCGGCTGACTCCGGCGGAGGGGTTGAAGTGTTTGTGCATGTTCCGGTTCGTGAATCCGACGCGCGATATTCGAATTGCCGGCGGCCGCGAAGTGGTGCTCAAGCACATGCAGCCGTTGGCGCTCTATCCGGCCAACTCGATGTTCAGCGAGGGCTACTTGACGACCGGTGGGCAGGGCTATGAGGACGACATGGCGATGATGGCCGAGGCGGGGTTCCGCCTGTCCGAAGTGGTGCACGAAGAGGAATAGGCCGCTCTGGAGTCCATACGGCGAGCGCTCCGCGACTGCGCGTTGCGCGCAGGGCGGCGTCAGTATTTTTCCGGCGCTTTGAACACGGGCACGCGCAGGCGCCAGTTGATGGCGACGATGCGAATGGTGGCGACGGTGAGGATGCCCCACTCGGCGGCGACTTCCTGCGAGGTGTTCCAGTATTTGTGGACGGCGAGGTAGATGACCGAGCCGATGATTGCGGCGGTGGCATACACCTCGCGATCGCGCAGGAGGAGCGGGATTTCCGCGCTCAGAATGTCGCGAATCACACCGCCGGCCACGCCCGTGATGCAGCCCATGAGGACGGAGATGACGGGGTCAAATCCGAGTTCGTAGGCGATGCGGGTGCCGCTGATGGTGAAGAGGGCGAGGCCCAGCGCGTCGGCGTAGAGCAGGGCGCGAATGGGGATGGGGCGGCGCGGCACCCAGAGCAGGGCGAGGAGCGCGGCGGCGACGGAGATGTAGAGATAGTTGATGTCGCCGATCCAAAAGATCGGGCGGCGATCGAGCAGCAGGTCGCGCAGGGTCCCGCCGCCAATGGCGGTGACGAGGGCGATGACGACGACGCCGAAGAAGTCGAAGTTCTTGCGACCCGCCGCCAGCACGCCGCTGATGGCGAAAACCGCAACTCCGATCATGCTGAAGATGTACAGTAGGTCCATAATAGACGAGCGGGAGCGCCGCGCGCTCCCCACTCGGCGCTGTGTGCCATGTTGGTCGGGAATAGGGAAGCTCAAACTTCAGGCGCGCGCCCGGTTCCGATTCGCTGCGCGCGACGGGCGCGAGGGCGCGTGAATTGCGGCGCTACGATTGGGCGGCGGGCGCTGTGGGCTGCTTGACGAGTGCGATGGCGAAGTGGGCGGAGAAGGAGCGGAGGGGGGAGCGCTCGAGGAGGGATTCGAGCTTGGCGAGGGAGGAGAGAACGGCGCGAGGGAGGAAGTCGGGGATGAAGGTGATGAAGTCAATGTGGTTGCTCCAGGTGGCGCCGGGCACGGTGGGCCAGTGACCGGGGCGAAGCCAGACTTCGGTGCCGTCGTCAATGTTGCGGATGAAGGGAAAGAGGTAGGAGAGATAGAGGCGGAAGAGCGGGTTGAGCGTGTTCATCTCGAAGACGATGAGAGGCGCGCCGGGTTTGAGGACGCGCACAATTTCGCGAAGGGAGCGATCAAGGGTGGCGCGATCGGTGATGTGATGGAGCACGTTGATGGTGTAGGCGAAATCGAAGGCGTTGTCGGGGAAGGGAAGGGAATCGGCCGGTGCGACGAGGAGATCGGCTGACACGCCGGCGGCGGAGCAGTACGTTCGCGCTTGGTCAATTTGTCCGGCGGTGAGGTCGCAACCGGTCATGGCGTGGCCGCGCGTGGCGAGGTGCGCGAGATACCAGCCTTGGCCGCAGCCGATGTCGAGGCCGCGCGCGGCGTTGGGGACGTGGAGTCGCTGGAGGGTGTCGAGCAAGACTGCGGACTTGGTTTCCACGAGGCGATCGCGGACGTGTGCGGGAATCTCCTCAGCGTATTCGGCTGCGATGTGGTCGAAGTGACCCTGGCTAGCCGGCCTCGCGCCGCTGACGATTGCGCGGAGGGATCGGTGTCGAAGCGCGGCGACGAGGAGTCCGAGCAGTGCGGCGAATCCCACCGTGCCCCAGCGCAGCGCGGCGACGCTCCCGATGGCGGTGGGTTCTGCGATGCCGATGCCGAAAAGTTCCCGAATGATCGTGCTGCCCGTGATCGCGATGCCCGCGGGCGAGCCGGAGAGTGAACCTGCGATGGTGCCCTTGGAAAACGCGAAGAGCGTTGCCATCCAATCCGTTGGCGCGTGGAGAATGTGGAGGGCGAGATAGAGGCCCGTTGCGGCACACGTCCATGCGATGAGGGAGAAGCCGAGAAAGAGGTAGAGGCGAAATACTTGCGCGATGCGCCGTCCGCGCCGTTCGATGCTCGCGAGGGCGAGTGTGGAGAGAAGGACAAAGGCCAGCGCGCCGGGCACTGCGCCCCAGCGCGCGAGGACGGCGATGAGGATGAGCGCGGCCGCGTCGGCCGCGCGCGAGGCGAGCCAAACGATTCCGGCTTTGCGCAGCGGGGTGGCGGTGCGGTGGCGCAGGGGGAGCGCGAGGAGAAGTTCGCCAGCGGCCCATGGCGTGAGAATCATGGGGAGCAGGCTGGTGAAAACGAGGAGCGACTCGCGCGCGCGGAGGCGGATGTGAATCGTGCGAAGCAGAAAGTGCCAGCGCAGCCAGCGCACGCCGAGGTTGACGAGGGTTGCGGAGCAGACGGCGAGTGTGGCGAAGAGCAGCGTTTGCGGATCTGCTCCGGCAAGTCGGCTTCCGCTGAGCCATGCGGCGGTGGAGGCGAGAATGAGCGCGAGCAAGAGAACGAGAACCAACCACGCGCGCCGATCGTTGATGAAGGAAGCCATGGTGCGGCGAACTAGCGAGCGGGAGGGGGCGCGAGGGTTTGGATGTGTGGGGTCAGCCGAATGTTGAGCGATTCGGTTCCGCCGTTTCGCGCCATGCCGACGAGGAAACGGTCGTAGAAATCGCGGTTTTGATCGAGCCCACCGAGGGAGACGCTTTGTCCATCACTCACCACGACTTCGGTCGAGACGGCTGAGTAGCGGAGGTGTTCCGGCGCGCCATTCACGAGGCCTCGCAATTCCGGCGTGAGCTTTATTCGCACGAGGGGGCCGTTGCCGATGACGGTGGGCTGCACCACGAGAAAGGAGCCGACCTCCTGCCACGCGAGCTGAGGCACATTCCAGCCGTACTGGAAGCCGTATTCTGTGAACCATTGCAGGTAGGGAACACTCTCGCCGATGCGCAGGCTCGCTTCGCGCCCGCTGCTGACGAGGAGCGTTTGCACCTCCCGGCCTGTGGCCGTGGTCGTCTGATTGATGATCTTCGGTTGCAGCTTGATGGTGCCGCCGAGTCCACCGGAACCGAGGCTGATGTCGCCGGAGCCGGAAACGGACAGCTCGGACTGCGATTGATTTCCTGCGGAGTCGAACGCGACTTCAATGCGCACGTTGCGGGCAGGGACGGCGAGCTTGCTCATGAGGTCGGCGATTTGCGCGTGTCGCGCTGGAGTCGTTGCGACGAGTAGGCGCTGGTGGACGGGATCTGGTGTGACATTGCCTTCGTCGCCGACAAACGCGCGGACGGATTCGAGTGTGGATTCCATGTCCATGGCGCCGATCGGATAGACCTCAAAGCGCATCGGCGGTGGCTCAGCGGAGGGGGGTGGCGCTGCTGGGGGCTGCGCGATCAAGGGCGTTGCGCTGAGCGCGAAAAGCAGGGCGGCGAGGAGGGATTTCATGAGGCACCTTGCGGGGATAGAAATCGGAGTTGCTGTGTTATGGTTTCCATGCGGGGGCACTCGACGCCGCGCGCGCGGGCGGCGGCGAGCGGCCGAGCGTAGATCGCATCCACTTCCAGTGGGCGACCGGCTTCAAAGTCGAGCATCATACTCGTTTTGTAGGGTCGCATTTTTTCGGTGTGGAGCAACATCCGCGCGATGAAATCTTCGCCGATCACTTTGTCGTATGCGGCGGCCGCGGCGACGACTTCGCGCATGAGCGCTTCGGCCAGCGCACAGGCGTCGGGGTCTTTCGCGATGCGGTCGGTGGTGGCGCGGAGGATGACGGAGAGGGCGTTGTAGGGCACGTTCCAGACGAGTTTTTTCCAACGCGCGAGCAGGAGGTCATCGGCCAGGGAAATGGGGATTTGCGCGGCGCGCAAGTCGGCGGCAATGGATTCCACGCGGGGTGAGATGGGCGCGGGCTTTCCATCGGGCCGATAATCGCCGAGCATAATTTCGCCATAGTCCACGTGTTGAATGTGGCCCGGGCCGACTTTGTTCGCGCAGATGAAGCAGAGTCCCCCCATCACGCGCTCTGCGCCGACGAGGGCCGCGGCTTCTTCTTCGATGCCGAGCCCATTTTGCAACATCAGCGCCACGCCGTTGGGGGCCAGTGGCTTGGGCAGCAGCGCCGGGAGGAGGTGGTTTTGCGTTGTCTTGAGGGCAACCATGACGACGTCGCAGGGCGGCATGGTGTCCACGGTTTGATGCGCGTGAACGCGGGTCAGATGGTGCGTTCCCTCAGCAGTGTCAACGCGCAGGCCGTGGGAGCGAACGTGGGCGTAGTCGCTGCGCAGGAGAAAGTGAACTTCATGGCCGGCGAGGTGCAGGCGCGCGCCGTAATAGCCACCCAGAGCGCCGGTTCCGAGGACTGCATAGCGTTTAGAAGACATGCGGCAATCGTACCGCTCGGCGCGCCGCTGCGGCAACCAAAGTCTTCGGTTGCGAAGCGGCGCGGGGCGCGGCGGGTGGCTAGAGGATGCGCGTGAGGGCGGGGGGTTGGAACGCCTGGAGCGCGTCGTTGCTGCCGAGGATCGCGATGCGGCTCTGGGCGGACATGCCGCGCAGCATTTCGCCGAAGCGATGGAAGTCCTTCAGCGTCGTGCCGAGAATCTCTTCGCGCAGACGCTGGAGAAATGCGTCGGTGTCGTTCGCGAGGAAGCGATTGAGCGAGGTGAACGATTGGGCGCTCGGAAGGCGATATTTGTCCAGGTCGCCGATCGCGCCGATGATGGCCTTTTCGAGTTCGTCCGGGCTGAGTTGCAGCGCGGTGAGGTAGTCCGCGGTCGCGTCGTAAATGTCGAGCGTGGCCTTGAGGTTGGGGTCGCGATATGAAATGAAGCTGACGAGTCCCGCGCGGTGATCGAATTGGCTGAAGCCGCCGTATGCGCCGCCTTGCACGCGCACCTTTTCCCAGAGATAGGCGGTGCGCAGGAAGCGGGAAACGACGAGGTCGGAGCCCGAGAAGACGTGACCGGCCGCGCGCCAGTTGAAGGCCTTGCCGACATAGTTGACTGCGGCGGGGATGATGAGTCCTTCGGTCTCGGGCAGGGCGGGGAGCGTCCATGCGGGCAGCGGGGTGGCGCGACTGGGGAGGTCGGCGAGGAAGCTGTGGAGGCGCGGCGCGACGCGATCCCATGCCGCCTGATCAATGGCGACGTTGATCGTCATGGAACGGCGATTGAGTAGGGTGTTCTGAATGCGTTCAAGAGCGCTGGCGACGGAGTCCCAGTTGGTATCCATTTCGTTGATCAGCTCGCGAAGGAACTGGAGGTAGCTGACGCCGTTCATCAGTTCTTCCGCGTAGTTGGCTTCGTCGAAACCTGCGCGAATGCGTTGTCCGACAAACGTGTGGCCGGAGGGCACGAGGTTGGCCTCGATGTTCGCCTTTTCTTCGAGTGCGATTTGCTTGATTCGCGCGCGGAGGTCGAGCCGCGCGCCCGTCAGCACGTCGTGTAGGATCGCCAGCAGATCCTCGGTCTGACTCTCCATCGCCTTGCCGCGGAGGAAGAGCCAGCAGGTTCCGCTTTCTGTTTCGCGAACAACCGAGGTGAGCGTTTGCGGTTCGATCCCACCCGTCCGGCTGCCGATGCGCTGGCTGAGGGAGATATAGTCCTCTGAGGCCGTGCCGGTTTCCAACAGCGCGCGGCCGAGGAGGGGCACGTAGGGGAGTTGAGCGAGGGTGAGGCCGCGCAGGTTGAAGCCGACATCGAGATAGAGAATGCCGTTGGTGAAGATGTCGTGATAGAGGACGCGCGTGCCCGCGCTGTACAATTTCTGAATGGGGATCGCTTTGTTTGCGCGGGGCAGGTCGGCGAGTGTGAGGCGCGGAATCCGCGCGAGCACTTCAGGGCTGTCCGGCGCGCCTTGCGCGGCGATCAATTCGACGGTGTGTTGCGCGACCGCTTGGGCTTGGTCGGCATTCATCGCCGCGCGTGCGGCATCGAGGCGCGCCCGTTCGGCGGCGTCTTGGCGCGCGCCGAGTTCGCGATCGGGAGAAAGCGTGACGATGGAATGGTGCGTGTTGTCGAGGAACCAGCGGCGGATCAATTCTTCGAAAACGCGCTCGCCGGAAGCGATGCGCGCGCGCAATTCCGTCATGGCTTCGGCGAAGCGCAGGGCCGCAATCGGGTCGCCGTCATAGTTCCAACTCGAGAGTGCGCGGAGCATCAGCGCGAGGCCGCGCGGATAGTTGCCCGTGTTGTTTTCGCGCAGTGCAAATTCGAGTGTGTTGAGCGATGCCTCCACCGTGCGCGGATCTATTCCATTCTGCGCGAGGCTCGCCAAGGTGTCGCGAACGAGGGGCGCAACGCGGGAGACGTTTTCCGCGTCCACCCCGCGAAGACCGGTTGAGAAGAACATGTGGAGCGCGTGCGACTCCAAGCCGCATCCGGTGAGATCGTCGCCAAGTCCGGATTCGAGCAGGGCGTTGCGCAGAGGCGATGCGGGAGTGCCGATGAGGATGTGGGCCAGGATATTTGAGTGGAGCGATGCGGTCGCATCCACCGGGGACGGGAGGGCCCAGTTCAACGCGACGAACGACTTTCCGCCCTCTTCGGCATCGGTTCGATAGCCGTGATTCACTTCGCGCGGCGCGGGGAAGGGGGCCTGCACGGCAATGGCGGAATTGGGGTCCTGCTTGTCGAACGCGCTCAGCCACGCATCCAGCAATTCCAACCGCTTTGACAGATCATCGTCGCCATAGAAGAAAATGCGGCTGTTGGAAGGGTGATAGAACCGCTTGTGGAACCCCGTCAGTTGCTCGTAGGTGAGGTCGGGGATGTGCGCGGGGTCGCCGCCGGAATCCAAGCCATACGTCGTGTCGGGAAAGAGCGAGCGCTGCGCCTGCTCCATCAATACGCTGTCGGGCGAAGAATAGACGCCCTTCATTTCGTTGAAGACCACGCCTTTGTAGATCAGCGGCTTGTCCGGCGATTCGAGTTCGTAGTGCCAGCCTTCCTGTTCATACGTTCCGCGGGAGAGGATCGGGTAGAAGACCGCGTCGAGATAAACATCAATCAAGTTGTAGAAATCCTGCAGGTTCTGACTCGCCACCGGATAGCACGTCTTGTCGGGATATGTGAACGCATTGAGGAATGTTTGGAGCGATCCCTTGAGGAGTTCGACGAAAGGCTCTTTCGTGGGATATTTTTTGGAGCCGCACAAGACGGAGTGTTCGAGGATGTGCGCCACGCCGGTGGAATCGGATGGCGGCGTGCGGAACGTGATGCCAAAGACCTTGTTTTCATCGGCCACTTCGATGGAGAGGAGTTCTGCGCCCGTTTTGATGTGGCGATAGAGATGCGCCTTCGCTTGGTATTCCGCGATTTCTTCTGTGCGCAGCCATTCAAATCCGTGTTGAGTCATTTCGATTTGCTCCCTGAAAAAGGGGGATGCTAGCACAACGCGAATGATCGAGAAAGCGCGAAGGCCGGAGATATCGGCAATTCGATATCCGCTTGCTACGCGCCGAGTTCGCGCTCGCGAAGCGCAACGAGCGCCGCTGCGGTTTGCAGGGCAGCGAGGCGATTGCGTTGAAGCGTGCGTGCAGCGGTGCCGGGGGCGAATTTGCGTTCGGTTTCCGCAACCTTTTGGCAGAGCCCTTCGAGGCGCAGGCGCGCGTGCTGAAATTCGGACTGCGCAGCAGCAGCGGCGCTAGACGATTCGTTGAGCAGCGCATTGGCCAGGCGCAACGCCTTCAGATTTTCCGCCAACATCGCGTATTGCCACGAATCGGACCTCAGCTTCTGTTGCGCTTTTTCCGATTTTGAGATCAGCGACGCCAACGGCCTTCGCGCCGCCACTCGCTCCTCCGGCGACGGACATTTCGAAGCGCACGCACCCCGTGCGACAGCGTGGCGCTCAGCCGTTGCGGCGGACTGACCCTGCTTGTCCCCTAGCTGCATGCGACAATGGTGGTTGGTCTCAGAATCGTTCCGTCAATTGAGCTTTCAAGCGCTCAAACTCGTCGTCCGTAATTGCGCCCTCTGACTTTAGCCAGGCGAACTTGCGCAATTCAGCGTTCGGATCGTTGTTGGGGTCGATCTTTCCATACGTGCTCTGCAAATGATTCGCTCTCCATGCCTGCAAAGTCTTCAGGACTTGTTCGTGGTATTTATCCTTGATCACGAAGAGACGGCAATTGCTGCAATCAATGACCGTGTATTGAACGCGCATTGTCCGGTACATGATGAAGAATATCCCAGCGATCAAGAGCCATATCGGAAGTTTGTATTGTCCGTTCGCGATATTGTAGCCCGCCGCTATGACACCAAGTATCCCGAGGTATATGGCGACATTGCGAAACCATTGATTCCGCTCTTCAAAGTCCGATGTGTTCTTACTGATTTCCTCGTACGGGACTGTAAGAGACTCGGAATGGTTCTTGTCCTTGATTGAGTACTTCACGCCGTCAGGTTGGAACTCAAATGAAATGCGTGTATCCAGCTTCTTCTGTTCAATCTTCATCGCTTATCCTCCCAGCCTGCGGCAAGGGCGTGCGTTGGGTGACCCACTGCTGGTCGCCAACAAATACCCCCCTCTTGAACCTCCTCAACGTTCCTCTTGGGGAAGTCTGTGCTTCCCCTCAAGGCGCCTGCTGTAAGCGGGCGAGCCGCACAGGCGGCAACCCAAGTGTCAGGCTCAAGAGGAGAGGCGCGATGCAGTATTGCACAACGACCACCGAGTACAACTGCGGAATGGCCTGCATGCGCGCCGAATGCACGCATGCGTGATGGACCGCCGTATGCGACACCGCACACACGGCGGCGCGATTTTGGGGGTCGCGCAGGTGACGGAAGTTCCAAGGATTGGAAGTCTGGGGGGCGCTGACTTCCAAGGGTTGGAAGTTTGCGCGGGTTGGGCTTCCAAGAGTTGGAAGTTTTGGGGGGCGGGGTTCGTCTCTCGCTTTGTTTGGAGGGGTTGCGGAAAAGTGTTGCGGGTGAACGGGTGTTCAGTTATGGTTTGGGCAGGATGAATGGGGAGATTGGCCATGCCGCGCACGCTTGATATTCAGGAGAAGATTCAGGAATTGCGTCTTTTTTATCGGCGCGAGAAGCGACTGCCGAGTTATCGGGAGATGTTGGATGTTTTTGGCTATCGCTCGACGAATGCGGTGTCGGGGTTGGTGAAGAAGTTGGTTGAGCATGGGTTTCTCGCCAAGGATGCGGAGGGGCATTTGTCTCCGACGGCGCAGTTGTCGGGGACGGTTCGGATGCTGGGTTTTGTTCAGGCGGGATTTCCATCGCCGGCGGAGGAGGCGGCGGCGGATGTGTTGAGTCTGGATGAATATATGATTCGGCGTCCGGAGGCGACGTTTCTGCTGACGGTGAATGGGGACTCGATGGTGGATGCGGGGATTCATCCGGGCGATATTGTGCTGGTGGAGAAGGGCTCGCAGCCGCGCAATGGGCAGATTGTGGTTGCGCAGGTGGATGGGGAGTGGACGCTGAAGTATTATGTGAAGGACAGCGTTGGGGTTCGCTTGGATCCGGCGAATAGGAAGTATCAATTCATTCGGCCGCGGCAGTCGCTGGTGATTGGCGGGGTGGTGCGCGGGGTGATTCGGCGATACGAATAGGCGAGCAGGGCGAGGAGCGCGAGGGCGAGGGCTGCGCCGGTCATGTCGGCGATCCAGTCGGCGATGTCGGAAACGCGGCCGGGTGTGAAGCGCTGGTGCAGTTCATCCAGGCCGCCGTAGGCGGTGGTCAGCAGCCATGCGATGCAGGCGGCGGGGAGGAAGCGCAGGCGATGAGCTCGGAGCAATGCGAACTGGATGAGGGAGGCGAGGAGGCCGAAGGCGATGGCGTGTGTGACTTTGTCGTGTGCCGAAAACCACGAGGGGATGTCGGGAACGGCGGAGCGGCTGCTGAGGCTATAGAGGGTGCTGGCCCAGGCGATGGCGGGGAGCCAAGAGAGGAGTTTTCCGATCAAACGCATGCGGCAGGGTAGGGAGTTGGGCGGCGTTTTTCAATGTTGCTGGCGCGAAAAAGAGTGGGGTGCCATCAAGAAGTTGCGGGCAGTTGCGAGGGATCGGTGTAGAGTGTGCCGCATGATGAGGGCAATTTCTGTTTGGAAGCAGATTGTTTCGCTGTCGGTTTTGGCGCTCGCGGGTTGCGCCACGATGCCGCCGGATTTGCCGCCTGTTCCGGTTGAGCATGTGCCTTCGCAGCCGGGCCGAAAAGCTGCGCCGCCGCGACCCTTGCCTCGCGAGCCGAGAGCGCCGACGAGCGCTTCGCGCGTTTCGATGCCGCCGCGCGGCGATGGTGCGCCGTCGCGGACGCCGGTTCCGGTTGCGGCGCCCGCCGCCCCGGCAGTTCCGGTTGCCGCGCCTGCGCCGATTGAACTTGCAGCGCCGCAGGTGGCACCGCAGGCGGCGCCGTTGGAGGATGAGGTCTTGCGCTTGCAGGTGTTGCTCGACCGCGCCAATTTTTCGCCCGGCTGTTTGGATGGCCGATGGGGCGCTCAGACGCGCGCGGCGCTGATGGCGTGGCAGCGGCGCGAGGGAGCTGCGCCTACCGGAGAGGTGGATGAGGGGCTGCGCGCGCAGTTGGCGGCTATCGCGGACGTGTTCACCACGCATGTGGTCACGGAGGAGGAGCATGCAGCGCTGAGGCCGCGTTTGACGGGATGGGTGGAAAAGTCGGCCGCCGATCATCTCGGTTTTTCGACGATTCTGGAGGCCATTGCCGAGCGTTATCACAGTACGGAGCGCGCGATGCGCGAGTGGAATCCGAGTGCGCAGTGGCCGGATCCGCCGCCGGGCACGGCGCTGCGCGTGCCGAATGTGCGCTCGGTTCAACGTCTCTGGGCTGCGCGTGTTGAAATCCATTTGGCGACGAAATACCTGCAGGCGTTTGATGGGGAGGGGCGGGTGGTTGCCTATTTCCCTTGTTCCATTGCGCGGCAGGTGGAGAAGCGGCCCGTGGGCGAGTTGCACATTGCGAACGCGGCGGAGAATCCGAACTACACGTTTGATCCTGCGCTGTTTTCGGACGACCCGGCGGCGGCTGGGATCGGTCGAAAATTGATTATTCCGCCAGGGCCGAATAATCCGGTGGGCGTGGCGTGGTTGAGTCTCGATCGCCCGGGATATGGGATACACGGCACGCCGGAGCCGGAAAAGATCGGCAAGACGGAGTCGCACGGATGTTTTCGGCTGTCGAATTGGAATGCGAGCAAGCTGTTGGGGATGATTTCCATCGGCACGCCTGTGTTTGTCTATGAATAGAGAGAATGGGTGCACTTCATTTCCATCGCGCAACACTTGACCGCAGGGCTGGTTTTCCGCCACTATGCTGCCCCATGCGGCTGTCGCGTGTGCGTACCTATTGAGATTGGAACATGTTTTACAAACTGAGCTCTCGTCCGACTTGGATTGCAGCGGTAGGAATGTGTTTGTTGTTCGGAAGCGCGACATTGGGAGTTCGCGCGCAATCGCTGAACCAAGAATTTGAATTTGCGAACAAGTTGGCGGAAGGCGGGTTTCCCGACTTTGCCAATAAGTTGATGGAGAGCATTGTTCGGAAGTATCCGGATCAAGCCGGCCGCGCAAAAATCATTTCTGCCAAGAGCCTGATCGCCGCTCGCAAATATGCCGATGCCGAGGCGATCATTAAAGAGATGGCGGCGGGCGACCCCAATGCCGACTCGATTCGCCTCGCCTTGGCGAACGGTTACTATCGCAGTGGCGACATGGATCGAGCGCGCCAGATTTATCAGGAGTTCTTTGCTCGGTTCCAGCAACCGCCGACGGACCCGGATTTGCTGAAGTTTTATAGCGATGCGGCCTATCGTTTTGCGCAGATGCTTCGCCTCTCGGGCGACTTGGGCGGCGCGGCGGAAGCGTTGGGGCGCGTGATTTCGGCGACGGCGGATAAGGAGCAGGTTCGTTCGCTTCTGGCTGAGCAGGCGCAGTTGCTGGTGGATCGCGCGCTGCAGCTTTCGGGCGATGAGCGGAATCAGTATTTGGAGCGCGCGGAGAAGATTTGCAAAGACATTCAATGGGGTGGCGCTGACCTTTGGTTTGGCCAGTCCATCGTGACGCTGGCGAACATTGAATTGGCGCGCGGGAATCGCGATTTGGCCAAGAAGATGCTGACGCAGCAATACGCGGACATTCTCGGGGAAATTGACGATCTCATTAAGCAGGAGAAAGTTTCGACCGCGATGAGTCCGCTCGCGGGATCGCGTTTCTTGCTCGGCAAAATCTATCAAGAAGATGCTGCCGGCGCGCTGCAGGATCCGAATCGTCGCGATGAGGCCATTGGCCTGCTGGGCAGCGCCCTCAAAGAGTTCTACAACGTGTTTGTGAAGTATGGAGAAAGCGACTGGGGCCCACCCGCAGGTGTGCGCGCCAACGAAATCAAGGCCCAGTTGGAAGGGATGGGCAAGACGGTCAATATTGATCTTGGGGCAAAGCAGGCGGAGAAAGCCTCTGCGACGCAATTCCGGCTGGCCGACAATCTGTTTCGGCAGAAGCAGTTTGGCGAGGCGATTCGGCAATATCTCCTCGCGCTCAATGCCTATCCCGAAACGCCCGCTTCCATCCGCTCGTTGGGCTTTCTGCTGCAGAGTTACGTGGAGACCGATAACTTGCTGTATGCGCGCGCGGTGGCGGAATATATCGCGGAGCGGTTTGCCGGAAACGCGGATGCGGCGGCCGCGCTGCTCTCCAATGCGAGCGTGGTCAGTGGCAAACAGAACGAGGCCTTTGCGCTTGAGATCTACGAGCTCTATCTCTCCCACTTTCCGAAACACGAGCGCGCGGGCACGATCCTCTACTACTTGGGCAGTGTGCGCCGCAAAGCGGGCGATATCGAGGGGTCGGACCACTACTTCCAGCGCATCGTGGACGATTATCCCAAGGATCAGAATTATCCCAAGGCGCTTCGCCTGAT